>Ga0310811_10005694_pt1 | contig 15827 bp, 15 predicted proteins | sample YCmetagenome_FD_207642 | JGI IMG/M metagenome (GOLD analysis project Ga0310811, IMG submission 207642) | Soil microbial communities from experimental microcosm in Duke University, North Carolina, United States - YC | ecosystem: Engineered > Artificial ecosystem > Soil microcosm > Unclassified ...
GAAAAAATTTGGATAATACTTACAAAATCTACCTGGACTTATCATACCATATACGATACAGTTACTACTATAAATTGGGATATGAACCTGCTGGAAGAGGAGATGATACGTCCGGACCCGTTAGCGCCTGGTCTCGACGGCACCGCTGATGGTGTATTAATGGATGGCGAAGGGCGTCCCGTACCGCATCTCTGGACGCTCGGTCCTCTGCTGAAGGGACGCCTCTGGGAAATAATTGCCGTGCCAGATATTCGTGGGTAGGCTGAGAAAGTTGCGTTGAGTGTGCTACGCGTGAACGAAAGAGAGTTCGCATGATGCGCTTTCATTTTATATATGAATGCAGCAGCGTTGAAACGAACTGTTTCTCTGCTGCTGCCTGGCCAATGGACAGAAAATGCCTGGTCATCCAGAGCCCTTCAGTCGACCTCCCTGCTTCTTCAATCTGTATTCTTCTCATTTTCTACGCGAAAAAACCGGACTCCGTGATAATCTCCTGAGATGGGAGGAAGGTGGCTTCGACGACGGATTTGCCTGTGCGTTGGAGATAGTGCTGGACAACACGATAACCGATGGCGTATCCGGCAAAATCAGGAATGCCAGCTTTGGGCTGCCCCCAGGATGTGGCAATGGTATCGCCGAAGATATAGCCGCGCACCGCATTGAAGCCGCGCACCTCAAGCGCACCGCTAATGACGCGCCGGGCTGTGGCCAGTTCCTCCTCGTTGAAATCAGTGACAAAGTAGCCGACCAGTTCCTCTCCAAAGAGCTCAGCTGCGAATGCTTCAGCCAACCCTTCGGCGATGATATAATCGGCAACGGTGACCTGCATGGGCAGGAAGGGCACGATCTTGAAACGGACGTTGTGGTTGAGCTCATGAACCGATGCTGGCCCGACGCGGGGCAGCGTATAGTCGTTGGTGAGGCTGAGCGAGACCATGAGATAGCCTGGGAGGCCACCAAATCCCGCATAGCCTCGACCGGGAAGATTGCTATTGTGCCTGGTGAGGACCACCGCACAGTTGATGGTATCCAATCCAATGCGGGGGGCTACGGAGGCGAATGCAGCCACACCCCGTTCAAGTGCAACTGCGAACCTCTGCCAGGCCCCATCATCGGTCAGTCGCCTGACCATGTCCTCAATGAGGGGACGCTGCTCGCCGTCGAAATTGATCGTGTCCCACTTCTGTGGAATCACCAAACTTGGAAGAGGATGGACCAAAAAGGGAAGAAGGCAGCGGTTTCTGTATACATTGTTATGGTATGATATGTGCTGGAGGAAATATAAAAAAGATCCTCTCTGGCCTTCTTTACGATGGAGAAACGGCAAGGAGCATATCATGAACACGTTTGCCCATCTTCACAAGAGGAGAGCGTTGTCCTCCTCATCTTCGTTTACCCACAAGTCGCCACCACAACACTCACTCACCACCTCGCTAAACCAGCGGAGTGCTGGATCTACGACTGCGTTATCGGCCTCTGCTGATTCAGGAAATGCTCCTGTTGCATTTGATCTTAGCCGTCTGCCTCTTTTTGCACAGCGTGAGACCAATCCTGCGAACGCTGACGTGGACCTCCCTCGACAGAATGAGGCGGGCGCAGAGACCCCACTCGCACAGCGCATCCGTGCAGCTATTGCTACAGGTGGTCATCCCCTGGAAGGTCGTGTACAACGTCGGTTGGAGCAGGGATTGGGCGCGAATCTCTCGGCGGTGCGTGTGCATAGCGATGTCAATGCGAGCACACTGGCGCGATCGGTGAATGCACTGGCCTTTACCACGGGTCGTGATATTTTCTTCCGGTCGGGCATGTATCATCCTGACACGCGACGGGGGATGTCCTTGCTCGCTCACGAGGCCACCCACACCTTACAGCAAGCGGCGGGTCCTGTTTCCGGCACGCCAGGGGCAGGTGGTATCAACATCAGCCAGCCAGGTGATCGTTTCGAGCGGGCCGCATCTTCGGCTGCCAGACAGATTGCCGCCGGGCAGGTAGCGCCTATGCGAGCTGCATCTGTGTCGCGTTCGGCTACTGGTGGGGTTCCCCTGACCATTCAACGCGCCGTCGGGTTCGAGGTCGAACTCAATGTACCGATCAGCCTCTATAATCCAGGGATGAACGATAATCTTGCCGCGAATGTACGTCCCCAGAATGATGATTGGGCCAATGCGCGTGTTCCTGTACCATACAAGCAAGTTGCCTATTCGCTGAAGCGCAATAAAGAAGAGCCATCGACCATTTATACAGATGCGCATCTCGCAGTTGTGCCGGATATCGGCAACGATTTCGTCTCCAAACAACGCATGGAAATAGTTACAACCCCCATCGATACCACCAATGCCATGAATATTACGGCGGAAATAGCGACGTTGCAGGCAGAAATGCAGACATTCTACAACCATATTCAGCCTAACAATCCTGACACTGCTCGCTTTTTGCTGCCGAACGGGGCTGGCTCTGAACAACGTGCAATGGTCGGCATTCCCACGAGCGCCGATCCTATGGGCGTGTTCCTCCCGGCGAGCCGGGCTAAAGTCAGTTTTGCTGGCATTTTACAGGCGACGGCAGGGGTCTACACACATAAGCTTGTGAACCTGCATACCGCGGTGGCAGAGGGAAATAGTGGAGCGAATCCGGCGTACTATGCCGCGCTCCAATCCCCAAAAAATAGAAATCAAACCATTGCTACGAATGCGAAAATGATTGCTAATACCGTTTACACGGACACGAATGCAGGCACTCTGCGGAAATTCAATGCTGAGAATGCGCAGGCTGCTGAAGCCTTGATGGGGTTTCTCACACTGGTTGCAGCATACCTGCTGGGTGGGGAAGCAAGCAGGGTGGAGAGCAGCAATCCGAAAAATATCACCGGACTGTTCTCGCGTAGCGCATTTAGCCGCATACGAACGGATGGATTATCAACAAAGGGTGAGCGATGGGTCTATGGGAATGCGACATTGCTCACCAAGAATTTTGCCACTGCGACAAAGAGAAAGCTTGATGAACCTCTCTACAACGATCCTGGCCTGGAGAATAACACCACGACCGTAAAGGCGTTCCTGCTCAGCGCCTTCACAGATACACACGGTCGCGACCCCTTTACCGAGAATGAGAGCAAAAATCTGCTCGGCCCGGAGAATCTTGGCGGACCAAAGCCGGGAGCCGTCCTCGAATTTCGTCAGATTAGCGGCGCGGGGGGCAATCCAGCAGCCTGGGCCACGAAGATGGAAGAGGTCGCTCAGGACATTCGACAGCTCAATGTTTAAAGGCGTGCCCACTCTATCCAGGAGAGAGCGTAATCACACAGATTCGCTCTTTTCTCTTCCACGCCACTTGTATACAGGGCCACCAAACAGGCGGCTAAACAACAATTTTGTGCTTCACGGTATGGGGACTACTACATCCATTCCCCATACCGTGAAGCACCTATAAGACACATCATTCAAACGGGATCTCTGCCCCCACACAACAGGCATTCACCTTCTCGAAGAAACAGGACAGGTAGGGGCAGGGCTTCATGCCTGCCCCGGTGAGGGCGACGATTCCGTTCGAAAAAACGTTTCGTCAAGCGTTCAGGCGTACTCCCAATCCATCTTCTTCAGCAGACTCTGCAATGCTTGCGAGGCACTCTGGAACAGATTCGGACCGCTGAAGCCCTGGAACTGACCCGCAGCTTTCAGATGCGGCTCCAGCGCCAGGAAGCCATCATAGCCATCCTTACGTAATCGTTCCAGCAGTTCGGGCCAGTGCCCTTCCCCTTCACCAGCGGGAACCAGCGTGCCATCTGCGCGCACATCCTTGACGTGCACATAATCCAACCAGGGCAGGGTCGCCTCGTACGCATCGGGATAGGGTACCTGCTCGCATTGGAGATAGTTTGCTGGATCAAGCACGGAGCGGAGAGCGGGACTCTGAATCGCCTGGAAGATATCGACGTTGCGTGCAATCGTATCGCCGTAAATATCTTTCTCGTTTTCATGCACCAGCGTCACTCCGGCAGCCTGCGCACGTTCTGTCAGCACACCGAGGCGGCGTAGCACCTCTTCGCGATAGCTTGCCGGGTCAGCATCTGGCTGGCTGGCGGGTGCATAGAAGGAGAACATGCGAATATAGGCAGTGTTCAGACGTTGGGCGACCGTCAACGCACGCTCAAATTGTTTCAGATGTTCCTCGAAAGCGAAATCGACCGGCACTTTTCCGATGGGCGAGGCAATGGCCGCAACGCCAATCCCATTTGCTTTCAGCGTTTGCCCGACCTCCGCAACCTGTTCGTCGCTGAGCGAGAGCACATTGATGCCCCACACGCCGCGTAGCTCAATAAAGTGAATATGTTCGCGTTTGAGCACCTCGATCTGCTCATTCAGATCTGGCGATATTTCGTCTGCAAAAGCAGAGAGACGAATCATGAGAGTACGATCTCCTTCCCTGTTCTAGCGGCTTCGTAGACGCCGAGAATAATCTCAACCGGATGGCGTCCCGCCTGTGCATCCACCAGCGGTGTGCCATCTTCACGGATCGCCTGGATCATATTGGTGATCTGCTGGGCATGGGTATTGGCCTGCAAAGCGGCGGGGTCTTTAGCTGTCGTGCTATCAGTGCTTGCACCACTTCCCTTCTTGGCCCCGCCGTAAGGACCAAGCTCCTCCTGATCATCGCGTGCCAGATGCAAATAGCCAAGACGGTCATTCTCGATAATGGCAGAGCCCTTGTCGCCGAAGATCTCGATACGCGTGACTGCTCCTGGATAGCCACCTGTTGTGGCTGAAATGGTTCCGAGCGCGCCATTGGCAAAGCGCAGAACGGCCACGGCCACGTCCTCGGTCTCCATCTGGTGTACCAGCGTATCGGTATAGGCCCGGATGCTTTTTACGGGTCCCATTAGCCACTGAAGTACATCAATCGAGTGGATCGATTGGTTCATCAGGATACCGCCGCCGTCCAGTTCCCACGTTCCGCGCCATGCGCCGCTATCGTAGTATTTCTGCGAGCGCCACCATGGAATAGCCGCATTTCCCAGTACCAGACGACCAAATGCTCCCTCTTGCACCAGCTTATGGACCTGGACTGCGGCAGGATCAAAGCGGTGCTGACTGATCACGGCAACCTTGCGCCCGGTCTCTTTCTGGACGCGTATGATCTCAGCAATGCGTTCGTGCTGGATTTCGATCGGTTTTTCGATGATCACGTGGCTACCGGCACGCATTACCTGGATAGCGATCTGACCATGCAGTCCGCTGGGAACGCAGACATCAACCACATCCAGATGTTCGCGTTCGAGCATCTCGCCTGCATCTGTATAGGCGCGTGCGTTATACTTCTCCCCAAGTTTCTGCGCTTTTTCAGGGACAACGTCGGCCACTGCGACGAGTTCTGCATCTGGAATAACCTTGAGGGCCTCCGCATGCAATGGGCCGATGACTCCGCAACCAATGATACCAAAGCGTAGTTTCTCTGTCATAGATTCGACTTTCCTTCAATTCTGGTTCCATTGCGCAAAATATGTTCGATTTCCTGGAAAAAGTGTGATAACATGCCTTCGGCATAGACGCTTGTTTGTTCAGACACTCTCCAGCCATTGCTGGCGGAGTGTTGCAAGCGCAGGACCAACTTCTGCCGCAAAATCGTGCCAGTTGCATTCAATAGAGATGCGCTGGTCGTAGCCACCCTCTCGCAAGGCACGAAGATAGGGGCGGAAATCTTCTCCATGATACCCGGGAGCAGTACGCCCTTCAAGTTCTGCAAGATGGACGTGAGAGAGTAGCGGCACCCAGGGCGGGAGTGTCTCTGGTGCCTCCTGATTGGCGAGCATATGGTAGAAATCTGCCAGCAGGCTTGCACCCGCGTGCGGAACGTGGCTCAGCCACTCGCCGCTCTCGGCGACCGTATTCAAGGTGTTCGTTTCCTGATAGCGAAGTGGTTCGAGCACGAATTGTACATGATACTGGGTGGCCCAACTCACCCACAGTGCAAAATGGTCGCTGATTTGACGGAGCGCATCAGCATGATCGTGGCCGGGGGGACACATTCTTGCGTTCCCACTGCCAAAAACGAGAATACGGACTTCTGCCTGTTCTGCACGCTGCAAGGTGGTTTTGATGTAGCGTTCCAGGCGGGATGCATCAACCGGCTGGGTTGAGGTGGCAACCAGCACAAGGTCAGCGGGCAGCAATGCGTTGGCTGCCTCTACGGGGACCGGCAAGTGCTGAGCTTCGTGCCACAGCGCGACGAACTCCTGGTGTGGTTGCTCGGGTACGAGAAAACGTTGTACGCCCTCTTCCAGGTAGTCAAAGGGAAATTCTTTGAGCTGAGCTACCTGACGGAGAGGCGCACATATTCCGAATCTCATGGGGTGTCCTTCCACTGATTCTTTTCTCAATAGCAGAAAACCGCTCATACACGGTTGATGTGTACGAACAGGGTAGGATACACAATGCGCTTAATTTGTATTCGGCGCATCTTGTGCTCTTATCTTTAGCATATCATATCAGGACGCTTGTCCGCGACCCTTCTTTGTTGCTAATGTCTATTGCGATCCTGAAGAATCAATGGAAATGTGCGATGCTAATCTCTGTTCTGCATGATCCGTTTAATTATCTCTGTTGCCCCTACTCTACCGTAAGGATATTAACCTGAATTTAAACGATGATTATCTTGCAATTAAATGAAGGTAAAAAATGTAGTGTATGTACTAAATATACGTTGAGGAGATGCAGCATATATACGTTGCGTACATTGTGAAAGCATTGCATGACCCGTATATTGAGCGCAGATAGCGTCAAAAAAAGATGCTATTCATCATCTCTGTTTCCTCTGTTCTGCCTGATGACGTCGTGCACTGGTGGTGTGCGATGGTTGTATTTCTTTTATTCAGTTCTGGTACCCCGGAGGAACCCTTATTTATGAGCGAGATCGATTCAAGTATTCACGAAATTCTCTCCAGCTCTCCCTCAAATCGTCGTCGATTTCTGAAACAACTGGCCAGTGCAGGCGTAGCTACCGCGTCCTTCTCAGCCTTCCTTGCGGCCTGCGGACAGAGCGCACCCACGACCTCTTCTAGCGCAGCGGCGAATCTTACCGGCCCGATAGATTTGCAAACGCTGATCACGAATGCCAAAAAAGAAGGGGATCTGCAAGCCATTGGTATTCCACCAGAATGGGCTGACTATGCCGACATTCTCGCGGGCTATGCCAAAAAGTACGTGCAAATCGATTACAAAGCAGAGGCCGAATACTCCTCAGCGCAGGAGCTGGAAGTATTTAAGCAATCGAAACTGCATCCCCATGGCGATATTGGTGACGTGGGCTTTTCATTCGGTCCTCAAGCCATCGCAGCTGGTCTGGTCACGCCCTATAAACATTCGTACTGGGCCGACATCGAAGATGATTTGAAGGACCCCAGTGGCAACTGGTGTACTGAGTACTGGGGCACGCAGGCTTTTGTGATCAATACCGATCTTGTCAAGAATCCGCCTACATCGTTCAAAGAGCTGTTGGCTGGAAGTTATAAAAACATGGTCGGCATTGATGGCGATCCACGCCAGGCCACTGATGCTTTTAATGCTGTCTATTCAGCCGCTTTAGCAACGAGCGGTAGCCTGAACGATATCCAGCCGGGAATCGAGTACTTTGCTCAATTAAAGAAAAAAGGGAACTTCACCTCTGCGCGTGCCAGCGAAGCGAATATCGCCAAAGGCGAAGTGGCGATTGCGATTATCTGGGACTATCTGGGGCTCGCTCATCGCGACGATTTGAAGGGCAAGCCAAACTTGCAGGTGCTCATTCCTTCTGATGGTTCGATTGCCGGTCCCTATGTCTCGATTATTAACAAGACGGCTCCTCATCCTTATGCCGCACGCCTGTGGATGGAGTATATCTTCTCCGATGAAGGTCAGCTCTTCTACTTGAAGGGGTATGCACACCCGGCACGTTACAAGAAGCTGGTGGCGGATAATAAAGTCCCTGCCGATCTGGCGGCGAAATTGCCCTCAGCGGATCAGTATGCGAATGTCAAGTTCGTTACCGATCCGAAGTTGCTCTCAACGGCTACGAACACCTTGAATCAGAACTGGCAATCTCAGGTCCTTGGTCAGTAGTGTCAACACCAAGCAATGTGTAGGAAGAGTGAGAGAGGGATGCACAAAAAGTCCCATCTCTCACTCTCTTGATAACGTGCCTGCGATCATCCAGAAAGGATGTACGATGAATGATATTGCGGAGGGCAGTACTGTTCAACAAAAACAGGAGCGGGTGTCCATAGCATCACCTCGCAAGGGCGGTATGCGCTGGACGTTTACGCTGGTGAGCTGGCTGGGCGTATGCCCGTTGCTGCTCTTTTGTTTGCTCTTTGAGGTGCTACCGGCCCTGGTCGTGTTTCAGGGCAGCTTTCTTGATAGCAATACTGGTGCTGTCACGCTCGAAAATTATCAGCGTATGTTTTCACAATCGGGAAATTTCCACGCATTCCAGAATAGTATTACCCTTTCTCTGGTGACTGCATTGGTCGGTGGAATTGTGGGCGCGATTGTGGCCTACGGTGTTTTTCGCCTGCGCAGCCACTGGCTACGTCAGCTTATTGTGAGCTTTTCCAGTATTGCCGCGAACTTTGCGGGCGTACCGCTGGCCTTTGCGTTTATTGCCACGCTCGGTGTTACAGGCTTTCTGACAGTGGCGATACGGGCCTGGTTTCACGTGAATATCTATGATCTTGGATTTAATTTGTATACATTCTCGGGTCTGGTCCTGGTCTATACCTATTTCCAGTTGCCTTTGATGGTGCTTGTCACGCTCCCTGCCTTGAGTGGCCTGCGTCCCGAATGGCGTGAGGCGGCAACGAATCTGGGGGCTTCTCCTTACATGTACTGGCTAAAGGTCGCCTTGCCCGTTCTGTTTCCTTCGATTATCGCGGGTATGATGCTACTCTTTGCCAACTCTTTCGGAGCCTTTGCCTCGGCCTATGCTCTGGCGCAGGGAAATATCAATCTGGTGCCGATATTGATTAGCTTTGTGGTGAGTGGCAATGTGAGCCTGGATACCGGTCTGGGCAATGCGCTGGCGATGGGGATGATGGTCATTCTCCTGCTCGTCGTTTTCGTCTACACATTTATGCTACGTCGCATCAGTCGCTGGCAGGGAAGGTAAAAAAGAACGTATGGCTACAACTGTATCGCCGGACAGGTCGCAGCGACGTCTCCGCTTCGGCGTCGATACGCTGTTTCTGATTCTGGCTCTGATCTATCTGCTGGTTCCTCTTGGTGCGATGCTGGCCTTTGGGCTTTCGGGCGATTCTCTTTTTTCCTCGTTTCAGAAAATTTTTAGCGACAAGGATTTTTATAATACATTACTGACTTCTCTGGAACTGGCGGTAACGGCAACGCTCCTCTCTCTCATCTTGATCACGCCGACAGCTTACTGGGTGCAGATCCGTCTGCCGAAGCTGCGTGTGCTTCTGGAGATTCTGTCCCTGATCCCTTTTGCGGTCCCGGCTATTGTCCTCTCGCTCGGTCTGCTTGAGGTCTATGGCACGCCAGATACGCTCACGGCGATTTTTTCTTTCGGGTTAGTCCCTCTGTTGAGCGGACCGCCGTTTACGATTGCCAATACGCCGCCGCTTCTGGCCTGTGCGTATGTGATCATCTCATTGCCGTTCGTCTATCGGCCCATCGATAATAGTTTGCGTGCGCTCAATGCGACCGTGCTGACGGAGGCGGGCCAGAGCCTGGGGGCGAACTGGTGGAATATCTTCTGGCACGTCATCCTCCCCAATATCTGGCCGGGCATGATCAGCGCTGCGCTGCTCACGTTCTCTACGGCCATGGGCGAATATACGCTGGCTTCCCTCTTCGGTATCTATACGTTCCCCAACTATCTGAATCAGGTGGGACAGATGGACCCGCACGAGGCCGCTTCGCTCTCTGTTTTTAGCTTTATTTTGACGCTGATCTGCGTGCTGGCAATCATTCTCCTTCTCCGTCGCCGTGCGGATGCTGCCGGATCAGAGGGCGGTTCTGAGATTGTTGCGATTAAGTAAGCAGATAGATATATGGACGAACGCATGAAAAGGAGCGGCTTATGAGCTTTCTTGTCTTTGAAGATATGGTGAAATATTTCGGCAAGTTGACCGCCGTTGATCATATTTCTCTCTCGATCGAACAGGGGGAGTTTTTGACGCTGTTAGGGCCAAGCGGTTGTGGCAAAACGACGATGCTGCGCATGGTTGCAGGCTTTGAGCAGCCCGATGGTGGCCGTATTTTGCTGGATGGCGAGGATATCACGCAACGTGCGGCGCGGAAACGACCGATGGGCATGGTCTTCCAGTCGTATGCGCTGTTCCCGCATATGACGGCGGAACAGAATATTGCCTTTGGCATGAATATGAAGAAGCTTCCCAGCGAGCATATTCGCAAACGCTGTGCTGAGTTGTTAGAACTGGTCGATCTGGCCGGACGTGGTCGGCACTATCCGCATCAGCTCTCAGGCGGACAGCAGCAGCGTATTGCGCTGGCGCGTGCGCTGGCTGTCGAGCCGAAGGTGCTTCTGCTCGATGAGCCTCTCTCCGCGCTTGACGCGCGTGTGCGTGTCTCGCTGCGTAACGAGATTCGTCGTATCCAGCAACAACTGGCAATGACGGCGATCTATGTCACGCACGATCAGGAGGAGGCGCTGGCCATCTCTGATCGCATTGCGGTCATGGCAAAGGGTAAGGTTGAGCAGATCGATCAGCCTGAGGAGATCTATCGCAATCCGCGCACAGCTTTTGCCGCGACGTTTGTGGGCACGACCAATCAGTTCACAGGGACGCTTGATTCGGCGAGGGAAGGTCTGTGTCGCATCGGGAACCAGCTTTTCCAGATTCCCGCACAGCCCACGCTTGCTGATGGGGCTGTGGTCCTCGTGGTCGTTCGCCCTGAGGAGATTGCGTTGCACGCAACTGACGAAGCGGTGGATACAGCACAAAATGGGCGCGGGAACTATCTGGACGGCGTTATTGAACTGCGTACGTTTCTGGGACCCTTTACCCGCTTCCACATTCAACTGAGCGAGCAAGGAAAATTGACGGCTGATATTCCCAGTCGTCTGGTGGAAGGCTACACGGTGGGACATCGTGTCCAGGTATCGTTCCCCCCTGAAGCCTGTCAGGTATTGCCGTTGGATCAAGCTTCCCAGGCTGCCAGTTCCCTGCTCGAGGTGGAAGCCATCTAACCTCATAGACAATATCGGGAAATTGACACAGGTCATTTCCCGATATTGTCTGCGTCGAGATGCGCCGTCGTGGGTCCTCTGGTGCAGACAAGCAGCACCTCTACGGGATGTGCGTCTATGCGTCGGGGCAAACGATAAATTCTCTTTCCACCTTTTGGATGACCCCTCTCGCCCTGGATATTTTTTATACTGTTCTATAGACTTGTTTTCCAGGACGAGGAGTATACGTATGCTCTACCAGATCAAGCGGCAGGGAAGCTCGCAGGAAGCACCTTTTATCGTACAAGATGAGCAGAATCGCGTTATCTTGCTGACCGATCATGTCCTTATGCGCCACGAACCGTTGATCCTGAAGAATGGGGCAGGCGAGAAGTATGCTTGCATTCTGGAGAATATGTCGGCTCTGCGCGCCACGTTTGATATCTATAAACATCATCATGTCTCTGCCTCAATAAAAAGAACAGCCCTCCCATTGCTGCGCGAACGCTACCTGATTACATTGATGGATGGAACTACGCTGACGACACAGGGAAATGTCACGCTCTATCGCTACAGAGTCCGTCGTGGCAATCGCGCTGTGGCAACTATTACTCCCGCTGCCGGTGCTGAGGAGCAGGGGTATCAGGTCTCTATCCTGCCTGATGAAGACGCGCTCTTGCTCCTCGCCGTCATGATTGTGATTGATATGCTTGCACATGCCGATTGAATAGGAAATATGTCTCTCTCCACGCAGTAGATCCATTCTTGAGTGGAACGGTTCTTTCCTTGCCACCGTTATACTAATAGAGGTAGAAATCTGGTATTGCGTAGATTGCTGAGAGGAGATACGAAGTATGTTGGAGACAACCATTTTACAAACGCTGACGAGTGTCGAAGCTTTGAACGACCAATCCACCAGCGAACATGCTTCGCGGCTGGTCGCTCTGGCTGAAGGGACAGCTCGCTCGCTCCATCTTTCCAACGAGCGTATCTCTCTGCTCCGTCTCGCGGCACGCCTGCATGATATCGGGAAGGTTTGCATTCCCCATGCTATTTTGCAGAAAACGCTTCCTTTGACTGAAGAGGAGTGGGCGGTTATGCGGACTCATACGGAGGTGGGCTATCGAATCCTGATGCAGGCTGGTGGTATTTTTGCGCGGGTTGCGCCGATCGTGCTGGCACACCATGAGCGCTGGGATGGTCGTGGCTATCCTTATGGCCTGTCTGGTCACGAGATCCCTCTTGAAGCGCGGATTATTGCGGTGGTTGATGCGTTTGATGCTATGAGAAGTGAGCGGTGTTATCGGAAATCTCTTTCGTTTCATCATGCTTGCAACGAGCTGATTGAAGGGTGCGAGCGGCAATTTGATCCGCAGGTAGTGGAAGCGTTTCTAGCGATAGTGAACGATTGGCAGCGCGGAATCTCTCTACAATGGAAGCCTGCTGAAGCCGCCGAGGTGCTGATGATGGCATAACAGGCTGGCAGGGCGCGAGAGAAGAGGTGGAATCTGGTGATCTCTGTCTCGGATGTTATTTTTCGTCTGGCCGCAGCGTTAGTGCTGGGTGGCCTGATTGGTATAGAGCGTGAATGGCGTTATCATTCAGCGGGTTTACGTACCAATGCGCTTGTCTCGCTTGGCTCCGCGCTTTTTACGCTTGTTTCAGCCTTTGGCTTCACGGATCTGGCGCGCGTGGCCCATATGCAGATTGATCCGACGCGTATTGCTTCCTATATTGTTGCAGGCATCGGCTTTCTGGGCGGCGGTGCGATTTATACGATGGAGAAAAACGAGAAGGTCAAGGGATTGACGACGGCCAGCGCGATCTGGATGGTTGCGGCTGTTGGCATGGCCTGTGGTATTGGCTTTCTCTGGGAAGCAGTTGTGGCGACTGCGTTTGCTCTTTTTGTCCTCGTCGGCCTCTACTATGCCGAAATCAATCTCTTCCCCTTTCACGTGCGCACCCAGCTTATCCATCTCGACGTCAGCTCAATCTCCGGCCTTCTCTTAGAGCAGTTATATGAACTGTGCGAACAGCATGACGTGGAGATTGAGAAGATCGATATCGTACACAATGAGCCACATGATACTATTGGCCTGAATTGCCGTTTTCAGAAGCCGAAGCAGATTGTACACCTCCTGGCTGCATTGCATGGTCTCTCTGATGTGCAGACGGTGCGTTCCAGTTTCCCCATTGGTGGACGTAAAAGCGCTTCCTAACTATCCCTCTCTGTGTAGACGCATTGTGTCTGCCTGTGCTACAATATCCCTGTTCCTGCGCATTAGTTGCAATTACATTGTATTCGTATATTCGTAAAGAGGGGGATAGATGAGCGCAAAAGCCTTGACGACGGTCGTTGAGAGTTCTCAGATCGATCAGGCGATTTATGCCTGGCTTGACGCCAAAAAACGCCATTCGGGAAGCGAAAAAACCTACAAAGCCTACTCTGATACCCTTTTCGATTTTCGTGCGCTCTTGCGGCAAACCGGGCGCGATTTGGACCCCTTTTTGAATGTGCATGAGAATTCTGAAGAGGCTCGGCGGCACGCTTTTAGCGAGATCGGGCTGGCGGCGCAGGGGTTTGCCGCGCTCTCTGTCGTCGAGAAGCGCAAAGTCTCGGAAGCAACCTATAATCAGCGCCTGGCAATTCTCAGTAGCTTCTACACGTTTGCGAATAAGCGCGGCTTCCTGTTCTGCGGCAATCCTATTGCGAGTGTCGAGCGGGCGCGGGTACAGTCCTATCAGCATGCGCAGCCGCTTGAGGTCGAGGAAGTGGCCGAGCGTATGCAGGCAATTGATCGTACGACGAAGCAGGGCGCACGCGACTACGCAATGCTGGCGGTTTTATTGCAGACGGGCAGGCGTCTCTCGGAAGTGATCGATCTACGCTGGCGCAATGTCATTCTGAAGGGCTCACGGATCACGCTGGTCTTTGAACATTGTAAAGGCGGCAAGGTGATGCGCGATACGATCCCACCGGCCGTGTCGAATGCGCTGCTAGAGTGGCTGACGATGGCCTATGGTCCCCGCCTGCGCGGCCTGCATGGGGATGCTCCGTTGTGGATCAGCTTCACGCGCCGCTCTGTAGTGGACGATGAGCAGCCTGGAGTCGTTCCGCCGCCCCTGACGATCCGTTCTGTTGCCAATATTTGCGAGAAGCACCTGGGCGTCTCCAAAGTCCACGTGACGCGCCACACCTGGGCGCGTACGATGGAAGATGCCGGAGCCAAGGTGAGCGATATTCAGGCGCGTCTGGGCCACGAATCGCTGGCGACGACGGGACGCTATCTCGCCGCTTTGAAGCAAGCCGAAAATCAGCATGCCGATACGCTTGCGGCACGCTTTGGGCTAGCGTAATCCCCTCTGCGAGAGCGAGAGGAAACGACCAAGAATATTCCAGCCGCGTATGCGGTGATCGTGATTGCGGGCAGTGACAATATAGAGCAGCGCATCGGGATTGCAGTAGCGCTGCTGGATGATCTCAGATAGATCATCGAAAGGACCATAGGAGCCGCCCTCCAGCAGCACCATGCGCACAGTTCCATCGCGAGCGCAGGTTTCGTCACGCACAAACTGAACGCGATCCCCGTCGCGATACTCCGGCTCAGGTAGCCGACGCGGGTCAAATCCCTCAGGCCACGCGGTCACTTTCTGCCCCTGCCGGAAATCGACCGGTTCCCAACGACCTGTGCTGTTGTTCCACATTGGTACGGGTAAGTAACGCTCTATCAATGCTCTTTCCTGACTTTGTTGTGTTTTGCTTGCGTATACAAATGCATACCGCATTGTAGCACAGAAAAATCGCTTTTTCAGCGCGGGGGGTTCAGGTCTCGCGGGAATACTGGCTTGCTGTGTCTGGTTTTCATATTTGAATATATTTCCTGAAGAAGATGTTTTTTCATCGGTTATTTCAGCACGTGAGAAGGAAAAATCAATGCAAAAGATGCAAGTAGAAATCTGGTCCGATGTGGCCTGTCCCTGGTGCTATATTGGCAAACGTCGTTTTGAAACGGCATTGGCCGAATTTAAGCATCGCGATCAGGTGGAGGTGATCTGGCGAAGTTACCAGCTTGATCCGGAAGCGCCGCGCACTTCGGATATCAAGGTCAGCGAGATCGTAGCGAAGAAATATGGCATCAGCACGGAGCAGGCGATGGAGGCCAATGCGCGCATTACGGAGATGGGTGCTCAGGTAGGGATCGAGTATCATTTTGAAAAGACGCTCTTCGGTAACACCTTTAATGCCCATCGCCTGATCCATCTCGGCGCAAAGCACAACTTGCAGGGGGCCGTCAAAGAGCGCCTCATGAAAGCGTATTTTACCGAGGGCGCTGCGATTGGTGATACCGAACTGCTTGTGCAGGTTGTCTCCGAGGTGGGGATCGATGCGGACGAAGTGCGTGCGGTGCTCGATAGCGATACCTACGCCGATGAGGTGAGAGCGGATGTGCAACGCGCAAGACTTTTTGGCATTCAGGGCGTGCCCTTCTTTGCGATTGACGAAACGTACGGTATCTCCGGCGCGCAACCGTTAGAGGTGTTTCGTGAAGTGCTGGTAAAAGCCTGGACTGAAGCGCATCCACTCATCAATATTGGTGCCGCCTCGCAGGATGCTGGCATCTGTGAAGATGGGAGTTGTTCGATCTAGCGAG
>Ga0310811_10005695_pt1 | contig 15827 bp, 11 predicted proteins | sample YCmetagenome_FD_207642 | JGI IMG/M metagenome (GOLD analysis project Ga0310811, IMG submission 207642) | Soil microbial communities from experimental microcosm in Duke University, North Carolina, United States - YC | ecosystem: Engineered > Artificial ecosystem > Soil microcosm > Unclassified ...
AGTTCAGCGGCCAGCGCCCTGCGTCCCTTCACACCAAGCTTGCCGTACACGTGCTGCAGGCGGTTCTCGATGGTCCGGACCGACACGACGAGCTCGTCCGCGATCTGACGGTTGGACCAGCCGTTCGCCGCGAACTGAGCGGCCTCCCATTCCGCCGGGGTCAGCTTCGCCCGCGACTCGACCGTCCGCAATGCGGGTGTCTGCGCGCCGGCACACTGCGACGACAAGAAGTCCGCACGGCGTTCGGCCGCCACCGCGCGGCGGTCGTCGGACTTGGCCCAGAACACCGAGCTGTCGGCGGCCGCCTCGGCCGCCAGAAGCGTCGCCCCCATCTTCTCGAAAGTGACCGAGACCGCCGCGAGCCGGCCCGCGTCACCTTCGACCAGCGCGCAGGTATGGACAGCGCGTGCGGCGGCCAGCTCACCTTCCACTGACTCAGCCAGCCCGCTCAGCCGTCGCCGAACCTCCCTGGCGTATCCGACGCGTGCTGCCGAGTGCAGGGCCGCGGTCGCGCCGACCAGATCGCCGACCCGCTCGCCCTCGTCGGCGGCCTCGAGGAACTTGTCCTTGGCCTGACGCAGGTTCCCGCCGTCGGCTGCTTCCGTCCAGCCTTGTGTGAGGAGGAAGTCGACGCCCATGAAGTAGGACGGCCCCATGCCGAGCCGCTCCAGGTCCTGGAGGGCCTCCCGCGCCTCGCCCCCGCGACCGGCCAGAGCCAGTGCCTGCGCGAAGTAGATCAGGCAGAAGTCGATGAACTGAGGTCTTCCGAGCTGTCGGTAGATCGACATCGCTTTCTGCGCGTGTCGTACCGCCTTGTCGATGTGACCCCGTTCCGCCACGGGCTTCGACATCTGCCAGCTGAAGATGGCCTGCTGCTCGAGCGAGCGGTTCTGCACGCCCTCCTGGTAACGGGTCTGGGACAGTCGTTCGGCCTCGGAGAACCGTCCCGCGTGGTCGAGCGCTTCCGCCTCGTAGAACGCATGCATGAACGGATACCAGTCCGTGGGTGTGGTGAGCTCGCACTGCGCGCGGTAGCCGCGACGGGCGGCATCCAACGCCTGGTCGATCCGCCCCATGCGCGCCAAGCTGTACGAGCCCGGCATGCATGCCCATACCAGTGCTCGCCCTGTCGCCCGGACGAGCAGCGGTTCCAGCGCCGCCACCGCGCTTCGCGGGCCCTCCTTGGCCAGCAGCAGTGCACCCCGCCGGGCGGCGATCTCGTCGCGCAGCTCGGACGGCGGCAGTGTGCTCTCCGACTCGTGGGCGATCCGGAGACCCTCGTCGATCGTGCCCGAGTAGATCACTCGATTGTCGAGCCTGATCAGCGCGACGAGACCCTGCTCGGTGGGGGTGCTCGCCTCCTGGGCCAGCGCACCGAGCTCGGCGTCGGCCTCCGCCGAGCGGCCTTGCAGACTGGCGAGCTGGGCGGCCAGTACGGACGCCTGGAAGCCCGCGCCCTCGTCGACGGCGGCACGGGCGAGCTGCTCGGCAAGGGCGAAGTCGTAGCGCCAGCGCGCCTCGACCGCAGCCTTGTACATGAAATCGGGTTCCGCACCGCCGCCGATCAACCGCCAGGTGGCGACTCGCAGGAGATCCTCACGACGCCGCCCTCCAGTGGTCTCCACCGATTCGGCGAGCGAGCGGGCGATCGCGCGGGCCCGCAGGCCCGGCATGCGTCCGCGCAGCACTTCTCCATAGAGCGGGTGGCTCAGCCGAACAGTGAAGCGCGACCGTTCGGTGGAGGTACGCAGCAACACCTTCCGCTCGAGCGATTCCGCGACGGCTTCGCTGCTGAGCCAGTTCAGCTCGGCAGGACCAAGGGGTTCACCCATCGCCACGATCTCCATGAGATCGCGTTCCTCCGGAGTAAGGCCTTCAAGGCGCGCCTCAACGAGCTCAACCAGCCGGTCAGTCGGGTGGAGCTCGCCGACTAGGCGCCAAAGGCCCCCGTCTTCGTGTAGCGCTCCCTCACCGAGGGCCCCCATGACCAGCTCGCGCAGGAAGAGCATGTTGCCGCGCGAGCGGGCCATCAGATCGGTGACCGCGGCCTCGTCGACCTGACCACCGAGTGCGCAGGTGAGCGCCTCAGCCACATCGGCCGACCCAAGCCCTTCGAGCTCGACCCGCTCGGCGAGCCCGCTCTTCCAGAGGTTCACAATGGGATCGGGCGCGAGCTCGCCGCTCCGGACCGTCGCTAACACGATGGCCGGAGTGGTTTCGGCCACCTGGTAAACCAGAGTGGCGGAAACATCGTCCAGCAAGTGCGCGTCGTCGACCCCTAGCACCAGCGGCTTACCCCCGGCCCGCGAGATCAGTACCTCAGCGCAACGATGTAGCAGGTTGGCCCGATCATCGACTGCTCCCCGCTGTGGCGGTTCGCCCGCCGGGAGCAGTGGCGCGAACGCTCCGAGAGGGATCCCGCTGCTGGCCCGGGTTGCCGTCACCCGCGCGATGGCGAAACCGGCCAGGCGGCACATCTCGAGCGCCTCCTGACCCAGCCTGCTCTTTCCGACGCCGGTCCTGCCGGCGAGCACGATGCTCCGCCGGTCCTCGAGAAGGGCGGTGCGGAGGCGGCTGAGCTCTTCGTCACGGCCGACGAGTCGCCACTCGATCCGCCTGGGAACTCCGCCGTCAGCGTGCCGGCCTGCCATCAGGTCAATCCGTCTCTCTCGACGTTCGTGATGCGGTCGATCCGACTCGGTCGAGTTCGGCGCCGCCGAAGGTTGCCCGCCGCGGCGCGACAAGGTAGTCGGCCGCCGGCACACCAACCCGGATCGGCCCCGAGGTCTTGAGGGCCGCGGCGAGGACCCGAACGGTCCCCTCATTCCTGTCGTCACACGCCGCTGAGACGTGCTGGTCAGTGAACCTACCCTTCACCGCGCCAGCTCGAAATTCCTGCTGCGCGGCCAGGCGATCGTACAACTCAAGGACGATTTCCTCGCAACACCAGAGGTGGCTCCGAGGGGTCCTCCCACAGCCCTTCGATGTTCAGCAGCACGATGAGTTGATCACCCGCATTCACCTCGTCATGCACGGTGCAGTCCAGCCAGTAGCTGGCATCGTGCACCATGACCGCACCGTCTCTGCCGCTCGTCCACTGGACACCGGAGAACCGATCGGCCTCGGCTCGCGCCAGTGCACGGCGGGTTCGATCCTGGCTAGCGGCGAGCAGGCTGAGGCCGAGTCTCGGACGCGCCCGGAGGCGGCTCCAGGTGTCAGAGTCTCTGGCTACCTGTATCGACACAAGGGCCGGCTTCATAGAGACGAATCCGAACGATGCCGGCACCAAGCCCACCGGCTGGTCGTCCACGAGCGCACACACTGCTGCCACGCCCTGCGGAATCGATGAGGATGCTTCGCGCAACGTGTCCGCGTTCACCGACGGCGAGGAGAAGACGACGGCGCGGCGTGCCCACTTCTCGCCGATCTGGCAACCTCCATCACCGGTTCCCACCCACTTGGGTAGCCCGTCAGCCCGATGTTGGTCAGACACAACAATCCCGACCACGTCGTAGCCCACTGAATCACCCCCTGCCCGGTTGGACGCGCCCCCTCAGCTGCCAACGGGGACTCGACAACTTCAGCAGGAACCGACGCATCGGGTCACGAGTAGTCGCTACCACGATCTCAGCACGGCCCGACCACACTGTGAGCACGCTTGACGAGCTCCCAGGTGCTCTACTGGAAGAACGACCCCGGCGGAGACAGCCGGCGGCCTTCATCCCGCTTCTTGTTCGTGAACAGCGACCTCGGCTGGGCCTCGGGCGGAACGTCGTCATCCTCCAGCCGCCTGTTGCTGTTGTCGTAGCCGTCGCCGTCCCGGGGACCGCCGGTACGGAAATCGTGGACGCTGCAGTCGTTGTAGTTCTGCGGGTCGTCGGAGTCGGCGCATCCCCTGCGGTGGGTGGGGCCGTGACGATTGCCGTAGTCCTTGCGGGTGGCGTCGTCGGCGAAGCCGTCGTCGTGTGGTCCCCGGTAATCGGTGCCGAAGCCCAGATCGGAGCCTGGCTGTGGGCGAGACGCCGACAGCCTCGGAACCTCGAACCGTTCGGTGCTCGATGCCGCGCCGCCTGCGCCCTGGTCCCAGCCTCTCCTTGCCGCATCGTGGTCGAGGAAGTCGAAGGCGGCGCTCGAGTGGCCCGCTTGAGGCTGGTCGGCTGAGGCGGCGAGGGCGACCCCGCTTGTCAGCGCGCCACCGAGCGTCGTCAATCCGAGGATGGCCGCCCCCGCGCGGAGAACCTGTGCCGAGAGCCCGGACATGGTCAGTCCTTCCTGTCGGCGGTCACGCCGAGCCGGTTTCGATGGTGAATCAGCGCAACGGTGGTCATGCGTCAGCCCCGTGAAGCGAAGCCCAGGTCCGGGCGCCGGCATAGAGCAGCATGAGAACCGCCACGATCTGGCAGGTGGTCGCTCCGCGCTGGTACTGCCGCCGCTTGCTCTGCCTGGTGGCCAGGGAGAAGGTGCTGGGCACCAACTCGTCGACGTGCCGTCGGCCCCAGTGCCCGATCGCCAGAAGGCCGAGCGCGAGCACCGCGACCGCGATGTTGTAGGTCACGCGACCACGGCCTCGACACGCCGGACGGCCGGCCGCTGTATCGCGTCCTCGGACCGGTCAGGGGCGAGCAGGAGAACAAGATGGGCGGCCACCAACGAGAGAAGCACGGTGATGCTCAACAGCAGACCGAAGTCCCGGATCACGTCGATGCTGGAGATCGCCAGGGTGGCATAGCCGAGGGCCGCTGCCAGCGCAGCCACCCCGACGGTGCGCCACTGGCGCCGGCGCCGGCGCCGGAAGGCGTCCGCGAGCAGCACCGTGAACTCGCAGGCGGTCGCGGTGGTCAGACATCCGAGCGCGACCGTGAGAGGGCTCAGCGCCAGGCTCAGCGCCGAGACGACCGCCAGCCCCCATCCGGTCGCCAAGGTCGCCGCCATTACGGCCCGCACCGCGTCTGACCTGCGCCGTAAGCCGATCAGGAGCGCCAGACCCGCGACCAGGATCCCGACCCCGTTCGACTGGTACCGATGTCCGGAGATCAGGTCGTAGCCGCGTGCCGCGACGACCGGCAGCCCCGAAACGGAGACCTGGAACCCGGCCGGCAGCGGTGGCAGCTCCTCGCGCACGCTGTCCAGGAGACGTCCCTGGCTTCCCAGGTCCTGCAGCCTGATGCCGAGGCTGAGTACCGCCTGCTTGTAGTCGGGGGTGGTCACCGCGCCGATCAGGTAGTCGGGCAACAACTCGGTGGCGGCCGAGATCTGCTCCGCGCTCGGCGACGGTCCGAGGAAACGCAGCAGGTCGGGCAGGCTCAACACCGGGCGCAGCTGATCCCCGTGCCGGAGCACGATGCCGTCCTCGGCCCGGCGCATCCAGTCCAGAGCGTCCGGAGTCAGCACGCTGGGGCCTGACAGGACGACCCTGACCTCGCCGGAGGACCCCAGGACCCGTTCCGCGTGTTGGGCGTCGAGCACCGCCGGCATGCCCGCGGCCAGCCGGTCCGGGTCCGCTTCGAGGTTCAGCCGAGGCAGCACCGCCCATCCGAATGTGGCCACCGCGACGGCCACCACAGCGACGCTCAGCCGGACCCACCGACCGCCCAGACGTGGCGGTCGCCAACCCGACGACAAGGTGTCCTCGACTTCGGGGGCCGTCACCTTGGTCAGCAACATCGCCAGGCCGACCGCGAGCAGCACGCCGAGAGCCAGTGCCAGTCCGAGATCCCGGACGAAGGGCAGGGGTGAGAATCCCAGGGAGGCGAACCCGGCGGCGCTGGCCAGCGCTGCGACCAGGACCCGGCGACGACCACCGCGTTGGACCAGGTAGGCGGGAAAGTCGCTGCCGATTCCGATCAGGATCGGCAGGAAGGCCATCGCGCCCAGGGACAGCGGCCGGCCCAGCCAACCGAACACCGCGAGGGTGAGTCCTGTGCCGGCGAGGGTCGCGGCGATCGGAAGCAGCCGGTGTCGCCGCCGGCCGAGCCAGGGCACGGTCAGGTAGCAGAATGCGATCAGAGCCACCGCGCAGCCGCCCAGCAGCGGAATCTCCCGCCGGACCTGGCCGGCCAGGGAGGCCGCCACGGCGGGCGCACCGGTGATCGTGAGTGCCCGCGTAGCGAGCCCGGCCTTCTCCGAGGTCGCCCGGACCGCGGCCACCAGCCGGTCGGTCGACTCCTGGTCGAGATGCTCGCGCGGGCGCACCAGGATGGAGATGGCGTCCGCGGAGGGCACGACGAATCGCCACTGCGGTCGCGGAGCCGCTCCCTGCGCCGGGTCACCGTCGAAGACGAGGTTCTGGACGAAGGCGGGGTTGCGCAGCGTCGGGAGGCCCATCGGCAGGCCCTGGACCAGCAGGGGGGCGTACCGGTCGTCGAATCTCGCCACGGCGGTGTCGCCGGCCGCGGTCACCGTCGCCGCCCCGGCTCCTTGGTCGCGGGCCTGCTGTTCTGCCTCTTGCCTGGCCTCGTCGCGTTGGGCGAAGAGCCGGTTGAGGAGATCCCCGCTGGAGATGGCGATCGAGTTCAGCACCGTGCCCGGTCCGTAGACCACCGCAACGTCCGGCAGGCCGGCCAGCTGACCCTCCAGCTTCAGCACCCGAGGCAGCTCACCGGGCCCGAGCAAGGTCCCCGGCTGGGGTGACTCGGCGAGCACCACGATGGGGTCTCCCCCGAACGCGCGGGCGGCCGACTCGAGCCCGAGCAGCGACGGGTCCGCAGACGGAAGGAAGGCCTGCGGCTGGGTGTCGACACGGAGCGCTGACAACCCCAACACCGCCGCAACGGCCACGACCAGAGACGTCGCGACGATCAGCAACCCACGGCGGGTCGGTCGCCGGGCCGCGCCCCTCCCGCGCGCCCGGCGACCGAGGGCCCGGACTCGCGTCCGGAGTCCGGAGATCATCGAGGAGCCCGCTCCACCCGGGGATACGGTCCCTTGAACGGCCCGGGGTTCGTGCCCGCACCCGGCTTCGGGTACGGGTTCTTGTAAGTGGCCAGACCCTGCGTCGTCGGGTTCTGCGCGAACGTCTCGTTGCCCAGGGCGTGCAGGCGGAAGTAGGAGACGTTGTCCTCGGTGCGGTAGCCGATCATGGCCGCGAAGTTGGAGAAGAATCCGGCGATCTCCGGGCCGTACGGCCGGGCGTACTTCAGCACCGGGTTGAGCTCGGCGAGCATGTCCCGGGCGGGATCGACCACCGGACGCACGTCGTCGTCGAAGTCGGGGATCCGGTCGAGCGTCTTCGGCGCGCGGTCGAGGACCTTGTCCAACCCCGGTGTCATACCCCGGAGGTCGCTGCTGATCGGCGGCAGCTTGCGGAGCCCCTCTCCCAGGTCGGGCCCCGCCTGGTTGAGATCGGCGGCGACCGGGCGCAGGGCACCGGCCAGTTCGGTCAGCTTGGCCGTCGCGGTCTTGGCGCTGTCCAGCACCGGCGGAAGCTTGCGGAAGAGGTCTTCGATCGACTCCTTCTGGCCGGCGGTCGCGGCGGTGACCCGCTTGCTGTTGCTCACCAGGTCGGCGATGGCACCCTCGCTGGTGTCGAGGTTGTTCATCAGCGTCGAGGTCTCTCGCACGACGTCCTTGAGCGCGTCGGACTGAGCGGCCACCGCGTCCAGCGCGGTGTAACCGCCGGTGCCGAGTTTGCCGAACCCGTCGAAGAGCGCCTTGACGTTCTGTTCGGTTCCACCCGTGCCCTTGCCGAGGGCCCTGAGGGACCCGCTCAGGTCACTGCGGGCCTGCGGGTTCAGGTCGTGCAGCAGGTCGCGCAACTGCACGTTCAGCGTGACCGCATCGTCGGGCAGGCGGCTACCCGACGGCAACGCCGGGCCCGTTCCGTCGGTGATGTCGAGGTAGGTCTCCTCGACGACCGAGCGGGAACCGACCCGGACCTTCGCTCCCTGGTGCAGCGGAACGACGTACTTGTCGAAGGCCATGACGACGTCCATGCCGTCGTCCTGGCGGATCACGTCCTTGACCTCGCCGACCTCGACACCGGCCATGCGGACCTGCCCGGCGGGTACCAGGTTGTCGATGTCCTTGACCTTCACCGAGACCTCGTAGTTCCGGCTGGCCTCGAGGAAGGGCACCGCCACCGGAGTGCCGGTGAACAGGTAGACCAGGATGCCGATGCAGATGGCGAAGAATCCGACCAGGATCAGGGTCGCGCGTCTGGCCTGGCTTGCGTCAAGTTCCATCAGTGGCCGCCCTTCGGCTTCGTCACGTACGGGATCCCGCTCTCTTCGGGCGTCGGTACGTAGACCGTGGGACCGCCCTGCCCGGGAGGTATGCCGATACCGTCGGGCAGCGGGGCGATCACGTGACCGCGGATGATGCCGCTTCGTTTGTCCTGCACCCCGAACACCGACGAGGTGTTGTACACGAAGGCCCTGATCTCGGTGAGGTAGTCGGTGGTCTGACCTGTGATGCGCTGGAACGCGTGCGTGAACGGCTGCAGGTCGTCGGCGGCGTGCCTCAGGTCATCGGAGAACGGCCGCAGGTCGTTGACCAGGTGCTTGCCGTCGGCGGTCACCGGCTTGGCGGCCTTCACCGTGTCGCCGAGCGTGTCGACGGTGTCGGTGAACCGGTCAAGGGTCTTCGGCAGGTCCCCGGAGACCGCCTTCAGGTCGTCCAGCGTCGGGTCGAGCTGGTCGGTCAGCTGCTGGGTTGCGCCGAACGTGCGGCGCAGCTGACCGTAGAGCCCGGGGAGCTGCTCGAGGGTGGAGCGCAGGTCGTTGTCGTGCTCGGCGAGCACGCCCAGTGTCTGCTCGGTGGAGTCCGCGAGCCGGATCGCCCGCTCCTGGTTGCCTCCGATGGCCTGGGCGATCTGCCCGACGTTGGTCACCAGCTGGCGCAGCTTGTCCCGGCGGGTGTCCAAGGCGGCCACTGCGGGGCGAAGGTCGATCAGCGTCTTGTCGGCCGCGGTGATTCCGGGAGCGAAGTCCCTCGGCGCCGAAGCCAGGGCGACGTCGGACTGGGCGAGCAGGTCGGTGATTCCCGCCTGCGCCCGGGAGTCGAACTTGCTCAGGATCTCGTCGGTCTGGATGGGCCGGCGGGTCTGGCCGATGGGGATCGTGTCGCCGTCGCGCAGCCGCCGGCCGGGAGGACCTCCCGGGTCGATGTTGACGTACATCTGGTTGAGGGGGTTGACCGCACGCAGCACGGCCACGGCGTTGTCGTAGACGTCCTGGTCCCCGCGCAACGTCATCGTGAGCAGGGCGGTGCCGCGGTCGGTGACCTCGGAGTCGGTGATCTTCCCGACCTCGACGCCGGCGATCCGCACCTGCTGCGAGCTCTTCGTCGTCACCGCCGGCACCTCGGCGAACTCCGCCTTGATGGTCGTGGTCCTCTGCCAGGGCAGGGCCGAGGCCGACTGGTTGACCATGACGAGCGTGGCGACGAGCCCGAGGGCGACGAACAGGGTCAGGGTCACGACGTAGCCGAACAGGCCGGGGACCGACCGGATGCGCTTCAGGGTCTTGGCCATCACTTGCCTCCGAGCAGTCCGGGCAGGCCCGGCTGGTGGTGGTTGTCGCTCGACCGTTGCGCTCCGAGGGGCAGGTCGTGTGCCGGCGGAATGGACGGTTGGTTCTTTCCGGGCGCGTAGAGCGGGTTCACCGGCGACGGATTGGGCACCTGGGCGGGTGCCGCTCCCTGAGGTCCGGGTGGCTGCTGCAGTCCGAACAACTCGGCCGTCTGCTCGGCACCCGGCACCACCTGGGTGCTGCCGCCCAGTGTGTTGCTGGACGGGATGCCGGCGGTGAGCCTGGCGAACGCGCCGTCGCGGTCGAAGGTCGAGAAGGTGTTGTTCAGGTGCGAGGTGAGGTAGCCGATCTCCTTGTAGAGGACGTTCCCGTTGGCGCCGGCGTTCGGGTACGGCGGTTTGCCGTGGAAGTCCGATTTCAGTACGTCCAGGATCGGCCCGTTGACGCGGTCCAGGCCGGGTCCGCTGAGGTCGTCGAACGAGGTTGTGAGGTCCTCAGTGGCCGGCACGAGGTCGTCGACGGCCGGGCGGAGGTCTTTGATCATCGGGCGTAGGTCGGTCACCATGTCGCGGGTGTCGGCCAGCACCGGGTCCAGCTTCTCGAACAACGGGCCGAGAGCCTTCGCGCTGTCGCGGAACGCGGGCGCGGTGTCGGTCAGCTTGGCCAGCGTCGGCTGCAGATCCAGCAGTCCGGCCCGGGTGGTCCGCAACATGTCCGGGCTCAGGCGGGTCGCCTGCGCCAGCTCCGGTCCGGAGGCTGACAGCGCTCCGGAGGTGCGGTTGAGCGAGGAGATGATGCGCGCCACCTCACCGTCGGTCCGGCTGAAGGACTTGGCGACGTTGTCGAAGCCTTCGACCACGGCGCTGAAGTCCTTGTCCGGCTGGGTGCCCGCGAGACCCACGAAGGCGCCCGCCGCTGGACGGAAGCTGTCGGGTGCGTCCTGCAGAAGGGCGCGGAGGGCGTCCCACCCACCCGTACGCAGGGTGTCGTCGAACTTGGCGATGGTGCCCTGGGCGCCCAGGCTGGCCGGTTTGTTGAGGGCCGAGAGCACCTTGTCCAGCTCGACCGGGATGGTGGTGCGTTCGAGCGGGATCTCGTCGGCGTCGAACCGCCCGGGGTTCCCGCCCGGGACGAGGTCCACGTAGTAGTTGCCCCCCAGCACCAGGGTCGGCCGGATGTGCGCCGAAGGTGCGGATCCGAGCTTGTCGAGCACCTTCCTGCCGACCTTCATGGTCACGACGGAGGTCTTGGTGGCTTCGTCGTAGTCCTCACCGGTCACCGCGCCGACGCGCACGCCGGCGATCTTGACGTCGTTGCGGTAGACCCGCAGCTTGTACGGGCGGTCGAACCGGGCGGTGATCGTGTCGCCCAGGCTGAGCGTGGTTGCGATCTGCTCCTTGTGGTAGACGCCCCACAGGGCGAAGACGGTGCCGAGGATCAGGCCGACACCCATGAGCCGGTTGCGGAACCGGGTACGCCGGGCCGACTCGATCTCCTCAGGGGTGATCCTGTCGTCGTAGTCCGCGTCAGGTGTCGTCATCACTTGCCTCCCGGCGCTGGGGCCCGCTCATAGGTGGCGCTTCCGGGCTTGGGGTAGGGATCGCGCGGCAGCGCCAGCTGGTCACGCAGGACCGAGCCGGTCACGGTCTGCAGCCCGACGTTCGCGTTGGCGTTCGCGTAGTGGATGCCGGGGGCGACGGTCTCGGACACGAAGCTGTGCAGACGCACGATCCACCAGCCGGTGTCGATGGCGTACGGCTTGAGCACGTTCAGGGGGTCGGCCGCGTAGTCGAATGTCTCGCGCACCCGCGGGGAGAGCGGCTTGAGGTCGTCGAAGGTGTCCGCGAGGTCGCCGACCGCCGGCTCGGCCTTGTCGGAGACATCCGGCACCTTGTTCAGCGGATGCCGGCTCTCCCGGAAGAAGCCGCGGGTGTCCGGGGTGGCGTCACCGAGACCCTTGAACCCGGGCTCGCCCTCGTGGAATGCCGAGGCGGTATCGCCCAGCGGGCCGTCCAGGGCGTCCAGGGCGGTCTTCGCGGTGTCCAGGGTCCCGGGGAGCTTCTGCAGCGATGCGCTCAGGGGCTGGGCGTTGTCGACGGAGAACGCATCCATGGTGGTCCCGAAGTCGCGGACCACTGCCGCGATGTCCCCGCGCCGGTCGGTGAATCGTTTGGCCACCCGGTCGATGCTGTGCAGGAAACCGGGCAGGTCCGCCTGCGGGGAGGCCAGCGAGGTGGAGACCGTCCCGGCGTCCGTGAGCAGGTCCGGGGAGTTGTGCACGAGGCCCTGGAGACCCGGTCCCTGTCCGGTCGCCCCGCCACCGAAGTCGGAGAAGAACGTCGTCGTGGCCGCGCGGGTATCGGGGTCGAAGGTGTTGAGCAGCTCGTTGAGGTCGTCGGAGTCGGTGTTGCGCTCCTGGGCGATCACCCGATCACCCAGCGGCCCCGCCCCCGCGGTGCCGACGTTCAGCTCGACGAACTTCTGGGCCAGCGCGGAGAAGTCCCAGATCTGGGCGGAGGCGTCGGCATAGACCTCGCGGTGCCCGTCCAGCGCCATCGTGACCAGCGCCTTGCCGTCTGCGTAGTCGACGTGCTCGACCTTGCCGATGCGGTGGCTGAACTCGCGCACCTCGTCACCGGGTTTGAGCGAGTCGACGTTTCCGAACGCGGCTTTGATCTCGGTGGTCGGGACGAACGGCAGACCTTTGTGTGCGGTGGCCGCGAGAAGCATGATCCCGACCACGGCGAGCAGGCCGAGGAAACCCAGGGCGTAGGTGCCGGTCTTGCTGCCGGCTTGGCGTGCCATCTCAGTGCCCTCCGAGCATCTGTCCGAGCATGTGGCTCTCCTGCCCCGAGGTCAGCCCGGTGGCGCTGCGACCGCCGATGCTGTCCGGCCCTGTCTCGTGGTCACACGGGTGGTTGCTGACCCGGTCACAGGTGCCGGGGAGCGGCACCCGGCCCGGCGAGGGCATCGGCACGGGCTTGAACGGTGTGTCCGGTGCACCCGGGATCGGCCCGGCAACGGTCCGCCCGGCGGGCACGGGGCTGTACTTGACCGCCGCCCGGAAGTAGTGGCTCAGGCCGTCGTAGCCGGAGGTCGACTGCGACCAGAACCGGATGAACTCCATCAGGTTGGTGAACCGCTTGCACAACACGCCGACCTCGCAGACCTTTCGCACCGAGGACGCGGAGGTGCGCAGGTCACCGCCGGCCGCGTGGAGGTCATCCACCACCGGCCGGGCCTCGTCGATGAGGTCCTGGGCCTTCTTCAGAACCGGGGTCAGCGAGTGGAGCGCCGGGTCCGCGGCGTCGGAGAAGTCGCGCAGTTCGCGGCTGATGCCGACGAGGTTGTCGGTGAACGGGCGGGCGTCACGGAGGCTGGGGGTCGCCGACTCCGCGACGTTCGCGGTCTGGCCGAGCGTGCGCTGGGCGCTGGTGAGCGTGCTGGGTAGCCGCTGCAGCGAGTCGGAGACCGCCTGCCTGTTGGCGGCCACCGCCGACAACGTGCGCTCGGTGGCCCCGACCATGTTGTCTAGCTGCTGGCCCCGGTCCGCGGCGAGCTCTGCCGCGACCGGGCTGGTGCTGTCCACCAGGCTGGTCAGCACGGTGTTCTGCTCGCTGAGCAGACGGGACAGCTCGTCGGCCTGTTGCATCGCCGGAGCCAGCGCCTTGATCGCCGCGGCCGCCTGCGGGCCGTTCTCGTGCAGCCCTTCACCGAGTGTGGTGAGCAGCCCGGCGAAGCCGGCGCTGGTGGGGTCGTCGAGCGAGTTGACGACGTCCTCGACGGTGACCTCGGTGCTGGTGCGATCCACCGGAACGGCGTAGGGAGCCGAGGCCACCGGTGCGGAGGGACTCCCCCGGTCGAGCTTGACGAACCGCTCGCCGAGTACGTCCTTCGCGGTGATCGTCAGCTTCGCGTCGTTGTGCAGCGGCAGCACCGAGCCGTCCACCAGCATGTCGACGAATGCGTGCCCGCCGCGGATGGTGAGGCCGACGATGGAACCGATGTTGACCCCGGAGGCCTTGACCTCATTTCCGACGTCCAGCGGGCTGGCGTCCACGAACTCGCCGGTGAGCAGGAACTTCTCGTCCCGTGGGGTGGCCGCTGTGACGGCGAACGACAGCGCGGTGACCACCAGGGCGACCACCAGGGCGGCCGTGATCCTCGTGAGGGTTCTCATTTCATTCCCTTGCCGTTCGCGTCGGTCCAGGGCTGGTCGACCAGCGCACCGGGTGCCGGGTCATCGACGATCCCGCTGGGCAGCCCGCCGACCAGGCTCTCGTCGTTCGAACTGCCCCCCAACGGTGAGGGCGCCGCGGACCAGACGTGGCCCTGGGAGTCGTATCCGCTGAACGCATCACCCCAGTTGGTGAGGAAGCCGATCAGCTCAGGGGTGTAGGGCCGAAGGAATCCGATCGGCTCGCGGTAGCCCTTCAGCGTCTTGGTGACCTGCGGCAGGAAGTCACCGGAGGCGTTCATGAAGTCCGGTGTGCGGTCGAGCAGATCGCTCAGCCCGTTCAGGGTCGGACGCAGGTCGTTGAGGGTCGGCTTCAGGTCGTCGAACAGTGGGTTCAAGCTGTGCGCGATACCGGGAAGCCGGTCCATGGCCGGCCGTAGGTCGTTGAGCAGGGGCACCGTCGCGTCGCTGGCGGCGGGCACCATGTCCAGCGTGCTCTTGGCGGCATCGAGCGTCGCGGGGGTCTCCTTGAGGCCCTCGCGCAGCGCTTCCTGCGTCGGTGCGAGCTGTCCGGTGAAGGCTGTCAGCTTGTTGACCGCACCCTGCACATCCGATCCACGTTGCGCCAGGGGGCCGGTCACCTGGTGCAGCTCGGTGAGCAGCTCCCGGATCGCGGGACCGTCGCGGCCGACCGCCTCCAGCAGCGACCCGAGTGCCTGCACGGCCGGTCCGGCGTTGGCCAGAGTCTGCTTGAACTGGTCCTCGCGTCCGGTGAACGTGCCGTTGAGCTGTCCGAGCAGGGAGTCGAGCTTGTCCCGGGTGGCCTTGTCGAAGATGGCCAGTACCTGGTCGACCTCGATCTGCGCGGACGCCGCTTCGAGCAGTGCTTTGTCCGGTAGCGCCGGGTTCTGCGCCGGTCCGGGGTAGAGCTGGATGATCCGCTCGCCGAGCACGGACTGCCACTCGATGCGTGAGGTGGTGCCGTCGTGGAGCGGGGCGACCGAGTCGTCGAGTCCGATGGTGACGATCGCCTTGCCGTCGCGGGCTTCGATCCCCTCGACCGAACCGACCCGATGGCCATCGACCTGGACCTGTGCCTCGTTGACCAGCTGCGCCGCGGACGGCAGCACGAGTCTTACGTGGTAGGGGTAGCTGCCACCGAGCAGCGCGACGGCGCCGGCGATCACAACGGCGGCCCCCACCCCTATGGCGATGAGCTTTCCGGATACAGCCACTGCTCTATTCCATTCCCAATGGGCCTTCGGCCCCGCCGGACAGGAACTGCTTCACGAACGGGTCCTGAGAGTTGAATGCGTCGTCGCGCGTGCCGTTGTGCACGATCTGGCCGTGCCACAGCACCGCGACGTAGTCGCTGACCGTGCGCACGGTGTTGATGTCGTGGCTGACGACCACGTAGGTGCCGCCGTGTTCGGCGTGGACCTCGCGGATCAACTTGCACAACAGCGTGGTGCGCACCGGGTCCAGACCGGAGTCGGGCTCGTCGAACATCACGACCTCGGGATTCGTGACCAGTGCGCGTGCGAAACCCGCTCGCTTCTTCATGCCACCGGACAGCTCGGCGGGGAAGCGGTTCATCGCCGCGCTGAGGCCGACCTCCTCGAGCCGCCGCAGGACGATCTCCTTGATCTGGTCCTCGTCCATGTCGGTGTTCTTGCGCAGGGGGAAGGCGACGTTGTTGTAGACGTTCATCGACCCGAACAGTGCGCCGTCCTGGAACAGCACACCGAACCGCTTGCGCAACTCGTTGCGCTGGGCCTCCGACATCCCCCAGATGTTCTGGTTGAACACCACGACCTCGCCGCGGTCGGGCGCCAGCAGACCGACGATGTGTTTGAGCAGCACACTCTTGCCCGTGCCGGAGGGCCCCAGGATGGTGGTGATGGCGTTGTCCTCGAAGTCGAGGTTCACGCCCCGCAGAATCCGGGCGCGGCCGAACTTCTTGTGCAGGTCTCGGATCTCAACCTTGTGCCTGGACTCCGCCACCGCGTGGCCACCCCGACCGGCAGGTCGACCGTCATGCACCGACATTGAATCTCCTTGAATCGCAATCGCCGTCGAGTCGCGCGGACATCGGGGGTCAGTTGGCAATGGGGACCACAACACCGGTCCCGTAGAAGGCCTGGAACATGATTCCTGCTCCCAAGATGGTGATCAGGCTGACG
>Ga0310811_10005696_pt1 | contig 15824 bp, 12 predicted proteins | sample YCmetagenome_FD_207642 | JGI IMG/M metagenome (GOLD analysis project Ga0310811, IMG submission 207642) | Soil microbial communities from experimental microcosm in Duke University, North Carolina, United States - YC | ecosystem: Engineered > Artificial ecosystem > Soil microcosm > Unclassified ...
TCTTCGACGGCAACACCGAGGTCGCAACCTTTCCGGGCGATCTGCCAGATGATCCCGAGCCGCTCTTTAACGGCACGGAGGCGTTCCGCGGGCTCTCCACCCAGGCCGCCGAGCGGAGCGATTTCCGTTTCCTGCGCTTCCGCCCACCCAAGCTCGAACGCGAGGGAACGAACGAGCCCGCGTTGCCGCATATCCGCCTCGACCGTGCCTTGCAGTTCCTGATCGGAGACAAGCTCGCATGAACGACCGATCCCAACAGCGGCGGCCGGCAACGTTCCGGCTCGACAATCCCGATGTCGTCGTGACCGAAGCCGACGAAACCAGCCGGCTCAGCCGCGCCACCATTCAGATCACGCCGGAACACGATCCTCAGGCGCTGCCGGTGCCGATTGAAACAGCGCTCGCCGCACGGCGCGGCTTTCCCTGGGGCGCGCTGTTCTGGTCCGGCGTTGCCGGCCTGACGCTGCTCGGCACCGGGCTCGGCGTCGTGCATCTGATCGAGGATCTGTTTGCGCGCAGCGAGAGCCTCGGCTTCGTCGGGCTCGCACTCGCCTTGGTCACCACGCTGGCGCTCGCGGTGGTGATTGGGCGCGAGGCGTTTGGCCTCGCACGCCTCGCGACGATCGAGAAGCTGCACCGGCGAGCCGCCGAGGTACTCGCCAGCGATGATCGCAAGGAGAGCCGCTCCATCGTGCAGGACCTGATCGCGATCGCGCACCAGAACCCGCAGCTCGCGCGCGCCCGCGCCGCGCTCGAATGCCACACCGGCGAGATCATCGACGGCGCCGACATGATCCGGCTCGCCGAGCGCGAATTGATGTTGCCGCTGGATGCGGAGGCGCGGCGGCTGGTGTCGTCGGCCGCGCAGCGGGTCTCGATCGTCACGGCAGTGTCGCCGCGCGCGTTGTTCGACGTGCTGTTCGTGTTCGTCGCTTCGCTTCGCCTGATCCGCCAACTCGCCCGCCTCTATGGCGGCCGCCCCGGCGCGCTCGGCATGATCCGCCTGCTCCGCCACGTCATCGCCCATCTCGCCATCACCGGCGGCATGGCCGCGAGCGACAGCCTGGTTCAGCAGATGCTCGGGCACGGGATTGCAGCAAAGCTGTCGCAGCGGCTGGGTGAAGGCATGCTCAACGGACTGCTGACGGCGCGGCTTGGACTGGCGGCGATCGACGTCACCAGGCCGCTGCCGTTCGCCGCGCTGCCGCCGCCAAAACTGTCGGATCTCGCAACGGATTTGCTGCGAAGGAAAGAAGAGGAGTAGTAGCTTTCTTCCCCTCCCCCTTGTGGGAGAGGGTGGCTCGCCGCAAAGCGGCGAGACGGGTGAGGGGTATCGATCCTCACGAACTATCTTGCGAGTGGATAGATACCCCTCATCCGGCGCTTCGCGCCACCTTCTCCCACAAGGGGAGAAGGAAGAGGAGCCGCGCTAGGTGAGCGAGCGCTTCTCGAACTCGCCTGCCAGCACGCGCCACTGGAACAGCGGCGAGTCCTTCGGCGGCGAGAGCTCGGGGGTCCATTCGGTCAGCTTGTCGAGCGTGTAGGTATCGATCAGGACGCCGCGCCAGCGACGCTCGACCTGGCCGAGCGGCTCGCGCGTGGCGGGGATCTGCTCCCATAGCGGCGAATGATCGTCGGGCTGGCGACCGATATAGATGCCGGCGTGCCCCTCGATCCGGTCCATGCCTGGATCGCGGAAATCCTGGAAGCGGCCGCGCTCGTTGATCTCGACCACCGGCACCTTGCCACGGAACAGCCATCGCATCATCGCATAGGTGCGGTAGTCGGTGGTCGCGATCCAGGTCGCGCCGGTCTCGTCGAGCGCGGCCTGCGCGCGCGCGGCGACCTGCTCGTAACCGGCCTCGGCGCCGATCGGATCCATCTTTCCGAGGAAATTCCAGGGTGCAGCGACATAATAGAGGAACACGATCACGACGAAGGCGATCCCCGACACCAGCGCCGTGTTCACCCAGAAGATGCTCGAGCGGATCGTCCGCGCCGACCAGCCTTCTTTCGGCAGCATCACCAGGTTCACGGCGGCGGCGGCGAAGCCAACCGGCCACATGAACATCGGCCAGGTGTCGCCGACCCTGAGCGTCAGCGACTTGAGGAAGAAGTAGAGGAACGGCACCAGCACCGCCGTCGACAGCAGGATCGCGACCGGCTCGCGGGAGCGATAGCCGCGCCACGCCGTCATGACGAGGCCCGACAATACCACCGGCAGCATGACGAAGCCGACGAGGCCGAATTGCAGGCCGATATAGTCGCCGATGGTCCGCAGCGAGATGCCGTAATTGGCGGTGGCGCGGACGCCCTGGAATCGGAACGAGGCCCAATCGTGCTGCGCATTCCAGATCAGCACCGGCGAGAACGTTGCAATGGCGACCAATACCGCGAGATAAGGATAGGGGCTGCGCAGCCAGCGCCAGCGCCAATCCGGCACCAGCAGGAACGCGGCGACCGCAGGCGCAAACATGATCGCGGTGAATTTCGACAGCAGCGATAGGCCGGCGAACAGCCCGGCCGCAAGCCACCAGCGGCCGTCGCCGCTTTGCACGAGCCGCACCAGCGACCACATCATCGCCACCGCGAACGGGATCATCACGACGTCGGGCGCGACCTTGGCCATCAGCAGGCCGTAATAGAGCGCAGCCTCCGGCATCAGCACCACGACCACGATCGCGCGCACATCATGAGTGAGGCGGCGGACGATGTCGGCGAGCAACAGCTGCGTCACCAGCATCGCGACGATGCCGCCGAAGCGGACGCCGAGCACGGTGTCGCCGAAGATCGCGGTACCAAATCGGATGAGCCAGGCGATGCCGGGCGGATGATCGAGGAAACTGAGCGTCGTTTCTGTTGACCAGGTCCAGTAATAGGCCTCGTCGGTACGAAGCTCGATTGCGGAGGCGTAGATGATACGCATCGCCGTCATCGCGGCGATCACCAGCACAGCCATGACGAGCAGCCGGCGCGAGGCGCCGTCGGGCTTTGCGGTGATGGCGGGAGCGATCGTCACGGCGGGCTTTTCCCTGACTTGGGAGGGGGAGTCAATGTGGGCCACCGTCGTCCCCCACGAGGCTTACCATTACGTAACCTTGCCGGTTATGTGATCCCGCAAGGCGTCTATCCGCGGAATTTAACTCTCCGCTGGCTGTTCTCATCAGTGAACTGATACAACCGAATCATGGCCGCGACCGCCCTTTCACGACTGCCCGAACTGATCCGCTCGACCAGCGCGCGGCAGGTCCGGCTGGTCTGCGGCGTCATCCTGTTCTCTTACGTGGTCAGCCATTTCCTCAACCATGCGCTCGGCAATATCTCGGTCGATGCCATGCAGATCGGGGTCTATTACCACACGGTGTTCTGGCAGTTCCTGCCCGTCGCGATCGTGTTTTATGGCGCGGCCCTGACCCATATGGGGCTCGGCGTCTACGCGCTGTATCAGCGCCGCCAGTTCCGCTGGCGGACGATCGAGCCGCTGCAACTCGTGCTGGGACTGAGCATCCCCGCGCTGGTGATGGCGCATGTGATCGGCGTGCGGCTCGGCCAGACGCTGTATGGGCACGAGAAGCTCTATCCGCAGGAGCTCTATCTGTTCTTCGTCGTGGCGCCCGGCCGGCTCTGGACGATGACGATCCTGCTCATCATCGCCTGGGTGCACGGCTGTATAGGCATCTTTTTCTGGCTCCGGCTGAAACCGTTCTTCACCCGCGCGGCGCCGTATTTGCTGGCAGCCGCCGTGCTGATCCCGACGCTGGCGCTGCTCGGCATCTACCAGGGTGGCCGCAGCGTCGCCGCCGAAAGCGATGACGGCGAGTGGCGCACGCATAATTTCACGCAAACTCAGGTCGGCACCGTCGCGGAAGCCGATACGCTCGATCGCATCACCGGCGCCCTCACCATCAGCTACATCGCCCTGCTCGGCCTGGTTCTGCTCGGACGCGGCGTGCGCGGCTGGCGCGAGCGGCGTGGCGGCATGATCGCGCTGTCCTACGGCAACGGCAAGACGGTGCGGGTGCCCAAGGGGCTGTCGGTGCTGGAAGCGAGCCTGCGCCACAACGTGCCGCATGCCAGCGTCTGCGGCGGCCGCGCCCGCTGCTCGACCTGCCGCATCCGCATCATCGGCGATCACGACGCCTTGCCAGAGCCGTCGCAGCGCGAGGCGTTCGTGCTGGCCCGCGTCGGCACCGCCGATCCCTCGATCCGGCTGGCCTGCCAGTTGCGGCCGAACGCCGATCTCTCCTTCTTCCAGCTGTTCATGCCGCACATGCTGTCCGCCAATGCGCATGCGTCCTCGCCGGCGAGAATCGGCCAGGAGCGCTATCTCGTCAGCCTGTTCGTGGACATGCGCGGATCGACCCAGCTTGCCGAGAAGCGGCTGCCGTTCGACACCGTCTTCATCGTCAACCGTTTCCTCGGTGCGGTGTCGCAGGCCGTGATCGAGAATGGCGGCCAGCCGAACCAGTTCGTCGGCGACGGCATGCTGGCGCTGTTCGGTCTCGCCAGCGATCCGAAGGAAGCCTGCCGGCAGGCGCTGAAGGCGGTGGCCGGCATCGCGACCCATGTGGACGAGCTCAACGAACTCCTGAGCCACGACCTGCGCCAGCCGATCCGCTTCGGCATCGGCGTCCACGGCGGTGAGGTCATCATCGGCGACATCGGCTACCGCGACCATATCGTCTTCACTGCGCTCGGCGATGCCGTGAACGTCGCCGCCCGCCTCCAGGACATGACCAAGACGCTGGCCTGCGAGGCCATCGTCTCTGAGGAGGTCCGCCGCACGGCCGGCCTTCACGAGGATGCGCTGCCGAAGCAGGAGGTCGCGATCCGCGGCCGCGACGAGCCGATGGTCGTGCGCGTCATCGCCGACACCAGGACATTGTCCGCCCTCATTGCCGGCAAGGAGCGCGTCGCGGCATAAGCAGGGAGCCACGCGCAAGGCGCGCTCCCTCTCCCGCTTGCGGGAGAGGCGAAGAGAGAATCAATTCCACGTAACACCGGCCTGTTGCAGCGCAACGGCATGGGCTTGCTGCGAAAGCACGAATTGACTTCAGCCAAATGGTTGAGACAGATGTGCGCAGGTCTCGCGGTGATGACCGCGAGCCAACGAAAAGCTCCGGGAGGAGACACCATGTTCGACCGACGCGACCTGCTCAAAGGAGCGGGCCTTGCCGCTATGGCGGCCACCCTGAATTCCACCAAAGCCCTGGCACTCGACACCGTCACCCTGCCCATCGGCAATGGCGAACGGCCGCTGGTGAAGTATCCGCAGAAGCGGCCGTTGATCGGGCTCACCAGCCGGCCGCCGCAGCTCGAGACGCCGTTTGCGGTGTTCAACGACGGTCCGATCACGCCGAACAATGCATTCTTCGTGCGCTATCACCTCGCCGACCTCCCCTACAATCTCGATCCCGACAAGTTCACGCTCGAGATCAAGGGCAAGGTCGACAAGCCGCTGAAGCTGTCGCTGAAGGACATCCGCAAGATGAAGGCGACCGAGATCGTCGCCGTCAACCAGTGCTCCGGCAACAGCCGCGGTTTCTTCGAACCACGCGTCGCCGGCGGGCAGCTCGCCAATGGCGCGATGGGCAATGCGCGCTGGCGCGGCGTGCCGCTGAAGGCGGTGCTGGAGATGGCGGGGGTGCAGGCCGGCGCCAAGCAGGTCGTGTTCGGCGGCATGGACGGCCCGGTCAGCGACAAGACGCCCGACTTCGCCAAGGCGCTCGACCTCGCCCATGCCACCGATGGCGAGGTGATGCTGGCCTATGGCATGAACGGCGAGGATTTGCCGTTCCTCAACGGCTTCCCGTTGCGCCTGATCGTTCCAGGCTATTACGGCACCTACTGGGTCAAGCATCTCAACGAGATCACCGTCGTCGATACCGTCTATGACGGCTTCTGGATGAAGTCGGCCTATCGCATTCCCGATACGCCGGACAATTCGATCGCACCCGGCACCGCGCCGAAGGCGACGATCCCGATCAACCGCTTCACCATCCGCTCGTTCATCACCAGCGTGACTGATGGTGCCAAGCTGAAGGCAGGCCGCACGACGCTGCGCGGCTTCGCCTTCGACAGCGGCAAGGGCATCAAGGACGTCTCGGTCTCGACCGATGGCGGCAAGACCTGGACTTCCGCCAAGCTCGGCAAGGATCTCGGCAACTATTCGTTCCGCGAATGGAAGCTGCCGGTGAAGCTTGCGTCCGGGCAGATCGAACTCAAGGTCCGCGCCACCAGCAATTCCGGCGAGACGCAGCCGGACACGCCGCGCTGGAACCCGGCGGGCTATTTGCGCAACGTCGTCGAAACCGTCCGCGTCAGCGTGGCCTGAGGGAGAATGATCATGCAGCGCACCGTTCTCCTCGCCATCCCGCTTGCCGTCGCCGCGTTGATGGGGTCGGCCCTTGCCGCGCCGGTCAATTACAAGACGCCGGATGAGACAGCAGCCTTCAAGCCCGGGCCCAATCTCGAGGTCGTGCAGGGCAATTGCGCCGCCTGCCACTCGTCCGACTACATCGCCACGCAGCCGCCGATGAAGGACAAGAAAGCGTTCTGGCAGGCCGAGGTGACCAAGATGATCAAGGTCTATGGTGCGCCGATCGATGATGCCGACGTCTCCAAGATCGTGGACTATCTGGCCGCGACTTATTGACGGCGTCAGGGCCAATTGACCGCGAAACAGGCAAAACCGGCAAAAGCGCTGCGAAGTTGAGCGAATTTCGGCGAAATGCGGATGTGGTTTGATCTACCAAGCCCGCCGCATTCCGCGTATCCTGTTAGGACCGAACCGGCCGGTTGGCGGGGACTGGCGGTTCGTGATCTCGGAGGAAGACCCGCGGAGAAGTCGTGATGGCTAAAGGTACGGTCAAGTGGTTCAACCCGACCAAGGGTTATGGATTTATCCAGCCTGCGTCGGGCGGCAAGGATGTGTTCGTGCATATCTCGGCAGTGCAGAAAGCCGGTCTGTCGTCCCTGAACGAAGGACAGACGGTGGAATACGAAGAGATCGCAAACCGGGGCAAGACCTCAGCAGAGAACCTCAAAGTATAAGCCCGCCAGCTTTTTGCTGCCTCCCGGATTGATCCGGGAGCGGGCCAAGAAAATTTTAGAAGACGGCCAGTGCATTCGACGACAGGCGTTGCGACTGCACACAGAGAGCTATTTTCCTGCGAAGACCGCTTGTTCAACGCCGCAGCAATGACAATCGCGACCGCATTTGGTCAGCCCACCGGCAACGGTGCGTCGCGCTTGATCTCTTCCATCACCGCATAGGTGCGCGTCTCGCGAACGCCAGGCATTGCCAGCAGGGTCTCGCCGAGAAAGCGCCGATACGCCGCCATGTCGGCCAGCCGCGCTTTCACCAGATAGTCGAAGCCGCCTGCAACCATGTGACACTCCAGCACTTCAGGTGCGAGTTTCACTGCGCGCGCAAAGCGTTCGAAATTGTCAGGCGTGGTCTTGTCGAGCAGCACCTCGACGAACACGAGCAAGCCCAGCCCAAGCCGGTGCGGGTTGAGCCGCGCCCCATAACCTTCGACAAAGCCTTCGCGTTGCAAGCGCTTCAGCCGCTCGCCGATCGAGGTCGGCGACAGCCCGATGCGCTCGGCGAGTTCGACATTGGCGATCCGCCCGTCTTCCTGCAAAATCGAGAGGATTTTCCGGTCGATGCGATCCAGTTCCATATTTTATGCGGCCATGCCATCAATAGTCTTCATTTTCTAAGGCAAATTTACTATCTTGTCTATCGAACTACGGTCATGCGGGCCTTATCCTGGCTTCAGCCACAGGACACGCCATGCCGAACATCCCGCCGCCCTTCTCTGCCCCCTACGCGCCCGATGATGCCGACATCGCCGCGCGGCTCGTTCCATCCGCGCGTCTCGCCCCGCCGCAGGAAGCACGGATCGATCGCACCGCGACGCGGCTGATCGAGGCGATCCGCAAGCGCGATGATCGGCTCGGCGGGGTCGAGGACATGCTGCGCGAGTTCGCACTCTCGACCAAGGAAGGCCTCGCGCTGATGGTGCTGGCGGAAGCGCTGCTGCGCGTGCCGGATGCCCGCACCGCCGACCAGTTCATCGAGGACAAGCTCGGCGAGGGCGACTTCATCCATCACGAGACCAAGTCCACGGCGTTCCTGGTCAACGCCTCTGCCTGGGCGCTCGGCCTGTCGGCGCGGGTGATCCAGCCCGGCGAGACGCCTGATGGCACCATCGGGCGGCTGGTGAAGCGGCTGGGCGCGCCCGCGGTGCGTACCGCGACGCGCCAGGCGATGCGGCTGATGGGCAATCATTTCGTGCTGGGCGAGACCATCGAGCAGGCACTGGAGCGAGGCAGGCCGCGCTCCGGCCAGCAGCCGCGCTATTCGTTCGACATGCTCGGCGAAGGCGCGCGCACGGCGGCGGATGCGAAGCGCTATTTCGACGCTTATGCGAGCGCCATCGAGACCATCGGCAAGGCCGCGGGCAATCACCCCCTGCCCGACCGGCCCGGCATCTCCGTCAAACTCTCGGCACTGCATCCGCGCTTCGAAGCGATCAGCCGCGACCGCGTGATGTCCGAGCTCGTGCCGCAACTGCTGGACCTCGCGCAGCGCGCCAAGGCGTATGATCTCAACTTCACCGTCGACGCGGAGGAGGCCGACCGACTCGAGCTGTCGCTCGACGTGATCGCGACAACGCTCGCCGATCCCTCGCTCGAGGGCTGGGACGGCTTCGGGCTTGCGATCCAGGCTTATCAGAAACGCGCGAGCGCCGTGATCGACTACATCCACGAGCTGGCGCGCGCGCATGACCGCAAGCTGATGGTGCGGCTGGTCAAGGGCGCCTATTGGGACACCGAGATCAAGCGCGCACAGGAGCGCGGCCTCGACGGCTATCCCGTGTTCACCCGCAAGGCGATGACGGATTTGAACTACGTCGCCTGCGCCGCGAAGCTTCTGGGCCTGCGCCCGCGCATCTTCCCGCAATTTGCGACCCACAACGCCCTCACCGTCGCAACCGTGCTGGAGTTGGCCTCCGACAGCGGCGGCTTCGAATTCCAGCGTCTGCATGGCATGGGCGAAGCGCTCTACGAGCAGCTTGCCAAGGATCACCCCGAGATCGCCTACCGCACCTACGCGCCGGTCGGCAGCCATCGCGACCTGCTCGCCTATCTGGTGCGGCGGCTGCTCGAGAACGGCGCCAACTCGTCCTTCGTGGCGCAGGCGTCGGACTATCGCGTCCCGGTCCCGGCGCTGTTGAAGCGTCCGGTTGATCTCATCGTCCGTCCCGATCACGCGCATCACGCCAGGATTCCGTTGCCAGGCGATCTGTTTGCGCCGGAGCGGCACAATTCTGCCGGTATCGAGTTCGGCGAGCGCGCGGCGCTCGACCGGTTGCTGACTGAGGTCAAGGCTGCGACGCCCGATCTCAAGCCGGTAGCAGACGCAACGCCGGAGCAGGCAGGCACGGCGATCACGGCAGCACGCGCGGGCTTTGCCGCCTGGAGCCGGACGCCGGCGGCGACACGCGCGGCAGCGTTGGAGCAGGCCGCGCATCTCCTCGAGATTCGAGGCGCGCATTTCATCGCGTTGCTTCAGCGCGAAGGCGGCAAGACGCTCGACGACGCGCTCTCGGAGCTGCGCGAGGCCGCCGATTTCTGCCGCTATTATGCCGCGCAGGGCCGAAAGCTTTTCGGCACCGAGACGACGATGCCGGGCCCGACCGGCGAGAGCAACGCGCTCGCCATGCGCGGCCGCGGCGTCTTCGTCGCGATCTCGCCGTGGAACTTTCCGCTGGCGATTTTCCTCGGCCAGGTCACCGCGGCGCTGATGGCCGGCAACAGCGTCGTCGCAAAGCCCGCCGAACAGACGCCGCGCATCGCCCGCGAGGCCATGGCCCTGCTGCACGAGGCCGGCATTCCCAACAGCGCGCTGCACCTCGTCACCGGCGACGGCCGCATCGGCGCCGCGCTGACCGCGCATCCTGACATTGCCGGCGTCGTCTTCACCGGCTCGACCGAGGTCGCGCGTCACATCAACCGGACGCTCGCCGCCAAGGACGGGCCAATCGTGCCGCTGATCGCCGAGACCGGCGGCATCAACGCCATGATTGCGGATGCCACCGCACTGCCCGAGCAGGTCGCAGACGACGTCGTGACCTCCGCGTTCCGTTCCGCCGGCCAGCGCTGCTCCGCGCTCCGGCTGCTGTTCGTGCAGGAGGACGTTGCCGACCGCATGATCGAGATGATCGCGGGCGCTGCGCGCGAGCTGACGATCGGCAATCCCGCAAACATCGCCACACATGTCGGCCCTGTCATCGACGTCGAGGCCAAGCAGCGGCTCGATGCGCATATTGCGCGAATGAAGGGCGAAGCGAAGCTGCACTTTGCCGGCACTGCGCCGGAGGGCTGCTTCGTCGCGCCCCACATCTTCGAGCTGAAGGATGCCAGCCAGCTCACCGAGGAAGTGTTCGGACCGATCCTGCATGTCGTGCGCTACCGCGCCGAGAACCTCGAGCGCGTTTTGCAGGCAATCGAGCGAACCGGCTACGGCCTCACGCTCGGCGTGCACTCCCGCATCGACGACACGGTCGAAGCCATCATCGACCGCGTTCAGGCCGGCAACATCTACGTCAACCGCAACATGATCGGCGCCGTAGTCGGCGTGCAGCCGTTCGGCGGCAACCGCCTGTCCGGAACCGGACCCAAGGCCGGCGGCCCGCATTATCTCGCGCGCTTCGCCACCGAGCAGACCGTGACCATCAACACCGCAGCCGCCGGCGGCAACGCGGCGCTGCTCGCGGGCGAGGAATGAGGCTCGCCTCTACAGCCACCGCGCTGCAATGAGCCCTGCGCCCGGCGCCGTTGCATCCCGATGAAACATCGGTCTAATGCTGCCATGACTTGGCCTGCGCCAATTCCAGCGCGCGGGAAACGGCAAGAGCGAGGGAGCAACGCCGCGATGGAAAAAGGCATTTTTGCAGGGCTCAAGGTTCTGGACTGCGCGAGCTTCATCGCGGCGCCTGCGGCAGCGACCGTGCTGTCCGATTTCGGCGCCGACGTCATCAAGATCGAGCCGCCCGGCGCCGGCGATCCCTACCGCAATCTGCCCAACCTGCCCGGCTATCCCACCGGCGAGCACAATTTCGCCTGGCTGCTCGAGGCCCGCAACAAGAAGAGCCTCGCGCTCGATCTCTCCAAGCCCGAGGCGCAGGCCGTGCTCTACAAGCTGGTCGAAGAGGCCGACGTCTTCATCACCAACATGCCGCCGCCGGTGCGCGGCCGGCTCGGCATCACCTATGACCATCTCGCCCATCTCAACGACCGGCTGATCTACGCCTCCTTCACCGGCTATGGCGAGAAGGGCGAGGAAGCCAACAAGCCCGGCTTCGACAGCAACGCCTATTGGGCACGCTCCGGCCTGATGGACCTGGTCCGCGCCGACACCGACACCACGCCGGCCCGCTCGGTCGCCGGCATGGGCGACCATCCCTGCGCCATGGCGCTGTACAGCGCGATCGTCACCGCGCTCTATCAGCGCGAGAAGACCGGCAAGGGCTCGCATGTCGCCTCCAACCTGATGGCCAACGGCGTGTGGGCGGCGAGCGTGCTGGCGCAGGCAAAGCTCTGCGGCGCCAAGTTCGGCGAGCGGCGCCCGCGCGAGCGCGCGCTCAATGCGGTCGCCAACCACTACCAGTGCAAGGACGGCCGCTGGCTGATCCTGTCGCTGCTCAGCGAGGAGAAGCAGTGGCCGACGCTGGCCAAATGCCTCGGCCGCGAGGACCTGATCGACGATCCGCGCTTCGCCACCAAGCCGGACCGTCACGCCCGCTCGGTCGAGCTGATCAAGATCTTCGACGAGACGTTTGCGACCAGGGATCTCGCCGAATGGCGCAAGATCCTCGATGGCAATGGCCTCGTGTTCGGCATCGTCGGCATTCTGGACGACATTCCGAACGACAAGCAGATGCTCGACAACGAGGTGCTGGTGCCGTTCGAGAACGACACCATGCTCACGATCTCCAGCCCGATCTGGATCGACGGCACCAAGAAGGTGCAGCCGCGCAAACCGCCCGGCGTCGGCGAGCACAGTGACGAGATTTTGCGTGGCGCGGGATACGACGAAGCCGCGATCAGGCAGCTGCGATCGAAGGGGGCGGTGGGGTAGAGCGGGCTGCGAGGTAAGAGGCGTATCGCGCGCCACATACACCGTGTCGTCCCGGCGAAGGGGAAATGGCTCGCTCCAGCAGACGCATTGCTGGATTGCTTTGCTGCGCGCGCAAGGACGAGGCGGAGCTAGCACGGTATAACAATCGGCAAAACCCAATGCCGCGTGAGGTCCCATGCCCAGCTATCGCCTGCACTACTTCCCCGAATCCGGCAACAGCTACAAGCTGGCGCTGATGCTGACGCTTTGCGGCGAGACGTTCGAGCCGGTGTGGACCGATTTCGGCGGCGGCGTCACGCGTACGGCCGAATGGCGCAAGTCCGTGAACGAGATGGGCGAGATACCCGTGCTCGAGGTCGACGGCGCGAAGATGACGCAGACGGCCCCGCTCCTGCTGAAGCTCGCCGGGCAATACGGGCGCTTCGGCGCCGAGACGGAAGCCGAAGAGTTCGAGCTGCTGCGCTGGCTGTTCTGGGACAACCACAAGCTCACCGGCTACATGGCGACCTATCGCTTCATGCGGGCCTTCACCGAGAAGCACGATCCGCAGGTGCTGAAGCATTTCCGCCGGCGGCTGGAGGACTTCCTCGGCATTCTCGACGGGCATCTCCGGCACAACGCCTTCGCGATCGGAGCCAGGCCGACGGTCGCCGATATCTCGATGATGGCCTATCTGCACTATCCGAGTGACGAGCACGGTTTTGATTTCGCGACGAGCCATCCAGCCATCCACGCGTGGCTCGGCCGCATGGCCGCACTGCCCGGATGGAAGCCGGCCTATGAGCTGCTCCCGGGAAAGCGGATGACGAACTACGCAAAGTAAAGGCGGCTCGCTACTTCAGCGCCAGCCAGCCGAGCGTGAACAGGATTCCGCCGATGATGACGACGACCGCGATGGCGGAGGCGCTGACGCGGATGCTGCCGGCGACCTGCTTGGCTTCCTCATTCTGCGCGATCTCGCGATTGCGCTCCTTGTCGGCGTCGCTGGTATCCGTCATGGATCATCCGAACCGGTTGCTGGCTGGCGCATGATCTTACCGGAAAACCGCTACACACTTTTCCGGATCATGCGCTAGCGCGTCTTGATGAAGCACATGCCAATGCGGCTGGAAGCCGCCGCAGGCTCACAGGTGAGACCTTTAGCACAGGTCCATGACGTAAAACTCTTATCCGGTGCTCCCGATCCCGCAATTTGCAGGGAACAATGCGCGCCCCAGCCGTCCTGATATTCGGTGCCGGCGAGCTCCTGGGCACCGCGGGTTTGCGGCCGGCTGGCAAATCCACGTGAGAAATCAGGGCGTTTGCCGGCAGCGAACGCAGTCAGGATGTCGCGGCGGCGGAGCTGGTCGCCGAAAAAGTGTGGCGAGGCCGGCACGATGGTGGAATTCGACGCCCCGTCCGTCAGCCAGTCCACACCCGGGAAATGGAAGCCGCCGATGCCGCGGGTCTGATGGCAGCCCGAACAGGTGACATCATTGAGGCGGCGCTGGAAGCCGGCGACCGAGCGGATGTTCTCCATGGTGATGCCTTGCGCGGACGCCTGCTTCAGCGCGCTGACCACGTCGTCGTCGGCAAAGAGGGGCTCGCTCTTGCCCTCGCCATTGTCTTCCCCTTGCACCATCCCGAACTCCGGCTGCAGCGTCGAGGCGTCGAGGCCCGCAGGCGTCGGCGCCACGGCAGCCCTCGCGAGATACTTCTCCGGGATCAGCACGGTGCCGCGATCGAACTCGCGAAGATTGGCGGGGGCAAGCAGCCAGGCCTTGAAGTCACGCCGGAGCGCCTCATCGGCAAGGATGCGGTCGCGATCGATCTGGTTTTCCAGCGTCGATTCCTCGAACGTCCTGGTGGCGGCGTCGTATTTGAACACCTTGAGCAGATAGTCGGAACGGAAATCGTGCAGCGCTGACTTCGGCGCTATCGAGATCTGAATGTTGGTCTCGATGCGATCGATCATCGCATCGTAAGGCGCGGAGCGACTGCCGATCAACCCTTGCCAGTCACCATTTTCGAGCCAGCGTCGCGCGACCTCGGCACAGGTGACCGGTTTGCCGTTCGCATCCGTTTGGCGCGCATCGCGCGCCTTCATCACCAGATTGAACGTCATCGGCAGGCGCGTCGCGGTGTTGCCGGTATCTGGTTTTTGCTCGAACCGCGCCAGGCGATAGATCAGCCGTATCTCGCCGCAGGATTCTTCCGAGACATAGGCACGGTCCATGCGGTTGACGATGCCTGCCAGCACGAAGCGCGTGTTGGCGGATTTCAGACTGAAGCGATCGAACAGCCGGACGTCGAAACCGTCGCCGACGCCGATGGTCTCGCTCGGCGAGGCCTGCTTGTGCTGCACGATGTAGCGATCGAACTCCGCATCGATCGCCGGTAGGATATTCTTGAGCTGCGGCAGCGATGCGAACAGCTGATCGCTGCTCAGCGGACCATTCGCGTTCCGCTCGGGCTGCAACAGGCGCGAGATTGACAGCGCATCGCTTTGGTCAAGCTTGCGCAGCAGATCGGGATCGGTGATCGCGGTGCCGCGGGCGAGCGGCGCGTCCTCCGCTGCCGAGACCGACATGACGCCGCCAAACAACAGAATGGCAGCCAGGAGAATTCGCGGCGCGCGGCTCATGCCTCCACTAACACCGCTGACGACAGCCTATTCAAGAAAATTGGCGCTTCACGCGGTGGTGAAGCGCCTCTTCGAAATCTGGATATCGGACGCTTAGCGCGCGACGATCAGGCCTTTGGCGGTGACGACGACCCAACGGCCGTCCTGGCGACGGATCGCATCGACGCGGCCGATGCCGGGGATGGGATCGCCGGCATAGACCTCGTACAGGCCATTCCGACCCTCGATCAGCGCGCCGCCATTGGCGACATCGCGCAGCCTCCAGCCCTCGATCGTCGGCAGGCGGCCGACCTCGGTCTTGGGCGCGGCTGGCGCGGGGGCCGCAGCGGCAGCGACCGCCTGGGCCGGGGCCGGCGCGATCGAGCCGGTGGTCTCCTTCGCGGGCGCCGCGGCGGCGGCCTGCACGGGTGCTGCCGGTGGCGTGGCGCGGAGCTTGTCGACGGTCTCGGACAGTTTTGCCAGCTTGGCCATCGGTTCGGCCTGCGCCTTCTCGAGCTTGTCGAGGCGGTCGTTGGCCCGATTGATCTGGCTGAGACCGTTCTTCGAGGTGTGCTCGACATTGGCCTTGAGCGCGACGACGTCGGCATCGATCCGCGCGACGGAGGCGTCCAGCGCGCTGGTATCGGCAACCTGGGCCGGTGCCGGGGTGGCGAAATGCATCATGCCGGCGGTTGCAAGCGCACCGCTGATGGCGCCGACGCAGGCCGCAATTGCCACGACTGCGGCCATCGCGGACAGGCGGCGCTTGCCGCCGGTGTCACGCACCTCGTCCGCCTTCACATGCGGGGCAAACTCTTCGCGCTCCCAGGACCGCTCCGAAGGCGCCATGACGATGAGCTTGCCGGGCTTCGCCTCTGCTTTGGGCTCGGGCCTGGGTTCGGCTTTCGCCTCTAACTTGGGGACCTCGATCCTTGAAGCCTCGGCTTTTGGTAGCTCGACCTTCGGAGCATCCGCCTTGACCAGATCAGGTTTGGGCGGCGTCTCGTGGTCGGGGGCGATCGAAGGGGCCTCGATGCCGGCGGCGGCGTTGGCGGCAGTGTCCTGGCCGGC
>Ga0310811_10005697_pt1 | contig 15824 bp, 12 predicted proteins | sample YCmetagenome_FD_207642 | JGI IMG/M metagenome (GOLD analysis project Ga0310811, IMG submission 207642) | Soil microbial communities from experimental microcosm in Duke University, North Carolina, United States - YC | ecosystem: Engineered > Artificial ecosystem > Soil microcosm > Unclassified ...
ACTCGGTCAAGTACTCGGTGCAGGCGGGCGAGCGGATCGTGACGCAGGGCCAGCCGGTTACTCAGGAAGCCCGTGACAAGCTGGCCGGCTTGCAACGCGAGCTGCGGCGTCGCGGCGAGGACACCGTGATGACGCGGACGGTGGTCGGCGGAACGCTGTACAACGCCCTGATTCTGAGCGCGTTCTGGCTGGTCATTTTTCTGTATCGTCGGGAGACCTATGACCAGCTGAGGGAAATGCTCTTTTTTGGGGTCTTATTCGGCTTCGTCATCGTCGCGTCGGGCGCGCTGACCCATCTGTTCCCCTGGCGACCCGAGCTGATCCCCATCCCCTTCGCGGCCATCCTCGTCAGCATGCTCTTTGACGGCCGCACCGCCGTCTTCGCCGCGATGACCTTGGCGATTCTCCTCGGCGGCCAGTGGGCGCTCCGCGAGAGCAATACAGTGTTCTTCGGCGTGGTGGGCGGTATCGCTGCAGCGTTGGGCATGCGCTTCGTCCGCAGCCGGAAGCACCTCTACCTGACCATCGCGATCGTGGCAGGGGCGTACACCCTCGCCGCGCTGACCATGGGCCTGGTGAGCGGCTGGGCGACGGACGTGATTGTCACCACCGCGATTACCGGATCCATGGTCGCACTGTCGAGCGCCTCCTTTGCGCTGCTGACGGTCCCGTTGGCGGAGTCCGCGACCCGAGTGACGACCGACCTCACGCTGCTGGAGCTTTCCGACCTCCGTCGGCCATTGTTGCAGCGCCTCGCGGTCGAAGCACCGGGAACCTGGGCGCATAGCCTGGCCATGGCCAACCTGTGCGAAGCCGCCTGCCATGCGATCGGGGGCAACGGGCTGCTGGCCCGGGTGGGTTGCTATTACCACGATGTCGGGAAGCTCAAGGCGCCCAAGTTTTTTGTCGAGAATCAACAGCCGGGCGATAACCCTCACGACTTGTTGAGTCCGGAGGAGTCGGCCCGGATCATTCGCGACCACGTCGCCTTCGGGCTCGAGCTGGCCGATCAGGCGGGACTGCCGAAGGTGGTCCGAGCTTTCATCCCGGAGCACCACGGCACCAGCGAGATCAACTATTTCCTGCATCGCGCCCGGCGGCGTTCCCCTGCTGTCGAGATCGACATTCGCGACTTCCGATATCCGGGGCCTCGGCCCCAATCAGTCGAAACGGCGGTGGCGATGCTGGCCGATTCGTCGGAGGCAGCCGTCCGCGTGCTGGAAGACCGGAAACCGGACTCGGTGCGCCGGGCCATCGACCATCTCATCAGCCAGAAGGTCACGGCCGGTCAGCTCGAGGAGGCGCCCATCACGCTAAAGGATCTCGACCGCGTGAAGGATGTGTTCTGCCGTTCCATGGCCGGGATGTATCACCACCGGATCGGCTACCCGCGCGCGAGCGGCGGAATTGGTGCAGAGTTCGAGCCGGTCGAGCGGAGCTGACGTGTCGGTCCATGGCCGATCGATTCCGCTGCCCGCGTCCGTCGTGCGACGCGCCGTCCGCACGGTGCTCGAGGGCGAGCGCCGCGATGCGCTGGTCTCCGTCACTTTTCTCGGGCGGGAGCGGATGCGACGGCTCAACGCCCGATTCAAGGGGCACGACCGGCCCACGGATGTGCTGGCGTTCACGCTGCCGCAACCCACCGGGCCGGATCTCGCCGACGTGTACATCTGCGCGGCGGTAGCCGCAGCGGAGGCCCGCACCCATCGGGTGACCCTGCGGCAGGAGTTGGTCCGGCTGGTCGTCCACGGGACTCTCCACGCCCTGGGCTACGATCATCCCGAGGGCGAAGCGCGCGCGCGGTCGGCCATGTGGCGCAGGCAGGAGCGGTACGTGGAGGCGCTCGCATGATCGCCATGCTGCAGCTCTTCTTCGGGCCGCTGATTCTCACCGGCCTGACCCTCTGGGCCGCCTGGCTCGCGTTTGCGGCCGAGGCGGACGCCGAGCTGCCGCGCTCGCTCGCGGGGCCGGCGAACGGAGGGGCCGCCGCGGTCTCCCGTCAGCTCCACGTCGCCCATCTCGCCTGCCTGGTGCTGGCGGGCGCCGCCGCCGGCACCACCGTGGTCTGGTGGGCCTGGGCGCCGCTGCCGGGTCTCGCCCGGCTCGTGCTCGCAGTCGGCGTGGTGTGGGTGGTCGGAGATCTCATGCCGCGGGTCGTCGCCGCGGTGGCACCCGAGCTCACCGCGCCGGTCCGCCGCGCCGCCATACCCACGCTGGGTCCGTTCCGGCCCTTGCTCAGGCTCATTGCGTGGGCCGACGCTCGCATGCGTTTTCCCCGTCATGCCGCGGAGCAGCGTCACCTCGGCAGCGCCCAGCGGGATATGCTCCTGGGCGTCTTCTCGCTGGCCGACACCACGGTCACCGAGATCATGACGCCGAGGATCGACATCGTGGCGGTGGACCTGAGCGCGTCGCGCGACGACGTGGTCCGAACGCTACGGAGCTCGGAGCACGCCCGCCTCCTGGTGTACGACGGGAATCCGGACGCCATTGCCGGGGTGATTTACGCGAAGGACATGCTGGCGCACCTGAGCGACGCCGAGTCCTCGTGGCACAGCTTCATCCGGCCGGCCGCGTTCGTTCCCGAGGCCAAGACACTCGACCGGCAGCTGCGCGACTTCCAACGCGGGCCGAGTCACATCGCGGTCGTGGTGGACGAGTTCGGCGGTACCGCCGGGCTGGTGACGCTGGAAGACATCCTGGAGGAGATCGTCGGCGAGATCCGGGACGAGTATGACATCGACGAAGTCGCCCCGATCCAGGAGCTGGGCGACGACGAATGGCGGGTGCAGGGCGGCACCGCCCTCGCCGAGCTGGAGGCGGCCCTGGGCCATCGCTTCGAACGCCAGGACGTCAGCACCGTCGGCGGACTCGTGTTGGCCGAGTTCGGGCGGGTTCCCAGAACCGGCGAGACGATCGAGCTGGACGGCTTTCAGCTGATCGTCGAGCAGATCGTGCGGCGGCGGGTGCGACGGGTGACCATACGGCGGGTACCGGTGCCGGCGAGCTCGCCGGGTCCGGAGGACGAATGATCTGGCTGGTGGTTGCAGTCGGGTTGATTCTCGCCGTCTTCGGGGCGATGGCCGGCGGTGCGCTGATTGCGCTGAGTCGGAGCGAGCTTACCCGGGTGGTGTCGGGGCGCCTCCGGGGCGCGCAGGCGTCCATGGCCTCCCTGGCGCAGATCGACCTCGACCTAGCCACGGCTTCAGCGACGACCTCACTGGGCGTTCTTCTGCTCGGGGCCGCCATCCCGGCCCTGCTGGTTGGGTCGGGTGCGGTACGGTCGCTCTTCCTGCTGGTGCTGGTCGCCGTGCCGTTCGTGCTCTTCAGCGGCTACTTCATACCGCGGTGGCTGACTCCGTCACTGCCTGGCGCTCTGACCGACCGGCTGGTCCCGGTGCTGCGTCATTGGTCCTCGGTGCTCGGGGTTGCCTTGCCTGCCCGAAGCGCCGACCGGCCTCAGGATCTTCGCTCCATCTGGCGTGAAGGCGCCGCGGTAGGTCTTACCGCGGACAGCGATCTCAGTCTGGTCGGCGGCGTCATGACGTTTGCCCAGCGTCCCGTACGAGAGGTCATGACGCCGCGCACCGAGATCGTCGCGATCGCCGAAGACGCGGCCCTCGAGGACATCACTCAGGTCTTCGCCCAGAGCGGCTACAGCCGGATTCCGGTGTACCGGGGTACCCTCGACGAAATTATCGGCATGCTGCACGCGTTCGACCTGTTCAAGCTGCAGCCCGGCGACCCGCTTCCCATTCGCCCCGTGGCGGTGGCGCCCGCCAGCCGAAGCTGCGGCGATCTGCTGCTCGACATGCAGCGAGAGCGGCGGCACCTCGCCGTCCTGCTGGACGAGTTCGGGGGTACACTCGGCATTGCGACGCTCGAGGATCTGCTGGAGGAGCTGGTGGGCGAGATCTTCGACGAGCACGACGAAGGAGTGCAAGCAGCAGCGGCCGGCTCGACGACCGTCTTCGAAACCGACGGCGCCACCCCAGCCGCCGCGGTAGGTGAGCACTTCGGTGTGACGCTCCCAACCGGCCAAGCCACCACCATCGCCGGACTCGTCGCAGAGCTGGCCGGCCGCATTCCCAACGCCGGCGAGCGATTCACCCTGCTCGGCCTCGAGTTCGACGTTGTCCAGGCCTCACCAACCCGTATCGAACGCCTTTTGATCCGACCCGGTCCGGCCTCCGCTGTGCCGCTCGCCCGGGCCGGCCCGTGAGCGTCCCGACCGAGCATCACCAGGCCATGGTCGAGCTGGCCCGCGCCGGACGCACCGAAGCGTTCGTCGCGCTGGCAAAAAAACTCGAACCCGCCGACCTCGCAGACATCCTCGCACACCTCGACGACGAGGACCGCTTCCGGGTGGTGCGCGCCATGCCGCCTCGCTTGTCAGGCGAGGCCCTGGTCGAGATGTCGGAAGGCAGCCATCCGGAAGCGACCCTGGCCGCGCTCGCGCCGGAACAAGCGGCTGAGATCGTCGAGGAGCTGGACGACGACGATGCGGCCGACCTGCTGGGTGAGCTCGAGCCCGAGACGCAGGAGCGGATCCTCTCGGAAGTCGAGGACCGCCCCGACGTCGAGACCCTGCTCCGATACGACGAGGAGACGGCCGGCGGGCGGATGACGACGCACCTCGTCACGGTACGTGACGGGGACACGGCGGGTCAGGCGCTCGACTCCATTCGGAAGCAGGCGGAGGAGGTCAAAGACTTCTATCAGGTCTTCGTCGTGGACGGGGCCCGACGGTTGGTAGGAACGCTGCCGCTCAAGGACCTCGTCACCAGCCCACCGGATCGACCGGTACGCGCTTTCATGGAGCCGTCCGACATCTATGTGCAGCCCGAGCTGGATCAGGAAGAGGTGGCGCGGATCATGTCGCGCTACAACCTTCCCAGCGTCCCGGTGGTGGATCCGAGCGGCCGCCTGCTGGGGCGGGTCACCTTCGACGACCTGGTGGACGTGGTCGAGAAGGAGAGCACGGAGGACCTCCTCCAGTTCGGCGGCGTCTCGGCCGACGAAGAGCTCGAGGCGGACTGGAATGTCGCGGTCAAGAGTCGGCTCCCCTGGCTCTATATCAACCTGCTGACGGCATTCATGGCGGGAGGGGTGGTATACCTCTTCCAGGGTACGGTCCAGCGCGCGGTGGCACTGGCCGTCTGGATGCCCATCATTGCGGGGATGGGAGGCAACGCCGGGACGCAGGCCCTCGCCGTCACCGTGCGCCGCCTGGCGCTCGGCCTCATACAGCCAACGCTGTTCACCAAGGTACTAGGCAAAGAGGTGCTGGTCGGTCTGATCAACGGCTTTGCCAATGGGCTCGTCGTCGCCCTGGTTGCCGTGTTGCTGGGCGAGGGGCCAAAGTTCGGCCTCGTAGTCTTCCTCGCGATGACGGGCAATCTGTTGGTGGCCGGCTTCGCGGGTGCGTTCATCCCCATTTTGCTCGAGCGAAACGGTGTGGATCCGGCGGTGGCGTCGTCCATCTTCGTCACCACCTTTACGGACGTCTGCGGGTTTCTGCTCCTGTTGGGGCTGGCGGGGTGGGTGCTGTTCTAGCATCCGGTATCGATGCGCGCCATCGTCGTCTTCGTTAGCCTCCTGCCTTTCGTCGTCGCGTTTCTTCGTGACCGCCGACGCTTCATCCTGTTCGGACGCCCAGCCCGGAGGGACGAGGCGCACCATCGGCGGCGGGCGGAACGCCTCACGCGTACACTGGCGGAGCTGGGACCGACGTTCATCAAGCTGGCGCAGGTGTTCGGGGCCCGGGCCGACATCATGCCGGAGCCATATCTCGGGGCCATCGCCCAGCTCACGGATCAGGTCCCCCCGCTTCCACCTGGCGTCGCTGAGCAGGTGATCGCCGGCGAGCTGGGTGCGCCGGCAGAGCGGATTTTCGCCCGCTTCGATTCCACACCTCTCGCGGCCGCCTCGCTGGGCCAGGTTCATCGGGCGCGCCACGGCGGTCGCGAGGTCGTGGTCAAGGTCCTCCGGCCCGGGGTAGAGGAGACGGTCCGGCGCGATCTCGACATTTCATTTCGCATTCTGTTTCTGGTCAATCTGCTGTTCCCCAACCACCATACCCGCGCGATCACAACCATCGTCACCGAGTTCTCGAAGCGGATCTCGAGCGAGCTCGACTTTCGGGAAGAGGCCCGCAACGCGGAAATCCTGCGGCGCAATTTCGCGACGGAGCCCCGAGTCGTCGTGCCCGAGGTGGTGGGAGCGCTCACTAGGCGCCGTGTGCTGGTCCTCGAGTATGTCGAAGGCACCCGCATCGACCGCCTGCACCAACGCCTGGCCGCCGGAGAGCTGTCGCTGGAGGTCCTCATCGCCACCATCGTCGAGGTGTACATCAAGATGATGCTGGAGGACGGCTTCTTCCACGCCGATCCGCACGCGGGCAATCTGCTGGTGGACGAGTCCGGTCGGCTTGTGTTGCTGGACTTCGGCATGGTGGTGCAGGTCGAGCGGGAGACCCGTGCGCGCATGGTCCGCACGGTGGTAGCGGCGGTCCGCCAAGACGTGGACGGAGTGATCAACGGTTTCTACGAGCTGGGGATCCTCGATCCCGATGTGGACCGCGGAACCATTCGGGACGCCGCCCAGCAGCTCATGGGTGTGGCGCTGCGCGATGGTGGCGTGTCGCCGCGCCAGATGCAGCGAATCGTGGAAGACGTGCTCAGGACGTTCTACGACTGGCCGCTGATGTTGCCCTCGGACCTGGCCTACTTCGGACGGGCGGCCGTGCTGGTCGAAGGCATCGGCCTGCGATACGACCCGAACTTCAACACGCTCGCGGCTGCCCGTCCGGTGGTTTCCCAGTCGGCTCCCCGGCTCCTCCACGGGCTGTTGGGTGGCGACAGCCGGGCGCGGATCGCGGACTGGAGCCTCGAGGCGGCGGCAACTGTGCGCACCGTGCGCGACGTGCTCCGCCGGGTCGAGCGCGATGAGTTTCGGGTACGATGGCATCCGCGCGACACGGTTGAGCTGCAGCGGTTCCTGGCTCAGCAGGTTCGCCGGACCCTGCTCGCGTTCTTCGCGCTCGGCCTCGGCGTAATGGCCGCCATCGTCTACGTAGCCACCCGCCGGCTGGAGGTGCTGGCGGTGGGGCTCATCATGTCCATTGGAATGTTCGGACTGGTTTTCGTGCTGCCGAGCCACCTGTTTCAGAACCCGCTGCGATTCAGGCGGCGGTGGGGTGCCGGCCGTTAGTCATTAGCCGTCAGCTATTCGCTACGGATCCACGGTCACCGTAGGCGAACGCTAACGGCTAACGGTTGGTAGCTACTTCTGCTTCGCAATCACCTGATCTTTGATCTTGGTGTAGACCGAGCTCGGCAGAACCTTCTTCGACACCAGGTCGTCCTTCCGCTTGTAGGGCCGACCCTTGATGATCTTGTCGGCGTAAGCGCTGCCGATCCCTGGCAGAGCCTCGAGCTGGTCCTTGCTGGCGGTGTTGATGTCGAGGAGATCCGCATTCGCGGCGCCATTATGGCCGGCCATCTTGCCCGTATCGGCCTTGTTGGCGCCTGCCGGAGCGGCTGCGCCCTGCGAAGGAGGGGTAGCCGGCTTGGCTTGAGCCCAGAGGGCGCCAGTAGTAAGGGCGGCGAGAAAAAATCCTGCTACGAGGGCGCGTCGAAGCGACATGGAAAGCTCCGGATGTGATCGGTGGGGACGAGGCGGAGCAGGGTCCGTGCCTAGGCCCCGATATGGCGTCGAGGAGGAAGGCCCCACCGCTGAACCATCCGGGTGAGCGTTCGCCGGGAGATGCCGAGAATCCGTGAGGCCTCCTCCCGGCTTCCGCCGGTCGCCTCGAGGACCCGCATGACGTGCCGGCGCTCGACCTCTTCCAGTGAGAGCAGGGGAGTAGGCGGGATTTGCTGGCCCGGCCCTCGCTCGGCCGCGGGCACCTCGGGGGCCAGGTCGCCGGTGTTGTTGGGACGCACCTCAGGCGGAAGGTGCTCCGGGCCGATGACGTCCTGCTCGGCCAGCACCAGCGCCCGCTCGAGCACGTTCTGCAGCTCACGCACGTTGCCGGGCCAGTCGTACGCCAGGAGCCGGTGCTGCGCATCCGAGTCCAGCGCCACCGGTCCCCGTCCATGCCTCTCGGTCAGCTCCCGCAGGAAGTGGTCGAGCAGGAGAGGGATGTCCTGCTTCCGGTCCCTGAGCGGGGGAAGCTGGAGGGTCACCACGTTGAGCCGATAGTACAGATCCTCGCGGAACTTCCCTGCGCGCACCAGGCCGCCGATGTCGCGGTGGGTCGCCGCGATCACTCGCACATCCACTTTGACCACGGCTTCCGAACCCACCGGCACGATCTCGTGTTCCTGGAGCGCGCGCAGCAACCGGGCCTGAAGCGCGGGAGAGATATCCCCGATCTCGTCGAGAAACAGGGTCCCGTGATCGGCCTCGCGAAACAACCCGGGGCGTGAGCCGGCAGCGCCCGTGAAGGCGCCTCGTACATGGCCGAACAGCTCGCTCTCGAGCAGTCCTTCCGCCAGAGCGGAGCAGTTCACGGCCACGAACCGCCGTCCATTTCGCTCCGAGAATGCGTGAATGGTGCGAGCAACGAGTTCCTTGCCCGTGCCCGTCTCGCCCAGGAGAAGCACCGTCGCCTGTGTTGGGGCGACCCGGGCAACCGTTTTCATGACCTCGATGATCGCCAGGCTGTGGCCGACCAGCGATCCGCCGCGCTCGGTGGTGGAGGATCGCAGGGCGGTACTCCGGCGCTCCCGGCTGGCGCTCGCCAGCCGGCGGCGACCCAGCGCTCGCGCCAGAGTCTCTCGCAGAGCGGCGATGTCGTACGGCTTGCTCACGAAGTCGTACGCGCCGGCGCGAATGGCCTCGCCGGCCGCGGCGGCATCGCCAAACGCGGTGAGCACCAGGACCAGCGCGTCTGGTACGCGCTCGCGGACGGTCTTGAGCAGATCGAGGCCGCTCCGCTCCGGCATCCGCAGATCGGTGAGGACGGCGTCGAAGGGGCCTTCGCGGTCGAGCTTGGCCAGCGCTTCGTCCACGGAGAGCGCCGAGGCGACCCGATAGCCATCGCGCTCGAGCACTTCGGCCAGCAGGCGGCAGGCGGCCTCGTCGTCATCCACCAGGAGAACGCTGGCTTCCGCCGGAGTTCCGAGGGTGGCTGTCACGCTACCGCTCCGGCGCTGGGGAGGGTGAGCCGCCACCGGGTTCCAGTGGCGCTCGGGATGTGCTCGAGGTCGCCACCGAGTCCGCGGGCGAGGCGACGGCTGACGGCCAGACCGAGCCCGCTACCGCCGGTGCCCTTGGTGGTGGTGAACGGCCTGAAGAGGTTCGCCTGAGCTTCGGGGTCCAAGCCTGGACCATTGTCCTCGACCTCGAGCAATGCATGGCTCTCCCGTACCCCGGCGCTCACGATTATCCGGCCCCCCGGCTCCAACGCTTCGATGGCGTTCTTCAGCAGGTTCAGCAGGATCTGCTCTACCTGGGCAGGGTCGCAGATCGCGCGGGCTTGCGGGCCGGGCCTGATCTCCGCTAGCAGGCCGGCATCGGCGAACGAGGGCTCGAGGAAACGGAGCATCCGCTCCGCCAGCTCCCGCAGGTCGGTAGTGCGCACATACGGCTGGGGCCAACGTCCCCGGTCGAGGCCGGCGCGCACGATCCCAGCCACCCGATCCACCTGAGTGAGCAGGAGCCGAACCCGCTCGACCGCCTTCGGCTGACGGAGGCTGAGCAGGTCGTCCCGGAGAAGCTGCAAGTGCCCGCTCAAGGTGTTGAGAGGCGTGCCGATCTCGTGGGCGAACGAGACCGCGGTCTCCTGCAGCAGAGCCAGGCGGTCGAGACCTCGCGCTCGTTCCTGCAGGGCCAGGAGCGCCGCCCGCGACTGGCTTTCTCTTTCCCGCTGCGCCAGCGCCTCGCGCAGCTCGTTGTAGCGGGAGGCGACCAGGCGGAATTCATGCGGCCCCATCTCCGGCGCCGGCGGAGCACCGGTGGCGCCGCCGTGTGCGCCCGCCATCGCCTGGCCCAGCGAGTCGAGCGGGCGTCCCACCCATTTTCGAGTGAGCAGGGCAACGCCCAGCGCCACCAATAGGGCCGAGACGACCGCCACCAGGTAGGCGCGTTGACGCTCCACCCGGGCCCAAGCCTCGAGCTTTTTGGTCGAGACCGTAATGTCGAGCACCCCGAAGGGCCTGCCGCGCCCGAGCGGGGTTGCCACGTGCCACCCGGACAACGGCGCGTCCAACCGGCGAACGATCATCGCGCGGCGGGCGAAGGCAAGCGCATCCGCGTCGTCCGCCGGATGATCGAGCACGGTATCGCTCGACGCGACCAGCGTGAGGGTGGAGCCGGTCGCGAGGTAAATCCAGGCTTGTCGTGAGGGGCCCAGGCGCTGCAGCGCCTCGTCTTCCAGGCCCTGCGCCAGTGAATCGGGATTGCCCGTGGGCGCGATGTCGACCAGTAGCGCGGAGAGGGTGTTGGCCAGCGCCATCGCGTCGTCCCGAAGATCCTCCAGCCGGGACCGCGCCGACCAGGACAGTGAGATCTCGGTCGCGCCCAGGACCAGGATCAGGGCGAGCAGCGCCGTGAGAATCGCAAGGCGCTGCGCCAGCGGCATCGAGGGCCGTTCGGGTCCACTCATTGCCGCGACACCAGCCGGCAATGCAGGACGAGCTAGTCTCTCGATCTCCACACCCATGGTCACGCCGCCTCCGCTGCCTGGGCCCGCTTGGCTCCCAGACTGCGCAAACCCTGCGCCCCTACGAGCGCAACGCCGATCGCCAGGATCGGGACCACCTGAACAGCTTGAAGCGTGAGGCCGGCGGCGAGCGCTTGATCTTCGGCGATGTTGAACGCCAGCATGCCGAGCACGAGCGACGCCTGCAGCACCCCGACGTTTCCTGGCGTAATCCGGAAAATCCCGCCCAGGTTGGCCATTACGAGCGCCGAGAGCGAGACATTGGCCGTGGTGGACACGTGGGTTGCGACAAAAGCCAGGTGAAACGTGAGCCACTGGGCGGCCCAGTTCACGATCGAGAGTACCAGTGGTGCGAGCCACCGGGTCGGGGGACTGCTCCACCCGACGATGCGGGCCTGCCAGGTGGCCGGCATCAAACTCACTAGCCGAGGACCGACGCCGAATGCCCAAATGGCTGCGAGCAAGCCAAGGACAACCCAGGCGCCGATCTCGATCGGACGCATCCAGGGCTCGGTGGGGATGACGGCCAACACCACGGCGAGAAATACGACGAGCCCCACGGCTTCGATGATGCGACACCAGACCAGCGACCAGAGGCCGGCATTCACCGGCACCCCGTCGCGGCTGGTCGCGACGTGCAGCCGGGCAACTTCGCCGCTCACCGACACGCTGACCGAGTTGACGGCGGCGGCAACGAAGGTGGCGGCCTGTGCCGTCCGCCATCGGTTCCGCGCACGACGCAGCAGGACGAGGTGCCAGGCCCACGCTTTGGCGACGAGCGACACGATGTTCGCGACCGCAGCGGCGGCCAGGAGCAGCCAGTCGGCCCGGACCACGGCAGTCAAGGTTCCCGACCAGGGAAAGCGAACCGCGAACTGCACCGCGAGCACCACCGTGACGATGGCCAGCGCCCAGAGTACCCAACGCCACGGCTTCATGTCATCAGCTCGGTCAGCGGTTTGAACTCGTAACCCAAAGCCCGCACGTCGGCGATAATGCCCGGCAGCGCCTCGGCGGTTTGGCGGCGATCGCCCGTGGGATCGTAGCCGTCGCCATCGTGGAGCAGGAGGATCGAGCCCGGTGCAACCCGTGCCCGGATTCTCCGGCGGATCTCTTCCGGGCCGGGCCGGGCCGTGTCCCACACCCCGAAGCTCCAACCCATGACCCGATATCCAAGCGCTCTAGCGGTGCGGAACACAAATGGATTGCGATAACCGTGTGGTGCGCGGAACATCGTCGGCACGGTTCCCGACACATCGACGATTGCCTGGTGCGCGGAGCGGAGCTCCTGTTCGATCCGTCGCGGCCCCATCCGGTGCAGCTTCACATGGGTCTGGGTATGATTGCCGATCGCGTGGCCTGCGGCGGCGATGCGGCGAGTGAGCTCGGGGAAGCGGCCGACGTGGCGGCCCACCAAGAAAAAGGTGGCCGCCACACTGGTCTCCGACAGCGTATCGAGGATGGCCGGCGTCGCGCCCTCGTTGGGGCCGTCGTCAAAGGTGAGGTAGACCGAGCGCCCCCTCGGTCCTCGACTCGTCACCGGCCCAAACAGCCCGTTGGTAGGCTCGAGGGCGCCATACGTGAGCAGGCCCGCGGCTCCCGCCAACCCGGCCGCGAGCGCCGTTACCATCATTTCGTGACTCGCTGATAGACGGCAAAGACCTGCTCGGCGACGCGGGACCATGCGAACGTTTGAGCTTTGGCCAGGCCCGCGGCCCGCATTGCCGCTCGACGGTCAGGATCGGCCAGGAGATCGATCGTCGCTTGCCCCCAGGCGGATGCGTCGTCCTTGTCTACCAGCAGCGCTTCGGTGTCCCGCGCCACCAGCTCGCGAAACCCGGTGATGTCGGAGACGACGAGCGGCGTGCCGCACGCCATCGCCTCGAGCAGGGTGATGCCGAAGGAGGCCTTGGTCGTGGGGCACAGGTACAGGTCGGCGGCTGCGTACACTTCGGGGCGGTTGCCGTTGACCCGGCCGAGGAACCGCACCTGCTCCGCGACCGGCTTGGCGAGGCGTTCGTACAGCGGGCGCAAGGGGCCGTCGCCCGCAATGGTAAGCGTGGTTTTCGGAAACCGTTCCAGCACGGCGGGCATCGCGCGTAGGACCGTCTCCAACCCGTTGCGCGGATCCAACCGGCCCAGGAACAGCAGCCTCGGATCCTGAATATCGGGGGCGACCGGTGTACGACCGTTGGGCTGGAAGAAGGCGGTGTCTACGCCATTGGGAATGATCTCCCAATCGGCGTCGACGTAGCGGGCGTGCGCCTCCACCACCGGTTGGCTGACCGCGATATTCGCAGCGTGGTGCCTGAGGAACCATTTCGCCTCGCTGCGCCAGAAGCGCAGGGCGAGGGATCTGGCGAACCAGGAATGAAAGGTCGCCACCACCGGGATGCCCGCATCCTTGGCCGCGAGAGGGGCGATGATCCCGAAGGTCGGCGCCAGTCCCCCGTGGACGTGCACGATGTCTATCCGCTCTCGCCGGAAAAGATCCCTCAGCCGGCGCCGGAGCCTCCATCCGCTGGTAATGCGAGCGAACGACCCGCTGCTATAAATGATCCGGCTGGTCCCGACCCGCCGGACGAATGGGTCGTCCCTCTCGTATTCGTGAGCGTCCGGTGTTCCCTTGGGCATCCGCATATTCGACGTGACAACAATGGTTGGATGCCCGGCGGCGTTGTACACCTTTGCAAGGTTGTGGACGTGCTCGGTGACGCCGCCCAGGTGGGGATAGTAGAACTCGGTAACCAGCGCTATGCGCATGAGGTCGCTGCCCTTCTGCTCAGAAAAGTAGCCCTATGGACGAGGCCGGCTTGGGCAAGAAGACGGCCACTGGGGCCAAGTTGACCGGCATTACCCAGACTTGAGTTAGGGCTACCGAGCGGACCAAATCTAAACAGGCTGGGACTTTCTGGCCCACGAGGACCGCCCTTCTGCGCCAAGTTGTCCCGGAGGGGGCTCCGATCTCCGTTTCCCGTTCTTCTCAAGTTGGGGGGTGTCTTGGTCTCGGAGGCCCTATGGGCTCACCTCGATGGAAAGGGGGGGCCGCCTCCGCCGCTTCGAAAGTCGGCTCCGTGGTGTGACCCCCTTTGCCGTGGCTGTCGTCACCCCGCCTTCCGGTCTCGGGCAGGAGGACGACTCACGCACACTCTTTCGTTCTGTTCGGCATCCCATCCACGCTCGGGTGACGACGCGGCCGCGTCCTGTAAATTCCAGCCTTCGTTGCTCCCCAACTCGGTCCACTCCACCCCCGGAATGATGGTGCTCGTTCCCAAGCTCGTCACGACGCTCAAGGACTACACCCGCCAGCAGTTCGCCAACGACCTCCTTGCCGGGGTGATCGTCGGTGTGGTGGCGCTCCCGCTCGCGATTGCGTTCGCGATCGCAAGTGGCGTCACGCCGCAGGCAGGCCTCTACACCGCTATCATTGCCGGCTTCATCATCTCCAGCCTTGGCGGTTCCCGCGTTCAAATCGGGGGTCCCACCGGTGCCTTCGTTGTCATCGTCTACGGAATCGTTCAGCGATACGGTATTGAAGGGCTCACCATCGCGACGGTGATGGCGGGGCTCATACTGATCGCACTCGGGCTCTCGGGTCTCGGTGGGGCGATCAAGTTTATTCCGTTCCCGGTCACCACCGGCTTCACGGCGGGCATCGCCGTCGTCATCTTCTCGGGTCAGATCAAGGACTTATTGGGTCTCGAGATGGGCCCGGTACCGGCCGAGTTCGTCGAGAAGTGGCGGAGCCTTGGCCACCACCTTGGCAGCTTCAATCCGGCTGCCCTGGGAATCGCGCTGGCCACGCTGCTCATTATCCAACTGTGGCCCCGCTTGAGCCGCCGGATCCCGGGCCCGTTCGTGGCGCTCCTGATCACTACGGCGGCTGTGCAGGTGTTTCACCTGGACGTCGAGACTATCGGAGCGCGGTTCGGGGCCATCAGCGGCGGCCTGCCTGTTCCTCATCTCCCCGAGGTGACCTGGGAAACCGGCCGCCAACTGGTTCAGCCGGCCATCACGATCGCGCTACTCGGCGCCATCGAGTCGCTGCTGTCGGCCGTGGTGGCGGACGGGATGATCGGCGGCCATCACCGATCCAATATGGAGTTGGTGGCACAAGGTGTGGCCAATGTTGCGTCGCCTATCTTCGGCGGGATCCCCGCGACCGGGGCCATCGCTCGGACCGCCACGAACGTTAGAAACGGCGGGCGCACGCCGGTCGCGGGGATGGTTCACGCGGTCACGCTGCTGTTGATCACGGCCGTCTTCGGACGCTGGGCAGCACTGATTCCTATGGCCACCCTGGCGGCCATTCTGGTTGTGGTCAGCTATCACATGGCCGACTGGCAAACGTTTGTATCGGAGCTGCGTGCCCCCAGGAGCGACGTCATCGTCATGCTGCTCACGTTTTTTCTGACTGTCTTGGTAGACCTCACGGCTGCCGTGGAAGTCGGGTTGGTGGCAGCGGCGTTCCTTTTCATGAAGCGGATGTCGGAGGTCACCAACGTGAGCGCAATGACCCGGGAGTTTGCGGAGGAAACTGCGTTGGATTCGCCGTTGTATGCCAAGCCGGGTCGCGAGATCCCGTCCGGCGTGCAAATCTACGCGATCGACGGGCCCTTCTTCTTCGGCGCCGCCGAGAAGTTCAAGGAGACTCTTGCCACCGTGGCTGGCCGGCCCCGCGCACTGGTGCTGATCATGCGCAACGTGAACGCGATCGACTCCACGGGGCTGCACGCGCTCAAGGACATGATCCGCCGGTTTCGGTCGGGCGGCACCGAGGTCATCCTCGTTGGGGTGCACGCCCAACCCATGGTCGCGCTCGATCGCGCCGGGCTGGTCGATGTGCTGGGTCCCGACAACCTTGTCGACACCATCGACGAAGCGCTCGACCGCACACGCGGTCGGCGCGGCTGAGCTCGAGTCATTCGATGGACCTCCAGCACCTCATCATCCGCTTTGGACTGGCCGCGGTCTTCCTAGGATCGGGGCTCGAGGGCGACCTCACCATGGTTCTCGGCGGAGTCGTTTCCCACCGCGGGTATTTCCCTCTGACGATCGCGATCGCGGCGGCGGCCACGGGCGCCTTTGCCGCGGACTGCATCTGGTACACCATCGGCCGGCTCAACACCGCCCGGTTGCAGAACGCGAGCTTCTA
>Ga0310811_10005698_pt1 | contig 15823 bp, 10 predicted proteins | sample YCmetagenome_FD_207642 | JGI IMG/M metagenome (GOLD analysis project Ga0310811, IMG submission 207642) | Soil microbial communities from experimental microcosm in Duke University, North Carolina, United States - YC | ecosystem: Engineered > Artificial ecosystem > Soil microcosm > Unclassified ...
ATCCTCGCTGCGGCAACGGCGACCACCATCGGCAAGCTCGGCATCGACCAGGCGAACGTGTTCCTCTATGGCACGTCGGGCATCTCGGAACAGCGCCTGGCGGCGCAAAATGGCCTGATCGCGTTCGGGTGCGGCGTGTTCCTGGGAGCGCTGATGCCGCTCTTGCCGGTGATTGCCCCGGGCACATTCGGCGAAACCTCGCTCCTGTGGCTGCTCATCGCGGCAGCAACGATCCCGATCGGGCTGCACTCGCTGCTTGCCGGCTCCCTGTTCGCCCTGGTGGGACGGGTCAGGCGGCAGTATGTCGCCGCGGTCGCCGGGGGTGTGGTGCAGGTGGTCATGGCCGTCGTGCTGTTTGTCAGCGGGCGCATGACGGTCACGGCAGCACTGGTCCTGGCGCTGACCGGTTCGTTCGTCACCTGGGCGGTCATAGCGGCACCACTGCTCGCGGATCCCGCTGCCTGGATCAGATGGGACTGGCCCCTCCTGAAGACGACGCTCCGGTCGGCGCTGGTGCTGCATCTCGGCATGACGCTGTTCTTTCTTCACCTGCGCGTCGACATGTTCATGGTGGATGCATGGCTGGGCGCCGCACCCTTGGGGCAGTACTCCATCGCGGTCACGCTCGCGGAGACTTTGATGCTCGCCGCCGATGCCGTGGCCGTAGCCGTGCTGCCCGGACAAATGACGAACACGGTTGCGGACGCGGCAGCACGTGCGCTCCGCGCGGCGCGCGTGAACGCGCTCCTCGGTGTCGCGCTCGCGGTCACCGCGGCGGTCGTGAGCGGCCCGGCGATTCGGCTGGTGTACGGCGCTGCCTACGATCCCGCCGTATGGCCGATGATCATTCTTCTTCCCGGCGTCGTCTTCATGGGCATGCAGCGCGTGTGCGGCGCGCCGGCGTTGCGGGCCGGAAGACCCGAACGATTCGCCGCAATTTACGGCTCGACGCTCGCGTTGAACATCGTGCTGAACGTGTTCTGGATTCCGCGGTACGGCATTACCGGCGCGTCCTTCGCCTCAACAGTGTCGTACGCCGTCGGCTCGATGATGTTCCTGCTGTGGACGACGCGAATCGCCAGGATGCCGCTGTCGCAGGCGGTGCGCTTCGATGCAGCCGACCGCGCAGCCGCGTTCGACGCGGCCCGCTCGATGGTCGCGCTGGCGCGCGGACTGATTTCGCCGGCGCGGGAGCCGCTCTGACATGAGCGATCGATGGACTGACTACATCCGCGGTGGTATCGACCAGGCCGGGGGACCGGTGCCGTTCGCGCTGAGCCAGTGGTCATTTCTCGCGCCGATCACCGCGGCCATCGCGCGGCACTGCCCGGTCCGCGGGCGGCTTCTCGATGTCGGCTGTGGCGCCGGCATCTACCCGTCGCTGCTCGCGCACTTCGGGTATCAGGTTGCCGGTATCGACGAAGAGCCGCGGATCGTCGCCCTCGCGCGCGAGATGGCGGACTACTTTCGGGCGCCCGCTGCGTTCGAGCAGGGAAGCGCCTTCGATCTCGGGCCGTCGCACGGAAAGTTCGATCTGGTGTACTCGCTCGGCGTTGTCGAGCACTTCGATGCGGACGTCACCGTCACCCTGATCCAGGAGCAGGCACGCTGCGCGCCTGTCGTGTTGATTGTGATCCCGACGCGGCACACGCGTTTCGCGGCGCCGCCAACCGATGAGCGCTTCTACTCGCGGCGGCAGTTCGAAGGGCTGGTCGCGAAAACGGGCCTGCGAATCAGAGAGTCGTTCGTTTTCGGCGATCTGCCGACGCCAGCCGCCGTAGCGGCGGCCCGTCTGCTCCCGAAAGTGATCAACCGGCCGGTCCGGTACCTTCTCACGTACGGTATGGGTCTCTGCTGTGTCGCCGCCCGTGACTGACGCGCGCGCGCGCCGCGGTCGTCCTCGCGTGCTGCGGATCATCTCTCGACTCAACGTCGGGGGCCCCGCACGACACGTCGTCATCCTGAACTCCGGCCTCGAGAAACGCGGCTTCGACACCCTGCTCGTGCACGGAACCGTCGGAGCCGACGAAGGCAGCTTCGATCACCTCGCCAGTGAATGCGGGATCGCGTCACGGCGCGTTTCCTCACTCGGCCGCCGCCTGCACCTTCTGGACGACATGCGCGCGTTCGGCGGCGTCTGGAGTGCCATCCGTGAATTCCAGCCCGACATCGTGCACACGCATACGGCGAAGGCGGGCGCGCTAGGACGCGCGGCCGCCTGGATCCGCAATACGTTGCGACGATCGAATCCGCGCATCGTGGTCGTTCACACCTTCCACGGCCACGTGCTGGAGGGCTATTTCAGCGGCATCGGTGATCGCTTCGCCCGGTCGGCGGAACGTGCCTTGTCCAGGGCCACCGATTGCACGATCGCCATCTCGGAAGGCCAGCGGCAGGCGCTCGTCGAGCGGTTTCGCGTCGCGGACGCGGCCAGGACCGTCGTCGTGCCCCTCGGACTGCAGCTCGACGATCTGCTGTCCCTGACGCCCGAGCAGCGCGCGCGCGCGCGCGCCGCAGAATCGTACGGCGATGAATTCGTCGTCGGATATGTCGGACGGCTCGTCCCCGTCAAACAGGTCGAAGTCCTGATTGACGCGATGGCGATCGTCAGGAAAGAGCTTCCCCGCGCGAGGCTGGTGATCGCCGGAGATGGTCCCGAGCGTTCAGCTCTCGCAGAACGTGCCGCTACGGCGATCGCGGCCGGCCTCACCTCGTTTCTGGGCTGGCGTGAGGATCTCACCGCGGTATACGCGCCGCTGGATGTCCTGGCGCTGACCTCGAGGAACGAGGGCACGCCGGTGGCGCTGATCGAAGCGATGGCCGCTGGTATTCCTGTCGCCGCGACTGCTGTGGGAGGCGTTCCTGACGTGGTTGCCCATGGCCGGACCGGCCTGCTGACGGGGAAAACCGCCGCCGACGTCGCAAGCGCCCTGCTGAGCATCGCGCGCGATCGCGCTGCTGCCGCAGTGAGAGCCGTCAACGCTCGCGAGAGCGTCCGCTCGACGTACTCGGATACCGCGCTCGTCGATCGAATCGCCCGACTGTACGAGCACCTCCTCCGGAATCGCTCCGCCTCCACTACGGTTCGCGCTAGACTGCACGAGCCGGCATGATCGAACGAAGCATCGTCACGGCAGCCATCGCGGGGCTGTCGGCCGCGGCCGCGACGCCTGTCGTGAAACGCATCGCCGTCCGCACCCGGACGGTGGCGCTACCGAAACAGGATCGCTGGCACACACGGCCGATTCCCCTGCTCGGCGGTGTCGCGCTTGCGGTCGGCATCACTGCGGGCCTCGCGGTCAGCGGCGCGTCTCCACGATCCATCGTTCCAGGGCTCGTCGTGATCGCGGGCATGCTCCTGCTCGGCCTCCTGGACGATGTGGTGCGGCTCAAGCCCGTGTCCAAGCTCGTCACGCAGATCGTCGTCGCGTCCGCGTTCCCGCTGCTCGGCGGGAGCCCCGGGTGGACAGGGTCGGGGATCCTGAACGGCGTACTCGAGATCGCCTGGATCGTGACGATCACCAACGCGCTCAATCTGCTCGACAACATGGATGGGCTCTGCGCCGGCATCGCGGCAATAGCGAGCATCGGCTGCTGGCTCGAGTTCGCCGGTGCGTCGCCAGCGCTCGCCAGCCTGTCTGCCGCGCTCTTTGGCGCGACCGTGGGGTTTCTGTTCTTCAACTTCCGGCCGGCGTCGGTCTTCATGGGTGACGCGGGCAGCCTCTTGCTTGGCAGTGCGCTGGCGGTGCTCGCTCTCTCCGGCAGCCGTCAGCTCGGTACCGGACTCGTCAGTGCGCTTGCCGTCCCCGTCTGCCTGCTTCTCATTCCGCTGTTCGACACGGCGTTCGTGACCCTTTCGCGCATCCTGTCGACGCGATCCGCTTCACAGGGCGGCCGCGATCACACGTCGCATCGGCTCGTCGCGATGGGGTTCTCGGAAACGCAGGCGGTCCTCTTCCTCTGGGCGCTGGCCGCTGCCGGGAGCGGCATCGCGGTCCTGAGCCATTCGATTGGCGCCTTCGGGACCGTCATCGTCGCGCCGCTGCTCATCGTCGCGCTGACCCTGCTCGGCATCTGGCTCGCGCGCGTTTCGGTCTACGATGGCGACGATTTTTCGCTGCTCATCAACCGCGCGTACACGCCATTGCTTGTGGACGTCACCTATCGCCGCCGTCTGTTCGAGATCCTCCTGGACCTCGTTCTTGTGACGTTCGCGTATTGCGCTGCCTACGTGATCCGGTTCGACCGCGATACGCCGAAGTACTACGCGCTCATGCAGCAGTCGCTGCCGATCGTGATCAGTTGCCAGCTGCTGGCGTTCCTGACGATGGGGATTTACCGCGGCACGTGGCGGTACATCGGCCTCGGGGACATCACGACGTTTGCGAAGGGCATCGTGCTCGGGGTCCTCGGGAGCGTGATGGCGCTGGTGTATCTGTACCGCTTCGCCGGCTACTCGCGGGGCGTGTTCATGATCGATTTGATGCTGCTTGGCCTGCTCGTTCCGGGCTCGCGGCTGTCGTTCAGGATTCTGGGTGACGCGGCAGGGCGGCGCCGGCGGGGGGGCAGCAGCGCCCTCGTCTACGGTGCAGGGGACGCGGGCGCCATCCTCGTGACGGAGCTGAGGAACAACACGCGGCACGGCCTCACGCCGGTCGGATTCGTGGACGACGACCGCTCGAAGTACGGAAAACGCGTTCTGCGTCTCCCGATCTTCGGCGGCATCGACGAACTCGGCGCTATCATCGGGAAGGAAGGGGTCGAGGCCATCGTCATCAGTACGACCCGGCTTCCGCCGGAGCGCCTGACGGCGCTCGAGCGGATCTGTCATGCCAGCGGGACGCGGCTGCTCCGGTTGCGTTTCGGACTCGACGACGTGTCAGCAGAAGCGCAACGCGCAGAATAGCGCGTCCTCGCGACGCTACTGAACCATGAAGTAGTCGCTGCCCAGCCACGCCTCGTAATTCGCGATCCCTCCAGCGCTCCTGACCCAGACCTGCACCGCGTACTTGCCGGGCGATGCCGGCGTCCAGCTGAATGAGTTCGACGACGAGTAGCTCTGAGCGATCTGCCACGACGAACCGTCGAAGACCCAGAACTCGTACTGCAGCGGTCCAGCGGTACCGCCGGTCGCGACGGCCGTCCACGTCACCGCGGTGCCGGAGGTCGGTGTGACGGATGGTTTGAGCGAGAGCACTTTCGGCGTGCTGGATGCGATCGTCAGGATGTCAGTTCCTCTCCACGCGTCATACGTCGCAGTCGACCCGGCGCGTCTGACCCAGACCTGGATTGCATAGCGGCCGGCAGCGGGAGTCCAGCTGAACGTCGAAGTCGAGCTGTACCCCTGCGGATTCGTCCATGTGCCCGTGCCCTGGTTGTAGACCCAGAATGTATAGTCGACCGGCGACGATGTATCGGCGACGCTTGCCGTCCAGGTGACGGCCGTGCCAGGCGCCGCAGGGAACGACACGTTCGACGTGAGCTGCACCGCGGACCGCGTGATCTCGAACGTGCCGGTTCCGAGCCACGCTTCGTATTTCGCGGTCGATCCTGCGCTTCTTACCCACACCTGAAGGGCGTACTTGCCTTCGTCGCCCCAGGTCGGCGTCCACGTATAGCTGTTCGACATCGAGTAGGGCTGCACTTCGGTCCATCCGATGCCTTCGTGCAGCCGCCAGAACGAATACTGCAGCGGACCGGCCGAGCCACCGCGGGCGCGCGCCGTCCACGTGATCGTGGTGCCGGTCGCCGTCGGGAGGTTGGTGTCCGGTGTGATCGACTTGACCACGATGGGCGAACGGCTGACGCTAAAAAAGCCCGAGCCCGCGTACACGTCGTACTTCGCTGCCGAGCCCACCTGGCGCGCCCAGACCTGGATCGCGTAGGTGCCTGTGGCAGACGGCGTCCACGTGAAGTCGGTTTGAGGACCGTAAGGCTGGACGATCGTCCATGCGCCCGTCGACTGCTGATAGAGCCAATACTCGTATTCCAGCTGCACGCCGGACGGGACGCTGGCCATGGACGCGCTCCACGTGATCGATTGCCCGGGAGGCACCGGGAATTCCGTCGACGTGGTCAGCTGCAGCGGCTGCGCCGCTACGGTGAACAGGTCGGTGCCGACCCAGGCTTCATACTTTGCGGTGGATCCGACCACACGCGCCCAGACCTGCACCGCGTGCACACCGAGGTCGCCCCACGCGGGTGCCCACGTGAAGGAGTTGCTGGAGCTGTAATCCTGGGCTTTCACCCAGCCAGCTGCCGAGTACAGCCAGAACGCATATTCGACCGGGCCGTTCTTGCTCGTCGCTGAAGCCGTCCACGTGACCGGTTTTCCGGCAAGCACCGGATATGTCGTCGACGCGCGCAACGATGTAATGACCGTCGTTCCAGGCGGCGCCGTCGCCGGGAGCAGAATCTCACGCGAGTACGAGCTATAGAGCCCCTGGGAGTTGTACGCGCGGACGGCGAAATAGTAGTTGAGTGTGGGATCAAGATTGCTGATCGGATACGAAGTCTGCGTGCCGACGTTCACGTTGCTCGTATAGACGCCCGACTGCGTGCCGACCGACACGACGTAACCGGCGATATCAGGCTCCGTGTTCGGATCCCACGTCAGCGTCTGCGCGTCGACGACGGCGGCGAAGGCAAAAATGAACGCAATAATCCCGAGGACTCGTCTCCGCATGATGACGGAGACAGGGGCAACGGATGTGCCCTGTCACCCCGGAGTCGGTCGATTCGCGCTAAGTATCACCAACCCAGCCGGTTATACGACGACCCTTCGGGGCGCGCACACCGGGCACACTGCGCAGGACGGCACGGTTCTGTAATTCCGCCTGCAGGTTTAGCGCGGCGGCCAGGCGCCCCTTCATCGCGATGAAGCGAACATGGAGCGCCCGGCTGAATCGCTACCGTATCGTAAAGGTCCCCGTGCCGGTCCACGCTTCGTAGTTTGCCGTCGATCCGGCACTCCGCACCCAGACCTGCAACGCGTAATTCCCACGGTCGGCACTCGACGGCGTCCACGTGAAGGTATTGCTCGTGCCGTAACCTTGCACGAGTGACCACGTGCCAGTCTGTTGATTGAGGCGCCAGAATTCGAACTGCAGCGGTCCCGCCGTGCCGCCGCTCGCGACTGCGGTCCACGTGATCGTCGTCCCGGCGGCCGCGGGAAGCGTCGTGTTCACGGCCAGCTTTGTGATCGCGGCGGGTCCCGACGCGCCCACCGTGAACGTGCCGCTGCTCGTCCACACGTCGTAGTTGACCGACGAACCAGTCGAGCGCGCCCAGACCTGCAGCGAGTACTGACCATCCTGCGCCGGAGTCCATGCCACGCTCGGCGACGTGCTCCAATCGCGCAGCACGGACCAGCCGGCGCCGTCACGATAAATCCAGAACTTGTACTGAGGCGTGAGTCCCCCTTGGGCCATGGCAGTCCAATTCACGATCGCTGCCGACGGTATCGGGAACACCACGTCGGACGACACGGAGACTTTCGCCACCGGATTGTGCGCTACGGCGAAGTTGCCGGTGCTTTGCCATACTTCGTAGTTCGCCGACGATGCAGCGCTGCGCACCCATACCTGGATGGCGTGCGTACCGACATCCGCCGGATCCGCCGGAGTCCAGGTGTAGGTCGAAGCGGCACTGTAGTCCTGCACCATCGCCCAGGCGTTCGTGCTCTGATCGAACCTCCAGAAGCGGTACTGCAGTGGGCCGGACGACCCGCCGCTCGCCGAAGCGCTCCAGGTGATGGGAACGCCCGCAAGATACGTCGGCCCGCCGGGCTGTGAGGCGAAACTGACGATTTTCAGCGGCGCGGTGTTGGTGATGCTGAACGTGCCGCTGGTGCGCCAGTCGTCATAGGCGACAGCGGTTCCGGCGATGCGAGCCCACACCTGCACTGCGTATGTTCCCGTCGTGGATGGCGTCCAAGTGGCCTGAGCGGACGTGCCGTAATCCTGGAGTACTGACCAGCCCTGCCCGTCCTTGTAAAGCCAGAACTTGTATTCGGTGGATCCCGGCGGCGTTGCTGACGCCGACCAATGAATGACGCTGCCGGATGGTTGCGGGAACACGGCGTCCGCACGGAACGAAACGATCGATGCCGTCGGCCGTACGATCGTGAACGCGTTCGAGGCGTAGTACGCGTCGTAGCGGTTCGGGGAGCCGACCGCGCGCGCCCACACCTGGAGGAAATGATCGCCCGCATCGGCGAGGCCCGGCGTCCAGGTAAATGTGTTTCCCGAGCCATAGTCCTGCACCATGTGCCAGCCGACACCCGGGTCGTTCCGCCAGAACTGATATTGAAGCGCCGCTGCACCGGCGATTGACGAGGCCGTCCATGTGATCGGGGATCCTGCGGCGGCCGGAAACGCCGTGCTGACGGTGACGCTCGGGCGTGACACGGCCGTGACGGTGACGGGCACCGACAGCGTCATCTCGAGGTGCGCGCTCGTGGACGACACGTTGACGGAACCCGAATAGACGCCGGGCGCAAGCGCGGCCGCGGTGATGGCCGTTTGACCTGGCGTGGTGTCGATCGCCGTTCCAGTGGCAGGGCCGGGAGTCAGCCAGTTGACCGACGACACCGCTTTCCACGTGATACCAAGCGAGCTCGCGTTGCCGATCGTGAGCGCGGCGGGAGCGCTGGCCGCGCCACTCGTCGTGAAGATCGCGAGCGGCGATGGCGTCAGCGTCATCTTGGGAGAGGTCACGGCGTAAACGCGCCCGGCGAGCGATCCGGCGGTCGTGGTCGCGTCTGGAGTGCTCGCGACGATGTCGCGTGCGCCTTCGCCCGTGAGTTCATAGATGATCAGTTTCGAAACCGGGCCGGCACTCTCGTCTCCGAGTATTTCGCGGCTGATGCTTGCGGGATTGGAGAGATCGACGGTGCGCCTGCCGCTGGCATTCACGAATCCGATGCTGCTCCGCGGCCGCCCGTAGTAGACGACGATCTCGTCCGGGTTGCCGCTGCTGCCTCTGGCCAACATGGCGAGGTCGTCTGGAAAGTCACGGTTGATGTCGCCGCCCGTAAGGACGGCGCCGATGTGGCCATTCGCCGTCGGACCGAGGAACGTGAGATCCGCGCTCGAGAGGCCCATCGAGATCCAGGCGGTGCGGCCCCAGAGCACGTACACCGCTCCGGCTCCGCTGTCGGCGTTCGGCGCGCCGATCGCAATGTCGGCCGCGCCGTCGCCGTCGAAATCGCCGACGCGGATGCTGCTGCCAGCGCTGTCGTTCCCCACGCCGACGAAGTAGGCGTCTTCGTCCTGCGAGAGCGTCATGTTCGCCGGGAAGGTGCGGCTCGTCCGTCCCTTGACCAAGTAGGTGAGGTTCAGTGAGGGTGCGCCGATCAGAAGATCGTAGTGATTGTCCCTGGTGACATCAGCTGCGGTGATGACCGATCCGAGGCCGCTTCCGGAAATGCGGATGTCTGCTGCCGCCGCTGACAGATCACGCGAGCCGCTCAGCGAGGGCGATCCGTAGATCACATAGATACGCCCGTTGCCGGACGCCCCCATGATGATGTCGCGGTAGCCGTCGCCGTCGATGTCCGCGGTAGCGAGCGCAGAGCCGAGGTGGTCTCCCGCGGCGCCCGTTACCGTGTAGACGGCCGACGCCGTCGTCAGCGATTCGCCGCCGTTGAATCCGGTCTGGAAGACGTAAACCGCCCCGCGCCCAGACAGCGCATTCGGGGCGGAGACGACCAGCGTCTTGTTGTTGCTGCCTTCGACGTTGAGCACGCTGCCGTTGGCGGTGACCGTACCGAAGCCGTCCCCGGCTGCCGCACCGGACACGACGACGTTCGCATGCGTGAGCGACACGGTTCCCCCCGGCACCGGACCGCCGAAGATGATAAAGACCTTGCCGATGTCGGTGCTGCTCGGCGCGCCGATTATCAGGTCACGCCGCAAATCCGAGGCGCTGATCGATCCTTGATCCAAAAACACGCCGGCGTGCTGGCCGGCAGCGGTGCCCGTCCAGACGACTTCGGCCCCTCCATTGGCCAGGTCGGTGGTTTGCGCGCCAGCGAATGTGGCTATCGAACAGAGCGTGACGATGGAACAGACGACGAGCGTGATCGCAGGGTGCGTCTTCGGGTTCATCAGGGCCCTCCAGACCTCGACCGTTCGCCCGAGCAACGCGTATGCCCAGCCGTATTGCCAGTTTTGTGGTTGATTTGAGGAGTCTCATTCCGTGAGCGTGCGTTGCGGTGGGCAGGAGATGCCTCAAGTTCGGTGGTAAATTGCCCACGTGGAGCCGACGTATGGAGATCCGTCGTGGCTGCGATCGCAACTCGGGATCGCGCTGGACGTTGCCGCTCTGGGCGCCGCGGCGGCACGTGCGGCGGGCCTGGGCGTCCGCTCCGAACAAGGGCGTGACATCAAGATCGATGCGGATTTCGCGACAGATCGTCGCGTGCACGAGGAACTCGCACGACGCTCACCGATTCCGATCCTTTCTGAGGAGCGCACTTCCTCTGCGGCCGCCACCGGACCGCGATGGATCGTCGACCCCGTCGACGGCAGCATGAATTTCACGCGGCAGATTCCGTTCTGCGGCGTCTCCATTGCGTTGTGGCATGGGATGACGCCGCTCCTCGGCGTCATCCACGATCTGTCCCGTGAGGAAGTGTTCAGCGGGATCGTTCAGCACGGTGCGTGGCTGAACGGCCGGCCGATCAGAGTGAGCGAGGTCGCCGATCGGGGGCGGGCGATCCTCTGCAGCGGCCTGCCAACGGCGTCTGTGCACGGGACGGCGAAGCTGAATGCGTTTCTCGCCCGCGCCGAGGCCTATAAGAAACTGCGCGCGCTGGGCTCTGCGGCGCTGATGCTCGCGTATGTCGCGTGCGGCCGCTGCGAAGCGTATGCGGAGGACGGCATCGCGATCTGGGACGTCGCCGCCGGCCTCGCGATCGTCAGCGCCGCGGGCGGCCGGTTCTCGATGGTCGATACGGGCGTACCGGATCGGTATGATGTCGAGGCGACGAACGCCGCGCTGAAATGTGTATGACGTGAATTGGTGAAGCGTTGAATTTCACCAGCGCACCAACCCACCAATTGTCGAGTGGCGGCTCAGGCCCGTCTCGCGACGATCGCGTAATCGAGAAACGTGAAGAGACGACCGTTGAGCTTGTCGATGTTCGCGTTCAGCACGTCGACCATGTCGTTCAGCGGAGCCGACGCGGATGCTGCGATTGTCTGCAGCTTGTCGGCTGGCGGGACGGGCGAACGATACTCGATGCGGGCTTCGGCGAAACCGCTTGCGAGCACCAGATACCGCAAGGTTTCCGGGTGGAGCGGCCACACGTGCGTGATGTCGCGGATGAAGCTTTCGAAGAAGGCGACCCAGCAGGCAGGATTCAAGGTTTCGAGTACGAGCGGCGCTCCCGGCCGGAGCTTGTGGTGCGCGGCCTCCAGGAACCGAAGCAGATATCCGGGTTCGAGGTGCTCCACCACCTGCGCGGCAAACAGACCGCCGACCGCTCCGTCGGGAAGCGCGTCGAGGTATGACACGACATCGCGTTCCGCGACGTCGAGTCCCCGCAGCCGGCAGACCTCGACCATCTCGTGATTCAGATCCAGTCCGCGTGCGCTGATCCCGCGGCTGCGCAGCAGGTCCAGAAACTCCCCGCGGCCGCAGCCGACATCGAGCACGTCCGATGCGCCTTCGAAGTACGGTAGATACGATTCGAGGCGCCCGCGGATCTCTTCCTGCGACCCGCGGAACTGGTCTTCGAAGCCGACATACTTATACGCGTCGAGCTGATCGGCGAGTTCCTGAGGTGGCCGCGAGGCCGGGTCGCCGCTGGCAGCTGCGGCAGTGACGCCGCGTTCGAGTTCGCGTTTGGCCGCCAGCGCCGCCTGTTGAGCAGCCGACGCCACGGTCCGCAGTTCCGAGTCCGCGTTTTCACGCGCCTGCTGCTCGTCCGCAAGGCGCGCCTGCACTCGCGCGCTGGCGACCGACAGCGACTCCCACCGCTTCGCAGAGTCCGACGCGAGGCCGTTCACCGCCGCATTGACGACGAATGCCTGCGAGCCGACCTGCCGGTCCTTCGTATCCACATACGGCGTGATCTGCTGCGCGAACTGGATCAAATGGGTCTGCAGCGCTGCGAGTGCCGCGAACTGATCCTGCAGCACGTCAACGAGCCGATGCAGCGCCGCCTGCGCATCGCGGTGGGCGGCGGCGTTTCTATTGAGGTGGTCGACGAGCCGGGAGTTGAACGCCCGCTGCCGTTCGAGGGCGGGCATGACGGCGCGCCACACGAGCCCGGCCAGCCGGCCCTTGAATCCGCCTGCAGATGGTGCGGACGGCAGGTTCCACGCGTCGTTCAGGGATGGAAGCTGAGATTCGTCGTAGGGCGCCGGCGGCGGCGGCAGCGCCGGAAATCGCGCAAGCGAACGATCGAGCGCCGTCAGCGCGTCGTTGTATCGGCGATCGGCATCGATCCGCTCCTGCTCGAGACGGCGCAGCGTCGTTTCGAGCGGCTCGTGGTTCAAGCGCGCCCCGCTCCGGCCGGCGCGATGACGCCTTCGAGCGGACTGCTGGCCGATGCGTACGATTTGCGCGGAATTCGTCCGGCCGCGAACGCCAGACGTCCAGCCTCGACGCCGAGCCTCATGGCGTGAGCCATGGCAACCGGATCCTGCGCGAGCGCAATCGCGGTGTTCATCAGAACGGCGTCGGCGCCGAGCTCCATCGCAATCGTCGCGTCCGATGCCGTGCCGACGCCCGCGTCCACGATCACCGGCACGCCCGCGTGTTCCTTGATGATCCGGATGTTATTCGGATTCTGAATCCCGAGGCCGGAGCCGATGGGAGCGCCGAGCGGCATCACGGCCGCCGCGCCCGCGTCCTCCAGCTTGCGGCACATGACGGGATCATCGTTGGTGTAGGGCAGGACGATGAAGCCTTCTTTCACCAGGACGCGCGTCGCCTCCAGCAGCGCCTCGTTGTCGGGGAAGAGCGTCCGCTCGTCGCCGATGACTTCCAGCTTCACCCACTCCGACAGACCCGCCTCTCGAGCCAGGCGCGCCGTGCGGATCGCGTCGACGGCCGTATAGCAGGCGGCGGTGTTCGGCAGCAGGAAGTAGCGTTTGGGATCGATGTAGTCGAGCAGCGACTCCTTGGTCCGGTCGCTGACGTTGACCCGTCGGACGGCGACCGTCACGACCTCGGCCCCGGAGGCGTCATGGGCCGCCGCCATCACCTGAGGCGTCGGGTATTTGCCGGTACCAATGAAGAGCCGCGAGTGGAACGTGCGGCCGGCGATGACGAGCGAATCAGCTTTCATTGCGAGGCTAGCCGCCGCCGACGAAATTGACCACTTCGATGGCGTCCCCGTCGGCAAGCGGGGTCGTCGCGTACGCACTGCGCTTCACTACGACCAGGTTCCGTTCGACGGCGACGCGCCGCGCGTCGATGTCGAGCTGCGCGAGCAGCGCCGCGATGTTCGAACAATTCTGAACGGCGAGCGGCTCGCCGTTCACTATAATGGTCATCTCGATCGGAGCCTATAATTCGCAACCTGCAAAGTCAATGCGGTCGCCGATGCCTGCTCGGCGCACTCGCGTTGTCGGCGGGGCTCGGTGTCGCGTGCCACCACCCGTCAGACCTGCCGTTCGGTTCGAGTCACCCGGACGTCATCCTCATCACGATCGATGCGCTGCGCGCCGATCACCTCGGCCTCTACGGGTACGAGCGGCCGACCTCTCCGCATCTCGATGCGCTCGCTCGAGAAGCGGTCGTGGTCCGCAGCGACATTTCGCAGGCGCCCTTTACGAAGGCGTCGATGGCGTCGCTGTTCACCGGCCTGTTTCCGTCTTCACACAAGGCCTACACCATTTCGCGATCGTTCGACGAAACGATGCACGGGACCGTGTCGGGCGCGCTGCCGCAGACCGACGTGCTCGATTCGCAACTCTGGACGATGGCATCGGGGTTCGCCGGCGCCGGCTACCAGACGATCGGCCTGAATACGAACCCGTTCCTTCTGAAGGAATTCGGGTTCGCGAAGGGCTTCGCCGACTACGAATTCCTGAACAACGGCAGCGATCTCGCGACCGCAGACGAGGTCGTCGCCCGCGGACTCGACCGAATCGATCACCGCGCCGCCGGGCGGCCCACCTTTCTGTGGATGCATCTGATGGAGCCTCACAGTCCGTACACACCACCGGCGAGCGTGCGCGCGTTGTTTCCGCCGCGCACCCCCGCGCGGCTCGCCACGCCCGGCCAGATACCGGAGTGGATCGAGCAGAACCGCTCGCTGGACGCGAACTTCTACGAGAGTCTCTATGATGGCGAGATCCGATCTGCAGACGATGCCCTCGGAACCCTGTTCGAGGGTCTTCGGAAGCGCGGCTTGTGGGATCGGCTTGTGCTCGTCGTGACGGCCGATCATGGCGAGGAGTTTCTCGATCACGGTGGCTTCGAGCACAACCGTACCCTGTACGACGAGATGGTGCACGTCCCCCTCATCGTAAAGGCGCCGAGCCTCGCACCGGCAGTGCGGGACGTCGAAACCGAAGCCGTCGACCTCGCGCCGACGCTTGCGCGTGTCGCGGGCGTCACGCCGCCCGCCGGACTCGCGGGCGCGGACATCTGGCCCGCACTGCAGGGCAGGTCAGCGGGCGAGCCGATGGCCTTTGCCGAACGCCCCGGCGAGATCTACATGCTGCGGACGCGCGAATGGAAGTTCATCTCGAACCTCGAGGCGCACCACGAGCTGTACCACCTGACCGCAGATCCGCTCGAACTGCAGAACGTGGCACCCTTCGAGCAGGAACGCACGCGTCAGATGCGAAACCGGCTCGCCGGACTGGTCGCCACGGCGTACGAGGCCGGGCGGCACGTTCGCGGTCAGCTCGCGCCGATTTCCCCGCGCGTCCTCAGCCGTCTCAAATCGCTCGGATACGTCCGGTAATCGCAGCCCCGAACATCGCCGCGATGGCCTCGAGCGTTTCGCGGTGGTCGTCGCGCAGGTGCGCGGGCACGCGAATGCCGGACGGTATCGGCCGCGTCCGCGCATCCTCCATAGCCCGCTCGTAGTCGTCTGCCATTCGTTCGACGGTGTGTTCGCGCGACCACCACGCGGCGGCCGCGCGGCCCAGTGACTCGCGCAACGGCTGATCCGCGGCGAGACGGCGCATCGCGAGGCGCAGGGAATGATCCTCGTCAAGGATATCGATCGCGACGCAGACCGGATCGGCCGGCTGATTCGGCTGCCACGTCCGGGGATCGATCGACGGGACGCTGCCCTGGTGCAGCAGGTCGATGATCACTGTGGGCCGCCCGGCCGCAAGCGCACGCAGCCACGGTCCTGAGGTCTCACGCGCGGTCGGCCATCGCAGATTCAGCGTGACGTCGCACGCTGCGATGTAGTCCGTCAGCTCGTTGTCCGTGTCGAGATATCCGGTTGCGACGATCGGCCCCGCCGCCTTGCGGTGCGCCGCTAACGCAGCCGTGAGGTCGTAGTGAGAGGCGGGCGTCCCTGCCAGGAGCAAGTGTGCTCCAGGGATGGCAGGGGTAACTGCCTCGAACGCATCGAGGATCGGATCGATGCGTTTCTCGGGAGAGAGTCCGCCGAAAACGCCGAAAAGCACGGCCTCTTCAGGTATTCCATGCTGGCCGCGCACCCGCGCGCGGGCCAACCGCTCGCGTTGCGCGTCGACCGGTTCGCCTTCACCCAGCCTGACGGTAGAAACCCGCTCCGCGAGCGCGGCGTCGCCCTCGAGATGGCTCCGCAATTCGACGGCCGAGCCATCGCCGTGCGTCACGACCAGTCGAGCGGTCGCGATGAGGGAACGGACCAGCGGCC
>Ga0310811_10005699_pt1 | contig 15820 bp, 11 predicted proteins | sample YCmetagenome_FD_207642 | JGI IMG/M metagenome (GOLD analysis project Ga0310811, IMG submission 207642) | Soil microbial communities from experimental microcosm in Duke University, North Carolina, United States - YC | ecosystem: Engineered > Artificial ecosystem > Soil microcosm > Unclassified ...
GGGCCCGCGGGGAAGAACCCGCGCGACTGCAGACCGGGGCGGCCCGGGTAGTCCTGGATCGTGGTCTGCAGACCCGGTGACACCACGTCGAAGACCGCGGTCATCACGGCACCTCCGTCCCGGCCGCGGCGGCCTCGCGGACCAGCCGGGCCCGCTCCGCCTCGGCGGCCAGCGGCGCGATCCCGTCCAGGTAGCCGGCCACCGAGAACACGTCGTCGGAAATCATGTATTCGTAACGGTTTTCCAGCACGTCCCGGCGCGCCTGGAGCAGTTCGTCCTCGGTGACGGGACGGAACTCGACCCGGTCCCCGGGGCGAATCAGCAGCGGATCCTCCCGGAACACCTCGTGCCGGGCCAGGATGTCGTAGACCGGGACGGTGCGGCCGAAGAGCTGGTAGCCGCCCGGGGCCTCGACGGGGTAGATCGCGACACAGGGCCCGCCGATGCCCACCGCGCCCTCGGCCGTCCAGGTCCGGGTCGGGTTGTACTTGGGCACCGTGATCGCGTTGCGCGGATCGAGCGGGAACAGAAAGGGCAGACCGGGAAAGAACCCGGTGTAGGCGTTCCACCACGGGGTTCCGAGCACGGTGTCGGACAAGGCCTGATGATCCGGCAGCCCGTTGTATTCGAGGATGTAGTCGATGTTGGAGTCGTCCCGGACATTCGGCGCGTCGGCCCGGATCGTGGTGGCGTAGCGGCGCACGGCCTCCCGGCTCGCCGCGTCGTCGAAAGCCAGCGGCAGCACGATCTTCCGGCTCGGGATCCGCAGCGAGCGCACCGCCGGCTGCGCGGAATGGATCTCCTCCAGCGCCCCCACCAGGGTCTGCTGGGTGATCCGGGCGGGGTCGTAATGCAGCAGCAGCGACCGGAAACCCGGCGCCGCCTCGATGAGCCCGCCCGGCGGGTGCCCGGCCAGCGATCCGGTGACCGCCAGCACGAAGAAGTTGAGTTCGAGGTTCATGGTCATCTCGCCGTACTCGACGAGCAGGTAGCGGTCCCCCGCCGCACGGTAGGTGATCGCCGGGCGGTCGCCTACCGCGGGATGGGCCGCGACAACCGGGTTCATCACGCGCTCCTTCCTTGCCCTGACCGGAAACCGGTCCGGCCGCCCGCACACCCGCGGACCCGCGCGCGCTCGGCCGAGTTCGCGGATCATGGCACGCGGCGCGCTTTTTTCGCTAGCCCGTGCCCGCTTGTTCGCCGACGCGGCGAGGACCTTGGACCGTCCGGCCGGGGACCTGCGTCCCTTTTCCCGGTGCCGCGCGGGCGGTGATGCTGCGCGGCAACGACGGCAACGAATGCAACGGCGGCCCGGCGAGGAAGGTGCAGAGACGATTCCGGGACGACGAGCCGGGAAGACGAGCCGGGAAGACGAGCCGGGAAGACGCCGACGATCCAGGGGAACGAAGCGGCACCGTGAACGATCGCACCGACACCGCTGCCACCGGCGACCACACGACGGTGGTCCTCGACGTCAGCGGCCTGCTGCGGGCGTCGGAGCAGAACGTGGTCACCGCGCGGCTTTCCCGCCGGCCGGGGGTGCTCGCCGTCGAGGTGAACCCGGTGGCTCAGACCGCCACGGTGACCTTCGACCCCGCGGACGCCTCGGTGGCCGCCCTGCGCCGGTGGGTGATCGACTGCGGCTACCACTGCGCCGGACAGTCGGTGCCGCGGCACCTCTGCGATCCCCTCGCCGAACCCGAACCCGAACCCGAGCCCGAACCGCCCCGACTTCAGCGGTCGCCCGAGCGCGATGCCGTGGCGGGCCATACCGTTTCGACGGCCGCCATGGTGGCCCGCCTGCGCGACCGGTTCCTCGTCGCGCTGGTGTGCTCCGTCCCGATCCTGCTGTGGTCGCCGATCGGCACCGAGGTCTTCGGCCTGCACCTGCCGGTCCCGTTCGGGCTGCGCCCGGACCTCTGGGCGCTGTTGCTGAGCCTGCCGGTCATCGGCTACTCGTGCTCGATCTTCTTCGCCGGCGCGGTCGCCGCCCTACGGGCACGCACGCTGGACATGATGGTGCTGGTCGCGGTCGCGGTGGGCGCCGGCTGGCTGTATTCCCTGGTGATCACGCTCACCGGCGGTGGTGAGGTGTTCTACGAGGCGGCGACCGTGCTGGCCGCGTTCGTGCTGCTGGGCCACTGGTTCGAGATGCGGGCCCGCGGCGGGGCCAACGACGCGATCCGCACGCTGCTGGACCTGGCCCCGCCGAAGGCGGTCGTGCTCCGCGCCGGGCAGGCCGTCGAAGTGCCGACCGCCGAGGTCGCCGCCGGGGACCTCCTGCTGGTGCGCCCGGGCGCGAAGATCCCGGCCGACGCGGTGGTGACGGCCGGGGAAAGCGACGTCGACGAGTCCATGGTCACCGGCGAAAGCCTGCCGGTGCGCAAGATCGCGGGCTCCCCGCTGATCGGCGCGACCGTCAACACCACCGGGACCCTGCGCGCGCGGGCCAGCCGGGTCGGCTCCGACACGGCGCTCGCCCAGATCGTCAAGCTGGTGCAGCAGGCGCAGAACTCGAAGGCGCCCGGACAGCGACTGGCCGACCGGGCCGCGTTCTGGCTGGTGCTGGTCGCCTTGCTGGGCGGCGGCGCGACGCTGGCGGTCTGGCTGCTGGCCGCCGGCCGCCCGTTCGCCACCGCGATCCTGCTGGCGATCACCGTCGTGGTGATCACCTGCCCGGACGCGCTCGGCCTCGCCACCCCGACCGCGATCATGGTGGGCAGCGGGCTGGGCGCGCGGCGGGGCGTGCTGTTCAAACACGCGATGGCGCTGGAAACGGCGGCGGGAGTCCAGACCGTCGTGCTGGACAAGACCGGCACCCTCACCCGGGGCGAACCCGAAGTCACCGACGTCATCACCGACGGTTCGATCGGCGCCGGGGAGCTGCTGCCGTTGGTCGCCGCCGTGGAGCGCGAATCCGAGCATCCGCTCGCCGCGGCGATCGTCCGGTACGCGGAGGGCGCGGGCGGGGATGACGCCAGGGCCGAGCGGTTCGAGAGCGTGCCGGGGCAGGGCGCCCTCGCCCGCGTCGAGGGCAGGCGGGTCGTGGTGGGCACCGCCGGGCTGCTGGAACGGGAAGGCATCGGGCTGGGTGCGCTGGCGGCCTCCCGCGACCGGCTCGCGCGCACCGGCCACACCGCGGTACTGGCCGCCGTCGACGACGTCGCGGCCGGGGTGATCGGGATCGCCGATGCCCCACGGGAAACCTCCGCGGCCGCGGTGACGGCACTGCACGAACTCGGCATCGAGGTCGTCATGCTGACCGGCGACAACCAGGCCACCGCCGACCGCGTCGCCGAAGTCGTGGGGATCGGCACCGGGCTCGATACGGGGAACGACAGGGTGATCGCCGAGGTCCTGCCGGGTGACAAGGCCGCCACGGTGGCACGCCTGCAGGCCGGCGGGCGCGTGGTCGCCATGGTCGGTGACGGGGTGAACGACGCGCCCGCGCTCGCCACGGCGGACCTCGGCATCGCGATCGGGGCGGGGACCGACGTCGCCGTCGAAACCGCCGACGTGGTGCTCATGCGCTCGGATCCGCTGGATGTGCCGACCGCGCTGCGCATCGGGCGGGGCACCGTGCGCAAGATGCGGCAGAACCTGGGCTGGGCCATCGGCTACAACGCCATCGCGCTGCCGATCGCCGCCGGTGTCTTCGAACCGGCGTTCGGTCTGCTGCTGCGCCCCGAGATCGCCGCGCTGTCCATGTCCGGCTCCAGCCTGATCGTCGCGGTGAACGCGCTCGCGCTCAAAGGGCTCCGACTGCCCGCCGCCGGCTGAGCCGGATCCACACCGCCGGATCCCCACCCGGATCCACAGTGGAAAGCGCGATTCGCGCACCGCGCCGGTTGCGATCCGCATGGCGGAAGTTTCGGGAGCCGCGCACCGGTATCGGCCCCGGCACGCGTCCGGACATCGGCCGAGATTAGCGCAAACGGAGGCGCACCATTACCTTTGACCGCCTTGTACACTGACGACGGTAGTTGCGACCATGGAATCCCAGTTTCGACGAAAGGGCGGGAATTGACGTCCGATTCGATCACGCCGCCGGTCACCATCGCCGACATCGCGGCGGCGGCGGGCGTGTCCCGCGCGACCGTGTCCAAAGTGCTCAACGGCCGTGCGGATGTGGCGCCCACAACGCGATCCCAGGTCGAGCGGCTGCTCGCCGACCGTGGCTACGTCCGTACAAAACGGACCAGGAAAGCCGGTGCCCAGCACGGCGGGCTGATCGAAATACTGTTCAACGACGCGAGCAGTCCGTGGGCCGTGGAGATGATCCGGGGCACCGAGGAGGCGGCCCGCGCGGCCCGCGTCGGACTCGTCGTGTCGGTGCTCGGCGAAGGCCCGAAACGGGGCCGGCAGTGGATCGAGGATATGGCCGACCGGAACTCGCGCGGCGTGATTCTCGCGCTGTCCCAGTTGTCGGACGCCGATCAACAGAGAATGGCGAAGCTCGGCGTCCCGACGATCCTGGTGGACCCGGCCGGGGATTTCGATTCCGATTTGCCGTCGATCGCGGCGAACAACTGGGGCGGCGGAATGGCCGCCACCCAGCATCTGCTCGACCTCGGCCACCGCCGGATCGGGATCATCACCGGGCAGATGCGCTTCCTGTTCAGCCAGGCGCGGCTGGCCGGCTACCGGGCGGCGCTGGAACGGGCGAACCGGACCGTCGATCCCCGGCTCGTGGCGCAGGGCGACTTCCATTTCGATGCCGCGTTCGAATCCGCGCTGGAGCTGCTCTCGCTCGACGACCCGCCCACCGCGATCTTCGCCGCGAACGACGAGCAGGCGCTCGGTGTCTACGCCGCCGCCCAGCGCCGGGGGCTGCGCGTGCCGGCCGAGCTGAGCGTGGTCGGCTTCGACGATGTCCCGCTCTCCCAATGGGTTTCGCCGCCGCTGACCACGGTGCGCCAGCCCATCGCCGAGATCGCCGGCCTGGCCACCCGGACCCTGCTGGCTCACCTCGACGGTCAGGGTGAACTGCCCCAGGGCCGCATCGAGCTGTCCACCACGTTGATCGTCCGGAACAGCACCGCGGCCCCGCCCCGCTGAGCCGCCTCCGGCGGGATCGCCGGAAAAAACCGGGTGGCCGGGGCGAACCCCGGCCACCCGGTGGCCCGAACGGCGCGCCCGGTCAGGCCGGCACCCCGGCGCCGTCCTTCCGGTGTGCGAAATGGCAGCCGGCCTGGTGGAGCCGGCCGCCTGCCTCGGTGACCGGGTCGTCGGTCCGGCAGATCTCACGGTCGGCGTGCGCGACCGGGCCGACCGGGCAGCGCAGGCGGTAGTCGCAGCCGCCGACGGCCGGGCGGTCGCCGATCGCGGTCGCCTCCGCCGCGGAGTCCGAAAGCAGCCGGCGCCGGCCGACTTCCGGGATGGCGGCCAGCAGCGAGCGGGTGTAGGGATGCTCCGGCGCGGAAATCACCTCGTCCACCGAGCCGTGTTCGACGATGCGGCCGTTGAACAGCACCGCCAGGTCGTCGCACATGTACCGCACCAGCGCGAAGTTGTGGCTGATGAAGACCATGGTCAGGCCCAGCTCCGCCTGGAGCTCCCGCAGCAGGTTGATGACCACGGCCTGCACCGAGACGTCGAGCGAGGCGGTGACCTCGTCGGCGATCAGCACGTCCGGCCGGGCCGCCAGCGCCCGCGCGATCGCCACCCGCTGCCGCTGTCCACCGGAGAGGTTCCCCGGCCGGGAACGGGCCAGACCCGGGTCGAGCGAGACCATTTCCAGCAGCTCCGCGACCCGCCGGGAAGCGTCCGCGCGGCGCCGGAACTCGGACCGGTCGATGCCTTCCAGCACGCACTGTTCCACGGTGAAGCGCGGGTCCAGCGAACTGCGGGAATCCTGGAACACCAACTGCACCTTGCGGCGCACGCGGCGGGCCTGCCGCGCCGAGCACGCGTTGAGGTCGGTCTCGCCGATGCGGATCGCCCCGGACGAGCCGGCCAGCCCGACGACGGCCCTGGCGACCGTGGTCTTTCCCGATCCCGACTCGCCGACCAGGCCGACCACGGACCCGTCCGCGACGTCGAAGGAAACGCCGCGGACCACGGTCGCCGCGCCGTAGCGGACGCGAAGGTTCTCCACGGAAAGGTTCGCCATCAGATCTTCGCCTCCACACCGGTCAGCTCGTCGTCGCCCGCCGCCCCGGCACCGGTCAGCGGATGCCAGCAGGCGACCCGGTGACCCTCGGCCAGCGTCCGCAGCGGCGGGGCGCTTTCCGTGCACGTCACGTCCGCGCGGGGGCAGCGGGCCGCGAAATAACACCCGGGCAGATCGACGCCCGGGCCCGGCATGCGCCCGTCGATGGTGGGCAGCTGCCGGGACTTGTCGGTGTCCATGTCCGGGCTGGCCGCCAGCAGCATCGCCGTGTACGGGTGCGCGGGCGAGGTGAACACGTCGGCGGTCCTGGCCTCTTCGACCACGAAACCCGCGTACATCACCAGGATGCGGTCGCAGAGTTCGGACACCACGGCGATGTCGTGGGAGATGAACAGCAGTCCGGCCCCGGTCATCTCGCCGATGTCGTTGATGAGCCGCAGGATCTGGCGCTGGACCGTGACGTCCAGCGCCGTCGTCGGCTCGTCCGCGATGATCAGCCGCGCCTCGCCCATCAGCCCGATGGCGATGCAGACACGCTGCTTCATGCCGCCGGAGAGCTCGTGCTGGTGCTGGCGGAAGCGGCGCGCGGGATCGCTGATCGCCACCGAGCCCAGCGCCTTGATCGCCTTGCGCCGGGCGGCCGGCTTCGGCTCCCGCTGGTGGATGACCGACGGCTCGACGAGGTGCGTGCCGATCTTGATGGCCGGGTTGAGCGCCTCGCCCGGGTCCTGGAAGACCACGGACATGTTCCGGCCGAGGTGGCGGTCCACCTCCGTGCCGTGACCGAGCAGGTCCGCGTCCAGGAACCGGAGCGTGCGGGCCTCCACCCGTCCGGGCGTGTCGATCAGCCGCGCGACCGCCGAGGCCGTCATGCTCTTGCCCGACCCCGATTCGCCGACGATCCCGACCTTCTCCCCCGGCGCGATCGAGAAGGACACGTCCCGTACCGGTGTGGTGACGCCGTCCACGGTGTGGTAGACGACGCGGAGGTTGCGGACCTCGACGAGTTCGCCGGTGGTGCCGGTCGTCTCCGCCCGCGCGGGCGCCGGGTCCAGGCCCCGCTGTTTCGACGGGAGTTTCGGGGGCGCCGCCGTGCGCCCGCCGAGGATGTCCGAGAGCCGTTCACCGACCATGTTGAAGGTCAGTCCGGCCAGCACGATCGCGATCGAGGGAGCGATGCCGACACCGGGGTTGGTGTAGATGCGGGTGAGCCCCTCGTTGAGCAGCCGCCCCCAGTCGTAACTGGGCGGCTGCACGCCCAGCCCGAGGAAGCTCAGGCCGGACAGCGCGAGCACGGCCGTTCCGATGTGGATGGTCGAATAGAGGATGACCGGCTCGCCGATGTTGGGCAGGATGTGCCGGAACGTCAGGTACAGCGGCCGCTTGCCGAGCACCCGGGACGCCTCGACGTACTCCTTCGAAATCACCGACGCGGTCAGGGTCTGCGTGATGCGCGCGAAACCCGGCGCGAAAGCCGCGCCGACCGCGAGGACGCTGCCCACCGAGCCGATCCCGAACAGCACCGCGAAGAAGATCGCCAGCAGCAGCGCCGGGAACGCCAGCAGCAGGCCGATCGCCCCGTCGATGAGCCGGCCCAGCCGGCGCGACACCGCCGAAAGCAGGCCGAGGGCGACCCCGGCGCAGCCACCGACGATCGTGGCCAGCACGGCGAGCACCAGCGAGCTGCGCGTGGCGACCAGCGTCCGCGCCAGGACGTCGCGGCCGAGATCGTCGGTGCCCATCCAGTGCGCGCTGCTGATTCCCTGATCGGCGACGGCCACGTTGCTCGTCTCCGCGTCGGTGCCCCAGAGCCACGGACCCGCGATCGAGAGGAAGACGAACAACAGCAACAGGGCCAGCGGAATCGCGGTGGAGAGCGGAAACCGCCGCGGTTTGCGTGCCACCTCGGTCATGTCAGTGGGCCCCCATCCGAGAGCGCGGGTCGAGAACGCCGAGCACGAAGTCGACGATCATGTTGAGGATCAGCACCGTGGCGCCCAGCACCAGCAGGATGCCCTGGATCAGCGGGTAGTCCTTCTGGATCACCGCCTGCGCGATCACGGTGCCGACGCCCGGCCAGCCGAAGACGTTCTCGACCAGCACGGTCCCGGCGATCAGCCCGGCCAGGATCATGCCGCCGAAGGTCAGGGAGGCGGTCAGCATGTTCGGCAGCACATGCCGCCAGTAGCGCAGCAGCGTGGGCAGCCGCCGGGCCTTGGCGGCCCGGATGTACTCGGCGTCGAGCACCTTGAGCGCCTCCACGCGCACGATCCGTGACAGCGACGCCGCCGGCCCCACCACGAGCGCCGCGACGGGCAGCACGTAGGAGGCGGCGGTGCCGTTCCCGGCGGCGGGGAAGGCCTTGATCGCCACCACGAAGATCAGGCTGAGCAGGGTCGCCAGCACGTAGTCCGGGATGGAGTTCAGCAGCCCGGTGATGTTGACGAACAGCGTGCGCGTGACGCGGCCGCGGCCGCCGCGGGTCCGGATCGCGGTGAGCAGTCCGACCGGCAGCGCGATCAGCACGACCAGCACGAAGGCCGGGATCGCCAGCCCGAGCGTGTTCGGGAACTTCGTCGCGAGCAGCTGGGAGACCGGCGCGTCGGTCACGATCGAGCGCCCGAAGTCGCCGGTCACCACACCCTGCAGATAGTGGAAGTACTGTGCCGGCAACGACAGGTCCAGGCCCAGCTCGTGCCGCCGCAGCGCGATCAGCTGCGGGGTGGCCTGGTCGCCGAGCGCGGCCAGCACCGGGTCGCCGGGGATCAGGTGGACCATGATGAACGTCGCGGTCACCAGGATCAGCAGCGAAACGACCAGCCGAAGCAGCTTGCGTCCCACGAAGAACGCCCATTGACCGACGCCACGGCCCGTCGCCGCACCGGCGGCCGGGCCGGCCGGGGAGCCGGCGTCCGGCTCCCCGGCCAACTGCGCACTCATGCTCGTCACCGCGGTCCCACCGTTCCCGCCGATTCCGCCGGTTCCACCGGTTCCACCGTCGAAGTGCTGGGGATCACTGGTACAACCGGATGCTCGTCGGCACCGCGAACAGGCCCACGGTCTGCAGGGTGGCCTTCGAGGTGTAGAACGGGCGGTCGCCGACGGAGATCGGGATGACGTCGGCCCGCTTCAGCAACGCCTGGTGCGCCTGCTTCCACAGATCGCAACCCTGCGGCCCGGGCGTGGACAGTGCCTTCGCCGACAGCGAGTCGAAGTCCGGGTTCACGATGCTGCCGGCGTTGCGGCCGCCCTTCGCCGGTGTCGCACCGCCGTAGTAGGTGGTCATCATGAACGGGAACTCCAGGTTGATACCGCTGTAGTAGGCATCGAAGTCCTGCGTGGTGTAGAGGGATTCGAGGAACGCGTTCTGGGTCAGGCCCTGCAGGTTGGCCTTGATGCCCACCGCGGCCAGCTCCTGGGCGATCAGCTCGGTGGCCGACACCGTCTGCGGCGCGCCGACCTGGTAGATCAGCTTGATGGCCAGCTGCTGGCCGTTCTTCGACCGGGTCCCGTCCGCGCCCTTGGCCCAGCCCGCCGCGTCGAGCGCCCGGTTGGCGGCGGCGACGTCGAACTGCGGAAGGGCTCCCGTCGTCTCGTCCCCGCCGCAGGTGACCGGGGCCTCGACCATCATGTTGTTCGCCACCGTGCCCAGGTTGCTGGTGCCGACCTTGGTGACCTCGGGCCGGTTCAGCGCCTGCGCCAGCGCCTGGCGGACCTGCGGGTCGGCCAGCGGCCGTCCCGGCGCCTCGTTGAGGTTCATCTCGCCGACCATGACCGGGACGGACTGCCGCTTCAGCGTGGGGTTGGCGTCCAGCCGGGTCCGGTCCGGGCCGGTGATCTGCGCGGCGTTGATCTGGCCGGAAAGCAGCTGGTTGGCCGAGGTGGACTCGTTCTGCACGAACGAGATCGTGACCGTCTTCGGGCTGCCCGGAGCCGAGTTCGTCGCCCCGCCCGGGCCCCAGGCGTAACCGGGGCGGGCTTCGAAGGTGTAGTGGTCGCTCGGCACGTAGTTCGTGACCTGGTACGGGCCGGTCCCGTCGGTGCCGTGGTCGAGCGAGGCGGGGTTCTTCAGGCCCTGCGGGCAGACGATCGGCAGCGAACCGGCACCCTGCAGCAGCATGCCGAACGGCTGGCTCGTGGTGATGGTGACGGTGTTCGCCGTGTCGTCGGCGGTCGCCGTGTACGCCATCGGGATCGTCAGGTTGACCCACGCCGACAGCGTCGCGGGATCCTTGATGTAGGCGAAGTCCGCGGCGACCGCGCTGGCGGTCAGCGTCGAGCCGTCCTGACAGGTCACGCCCTTACGCAGGGTGTAGGTGACCTGGTTCGGGGTCACCTGCCAGCTGCTGGCGAGCTGCGGCACGGTGTCGCCGGTGGGGGTGCGGCCGACGAGCGTGTCGTAGGCGAAGGCGAAAATCTGCCGGTTGGTGCCACCCGTGGTCTTGTACGGGTTGATCGTCCCGGGGTCGGTCCCGAGGTTCATGGTGAACGTGCCACCGGACAGCAATGCTCCGTCGGAACCACTGCTGGTGGTTCCGCAGGCGCTCGCCGCCAGCGCGGTGACCGCCAGCGCGACGACGGCCAGATACTTGCGCTTCATATCGATTCACCTTCTGATGCAAGGGAATGTGTTTCCGCCGAGCGGTGCGCGGCATCGGAGGAGGGGAAAAGGGCATGCCGAGCCGCCTCGCGGCCGTACCGGCGCCGACGAGGGGTCGAGGTCAGGGTTTACCGGCGTTCGGCGGGCAGGCCCGGCCTACGGGGGAACCGGTAGAGACATGGTGGTTCGCGGCTGCACCGCGGTGAGAAAATCCGCACGAGACCTAGACTCCAGTTTCGACGCTGACCCAGAGAGTGTCGGCTTAATTGCGGGACACGCTACGTCGAACGCAAACCTGGCGTCAACAGCCAGTTCCGGAAAGGTCCCGGCAGCGGGGGCTAGTCGGGCAGCCCGCTCGGCACTACCATGCCGAAAGCACCACCATCGAAACTCGGCCGAACATCGGCTCGACGTCGCGCCGAACACCGGCCGATCGTCGGGCTTTGTTTCGGTCTCCGAACCGCTCCCGACGGAAAGATACCGACGTGATTGAGACTCAGGACATCGTTCGGCCGCCCCAGCACCTCGTCGACGGCCTGGCCGCCATCGGCAGTGCGACCGCGAGCAGTGAACTGAACCGTCTCGGGATCCGCAGCGTCCACATCACCGGCCCGGTGCCGCGGACGCCGGGCATCGCCGTCGCCGGTCCCGCGCTGACACTGCAGTTCATGCCCAAGCGCGAGGATCTCTACCAGGTCGACGAGTACGCTGAGCCGGAGAAGCAGCTGCACCGCCACGTCCTCTACCACACCCGCCCCGGCGACGTGGTCGTCGTGGACGCGCGCGGCAGCATGACCAGCGGTGTCTTCGGTGAAATGATGCTGACCTACTTCAAGGGCAAGGGCGGTCGCGGGGTCGTCATCGACGGCTGCATCCGGGACTTCGGCAAGGCGCGCGAACTGGGGCTGGGGCTCTGGCTGAGCGGGACCACACCGAACTTCCACTCGCAGACCGACATCTTCCCCACCGCCGTCAACGTGCCGGTCGCCTGCGGCAACACGGTCGTCGAGCCGGGCGACATCATCGTCGCCGACGACGACGGGGCGGTGGTCGTCCCGGTCAAGCTCGCGCCGAAACTGCTGGAGATCGCCAGCCAGCACGCGGAATGGGAGGAGTTCTCCCGGATCCGGCTGTCGCAGGGCGGTGATCTCCGCACGTACTACCCGCTTTCCGAACAGGCCCGGCCCGAATACCAGCAGTGGCGCGACGCTCAGGCGGCCGGGGCGGCCGAGACACCCGGCACGAACGGCCCACTCGCGTGAAGATCACCGAAATCGTGCCCTGGCTGATCCGTTCGGGCGGGTCGTACTGGGGTGAGTTCCTCTTCGTCCAGGTGCGCACGGACGAGGGTGTCTGCGGCTGGGGCGAGATCACCACCACCACCCCGACGGCCAACCGCGCACTGGCCGGCATGCTCCGCCAGGTCGCCGGTTTGCTCGCGGGCGAGGACCCGGCGAAGATCGAATCGTTGTGGCACAAGACCTTCCGTGCCTTCACCTACATGGGCAGCCGCGGCGCGGGCACGAACGTGATCAGTGCGATCGACATCGCGCTGTGGGACATCCGCGGCAAGGTCCTCGGCCTGCCGGTGCACGACCTGCTCGGCGGCACGGTCCGCGACGACCTGCTCCTCTACACCCATCCCGACCAGCACCGGTTCGCCACCAGGGAAGGCGTCGCCGAGGAGATCGCCAAGATCGTCGACTCCGGGCACACGGCGATCAAGTTCGATCCGTTCCCGCACGCCCCGGGCGTGCCGGAGGCCAACGACCGCTACCTCGACGGCCGGCTCAGCCGGGCCCACGAACGCGAGGCGCTCGAACTCACCGCGCTCATCCGCGAGCTGGCCGGTGACGACGTCGAATTGCTGATCGACGCGCACGGCCGGTTCGACGTGCCGACCGCCATCCGCCTCGGCCAGTCGCTGGACTCCCTCGGCGGCATCCACTGGTTCGAGGAGCCGGTGCCGCCGGAGAGCTACCACGCGCTGCGGCAGGTCCGCGAACGGGTCCGGGTGCCGATCTCGGTCGGGGAACGCCTGCACACGCGCTGGGACTTCGTGCCGGTGTTCGAGCAGGAACTCGCCGACTTCGCCATGCCCGACGTGACCTGGACCGGCGGGATCACCGAACTCAAGAAGATCGCCACGATGGCCGAGGCGTACTACGTTCCGATGTCCCCGCACGACGCCAGTGGCCCGGTCAACCTGGTCTCCGGCGGCCACGTCATGATCACCGTGCCGAACTTCTACCGGATCGAATCGAGCAGCTACGACCTGGGAACCTACAACCAGTTCCTGACCACCCCGCTCGACAACAGCGACGGCAGGCTCAAACTGCCGCCGGGCCCGGGGCTCGGACTCGACTTCGATCTCGACTATCTGCGCGCGCACGCGGTCGACGGTTTCAGCGGCTGAGCCCGGCTCGGTCAGGATGTTCTCCCCCGCCCCTGGAGAAGGGATCACAGCCACACCATGTTCGCCACACGGCCGCTGGGCTCGACCGGGTTCACGGTGCCACCGTTGTGCATCGGCACGAGCGCGATCGGCGGCATTCCCCGGATTTACGGCTACGACGTGGATCAGGACCAGGCGGTGCGCACCCTGCGCGCCGTCTTCGACGGTCCGATCCGGTTCATCGACACCTCGAACTCCTACGGTGGCGGGGAAAGCGAGAAACGCATCGGCGCGGCCCTGCGCGAAATCGGCGGGCTGCCGGATGACTTTCTCCTGAGCACCAAGGTGGACCCGGACAACACACTGCCGGTCCTGGATTTCTCCGGGCGGCGGGTCCGGGAGTCGCTCGCGGAGAGCATGGGGCGGCTGGGCCTGGATCACCTGCCGCTGGTGCACCTGCACGATCCCGAGCGCATCACGTTCGAGGAGGCCACCGCGCCCGGCGGTCCGGTCGAAGCGTTGCGGGAACTGAAGGCCGAAGGACTCATCGGTCACCTGGGTGTCGCCGGCGGGCCGATCGACATGCTGCGGCGGTTCGTCGACCTCGGGGTGTTCGAAGTGGTCATCACCCACAACAGGTTCACGCTGCTCGACCGCTCGGCCGGTCCGCTGCTCGACCACTGCCGACAAGCCGGGGTCGCCGTCGTCAACGGCGCGCCCTTCGGCGGCGGAATCCTGGTGAAGGGACCGGAATCCGCACCGCGGTACGCGTACCGGACGGCGTCGGACACGGTGCGTGAGCGGGTCACCGCGATGCAGCGGGTCTGCGCCGAAGCGGCGGTGCCGCTGGCCGCGGCCGCGCTCCAGTTTTCCCTGCGGGAACCCCGCATCACCTCGACCATCGTCGGGATCACCAAACCGGAACGGCTCGCCGAGACGGTCGATCTCGCGACGCTCGACATCCCCGCCGACGTCTGGTCCGAACTGGACACGCTGGCCCTGCCCGAGGAGATGTGGCTGCGATGAGCACCCCCGAAACCGCACCACTGCGCTGGGGAATCCTCGGCACCGGCAACATCGCCGCGCGCTTCGCCGCGGACCTGCGCCTTTCCGAACACGGCGAACTGGCCGCGATCGGCTCCCGCTCCCGGGAACGGGCCAAGGCGTTCGCCGACCGGACTTCCGCGCCGCGCCTGTACACCAACCACGCCGATCTGCTCTCCGCTCCGGACATCGACGCCGTGTACATCGCGGTGCCGCACAGCGCGCACCGCGATGTCGCGCTCGCGGCGATCGAGTCGGGCAAGGCGGTCCTGGTCGAAAAACCGTTCACCCTCAACCGCGCGCAGGCCGAAGAACTGGTCACGGCGGCCCGGGCGCGCGGGGTGTTCCTGATGGAGGCGATGTGGACACGGTTCCTGCCGCACATGGCGCGGATCCGGTCCCTGCTCGCCGACGGGCGACTCGGCGACGTCCGCCTGGTGACCGCGGAGCACGGTGTCTGGTTCAAGCACAATCCCGCGCACCGCATGTTCGATCCGCACCTTGGCGGTGGCGCGCTGCTCGATCTCGGCGTGTACCCGGTGTCCTTCGCCTCCATGGTGCTCGGCGACCCGTCGTCGGTGACCGCTGTCGCGCAGTTCGGTGACACCGGCGTGGATGCCCAGACCATGGTGGTGCTGCGGTACGACCATGGCCGCCAGGCCGTGGCCACGAACACCATGGAGGCGTGGCTGACCAACCGGGCCACCATCGCCGGGACCGACGCCCGCATCGACATCGAGGGCATGTGGTACCGGGCGACCTCGTTCACCCTCACCGAGCGCACGGGCGCGGTGGAACGCTACGAGTTCCCGGTGGAGGGAACGGGATTGCGGTTCCAGGCCGAGGAAGTCGCCCGGTGCGTCCGGGCGGGACTGCGGGAAAGCCCGGTGATGCCGCTCGACGAGTCCTGCCGGATCATGGGCACCCTCGACGAGATCCGGGCGCTGATCGGCCTGGAATATCCCGGCGAATAGGGTGGTCCGGCGCCCGAGTCCAGTTCGGACTCGGGCTTTTCCGCCCCGCGACGGGTGTTCCTGGCGGCGGGGCCGTCACGACGCGGTTCGCGCCGCGGTCACCGCCACCGTCGCGTAGGACATCGTGAAGCCGCCGCCGATCGCGTCGATCGCGGCACCGACGCCGGCGAGCACCTCGGCGAGTTTGTCGGCCGGCAGGCGGGTCAGGGCACCGGTCGTGGGCAACAGGTCCAGCCACTCGTCACGGGTGTAGGAGCGTTCCCAGTCGAATCGCCACTGCTCCGGGTCGCCGAATCCGCCCGCCCGCCCGATTCCCTCGGCGGCGGTGGTCACCATTGCCTGATACGGCTGGCTGCCCCGCCGCCTCGGTTGGGCGGCGAACGGTGAATCGGGCACCACCCGCCGGTAGACCTCCGCGAAGGCGTCGGCCACTTCGGACGGCGGCTCGAACGCGTGCCAGAACACCGCCAGCCGGCCGCCGGGCCGCAGCACCCCGGCCGCCTTGGCCGCGCCCGCGACCGGGTCCACCCAGTGCCAGGCCTGTCCGGCGATGACCGCGTCGAAGGTGCGGCCGGCGGCATCCCAGTCTTCGAAGGTCGCCACCTCGACCTCGACCCCGTGCTCGACCCCGCGCTCGTCACGGCGCTCGTCACCGCCGTGCCGCGCGAACGCCGCCATCCGCTCGTCGGGCTCGA
>Ga0310811_10005701_pt1 | contig 15818 bp, 9 predicted proteins | sample YCmetagenome_FD_207642 | JGI IMG/M metagenome (GOLD analysis project Ga0310811, IMG submission 207642) | Soil microbial communities from experimental microcosm in Duke University, North Carolina, United States - YC | ecosystem: Engineered > Artificial ecosystem > Soil microcosm > Unclassified ...
CACGTGAAGCTCGGTCCGGGCGGCATACGTGAGATCGAGTTCATCGTTCAGGCGCTGCAACTCACCCGCGGCGGCCGCGACCGACTGCTGCAGACACCTTCGCTGCTCGCTGCTCTGCAGCGCCTGGGTGAGACACGGCTGCTGCCCGCGAAGGCGGTGAACGAGCTGAGCGATGCGTACGTGTTTCTGCGCCGGCTCGAGAACCGCCTGCAAATGCTGGCCGATGCGCAGACGCATCGACTGCCGGCGGACAGTTTGACTCGGGAGCGCATCGCGTTCGCGATGGGTGAGCCTGACTGGCCGGCACTCGCTGCCGCGCTCGATGTGCAGCGCTCGCGGGTCAGCCACCAGTTCCGCCTGGTGTTCTCCGGCGGCGGTGAGACCGATGGCGCCGCCGTGCGCCTCGACCTGGGGCGCTTCTGGGACACTCCGGCGGAGAAAGCCGCGCTCGCCGAAGCTCTGGCGGGCGCGGGCTTCAATGACAGCGTCGAGGCGGCGCGGCTGCTGCTCGAGCTGCGCGCCTCGGCCCTGGTGCGCAAGCTCGATGAGGCCGGGAGGCGGCGGCTTCAGGCGCTTTTGCCGGTGTTGCTGGCAGAGGTGGCGCAGAGCACTGCACAGCTGCCGGTGCTACGCCGTGTATTCGCCATCATCGAGGCCACCGGCAAGCGTTCCGCGTATTTCTCGCTGTTGCGCGAGAACGGTGCGGCGCGTGCGAGGCTCATCGAGCTGTGCCGGCACGGTGACTTCCTGGCCGCGCAGATCGCGGCGCATCCGCTGCTGCTCGATGAGTTGATCGATGAGCGTCTACTCACCCAGCTGCCGACACGTGCGGCCCTGGCAATGGACCTGGATGCACGCATGGAGCAGTTGCGTGAGGACGATCCGGAGCAGCAGGTCGAGATCCTGCGGCAATTCCAGCGTGCCGCGCTGTTTCGCGTCGCCGTCGCCGATCTCACCAACCTGCTGCCGCTCATGCAGGTGAGCGATCGGCTCACCGATATCGCCGAGCTCATCGTCGAGCGCGCCATGCAGCTTGGCTGGCGGCAGATCACGGCACAGTTCGGGGTCCCGGGCTGCGGCGAGGGGGCAGAGATGCGCGCGGTGAGCGTGTGCGCCGTAGGCTACGGCAAGCTCGGTGGCATGGAGCTCGGGTATTCCTCGGATCTCGACCTGGTGTTCTTGCATGACTCCAGGGGCGAGCAGCAGCACACCAGCGGCCCGCGTCCGATCGACAACCAGCTGTTCTTCGTGCGGCTCGCGCAGCGCATCGTGCACCTGCTCACCATGCACTCAGCCGCGGGGCGGCTGTACGAGGTCGATGTGCGGCTGCGCCCGAGCGGCAAGGGGGGCATGCTGGTCACCAACATCGAGGCATTTGCAGACTATCAGCGGCAGGAGGCGTGGACCTGGGAGCATCAGGCGCTGCTGCACGCACGCGCCGTGGCCGGCTCGCCGCCGCTGCGCGCACAGTTCGAAGCCGTGCGCCTCGAGGTGCTCTGCAACCACGTGCGCCGCGACACGCTGCGCGATGAGGTGCGTCGCATGCGCGAGCGCATGCGACGCGAGCTCGCGCGCGGCGACCCGCGACGCTTCGACATCAAGCAGGACGCGGGCGGCATTGCCGACATCGAGTTCCTCGCGCAGTACTGGGCGCTGAGCTGGGCGCACGAGCATCCGCCCGTAGCGATGTTCTCCGACACCATCCGCCAGCTCGAGTCGGTGGCTTCCGCCAACCTCGTTCCGCAAAGCGGTGTGGATGTGTTGACCGCGGCGTATCGCAGCTACCGGGCCCGCATTCATCGCCTCTCGCTCGATGGGGCATCTCCGATCGTGCCGGCCGAGGAGTTCGCGGAAACGCGTGCCGCCGTCACGGCACTATGGAATGCCACCCTGGGCGCTGACCCCCGGGACTCCGGGGTATAATCGCCGCTACTCATTCGCATCGGCGCACACGACCATGGCGGCGACGGCTCGGCCCCTGATAGAACCCAACGCGCAGAACCAGTACGACATCACCATGGAGGATGTGCCGCTCAGTTGCCCCATGCCGCAGATGTACCTGTGGAATTCGCATCCGCGCGTATATCTGCCCATCGAGGAAAGCGGCTGGGCCAAGTGCCCCTACTGTGGGGCGGAATACACGCTGCAGCGGTGACCTACCAGGCAAGCTCGCGCGCGGCCGGGCGCCTCCGCCCTCACTCCTGATCCGCAAAGTTGACATCGCGCGGGGGCGCGAGATCCGTGCGGATCGGTGCCACCTTCGCGACCCGTAGCTGACGGTTCAACTCCGGCAGCTCGGCCTGCAGCTTCTGCCAGTCATCGAGAAGTGGCGCGAGCTTTCCCTGCAGGGAATCGGTGGCGGCGAGCTGGGCCGCCGTGGGAGCCGCATCGCCCCGCGTGAGCTCACCGTACAGTCCCGAGATCTGTTCCTGCAGGTCCTTGAGGTTTGGCGGCGAGGCGCCCGGTTGCGGCACGCTGGCACCCGGCGGCGCGCCGCCAGCCACGGGCGCTGGCGGCTTGGCTTCGGCGGTTTCAGAGCCCGCCGCTTCGGGCTGTGCCGAGCCGGTGAGCCTTGCGAGACGGGCCTTGAAACCGCTCGCGGCGGAGGCAGCCGTTGCGGGTGCGATCGATTGCAACTGTGCCTCCTCCGAGCGCGCGGTGAGCAGAGTCTGCGAGCTGCGGGTGATGAGGTCCGTGAGGCGCATGCCGAGTCGTAGCTGCTGCGCAAGCGCCTCGGCCGAAGCCGTGACGCGCGGATCGGGCTTCAGAACCAGCGGAGCCTCGAGATGCTGTCCATCGTAGGTGAGACGCACGCGGTAGCTGCCGGGAAGTGCCAGCGGTCCTTGCGGCTGACGCGGCGTCGCGTGCGGAACTGCGGAAATGGGATAGCCGTGAGTGGCCGAGACTGGCGCGGCATAGTGGAGGTCCCACACCCAGCGGTGCACGCCGGCGCGCGCGGGCAGCACCTGCGGCGGCTTGAGCCAGTACGGCGGGATGAGCTCGCGGGCGCGCTCATCCGCATCGGGCTCCGGTGGATCGTCGCTCCGATAGCGGCGCACCAGCGTCCCGTTCGCATCGAGTACTTCGAGCACCAGCGGCTGCCGCGCATCGCGCGGCAGGTAGTACTCGAGGATCGCTCCGGCGGGTGGATTTTCCGCGAGCGGCTCATCGGGCGGGATCGGCGTGTCAGTCCAGGTGCTGCGATGCATGCGGTAGGCCGTGGCGGGGCGCAGGAGCAGCGCGTCTCGCAACGGCGGGACGGGCAGCTGACGCAGGCGCGCGATGTCATCGAGTATCCAGATCGAGCGGCCATGGGTCGCCAGGATGAGATCGTCCTCATGGATCCACAGATCGCGCATCGAGGTGTGCGGCAGATTCAGCTGCAGCGAGCTCCAGTGATCACCCTCATCAAAGGAGACCCATACCGCGGACTCGGTGGCCGCAAAGAGCAGGCCACGGCGCTGCGGATCTTCGCGCACCGAATTCGCGGGCGCGTCCGGCGGGAGGCCCGCGACGATCGTCTGCCAGGTGCGGCCGCGGTCGCGCGTGCGGTAGAGGTAGGGATGGAGGTCATCGATGCGCATACGGCTCACTGACATGTAAGCGGTATCGGCATCGAAATGTGACGCCTCGATCTGCGTCACCTTGCTCCAGGGTACGAGCTCGGGCGGAGTGATGTTCGACCAGTTGCCGCCCGCATCGGTGCTGAGCCATACGAGACCATCATCGGTGCCTGCCCAGAGCCGCGCGCGATCGAGCGGCGAGAGCCCGAGCGCATAGATCACTCCGCGCTGTGCTTCCGCGCCCTTCTCGTGCAGCGCACCGACACTCGGTGGCACCGCGCCCGGCTCACGCGCGAGAACCGGACTCACCGCCTGCCAGTTCGCGCCGCCATCGCTGGTGCGGTAGAGCCGGTTTGCGGCGTAATAGAGCGTGTGCGCATCGAGAGGCGAGAACATCAGCGGCTGGGTGCGATGCACCCACACCTCGGGTCCGCGCAACGGGATCGGCGTGACATTCTGTACCTGGCCGGTGGAGATGTGGAACTTCGACACCTCGCTCCGCCCTGCGCCGTAGATCACATCCGGATCGAGCGGGTCGGGCGCCACATAGCCGTACTCGATCGCGCCGACGGGATGCCAGTCGCTCGCGGTGACGCTGCCGTCGTTGCCGCGGCTCGCGATGCACACCGAGCCACTTTCCTGTTGCCCGGCGCAAACCCGGTAGGGGAAGGTCGGCGTGACGCTCACGTGATAGAGCTGCGCGGTCGGCTGATTGAACCAGCTGCTCCAGGTCTCTCCGCCGTTGAGGGTGATCACCGCGCCCTGATCAGCGACGAGCGCGATGCTTCGCGGGTCGCGCGGACTGACCCACAGGTTCTGGTAGTCATCGCCACCCGGCGCGCCGCGTAGCGGCCGCCAGCTGCGGCCACCGTCGGTAGACTTCAGGGTGACGAGGCTCGCGCTGTACACCACATCGGGATTGGTCGGGTCCACACGCAGGACCGCCAGGTCACCGCCGCCGATACGCAGCGCCGGGCGCGGATCGGTGGTGATGCGCGTCCAGCTCTCGCCAGCATCATCGGAGCGAAACACGCCGAGCCCTGTGGCGGAGGAATAGCCACCGGGCTCGGTGGTGCCGACCGACACGTAGAGACGCTGCGGCGTGGAGGGGGCGATGGCGATGTTGACCTGCGACAGGCTCTGCGGCAGACCCGCGCTCAGGCGCTTCCAGGTGTTGCCACCGTCGCTCGATTTGAAAAGGCCGCCGCCCGTGCCATTGAACTCGTTCTTGTCTTCCCAGGGACCGAGGCGCGATTGCCACAGCCCCGCGTACACAGTGTCGGGATGCGCCGGGTCGATGGCGACCGCGGAGCCGCCGGTATCCGCATCCTTGTAGAGCACACGCTGCCAGCTTGCTCCGGCATCTGCCGAACGGTAGATCCCGCGCTCGGAGCTGGGGCCGTAGGGGTGCCCGAGGACCGCGGCGAACAGGCGTGCCGGGTCGTGCGGGTCGATGGCGAGCTCGGCAATCTGCTGTCCGTCGCTCAGCCCGAGGTGGGTCCACGTGCGCCCGCCATCGCGCGAGCGGTAGATGCCGTTGCCGACCGACAGGTCCGGCCGCAACAATCCCTCGCCACTCGCTACGTAGATGATGTTGGGATCGGAGGGCGCGACGGCGATAGCGCCGATCGATTGCGTCGCTTGCTCATCGAATATCGGCCGCCAGGTGCGCCCGGCGTCATCGGTCTTCCATACGCCGCCGTTCACCGCACCCACGTAGAACACGCTCGGCTGCGATGGCACTCCGGTCACGGCACGGGTACGGCCGCCGCGCATCGGGCCGACCATGCGCCAGCGAAGATCCGCGAACTCGCCGGGCGGCGGCGCCTGCTGCGCCATGACGGAGTGGGCGAGCAGGACCAGAGCGCTGACACTCACGCACGAGAGGGAAATAGGTCGGTGCATACGCCTACCGGTACTGTTTGTAGGATTTCTCTTCGATGATGCGTGAACCGAGCTGCAGGTTGATGCGCTTCTTGATCGCGGCACGCTCGTCGTTGCAGACGTAGACGGCGCGGGCGAGCTCGATGAACTCGCGGTCGAAAGTCTGGCGAGCTTCCTTGTCGCGGATACGATCTTCGATGTCCCACAGCTGCCCATTGACGTTCTCGAGCGCGCGCTCATCGAGCGCCACCTCGTGTGTGCTGGCTCCCGCGTCTTTCCAAATCTGCTCGAGCAGCGACAATTCCAGCTTCACGTTGGCAAGCTTGGAGGCATCCTGTATGCGCGCCACCTTGATCCTGAGAATCGTGATTTTGTCGAGCAACTCGCCAGGGGAGAGGGGAACGAGAATTTCCTTCATCGACGTACTCCGCGCCGGAGACTCCGCGTCGGGGCGGCCCCCATCAAGGGTGCGATCCTAGCAACTCATCGAGCTTGCCGGTGACCTGATCGACCCGGATCAGATCCATGACTCCGGGCTCCTCGATCTTGTGCGTCCAGGGCAACTCCTGCGGCTCGCAACCACGGAAGGTGCGCGCGGCTTCGGGGTAGGCATCGACGCACCAACGGCCGGAGAGGTACGGTCCGCTACGCGCCGGATTGGTGGCGGCATACAGGCCGATGACCGGCGTGCCGACCGTGGTGGCCATGTGCACGGGACCGGAGTCTGGACTGAGGAGAACGCGCGCGCGCGTGAGCAGCGCCAGCAGCTCCGGCAGCGTGTCCTTGCCGATCTGGTTGGTGAGTGGCGCCGGGCATGCCTGCTCGATGGCGGCACCCATAGCACGCTCGCTCTCGCTCGGGCCGCCGACGAGAATCACGCGCATGGCGTGATGGCGGGCGGCGTGCGCGGCGACGGCGGCGTAATGCGCGGCGCGCCAGTTGCGTAACGGGTGGCGCGAGCAGGGACTGATGAGAAGCGACGGCTGGTTGTCGGGAATGAGTCGTTGCGCGTAACTGTGCGCCTCCGGCGGCAGTCGCAGATCCCAGCGCAGCAGCCGCTCGCTGATCCCGAGCGCCGCCGGAAAACCGAAGAAGCTGTCGAGGACGTGCTCGTTCCGGCGTGGCGCGATGCGGGCGTTGGTGAACAACCACTGCAGCTCGCGGGCGCGTGCCCGATCGAAGCCGAGCTTCACGCCTGCCGGCACGCAGGCGGCCACCAGGCTCGCGCGCAGCGCGAGCTGCATGTGCAGCAGCACCTCGAAGCGGCGGCCGGCGAGTGCGGCACGCAGCGCGCCGAGCGCGCCCAGGCTGGCGCGCTTGTCGACGGTGATAAACTCCACGCCCTCGAGGAGTCTCATGAGACGTGCCTCGCTCCTGCCGATGATCCAGGTGAGCTGTGTGGCCGGCCATGCCTGTTGTAAGGTGCGCACGATCGGCACGACGTGGCAGGCATCGCCGAGCGCCGAGAGCCGGAGGATGCAGACACTGCGCGGCGGCTCGGCAAGAGGCAACATCATGGAGTCAGCTTTGTGAATGGGCGCTTCGCGCTCGGACCGGAGGTGAAACGCAGCGCCATCACGGGGGGCGCCATGCTATATGACACCTCCCGTGCGGGCAATTTGAGTGCCGAGTGGTTCGAGCCGCGCTACTGGGAGGCGCTCGGCGCGCTCGACGGCAGCGCACGTGGACGCACCGCAGCCCGCTTCATCACCAGCGCCGATGGACGCCGCTACGTGCTGCGTCACTACCGCCGCGGCGGTCTGATGGCGCGCCTGTCCGCGGATCGCTTCCGCTGGCGCGGTGAAGAAGGTACGCGGCCCTTCGCCGAGTGGCAGCTCACCTACCGATTGCACCGTGCGGGCCTGCCGGTACCCGCGCCGGTCGCAGCGCGCTACAACCACAGGGGTACGAGTTACACCGGCGACATCATTACCGAGCGTCTGCCGGTGGTCGGCTCGCTGGCCGAGTGCCTGCGCACCGGCGCCCTCGCGACACTGACCTGGATCGCCATCGGCCGCTGCATTCGCCGCTTCCACGACCTGGGCGTCTGTCATGCCGATCTGAATGCGCACAACGTGCTGCTGAGCGAAGAGAGCGTCTACCTGATCGATTTCGACCGCTGCCAGCTGCGCGCCGGGGGCCTGTGGCGCGATGGCAACCTGGTGCGGCTGCGCCGCTCGCTCGAGAAAGTCACGTGGGGCCTGCCGGCCGAGCGCTTCAACGAGCCCGACTGGTACGCACTTCTCGATGGCTACCGCCAGTCGGCGGCCCGCAGCGAGCCGCCGCCGACATAAGCACCGGGCAGACGCGGCATTGCGATTCCTGTACCTGCTCGCCCTCTATCTCGCAGTGCCCGTGGTCTCCACGATGCTCCTGTGGCGCGGTCTGCGCGATCGCAGCTACTGGCGCAATTTCAGCCAGCGCTTTGGCTTCGGTGCGCGGCTCGTTCCGCAAGGCGTCTGGCTGCACGCCGTCTCGGTCGGGGAGGTGCAGGCCTGCGCGCCGCTGGTGAGTGCGCTCAGCCGCCGCCATCCGGGACTGCCACTGACGGTCACCACTTTCACGCCCACCGGATCTGCACGGGCGCGGGCGCTGTTCGGCAATGTGGCGCAGGTGCGCTATGTACCCTACGACCTGCCCGGATCGGTGCGGCGCTTCTTCCGCCGCGTGCAGCCGCGGCTGGCTGTGATCTTCGAGACCGAGCTGTGGCCCAATCTGTATCGGGAGTGCTCCAGGCGCCGTATACCGCTCGTGCTGGCGAGCGCGCGCATTTCCGCACGCTCGGTGAGCCGTTACCATCTGGTCGGCAGCTTGTTTCGCGAGACGCTGGCCCGCACCGCCCTGGTCGCGGCGCAGGGGGCGGGCGACGCCGAGCGCTTCCGCGCGCTCGGCGCGGACCCCGCAACCACTCACGTGACCGGCAACCTCAAGTTCGACTTCGAGCTGCCCGAAGGGCTCGCAGCGCGCGGCGCGCGGCTGCGCGCGCAGTACGCGGCGGATCGGCCGCTGTGGGTCGCAGGCAGCACGCACGGCGGCGGTGAGGAGCAGGCGGTGCTCGCCGCGCAGCGGCAGGTGCGTATGACGCACCCGAGCGCATTGCTCGTCCTCGCACCGCGCCACCCGCCGCGCTTCGATGAGGTTGCCGGAGTGCTCGAGGGGAGCGGCCTCTCCTTCGTGCGCCGCTCCGCCGCAGCGGCGAGCGCGGCCGATGCGAGCTGCGCGGTGCTGCTGCTCGATTCACTCGGTGAGTTGCTGGATTTCTATGCGGCCGCGGATCTGGCCTTCGTCGGCGGCAGCCTCGTGCCAATTGGCGGCCACAACCTGCTCGAGCCCGCCGCTCTCGGCGTCCCGATTCTCACCGGTCCCAACAACTCCAACAGCGAGGAGATTGCACGGCTGCTGGTGGCGCGCGGCGCGGCAGAAGTGGTGCGCGATGGGACGGAGCTCGGCGCGCGCGTGAGTGCGCTGCTCGCAGACGCCGCGGCGCGCGAGCAGATGGGTGCAGCCGGGCGCGCCTCGGTGGACGGCAATCGCGGCGCGCTCGTGAAGCTGCTTGCCCTGATCGAACCCCTGCTGGAGGCACCCGAGGAAATGCCGTCCGAGGCTCGCGCCTAGCGCCGGCCCTGTGGACGCGGAGGCGGCGGGGGGGTCTTGGAGGGCGGCGGCGACGGCTGACTCGGCGGGACGGACGGTGCCACCGATTCGGGCGTCGCGACGGCGGGCGAAGTGGGCGCGTTGAGGGTCAGCCAGTTATTGAGCTCATTGAGCTGCGTACGGTCCAGATTGCCGGCCGCGAGCCGCAGCTGCAGCACGCTGACGATGTAGTCGTAACGCGCGGTGGCGTAATCGGTCTCTGCCTGCACGAGCAGGCGCCGCGCATTCAGCACGTCAACTGAGGTACGCGTGCCCACCTCGTAGCCAGCCTCGGTCGCCTTGAGCGAGGTCTGGTTCGACTCGACCGCCTGGCGCAATGCCTGCACCCGGGCGATGCCGCTGATCACCCCGAGGTAGGCATCGCGTGCCTGGCGCTCGGTCGCGCGCGAGCTCTGCACCACCCCCTCCTTGGCCGCGATCCACTGGTATTCGGCCTGACGCACCTTCGACTGGGTGAAACCGCCGCTGTAGATCGGCAGCGTGAACTGCAGGCCGATCTGGCGGTCGTTCACCTTGCTGTCGACGTTTGAGAAGGGTGTGCCGTCGAAGATCTGGTCGGAGCTCGTGTAGTTCCAGGATCGGCCCGCGACCAGGTCCAGAGTCGGCAGATGGCCGCCCTGCGCTACGCGCACGTTCTCGCGGGCGATATCGGCCGACAGGCGGCTGGAGATCAGCGACAGGTTCTGCTCGAGCGAGATATTGACCCAGCGGGTCTGGTCGGCCGGCTCGGGGTTGTTGAGCGGCATGTCCGCCCCGGGCTTCGCCAGCGCGTCGTACTTCTGGCCGGTGATCTCCTGCAGCTGATCCTCGCTGGTCGCCAGGGTGCGCTTGGCGGCGATCACGGTGGAGGCGGCGCTATCGCGCGCCGCCTTGGCGTCCTCCACGTCAGTGATGGCGATCAGGCCGACCTCGAAGCGCTTGTTGGCCTGATCGAGCTGACGCGAGATCGCCTCGAGCGAGGTCTGATCTGCATCCAGCGTGTCGATGGCGGTCAGCACATTGAAGTACGCCTGCGCCACACGCAGGATCAACTGCTGCTCGGCGGCGGCGTAGTTCGCTTCCGCCTGCGCCACCTCGTGGCTCGCGGCCTTGAGTGCCATCCAGTTCGACCAGGAGAACACGTTCTGCCGCAAATTGAGGGCCCACTGCTGGATGGTGTTGTCGATCTGATCGGCCGTCCGAGCCACCACCAGCTGCGGCGTACCATTCGAAGTGGCGACCTCGAAGATCTGGCTCTGGAAACCGGAGGAGTGGTCGCGCGTGATCCCTGCGGTGCCATTCAGCTGCGGCAACAGGGCCGACAACGCCTGCGGCTTGGACTCGCGCGCCGCCAGGCGATTGGCATCGGCCTGACGGATCACCGGATCGTTGTGCAGCGCATCCTCGAACACCCCGATCAGGTCCTTGGCGGGCGCAGCGATCGGAAGCGCGAGCAATATGAGAGCGACAGTCGCGGCGCGATTCATGGCATCTCCCTTTGGTCAGTGACCGGGCTGACCCGGCTCGTCAGAACGCGAATTCCGGCGGTCGCACCGCGTTCACCAGCGGATCAATGACGGTCTCGAACAGGCTTCGGCTCGTCACCGAGTCCGCCGACGTCCGCCGCACCAGCCGCGCGTCCATCACCGGCGGCTCGCCTACGACCACGAACACCCTCCCGCCGGGGGCGAGCATGCGCTCGAAACGCGCATCGTAGACCGGGAGCGACGCGGTCAGAGCGACCACGTCATAGCTGGCGCCGCCATCTCCCTGCATCGCATCGGCGGCGATCACCTCGACATCGCGCAGGCCGAAGAGCGCGAGGTTGCGGCGCGCCGCATCGGCCAGCTCCGGAAATATCTCGAGTGCCCGCACCTGCTGCGCCATCGTGCGCAGGCAGGCAGTAACGAACCCCGTACCGGCGCCGATCTCGAGGACCCGCTCCCCGGGCAGGGGCAGCAGCGCCTGCAGCAGCCGGCCTGCCACGCTCGGGCGCAACATATGCTGCCCCCGTGGCAGCGGTACCTCCGCATCGGCGTAGGCGCGGTAGCGCTGCCCCTCGGGGACGAACAGCTCGCGCGGGACCCGCCGCAGGACCTCCAGCACGCGCTCATCGAGCACATCCCATGCGCGCACCTGCTGCTCGATCATCTGCTCGCGGGCATCCGCCATCTGCACGCCGACCTCCCGATTGGACTTATTGCCACACCTGAAAAGGCCCGTGAAGTTAAGGGTTTTCCCGCTCGCTGCCAAGCCGCACTGCGACGAGATATGGTGAAATACCGACGGGGCGAGCCCCGTGCTGGGATATGCTTGACCCCTCACTAAGCCTCTGGCGCGACAAGTCGAATCAGAAGCGCCTGCGGAGCCCAGTGGGGGAACCCAAGCGGAAGGCTTGAGAAAAAAGCAAATGTCGATTGCCGGGCTTTTGTCCGTTCTGTTCGCGCTCATTGCCGTTCTGTTACTGCTTCTGTACGCGATGGCGCGTCGCGACCTGCACAAGCTCGGAGAGCTATCGCAGCAGTTGCAACGCATTGTCATCGGTGGCCTGCCGGGTCGCGTAGAGCTCAGCAGCGACAGGCCCGAGGTGGCATCGCTCATCACCACGGTCAATCACCTGCTGACGCGCAGCACTCCGGACAAGGAGCGCGACGCCGCGTACGCGCCCAAGCTGTTCACTGAGCTCGGCGAGCGCATCCACGAGGCGGTGCTGGTACACAGCGATGTGATCGTGTACGCGAACCGGCAGTTTGCCAGCTTCGTCGGGGTGGATCGTGCCGAGCTGATCGGACGGCGACTGGCCGATCTCGTTCCACCGGAGTACTCGGAGCTGGTGAGTGAGAACATCCGGCGGCGCATCGCCGGAGAAAGCGCTGCGGAGCGGTACGAAATCGACATGGTGGGTCTGCAGGGACAGGTGGCCCGGCTCGAGATCGCTTCCACCCCGGTCGAATACGAGCGCGGCAGCGCACTGCTCATCACCGGGGTCGAGATCCTCCCCACCATGACCGCTCAGGCTCTGCGCCTGGCGGTGGAGGGAGGCTCCGCGCCCGAGTCGCTGGCGCTCAACTCACTCGCCGAAGCCATCATTGCCACGGACAAGGACGGTCGCATCAGCTACATGAACCCGGCCGCGGAGCAACTCACCGGCAGCACGGCCGACGCGGCCACCAGCAAGCTGCTCGAGGAGATCGTGAGCCTGGTCGACGAGACCGACCGCCGCTTGCTGTCGGATCCCGTGCATCAGGCGCTCACGACCGGAGCCGCGGTGAATCTCAGCCGACGCGCGCTGATGCTCTCGCGTGCCAACGGCAGCGAGCGCTCGATCGAGCTATCGGCGTCCCCGATCCGTAACAGCGCGCGCGAGCTCGTCGGTGCCGTAGTGATGCTGCACGATGTCACCGAGATGCGCGGACTGACGCGCCAGATGTCCTATCAGGCGACTCACGATGCGCTTACCGGACTGGCCAATCGCCGCGAGTTTGAGCGGCGTCTGGAAGAGGCCATCGAGGGCGGACATCGCGGCGATGGGCAGCACGTGCTGTGTTACCTGGATCTCGACCGCTTCAAGCTGGTGAACGACACCAGCGGCCACCTGGCCGGCGACAGCATGCTGCGCGAGGTGGCGAAACTGCTGCGCGATGCAGTGCGCGACAGCGACACCGTCGGCCGGCTCGGCGGCGATGAATTCGGCATCCTGCTGGTCGGCTGCCCACTGGAGAAGGCGCGGCAGATCGCCGACGACGTGACCCGTGCGGTTGGCGACCACCGCTTCGTGTGGCGCGAAAAGATCTTCAATATCGGCGCTTCCATCGGTCTGGTCGAGATCTCGCGCGAGAGCGGCTCGCTGGAAGAGTTGCTCGCCGCCGCCGACACCGCCTGCTATGTCGCGAAGAAGCAGGGCACGGGCAGGGTGGTGGTGTACTCGGCCCGCGATGAAGCACTGGCGCGTCACACCGGCGAGATCCAGTGGCTGCAGCGCCTGCAGAGCGCACTCAAGGAGAACCGCTTCCATCTCTATCACCAGGTGATCGTGGCGGCGCATGGCGATGACACTGGCCCGGCGATGGAGGTGTTGGTGCGGCTCCATGACGAGTCCGGCAACGATCTGCCGCCGGCGGAGTTCATGCGCGCCGCCGAGCGTTACCGGCTGATGGGCCTGGTCGATCGCTGGGTGGTACAAACCACGCTCGCCGCGCTGGGGCGCGGGGCCATCGCCGTGCCGCCGCAGCACAGCGTCGCCATCAACATCTCCGGACAGACACTCGGGGATCTGCAGTTTCTCGAGTTCGTGGTGGAGTGTCTCGACAGCACCGGAGTCACTCCCGGCCAGGTGTGCTTCGAGATCGGCGAGAGTGCGGTCATCGCCAATCTCGATCACGCGCGCCGCTTCGTCGGGGTACTGCACGGCATGGGGTGTCAGTTCGCGCTCGATGACTTCGGCTCGGGTGTCGGCTCATTCTCCAACTTGAAGACCTTGCCGCTCGATTACCTGAAGATCGACGGCTCCTTCATCCGCAATCTCGCGCGCGACAGCGTCAATCAGGCGATGGTGACGGCGATGATCAAGCTCGCGCGCACCCTCAATTTCAAGGTGATCGCGGAGCACGTCGAAGACAGCGCCGCCGAAGAAGCGGCGCGCCGCATGGGCGTCGATTACCTGCAGGGCTATGCCATCGGGCGGCCGCAGCCGCTGGAGCTGGCGGCGTAACCTGTACGGTGCAGCGGGCAAAAAGCCACGCCTTTTGCCCGCGGAAACGAAGCCGCTGTCCGCCGAAATCGCTTCCTGCGATTTCGGCCAATGCAACTACAGCAGCGGCACCAGCAGCAGCGCGACGATGTTGATGATCTTGATGAGCGGGTTGATGGCGGGGCCAGCGGTGTCCTTGTAGGGGTCGCCGACGGTATCGCCGGTGACCGCCGCCTTGTGGGCCTCCGAGCCCTTGCCGCCGAAGTGCCCTTCCTCGATGTACTTCTTGGCGTTGTCCCAGGCGCCGCCGCCGGTGGTCATGGAGATGGCGACGAACAGTCCCGTGACGATCGTGCCGATCAGCAGTCCGCCGAGCCCGCGGACCCCGGCGCCCGCTCCCATGAGTGAGTTGAGCACCAGCACCAGCACGATGGGTACCAGGATCGGCAGCAGCGAGGGCACGATCATTTCGCGAATCGCCGCACGCGTCAGCAGGTCGACGGCACGCGAATAATCCGGCTTCTCGGTGCCCGCCATGATGCCCTTGATCTCGCGGAATTGGCGCCGCACCTCATTGACCACCGCACCCGCGGCGCGGCCTACCGCCTCCATGGCGAGCGCGCCGAACAGGTATGGCACGAGCCCGCCGATGAAGAGCCCGATGATGACCGCAGGGTCGGAGAGCGAAAAGTTGGCGAGCTTACCTGCGGACTCGAGGTTGTGCGTGTAATCAGCGAACAGCACCAGCGCCGCGAGTCCCGCGGAGCCGATGGCGTAACCCTTGGTCACCGCCTTGGTGGTATTGCCGACCGCATCGAGCGGATCGGTGATCGCACGAACCTCTTTCGGCAATCCCGACATCTCCGCGATGCCGCCGGCGTTGTCGGTGATCGGTCCATAGGCATCGAGTGCCACGATCATGCCGGTCATCGACAGCATCGAGGTGGCCGCGATGGCGAGGCCGTAGATCCCACCGAGTGTGTAGGCGCCCCAGATGGCGAGGCACACCGCAATCACCGGCAGCGCCGTGGCCTTCATCGACACGCCGAGGCCCGCGATGATGTTGGTCGCGTGCCCGGTCTGCGAGGCCGCCGCTACCCTGCGCACCGGGCTGTACTCGGTGGCGGTGTAGTACTCGGTGATCATGATCATGGCCGCGGTGAGCCCGAGCCCGATGAGCCCGCAGCCGTAGAGCGCGAGGTTGCCCGGCATGATCTGCCGGGTGATGAACCAGAACGCTACCGCCGAGACGAGCCCCGACACGACGACGCCCTTGTAGAGCGCAGTCATGATCTTGCCGCCCGCCCGTGCGGAGACGAAGAACGTGCCGATGATGGAAGCGACGATCGAGGCTGCGCCGAGTGCGAGCGGATAAATCACCGCCGCGAGCGCGGCGTCCGCGCTGTCGCGGCCGAACAGCAGCCCGCCGAGCAGCATGGTCGCGACGATCGTGACTGCATAGGTCTCGAACAGGTCGGCGGCCATGCCGGCGCAGTCGCCGACGTTATCGCCGACGTTGTCGGCGATCACCGCAGGATTGCGCGGGTCGTCCTCGGGAATTCCCGCCTCGACCTTGCCGACCAGATCCGCTCCGACATCCGCGCCCTTGGTGAATATCCCGCCGCCCAGACGCGCGAAGATCGAGATGAGCGAGCCGCCGAAGGCGAGCCCGACGAGCGCGTGCAGCGCGCCGTCACTGCCGATCGAGGGGATCTGACGCAGCACTGCGTAGTAGCCCGCAACGCCGATCAGTCCAAGGCCGACCACCAGCATGCCGGTGATGGCTCCGCCGCGGAAGGCCACCCCGAGCGCAGCATTGAGTCCATGGGTTGCCGCCTGCGCGGTGCGCACGTTGGCGCGCACCGAGATGTTCATGCCGATGTAGCCGGTAAGTCCCGAGAGCAGGGCGCCGATCGCGAACCCGCCCGCAGTCGGCCAGCCGAGCTTGGAGAAGCCGATCAGCAGGAAGAGCACGATCCCGACGATGAGCACTGTGGTGTACTGACGGTTGAGGTACGCCTTGGCCCCGGTCTGTATGGCGGCAGCGA
>Ga0310811_10005702_pt1 | contig 15815 bp, 18 predicted proteins | sample YCmetagenome_FD_207642 | JGI IMG/M metagenome (GOLD analysis project Ga0310811, IMG submission 207642) | Soil microbial communities from experimental microcosm in Duke University, North Carolina, United States - YC | ecosystem: Engineered > Artificial ecosystem > Soil microcosm > Unclassified ...
CCCGCCCAGCCGATACCCGCACTCGACGCCACCGCCGCCAACGGCTTCCACATCCCCGCCGCCCGCCAGCCGGTCCCGGCCAACGGCCACGCCAACGGGAACGGGAACGGCGCGCGCACCCCGATACCCCCGTCCCCGGTCATGTTCGTCGCCGCCCCGCTGCCCGAACCCGAACCGGAACCCGAACCGGTCTACACGCCCTACGCGTACGAGCCGGAGCCGGAATACGAGCCCGAGCCGGAGCCCCTCCAGCCGCTCGCCCCCGCCCCGGCGCCGGTCCGCGTCGTCGACGAGCAGCTCGTCGCGCGCATCAACCGCTCCATGGCCTCCGCCGTCGCCGCCGGAACCCAGCTCAACATCATGAAGCTCGCCCGCGAACTCGGCATAAGCCCGGCCCTGCTGAGCGACACCATCGAGGCCATGGGCGGATTCAACGGCCTGTGGACCCGCGCCCAGCAGGACCAGGCCGCCGAAGGCTCCGGTAGCGACCTCGAGTTCTACCCCGCGTAAACCTCGGCCCCGGCCACGGCATCCACGGCCCCGGCCGCCGACCTGCGCGCCAAGACCAGCATCACGCTGAGCACCGCCACGTCAGCGCACCACGTCGAGGCCAACGTGACCAGCCACGCCGCCGCGCAACCCAACGCACCCGCGAACGCGGCCACCCCGAACCAGCGCACGAACACATCCGGGCTCGGCAACGGCGCCCCGAGCGCCGCGGCCCACACGACGATCACCGCCCGCCGAGCCGCGCCACCGACTACGATGCAGCCCCGTGACGGATCTTCAGCTCGCCAGCACCGCCCTCCCCGCCCAGCACACCCCGCCCGCCGCGGACCCGCTGGCCGAGGCGACCGCCGCATGGCTCGCCGCGAAGAAACCCACCACCCGCGACGCCTACCGCCGCGACCTGCAATCCTGGGCCGCGTTCTGCGACCAGCGCGGACAGCACCCGCTGCTCGCCCGCAAACCCGACGCCGACCTGTTCGGCGCCTGGCTCCAGGACCCCTCGGGCCCCCGCCTGACCGCCTCCTCCGCCGCCCGCCGAATGGCCGCCGTCTCCTCCTGGTACCGCTACCTCGTCGCCTGCGACCTGCACGAACGCAACCCCTTCGGCGCCGCCGAACGCCCCCGCGTCGACCGCGACTACAGCGCCACCGCCTTCCTCGACGAACCGTCGGCCAGACGGCTCATCCGCGCCGCCGAGACCCACCGCGGCGTCACCGGCCTGCGCGACGCCGCCATGATCCGCCTCATGCTTCAGCTCGGCGTACGCGTCACCGAGGTCTGCGCCCTCACCACCGACTCCCTCGGCACCGCCGGCGGCCAACGCACCGTCACCATCCACGGCAAGGGCGGCAAACGCGTCGTCCGCGCCCTCCCGCCCGCCGCCGGCGAAGCCGTCGACCGCTACCTCGCCGCCCGCGACGCCGCCAGACCCGCCGCCGCTCTCGAAGCCGCGACCACCGGCGCGTGCCCTGACGGCCCGGCAAAACACCTGTTCACCACCGAGAACGGGCGCGCCGTCGACCGCACCCACCTGTTCAAACTCGTCCGCCGCCTCGCCCGCGAAGCCGACCTCCCGCACCCCGACTCCATCACCCCGCACTCCCTGCGCCACACCTTCGCCACCCTCGCCACCGAACGCGGCGCCGACCTCGACGACCTCCAGGACGCCATGGGACACGCCGACCCCCGCACCACGCGCCGCTACCAACGCTCCGCGCGCCGGCTCGAACGCGACCCCGCGCACCTGGTCGCGGCGGCCCTGGGCTAGGACATTCACCCCCGTACGCGGAAACGCCAGGAGTACGCCAGGTTCTGGCGGTGAGCCGAATGGCTGACTATCACCATGCACACCCGGACGAATGGGGAGAATCTAAGAGCAAATCAACCCCCGCACGGGAAGAAGCTTGACGTGACCCTCTCCCTCCCGGTGGTCCTGCTCTTCGGCGTCCTGATGTTCCTGCTGATCCGCAAGGGCGGCATGAAGCTCTCGCACGCGATCGTCGCGGCGTTCTTCGGCTTCTATCTCGCGTCGACCACGTTCGCCACCCAGATCAACTCCCTGGACTCCACCATCGCCCACCTCGTAGACTCCGTGCATCCGTAGCTGCACGTGCACCGGGGCGCGGGGGACGGCCGAAAGGGCGCCCCCTCACGCACCACCACGCCGCTCCCCGGCGGCCAAACCGCCGGTAAAGTAGAAGTCTGCGACAGAACCGACACTCGAGGACACTGCCGAACAAAAGGCGCCGACACCGTCGAGAAGGGGAAGAGCGTGCCGACCATCCCCGAAGCAACCCTCCCCACGGCCCTCACCGCCGTCCGCCACGGCCAGTCCACCGCCAACGCCGCCTTCGCCGAGGCCACCGCCACCGGCGCCCTCACCGTGCCCATCACCGAACGCGACGCCGACCTGCCGCTCACCGACCTCGGCCGCGCCCAGGCGGCCGACCTCGGCCGGCGCCTGGCCGCGGACCCCCCGCAGTACGTCTACTGCTCCCCCTACGTGCGCGCCCGCGACACCCTCGGCATCGCCCTGGCCGCCGCGCACGAACACGGCGCCCCGCCCCCGGACAGCATCCCCGTCCACTACGACGAACGCATCCGCGACCGCGAGACCGGCGCCTGGGAGATGCTCACCGAAGCCGCTCTGCGCCGCAAGTACCCCGAGGACATCTCCCGCCGCGAACACGTCGGCCACTACTACTTCCGGCCACCCTCCGGCGAGAACTTCCCCGACGTGCAACTGCGCATCCGCTCCCTGCTCGGCGAGGCCCTGCCCGCCGCCGCGGGACGCCACCTGCTCATCGTCGCGCACGACGCCGTCGTGCTCATGCTCCGGATGATCCTCGACCCGCTCGACGAAGCCGCGTTCCTCGACCTGTGGACCAGGCACGGCGCCGTCGCCAACTGCGCCGTCACCCGCTGGGACCTCGACCCCGCGACCCGGCCCCCCGCACTGCGCCTCACCCAGGCCAACGACGCCACGCACCTCACCCCCGCCCGGCACACCGCCTGACCGACCCACGAGCTGCGAGCTGCGAGAGAACGACGAGGGGCCGCCGACCACCACGGTCGCCCGACGGCCCCTCAGACATCTCTCGCGCACGTCGTCGGCGGCGCTCCCGGGCACTGCTTCCTCCCAGAGGCCGGCCGCGCCCCCGCCGGCCTTACCGCCTGCCCTAGTTGTCCGCCGGACGCTCGTTGTAGACCCCCGTGTACTCCTGCCCCGACAGCTTCCCGATCTCCGCCAGCACCGCATCCGCCACCGCGCGACGCGCCCGCGAGTTGCCCTCCACCGCCTCGCCCGGGAAACCCACCTCCGAGGCCACGATCGGCTCTCCGAACCGCACGGTGATCTTCCGCATCCGCGGGAACTTCGCCCCGACCGGCAGCACCTCGTTCGTCCCGATCACACCCACCGGCACGATCGGTGCCTTCGACTTCAGCGCGAGCCAGCCCACGCCCACCCGGGCCCGGTACAGCCGGCCGTCCCGCGACCGGGTCCCTTCCGGGTAAATCCCGAACGCCACGCCCGACGAGAGCACGTCGTACGCCGTGTCCAGCGACGCCTGCGCCGCCTTGTGGTCCCCCCGCCGCACCGGCACCGCGCCGATGCCCGTGAAGAACCCCTTCATGAAGCGGCCCCTGAACCCCGGCGTCGTCCAGTACTCCTCCTTCGCCAGAAAGGCCACCCGGCGCGGACAGATCATCGGGATCAGCATCGAGTCGATGAACGACAGATGGTTCGACGCCACGATCACCGGGCCGGACTTCGGCAGGTTCTCCAGGCCCTCCACCTGAGGCCGCCAGATCGCCAGGGCCAACCGGGTCACCAGAACCTTCAGCACCGCGTAGAACACGCTTCGCCTCTCTCACGTACCGACCACTCGCCCGCCGCATCGCGGACGCGACGGTAACGAAGGATACGGGGTCTCCTCGAACGAGTGGCAACCCGGCGACACGATCCGGACACCGCCCGCCGCACTCCAGAGCCTGCTGCACTGGCCCCATGCCAACCACCCGCCGCGGAACGACACCCGATCGCGCCGACTTCACCGAGCAGCAAGCACTCACGCCGACGCGCGGACTCAGCGCCGACCCGCACGCACGTACACCCGGGCTCACGCCGACGCATGAACTCAGCACCGACCCGCGCACGCGTACACCCGGGCTCACGCCGACGCATGAACTCAGCACCGACCCACACGCACGTACACCCGAGCTCACGCCGACTCGTGAACTCAGCACCGACCCACACGCACGTACACCCGAGCTCACGCCGACTCGTTGGACCGACCCGCGAGTCGCTGCCGCCTACGCCACCCGGCTCGACGGCTTGGACCGCGGGACGGCCTGGCCGCGGTTGACCGAGCTGCTCACCGTCCCGGTCCCGCATCGCGGACTCGGCCGGCCCGACGCGACCGTCCTCGACCTCGGCAGCGGCCCCGGCCACTACGCCCGCCACCTCGCCGAACACCACTGGACCGCCACCTACGCCCTCGACATCTCTCCCGCCGTCCACCGCCACGGCGCACAAACCGTCCGCGACGTCTGGATCCACCGCATCATGCCCGCTCGTGACGGTAGTCTCCCGCTGCGCAGCTGCCAATGCACCGGAGCCCTCGCCCACCTTCTGATCTGTCATGTCCGAGAGCCGGCGCACATCCTCGCCCTGCTGACCGAGACCCGCCGCGTATTACGGCCCGGCTCTCCGCTGGCACTGGTCGAACCCGGCGACCACGGCCACGACTTCCACACCCTCCGCTACGGCCACCACGACCGCCCGCCCGCCGCCCTCGCCCCGGGCGAGGCCTTCCCCGTCGACTACGCTCTCGCCGACGGCACCCGCCTGCGCACGACCGCCTACCACCATCCGCCGAACTTGCTGGCCGCCCTGATCGAACGCGCCGGCTTCAGCCTCCTAGGCCGACGCATCCCCGAACGCCTCCTCGCCCCCGCGCACGCGGCCGCCCCTTTCACGTTCTGGACCGCCCGCGCCGGCTGACCTGCGTGGCCGCCGTCGGCGTTCTCGCCCACGCCCGCACCGTCGTTCCCGGCGAGCACTTCGTCCCGCCGCAGGCGATGGCCGTCGCCGACCCGCTGCGCGTCTACGCACCCGGTGATCCCGCCGGCGCCGAGGCGGTCGGGAAGCTCGGTTTCGCCCAGACCGCCTTCGGCATCGACACGGCGTGGACCGACCGCCTCACGCGCTACGAGGAGATCGCCGAGGTCCGCGGCGCCGAATTCTCCGCCTACGGGAGATCGCCGAGGCCGACGCGGCCGACGACGGGAAGCTCTCCGAATGGGGCCCGGTCAGCCCTGCGGGCGGGCCGAGAGCACGCAGAACTCGTTGCCCTCCGGGTCCGCCAGCACGACCCAGCCCACGTCCCGCTGCCCGACGTCCACCCGGTGGGCGCCGAGCGCCTCGAGGCGGGCGACCTCGGCGTCCTGGTCGTCCGGGTTCAGATCGAGGTGCAGGCGGTTCTTGACCGCCTTGCCCTCGGGCACCGGCACGAACACCAGCCCGGGCCATTGCGGCGCCTCCCGTGTGCCCCCGGCGATGGCGACCTCCCCGTCCCCCTCGAAGACCACCGCGTACCCCAGCGCCTGCGCCCACCAGCGCGCCTGTGCCTGCGGGTCGGCGCAGTCCACCACGATGCTCCACCACTTGCTGGCCACCGGCCGGCACCTCCGTTTCCCTCGAAAATCGACCGGCCCGTCTCTTTGATGTTGAGTCGAAGGCCTTTTCTGTTTGAACCGCAAGGACTAAGACTTGATCATCGACCCTTGGGATCTTCTCTCCCTTTAGGGCCTGTTATCTTGCGTTGGAATGTCAGCGGGCGTGGCAGTCGAGCAGATGGTCGTTGACCAGTCCGCAGGCCTGCATCAGGGCATAGGCGGTGGTCGGGCCCACGAAGACGAAGCCGTTCTTCTTGAGGGCCTTGGCGAGGGCTACGGATTCGGGGCTGGTCGCCGGGATCTCCTGGGTGGTACTCGGGCGCGGCTGCTCGGCCGGGGCGTGCGACCAGATGAGGTCGGTGAGCCCGCCGTCCAGGGCGCGGGCGGCCTTGGCGTTGGCGATGGCGGCCTTGATCTTGGCACGGTTGCGGACGATGCCCTCGTCTTCGAGCAGGCGGGCCTCGTCGGCCTCGCCGAACCGGGCCACCTCGGCGATGTCGAAGCCCGCGAAGGCGCTGCGGAAGTTCTCGCGCTTGCGCAGGATCGTGATCCAGGCCAGGCCGGACTGGAACGCCTCGAGACAGATGCGTTCGAACAGCTCGTTCTCGCCGCGCAGCGCTCTGCCCCACTCCCCGTCGTGGTAGCCGAGGTAGAGCGGGTCCGAGCCCGCCCACGGGCAGCGGGCCAGGCCGTCCGCCCCGATCGTCACGCCGTGATCGTTGTCCATTCCGGCATCATGGCACCGGCTTCCGACAATTCCGGATACCGCGCAGGCCGCGACGGAGCAGCACCGCGACGGCGAACGCCGCGACCGCTCCCCCGGCGCTGAGCAGGTACGCGTGCTGCGCGCCGAAGACGTCGATCAGCGGGCCGCCAACCGACGAACCCAGGGTGACGCCGAGGGCGAGGCCGGTGGTGCCGACGGTCAGACCCTCCGTCAGCAGTTCCGCCGGGACGAGGTCCTCGAGCAGCGCGAACGCCGTGATGAGCGTCGGGGCGATGGTGAGCCCGGCGAGGAAGAGCAGTCCCGCGAGCAGCCACAGCGTGTCGGCGAGCGGGAGCAGCAACGCGGTCACGGCCATCGTCGAGAGCAGGATCAGCAGCTTGCGCGGCAGCGGCACGGCCAGGTGGACGGCGCCGAAACCGATACCCGCGATCATCGAGCCGAGCGCGTAGACCGCCAGCAGCAGGCCCGCGGACGACTCGTGGCCGTGCTGCTGAGCGAACGCGACGGTGATCACCTCGACCGAGCCGAAGAGCGTGCCCGTGCCGATGAACACCAGCAGCATCACGCGCACGACCGGGACCGCGACCGCGCCCATCCCCTGCCGTCCGCGCTGCGGCGCCGGGTCGGGCTGGGTGCTGCGCTGCAGGCAGAGCGCGAGGGTGCCGAAGGCGAGGAACGCCGCGACGGCGCTCAGCCCGCTCGACGGTGCCACGGACGTGGTCAGGAACGTGACGAGCACCGGCCCGATCAGGAACACGACCTCGTCGACCACTGATTCGAAGGCGTACGCCGTGTGCAGAGTCGCCGTGCCGGAGTAGATCCGCGCCCAGCGGGCCCGCACCATCGACCCGATGCCGGGCATCAGCGCGCCGGCGAGTGCCGCGCACAGGTAGAACGTCCAGGTCGGGCCGTGGAAGCGGACCGCGAGGATCAGTCCGATCATCGACGCGGAGCTCGCCAGGGCCGCCGGGATCGCGATCTTGTCCTGGCCGTGCCGGTCGATCAGCCGCGAGGTGACCGGCGCGCCGAAGGCCTGGACGAACGCGGCCGTGGCCGAGACCGTGCCGGCGATCGCGTAGCTGCCGGTCTCGCCTTCGACGAGCAGCACGCTGCCGATGCCGATCATGGACAGCGGCATCCGGGCGACGAACGCCGCGCTCGAGAAGCCCTTCGCGCCGGGGGTACGCAGCAGCCGGAGGTAGCTGCCCAGACCGCCGTGCTCGCGCTGGACGTCGTCCACTTTCGGCTCCGTGCTCACGGTGACGATTATTCGCCCTCGCGGTTGTACGACAGCTGGTAGACCTTCCGCAGCGTTTCGTGGACGGTCCAGCGGGTCACGGCCCCTTCCGGCAGCACGGCCACGTCGCCGGGGCCCACCTCGAGGGTCGGGCCGTCCTGGATCTCGATCGTGGCCCGGCCGCTGAGCACGACGAACATCTCGTCCGCCTCGACGTCGGTGACCACGCCCGGGGTGATCTCCCAGATCCCGCGCTCGACCGTGCGCTCGGCGCCGGCCTGCTCGTCCAGCACGAGGCCGGCGGTGCGCGGATCGCCGGAGACGACCTGCGCGGGGTCGAGCCGGTCCGGGCTGAGCACCGCCCCGGCCACGGAGAGGCGGAGCGGCAGCGTGCTGTCGGCGAAGTCCATGCCGCCGATCCTGCCCGAACGGCCCACCCGCGCGCACTTGGCACGGTGTAAGGGGTGAGAGTGGAGCCATGGACGTGGTGCGGCACGGGGTCTTGAAGCGGTTCGGCGAGCAGTGGACGATCCGCTTCCAGCGCGAGCTCGGCCACCCGCCCGACCGGGTGTGGTCCGCGCTGACCGACCGCGGCGAGCTCGCGATCTGGTTCCCCACCGGCGTCGTCGGCGACTGGTCGGTGGGCGCGTCGCTGTCGTTCCCGTTCCAGGACGCGGCGTTCCCGGCCATGCACGGCACGGTGCTGCAGCTGCGCGAACCCCGGGTGCTGGAGTACACGTGGGGGCCCGACACGCTGCTCTACCGGCTGGAGGCCGGCGGGACCGGCACGCACCTGGACTTCGTGGTCACGCTCGAGGAGCTGGGCAAGGCCGCGCGCGACGGCGCGGGCTGGCACGAGGCGCTGGATCTGCTGGAGACGGTTCTGGACGGGGCGCAGCGCTGGCCGCTCGGGCAGCGCTGGGCCGAGCTGGCGCCGACGTACGAGGCCGCGTTCGGGCCGGACGCATCGACGATCGGGCCGCCCGCGGAGTGGAGCGCGCCGGAGGCCTGACCGCCTCGGCCGGTCGGCGGCGCTCCGGCGGTGCCGCGGCGCATCATCCGGCCGCGCGCCGGGATGCCCGAGGGCCACCCGGACCGGGAGGGCGATTTCGAGTTCATGACCGCGGCGCGCACGGAGCGGGCCCTGGCGGTGCTCTGGAGGTCGTCGGCCAGGGCCTGACGGGGCTGGAGCGCGGACCGGCCGCGGGCTAGCGCAGGATCTGCAGCTCGCGGCTGGTCCGGTTGAGCCGGTCGCCGCCGGTCTCGGTGCACACGCAGATGTCCTCGATGCGGGCGCCGTGCCGGTCGGGCAGGTAGATCCCCGGCTCGACGGAGAAGGCCATGCCGGGTTCGAGCGGGCGGCTCGATCCGCCGACGATGTAGGGCTCCTCGTGGGTCTCGAGGCCGATGCCGTGGCCGGTGCGGTGCACGAAGTACTTGCCGTATCCGGCGTCGGTGATCAGGTCGCGGCCGACGGCGTCGAGTTCCTCGGCGGTGATGCCGGGGCGCACGGCGTCGGTCTGGGCGCGCTGGGCTGCGAGCAGGACGGCGTGGTACTCGGCGTATTCGGCGGGGGGTTCGCCGAGGACGTAGTTGCGGGTCGAGTCGGAGCAGTAGCCGTCGGGCATGGTGCCGCCGATGTCGACGACGACCGGCTCGCCGCGCTCGATGACGCGGTCGGAGACCTCGGCGTGCGGGCTGGCCCCGTTGGGTCCGGAGGCGACGATGACGAAGTCGACGCGCTCGTGGCCCTCGGCGATGATCGCGTCGGCGATGTCCTGGCCGACCTGACGCTCCGTCCGTCCGGCGCGCAGCCATTCGCCCATTCGGGCGTGTACGCGGTCGATCGCGTCACCCGCGTTGCGCAGCGCCTCGATCTCGGCCGGTGTCTTGCGCATCCGCAGGTCGCTCAGGACCGGTCCGGCGAGCTCCTGGCGCACGCCGGGCATCGCGTCGCGGAATCCGACGAGCTTCTCGGCCCACATGTGGTTGTCCACGCCGACGGTGCCGATGCCCCGGGGCAGCCGGGAGGCGGCGAACTCGTAAGCGTTCTGCGTCTCCTGCCAGCCGGCGATCTCGATGCCGAGCCTGCCTGCCGGGGAGGCGTGCGCGGCCGGCACCTCGAGTTGAGGGGCGATCAGGACCGGGTCGCCGTGCACCGGCAGCAGCAGGCAGGTCAGCCGCTCCAGCGGCAGCGCGTGGTATCCGGTGAGGTAGCGCAGGTCGGCGCCGGGGGTGACGATCACGGCGTCGAGGCCGGCGGCGGCCGCGGCGGCGCGGGCGCGGTCGAGGCGTTCGGTGGAGAACAGTGCGTCGGTCACGCAGTCAGGGTATGGCCACCCGCCCGATACCGGCGACCGGTACGCTGCGCCCCGTGGATCGCAGCGAGACGAACGTGGGGCAGCGGCGGGGGCCGTCGCGCAGTCGGCAGATCGGCACCGCGAGCGTCCTCGGCGCGGTGGCCGGGGCGGCGCTCGGCAGCCGTCGGGGGCTCGGCGGGATCGCCGCGGGAGCGGCGCTCGGGGCGGCCGGCCTCGGCGCGGTCGAGGCGGTGGCGCGGGCCCGGCAGAAGCCCGGCCGGATTCCGGCGCGCTGGGCGCGGATCGCGGCGAGCGGGGCCGTCGCGGCGCCCGCCGGCTGGCTCGGCGGGCGGCTGACGGGGGCCGGTCCGACGGCCGTGGGCACGGTCTCCGGGGCGGTCGCGGGCGGGCTCGGGCTGCGACCGCAGAAGGTGGCGCTTGGCCCGGTGTTCGGCGCGGCGGTCGGGGCGGGCTTCGCAGCGTTCGATCGGGAGGCGAATCCGGCGCTGGTGGCCGCGACGGCCGTCGCCGGGTTCCGGATCGCCTCGGCCGTCGCCTTCCCGGACGAGCAGATCAGCATGCTGGCCGAGCGGGTATCCCCCGATCAGCTGCCTTTCGTACTGCCGCTCGCCGCCCATTCGCGGTACATCGGGATGCGCTACGTCGAGGATCTGGCCGAGCGGCTGGAGCGCGAGTACGTGCGCGACACGCAGGACATCGGCATCATCGGCTCGCTCGACGAGATCGCGGGCCCGCAGTTCGAGCCGGCGCTGGTGCATCCGCTGGTGCGCGAGTTCTACGAGCACACCACGCGGTTCAAGCTCGACATCGTGCCCGCCTGGCGCGCGTGGGTGCGACCGGGCTATCTCCTCTACCGGACGCTGCTGGCCCGACCGCTCGGCCAGGCAAACGTGCCGATGAACCAGCGCGAGGCTCTGCGCGGCGTGCACAGCCGGATCGACACGATCCTGCCCGGCGAGGACGGCGAGCCGCTGCTGCGCGGCTGGCTGCGCTCGTTCGCGGACGATGACGAGCCGATCTACGTGGGCGTCTACACGACGTACCGGCACGGGGAGCGCGGCTACGTGCGCGTCGGGTTCCCGCTGCCCGACATGAACTTCACCGCGACGCTGATCCCGGTGCACCGCAACGACGGCGGTCTCACGCTCACCAGCACGAGCACGACCTCCGACCAGCCGGGTCACTACCTGACGTACGTCGACCGGGACAACGGCGAGCTGACCGCGGCGGCCGTGCACGGGTTCGCCGAGCAGTTGGAGGTGTATGTCGAGGACGGCGAGCTGAAGGCGGAGCACGCGTTCAAGGTCTTCGGTCTGCCGTTCCTGGTTCTTCACTACCGGATCACCGGGAAGTAGACGCGACATATCGCGTCCTCCGGGAAACGGGGCTACACTCCGGTTCATGCCTGCAGAACTGCCCGCGCGCAGCGCGGAGGACCTCGAGCAGCGCGCCGCCGACCGCGACCGGGACGAGGTCGCGGTCATCCTGGGGGAAGCGCTCGCCACCGGACGGCTCACCAGCGAGGAGCACGCCGAGCGCCTGGAGGCCGTGTACGCGGCCCGCACGTACGGGGACCTGGAGCCGATCACCCGAGACCTGCCGCACGAGCGCTCCGGCGGCGTCGTGCTGCCGGAGTCGACGGTGCGCCAGGAGGTGGCCGCGACGCTGAGCAAGGTGCACCGAGGCGGCCGCTGGGTGCCGGGCCGGCACACCGAACTGCGCTCGAGCTTCGGCGCGCTGATCGTGGACATGTCCGAGGCCGTGCTGCCCGGACGCGAGATCACCGTCGCGGCGAATTCGCTGTTCGGCAAGCTCGTGCTGCGGGTCCCGGCGAACGCCCGGATCGTCGACGAGGGCGGCGCGGTCTGCGGCAAGTGGGCCGTGCACGGCCGCAGCCCGGCCAAGGGCGGCCAGGAGGCGTCGGACGCCGGGACCGAGGAGGGCCCGCTGATCCACATCACCGGCCGCGCCCGCTTCGGGAAGGTCACGATAGTGCGCGCCGGGGCCGGGACGAACATGCTCGGCCAGCTGTTCGAGGGCCTGTGGGGAGCGGCGGGCCGGTGACGGGGCCGGGGGCGGCAACAGGGGCGGAGAACGGTGCGGGGACGGCGGCGGCGAACGTCGTCGCGGGCACGCAGCTGGCGTATGCCAGGATCGCGCGGCGCTACGCGGAGCGCTGGTCCAGCGCGTCGAACCCGTGGATCGAGGCCGCGGCGGACCGGTTCACCGCGCACCTGCCGCCCGGCGCGCTGGTCGCGGACGTCGGCTGCGGCCCGGGCAACGACACCCTGCACCTGCGCGAACGCGGCCTGCGCGTGCACGGATTCGACCTCTCGCACGCGATGCTCACCGCTCGCGAGGTGCCCGGACAGGTGCGCGCCGACCTGCGCGCACTCCCCCTGTCCGATGCCGCGCTCGACGGCCTGTGGTGCGTCGCCGTGCTGCTGCACATCCCCCGCGAGGCGATCCCGGCCGCCCTCGCCGAGTTCCACCGCGTGCTACGGCCCGGCGGCCATGCCCTGATCACGATCGCCGAGGGGGACGGCGAGGGCTGGGAGCCGTACGCGCACCCGAGCGGCGCGGACGAGGCGGTCGAGCGGTACTTCGTCTACCACGCGCGCGAGGAGTTCGCGGGACTTCTGGCCGCCGCGGGCTTCGAGATCCTGTGGACCGGCTGTGCAACCACACATCGGACCTGGCTGTCCCTACACCTGCGCCACATCCCATGAGTCGCATCCCAGGAGTACAGTCAGCTACCCGGCCGTCCTGGCCGTACCCGCCGCCGGATTCGGGACAGGTCTTCCAGTCCGATTCCGGCGGTAGTGCGTTGAGCCTCGGCCACGATCCGCTTGGCATTGAATGGTTCAGGTCGGTTGCGCGGCGCGCCTCCGTGCGGGAGAGGCGTTTCAGCGCCCGCTTGGCCGACTTGGTGCCCTTTTCGCTGCAGCCTGGTCCGCAGTTCCTGCATACGCCTGCGATGCCGGTTCAATCCACCAGATCCAGACGCTCTTCGCGTCGAAGCGCCACGACAGGCAACGGTCGTCGAACGGCTGGGCGGCGGTCGGGCGAAATGCGACAGGCCTGGATTCCGCTCTCGCCCGTCGCAGCGAACCGGGCGGCCCCAGGTTTCCCGCCTCGATGAAGGCACAAGTCTCACCTGTACCACCATCAACATGGACGAACGGTAGCAAGGCCAGCGGCCGCGACGGCCGGATCGACGGCACGACACGCCAGCAGGATGGTGTACCGAGCGTTTTCCCAGCTGAGCAAAGCCGCACCGCATGGACACTAGACGACGGAGAGGTCCCGCTAGATGATTGATTCAAGGCAAAAGCGGGCGTAACGCGCGCTCCTCGTCCTGGGAGGATCGGACATGGCCCAGTCCAGGTTCCGGACGGACCGTCAGTTGTCGGCCCGCATGGTCACGGTCATGGGGACGCTCGTCCTCGCGTATGCCGGCGCCATGACCGTACTCAGTCTCGTGCTCGGTCGCTGGTGGCCGCTCGGCGTCGCGGCGGTCGTCACGTTCTTCGTCTTCCAGATGCTGGCCAGCGACAAGGTCGCGCTCGCGGCTGTCGGGGCGCGCGAGGTGAGCGCCGAGGAGGAGCCGGAGCTGCACGCCGTGGTCGACCGGCTGTGCTCGCTCGCCGACATGCCGAAGCCGACGATCGCGGTCTCGAACTCCTCGGTGCCCAACGCCTTCGCAGCCGGGCGCAAGCGCAGCGGCATCGTGCTGTGCGTGACGCGCGGGATGCTGAGCCGGCTCGACGAGCAGGAGCTCGAGGGCGTCATCGCGCACGAGCTCTCGCACATCGCGCACGGCGACGCGATGGTGATGACGGTCGCCTCGTTCATCGGCGTGCTCGCCGGGCTCACGGCGCGCTTCGGCGCGCAGCTGATGCTGTACGCGGGCCGGATGCGCGGGCTGTGGCAGTTCATGGTCGCCGCGCTCGCTGTCACGGCGCTGTCGGCGGCCACGTGGATGGTCTCGGTGCTGCTGATCCGCACGCTCTCCCGGTACCGCGAGTTCGCGGCGGACCACGCCGCGGCCGAGCTGACCGGCAACCCGGCGGCCCTCGCCTCGGCGCTGCAGAAGGTCTCCGACCGCAGGAGCCTGATCCCGAGCCGGGACCTGCGCCGCGCCACGGCGGTCAGCGCCGTCGCGTTCTGCCCGGTCACGGTCTCGAAGCAGGTCGGCGCGCAGCTGCTGTCCACGCACCCGAGCGTCGAGGACCGGATCGAGCGGCTCGAGCAGATCGCCCGGCAGCTCGGCTGAGGACGGCCGGCAGCGGTCGGCGACGGCTGAGAAGGTGCTGAGGAATCCGCAGTCCGGGCCGGCGCCTGGGTTAGCCTGAGGTATGGACGAGAACAAGGCGTTGAGAGTGGTGGACGCGCTGCGCGAGCAGGGCGTCGACGCCCACCTCGCTCGGGAGGGCGTGTACCAGATGGGCGTGCGGGTCGTGCTCGGCGACGGCCGCGAGGCGGTCTGGGACACCGACGACACCCCCGGCCTCGAGGCCCAGGTCATGCGGGACGGAATGCTGGTCGGCTTCGTGCCGCAGATCCCCGGATCCGAGGACTACGACGTGCCGCAGGTGGTGGACGCGATCGCGCGCACCGACTACGACCAGCCGATCGCCACCCGCAGCGCGACCGCTCCCCGACCAGCCGCGCCGCTCACCCGCGAAGGCGGCGTGTTCCGTCGTTTCCTCGGCGGATTCCGGGAAAGGTAAATCCCACCACCGAGGCTTCCTGGACGTGCAGGAGAGGAGGCGGAGAGCCCCATGGCCGTGGCTGACTCCGTCGACACCGCCCGGCTGATCGCCGCCGCCCTGGTCACCGGCTGGGGGCTGCTCGCGATCGGCATGGGCTCGATCATCTGGACCAACTTCGGCGGCGTGGCCGACTTCGGCGCGCGCCGGCTGGCCCGGATGGCTCGCGGCCTCGAGGAGGCGCACCGGCGCGCCACGGTGCGCGCCTACCGCAGGCACGGCGGCTTCTGGATGGCGCTGGGCGCCGGGGCGGTGCTGTGCGGGATGCTCGCGTTCCTGTGGGCGGTGACCTGATCGCTGCGCGCTCGCGCAGCGCTTCCCGTCGCGGGCGGTGAGGGGCGCCCGGCTGCCTGTCAAGGTGCGGGCCACCGGGGGTTACCATGAGCGGATGCGGGAGCTGATCATCCTCGGCACGGCCTCGCAGGTGCCGACGCGCACGCGCAACCACAACGGCTACTTCCTGCGCTGGGACGAGGACGGGTTCCTGTTCGACCCGGGCGAGGGCACGCAGCGGCAGATGACCCTGGCCGGGGTCGCCGCGCCGGACATCACGCGGCTGTGCGTCACGCACTTCCACGGCGACCATTGCTTCGGGCTGCCGGGGGTCTTCTCGCGGATCGCGCTCGACCAGGTCTCCCACCCCGTGCACTGCCACTTCCCCGCGTCCGGCGCCGGACTGTTCGACCGGCTGTGCTGGATGTGGCCGGACCACCGGCGCGAAATCCTGCGCGAGGAGCCGGCGTTCGGTGAGCGCACGGTGCTGGCGACACCGTCGGCCGGATCGTTCTCCCGCCTCGAGGCCGTACGCCTGTCCCACGGGATCGACTCGTACGGCTACCGGATCACCGAGCCGGACGGGCGCCGGATGCTTCCGGCGAAGCTGGCCGAGGGGGGCGTGCGCGGGCCGCTGATCGGCGAACTGCGGCGCGAGAGCCGGGTGACGGCGGCCGACGGGCGCGAGGTGGTGCTCGACGAGGTGAGCGTGCCGCGGCCGGGCCAGGTGTTCGCGTTCGTGATGGACACGCGCGTGTGCCAGGGCGTCTACGACCTCGCCGCGAACGCCGACATGC
>Ga0310811_10005703_pt1 | contig 15814 bp, 12 predicted proteins | sample YCmetagenome_FD_207642 | JGI IMG/M metagenome (GOLD analysis project Ga0310811, IMG submission 207642) | Soil microbial communities from experimental microcosm in Duke University, North Carolina, United States - YC | ecosystem: Engineered > Artificial ecosystem > Soil microcosm > Unclassified ...
AAACTCCTCGCTCGCGGCGTCCCGTAGCCGGATTTCGCCAACGGAAACGCATGACTGCGCTGACACTCGCCTCCGAGAAAATACCCGGATGGATATGCACGTCATATTTTTTTAGTTCTGCCCCAAGGTCGTGCTTGATAATTTTTCTCACCTCCTCGGCGTCCATGTCGGAGATTCCGTTCTCCAATTTGGTCAGTGCACGCCTGAGTTGGCACTGGAGGTGTCGATTTCTTGCCAGTACCTGACCTAGTTTCTGAAGGCCAGGAACTTTCGCAATCAGCTTTAATAAACGTGTCCCGGTCGGAGTATTAGAAGGAAGTTCCAACTGCTCTACGAGTTTCGGAGCCAGGCGGCCGCTGGAAAGATGCATGAACATGAACAGCATTGCGTCCTGCACCAAGGGCCGCCAATGCGAATACTTCGCGGGGACGAGTTCTTCGGCAGGCAACCGGGCGATTACCCATTGTCCAATTCGTTTCCGTATCGTCTGCCCCGCCGGACTGCGGAGTGCCTCTTCGATGGCCTGAACCCGCTCCTCTCGGCTGTGGTACGTCGCAAAAAAAACGGTTTTCAGCTCGTCGGTCGAGAATCCCTGCAACGCACCAGCGCTAAGTAGCAACTCCGGCATCGACCTACTTCCCAATCGCAGTAATGCACTTCCAACAACTCGTCCCAGAAAAACACACTAGGAAAGCGTGTACTTCCCTGCCTGGATAATCTTTTCAGCAACGACTTCCCGAAGCGCAATCGTGTCAAACGGATCATGTTTCACTAGCCGTCGAACGATTGCCATTTGCGAACGGAGAGTGTCTCCCTCACTGACCGCGGCCACGATCTTCTTTGCTGCGCTTTCAATCTTCTCGATTGCGCTCTCAAGGTAAATGCGTGTCATAGCAATCGGCAATTCACATTGCCTCTCTCCGGTGTTCGCGACCAACTTCCTTGTCCGCAGCAACGCGGATTCCATCGCATAGGTTTCGATTACCATATCGGCAATCGTTCCCATGATTTCTTGACGGTCCTGGATCGCCTGCATATATTTCTGGCTCGCAATCCCAGCTGCGAACAACCCGAGTTTCTTCGCATTTGAGACGATCTTCCCCTCTTCCGCGAGCACAGCCGCCTCGGGCTCTGCTCCTCCGGGTCCCGACAGCACTTCATCCAGCAATCTCTTAATCGCCGGCATCAACGGCAGTTGCCCCGACATCGCTCTCTTTAGTAGGAATCCAGTGATAACCAGCCGGTTGATTTCATTTGTGCCTTCGAAAATCCGATTGATCCGGGAATCGCGATAAGCGCGTTCTGCCGGATATTCCTCCACGAACCCGTAGCCTCCGTAGATCTGCACCATTTCATCGACGACGAAATCGATCGTTTCCGATCCCCACACCTTGAGGATCGAGCATTCGATGGCATACTCATCAATCACCTTTCGGACTGCTGGCATCTCCAGATGGTGGTCAGCACCGAGAGCCAGAATCGCTGCATCCATCATTCCTACCGTGCGATATGCCATGCTCTCGCCGGTATAAATCCCGACTGCCATGTTCGCGAGTTTTTCACGGATCAGTCCAAAAGCACTGATCGATTTTCCAAACGCCTTCCTCTCCTTTGCATATGCAATGGCATCGGCAATACAGTAACGGGCCGCTCCTACAGAGCCTGCGCCGAGCTTGAACCGACCAACATTCAGAACGTTGAAGGCAATGTGATGTCCTTTGCCAACTTCTCCGAGCACGTTCTCGACTGGGACCCTGCAATCGTTCAGAATCAATGGGCAAGTGGAAGACCCACGGATGCCCATCTTGTGTTCTTCGGCACCCACTGAAAATCCTGGGAAGCCTCGCTCAATCAGAAACGCGGTGAATTTGTCGCCGTCCACCTTGGCAAACACGGTGAAGAGATCGGCAAAGCTGGCATTGGTAATCCACATCTTCTCGCCATTCAGTAAGTAGTACTTTCCGTCAGCGGATAGCTGGGCCCGCGTCCTGGAATTCAAGGCGTCAGATGCAGAGGATGATTCCGATAGCGCGTAAGCACCCACGATCTGCCCCGTTGCCAATCCCGGCAGATATTTCAATTTTTGCTCTTCGGTTCCGAAATAAACGATTGGCAGAGTACCGATGCAGGTATGCGCCCCCCATGTCGCACTGAATCCTCCATAGATCGCCAGGCGATCGGCGATGATCGCAGACGTCACCTTGTCCATCTGCAAACCACCATAAGCTTCTGGAGTGTCCACGGCACTCAACCCGAGATCACCAGCCTTCTTCACCAGGTCGCGAGTCACGGTGAAATCCTTGTGCTCCATCCTCTCGATGCTTGATGCGATCTCGTTCAAGGCGAACTCTTCTGCGGTTTGCGCGATCAGTTTTTGCTGATCGGTAAATTCTTCTGGCGTGAAGATCTCTTCCGGTTGGCGATCTTCAATCAGAAAACTTCCGCCATTGATTTTGCTCGCGGGTGTCGCTGTCTTCGTGCCCATAAATGCACTCCCGTATGGATTTTGTTCCCTCAAAAACGAATTTCAACTCGCCTGAAAATCTTGGGCGGCCTGTCCTGAACACTCCGAATGTTTACGTGGATGTCTTCTGGGCAGCCGCATATTTCTCGCGCAACTCTTTTTTCAAGATCTTGCCGGTTCCGGATTTAGGCAGACTCTCGACAAAATCGATCGAACGAGGACATTTGTAGTGGGCCAGCTTTGAACGGCAGTACTGCATCACTTCCATTTCTGTGACCTGACTGCCCGGTTTCAATACAACGACAGCTTTCGGGATCTCACCCCATCTCTCATCCGGAATTGGTATAACCATCGCTTCAAAGATAGAAGGATGGGCCGCTAGCACTTTCTCAACCTCAAGACTCGAAATGTTTTCTCCGCCACTGATGATGATGTCCTTTTTTCTATCCACAATAAGGATGTAGCTGTTTTCGTCGATCGTCGCCATGTCTCCGGTATGAAACCAATTCCCCTCCATCACGCTCTTTGTCGCTTCCGGCTGCTCCCAATAACCTTTCATCACTCCGTCACCACGTGCCTGGATTTCGCCAATGGACTTTCCGTCGTGAGCGACCTCATTCCCTGCCGGGTCTGCAACCCGCAGCTTCACGCCGGGAATGGCAAATCCAGTCATGGCTTGACCTGAGTACCTCTGCTCGCCCCGCCAGTCAACACCAGTTTTTATCGGAGAAAATGCGATTGCCGGAGCAGTCTCCGTCAATCCGTAGCCCGAAATGCACGTGCAGCCAAGCTTCTCTTCCACTTCTTTAACAAGCGACGGCGAAGACGCGGCTCCTCCGATGGTGATTAATCGAAGGCTGCTCACATCAAACTTCGTTCTCTCGGGCGAGTGAATCAGCGCATTCGCCATTGTCGGAACCAGCCCACAGCACCACACTCGCTCCTGCTCAATGAGCCGGAACACTTCCAGAGGGGTGAAGGCATGGATCATCACATGTGTTCCCCCAACTAGCGTAATGGTGTGGGCTGCTCCCCAACCGTTGGCGTGGAACAAGGGAATCGTGTGCAGTGTCACAGTTTGACTGGTCGTATGCGGGCCCATGATCTTTGACGTTTGGCCCGCCACGATCACGTTCAGCGCATGCAGATACACATTGCGATGCGTGAGCATGACTCCCTTTGGCATGTCGCTCGTCCCGCTCGTGTAAAAGAGTTCGGCGACATCGTTCTCATCGATTTGCATGATGTCAGCTTGGAATGGAGCGGCTGCAGCGAGCAATTCCTCATAATTTTTCGGATAAAGCACAGGGACATCCGGCTGTGCATCGAGCAGAATCAGCTGTTCGATTTTGGGGCATGCTTTCTTGAATGCATCGATCAGGGGCAGGAATTTGGCTTCTAAAAACAGAAATCTGGCTTGCGCATCATTCAATACGGCCACCAGTTCCTGAGAAGCCAGGCGAATGTTCAACGGCAGCAGGACGCAACCCGCCTCAAGCACGCCATAATAGGCCTCTAGAAGCCGATGACAGTTCGTGCTGAGGAATGCAATTCGATCACCTGGTCTGGCACCAGCTTCCAGGAGCGCTCCTCCCAATCGCCCACATCGTTCCGCAAATTGTGAATACGTAAAACGACGGTCATCGCAAACCAGCCCAACCTTGTTGGGAAACTGCTCAGATGCATACCGCAGGAAGCGGAGGGGAGTAAGGGGAATATTCATGGCTGCCTCCCGATGCCATCTCGGATGTCCGCCATGCCGGTAGATCTCGAAAACGACTTTCCGGCGTGGCACTTGCCGGCTCAAACTCAATTGCAAACACCCATACACCTTTGCGCGAAATCGTGCAGTGATATCAATGCATTTTGTTTTGAGATTTCAGGAAAACAGGAGGAACGAGTCGGGCTTCCAACCTACTTCCGTTTTGCCCGCCCGTTGCGTGCCGCGTTGCGGGACCTTGTCTTAGGAATGCGTTTCTCGAGTTCGGCTATCCGCTCTTGCAAAACCTCCAGCTCTGATTCGTTTCTGCCAAGACCTGAAGTTTGCTGCGGAACGCTACCGAGGAATCGCCGCACCGATTCAACCGGCGACATGATGGCCGATTGCACAGCGCCTAACCGATCCTGCACCGTATCTTGCACGGCTTGGTAAGCATCAAAGGCCGACTTCAAGTACCACATGATGAATTCCTGGCTTGTTCGATCGGAAGCAACGATGAGTTGCCGTAGCAGTTCGAGAGGCAGGCCCGCGGGCGCATCCTTTGCATCTTCCGTAATGATCTGGGTAAGTGTGACCCGGGTCAGGTCTTCGCCCGTTTTTGCATCCACGACTCGCACATCTCTACCCTTGCGAACCAGCCGCGCGATCTCGTCGAGGTTTACGTACTGGCTGGCTGACGTATCGTACAAACGGCGGTTGCCATACTTCTTGATAACGATTGTGCTGCTCTTATCCTTATGCTGCGTTGCAACACGCATGTGGCTATGGTGTCACTGTTTAGCGCGTTTGTATAGTTGTGGCGTGGCACCCACCCCGCCTTGAAAACTCTTGCGAAGTTCCCACTCCATCAATACCGGTAATCCTGCAGAAGCTCTTCTTCTTCGGGCAAGACTCACCTATAGTTGGAGCATGAACAAGAGTCCTGGTCCCAAGGAATCAGGCTTCCATGTATTCGCGACGAAAGCGGCGTACTGGGTCGGAACCAAGTGGGCCTTTCTCATAGCGACGCTGGTAATTATCGTTTGGGTGATCTCCGGACCTTACTTCCAGTATTCGGACACCTGGCAACTCATTATTAATACCGGCACGACGGTCGTGACGTTTCTCGTGGTGTTTCTGATCCAGAACACGCAGAACCGGGACGCACGCGCTATCCATCTGAAGCTCGACGAAATCATCAAGGCGATTGATCAGGCCCAGAATGAGATGATTGATATTGAGCATCTCTCCGATCCTGAACTGGAAAAGTTGGCCGAGAAATACGAGAGGGTACGGAGCGAGTGCGACACTCGGCACAAACGTCGCGAAAACAAAAAAGACTAGCGTTCGGAAGGTCTCATTTTCCCTAGTGAAATCTGTCAGGACCGACTTTTTACGGATCACGCGTTTGCTTTTCCGATTTTGAGTCTATCGTCATCTTTGAGCAAACGACTGAACGGAAAGGGAGGGTGCCGCGTTGACGCTCAGCAGAACGGTTGTTATCATCGTTCTGCGGGGTGGAGCAGTCTGGTAGCTCGTTGGGCTCATAACCCAAAGGTCGGTGGTTCAAATCCACCCCCCGCAACCAACCCACCTACTGTACCTTCGTCTGGCATTTCCCTCGCTCACAAACCCCGCAATACTGACGCCAAAACTTAGGGCGGTCTTTAGAAACTCTTCGATCATCCTCGGTTGTAGTCGTGCAGCGCGTTCATCGTCCTGCCGTCGTCGGTTGGGACCGGTGGATAGAGCGCCTCGGTAGCTAATTTGCCGAATGGGCCAACACCCCGAAGATAGCAAGATCATCCAGAGTCATGGCAACTCAACTCGGCTACCAATGACTTCCGTCTATTTAACTGCGCTATGTGACCTTGATCACTGCTGCGCTGACCTGCTGCAAGTATAAAAAGGCGGGAAGCGGTGGTCGGTCGATCAACCGCAGACAGAGTACGTCACTTGGCCGAAGTTGATAGCTCTGAGGCCACTTCGCATGCTCCCCGCGGAGCGCCCTCACTAAAAGTCGCCCAGGCAGTGAAACAAATCCACGTTGAACTATTCCCATCTCGATCCGCGACTCTGCGCTTGCTAATCTCGCAAAGTTCCAAAGGAGAAAAATATTATGAAGACATTCTTACTGTTGATCACTGTGCTGTTGTTCGCGCTACCATCAGCATTGGCAGAGGAAACGGTCGCTAAAACCGCCAAGCTGGACGAACACAAGTTCGGAAAAGCGGAATTCCTTCAAGCTACCTCAACTGGGCAGAAGAAAGCCGGGTCTTCCGTAAAGGGGACTCTGTGGTTTGACGCAGAAAATAAGAATGTCAACTTTTTGCAAGAATCCGGCACTCCAGCTTTGACCATCAAATATGACGCGATCAAGAACATAACCTACGAAAAGGCATCGAAGCCTCGCATGGCCGAAGCTGTGCTCATCTCTCCACTGTTTCTCTTGTCTAACTCCAAGAAACACTACCTCACCTTCCAGTACACAGATGAGACTGGCCAGGGCAAATACGCCATCGTTCATCTTGATAAGAAAAATGCACGCGATGCTGTAGCGTGTGCAGAAGCCCAAACAGGCAAAAAGGTAGAACAGATCGACGAGAAGTAAATTCAAACCCAACGACTTCAGGCTGAGGTTCTTTGGAAGAGAGAATCTCGGCCTGCATATCAGACATTTGCTGGCGCAACATCATTGGCGGTCAGTGAGTGATAACGCCTGTTAGCGGCAATTGAGACCGCCTTTCGGTAGGAGCCGCCGTCGTTCCCCTTTTGCCTCTGGCCCTTTTTGTGATGCCTGTCAAAGATCTGATCAAGCTAATCGCCAAATTCGTCTTATAGCAAGACTCCAACAATCTGACTTCCTTTGCGAGATTAGTGAACACCTTTTGAATTCTCGGCCCGAGTCCAAAACAGTTGCTCAATTTACGTCAATGCGGGCGGGCATCAAAAGTGCCCAATGAATGATGATTGCGCGGTCGAATCACAGCAATCAGTCCCCTGCTTAAAATTGTTTTCAACAGAGGTGTGCGAGCCACCAGGCTCTTACATTAGATATAATCTAAACTTGTTCATGAGCCATCCTGAGATGAAACGGCGCTTGGCCGCCAGCGGCCTGCGGAGCACGCCCCAGCGTCACGCTGTCATGGCGTTCCTGATGGAACACAAGAGGCATCCGACTGCTACGGAGATCTTCGCTGCTGTGAACCGGGTCCATCCGCGCTCTTCCAGGGCTACGATTTATAACAATTTGCGCGACCTCGTGGAGGCTGGCTTGGTGCGCGAAGTAGCTGTCGAGGGCCGCGCCGCGCGATTTGATGCGAAAGGCGCGCAGCATCATCACTTCATCTGCGATCACTGTGGCAATGTCGAGGACGTGGATTGGTATGACGTGCCTCGTCCTGTCCCGGCGTCACTCGGGAAGCGAGTGCTTCGCGAGTGCGAACTTATTCTTCGAGGGTTGTGCACCAAGTGCGCTTCCTCGCGCAATTCCCGATAAAACTTTATTGCTGGAAAGGATTAAAAATGGCACAAGAAGTGAAAGAGAACAACAGCACCCAGACAGCGTCGGCGGCCAAGTGCCCGGTAGCATCCGGAACTCACGCACGGAGAAACCGCGACTGGTGGCCGGACGCTCTAGATATTTCGGTTCTCCACCGCAATTCAAGTCTGTCCGACCCGATGGGCAAGGAATTCGACTACCCAAAGGAATTTGAGAGTCTTGACCTCGATGCTGTGATCAAGGATCTAAATGTCCTGATGACGGAATCCCAGGATTGGTGGCCGGCTGATTTCGGCCATTATGGCGGGTTGATGATCCGCCTGGCATGGCATAGCGCCGGGACTTATCGGATCACCGACGGACGCGGTGGTGCAGGCGCAGGGCAACAGCGTTTCGCTCCACTGAATAGCTGGCCGGACAACGCCAACCTCGATAAAGCGCGTCGGCTGCTATGGCCTATCAAACAGAAATACGGCGAGAAAATATCGTGGGCCGACTTAATGATTCTCGCTGGCAATGTTGCGTTGGAATCCATGGGCTTCAAGACCTTCGGCTTTGCTGGAGGACGCGTCGATGTTTGGGAGCCTGAGGAGCTGTACTGGGGACCGGAAGGGACTTGGCTCGGTGACGGACGTTATAGCGGCGAGCGACAGTTGTCCGAACCGCTTGGCGCGGTTCAGATGGGCCTCATCTACGTCAACCCCGAGGGGCCGAATGGCAACCCGGACCCGCTGGCGGCGGCGAAGGATATCCGCGAGACGTTTTTCCGGATGGCAATGAATGACGAAGAAACTGTCGCACTGATTGCTGGCGGCCACACCTTTGGCAAGACCCACGGCGCCGGTGATCCATCACTAGTCGGGCCGGAGCCGGAAAGCGGCGCGATAGAAGACCAAGGACTCGGGTGGAAAAGCAAGTTTGGCACAGGAATCGGAGCCGATGCCATCACGGGTGGCCCGGAAGTGACTTGGACGCAAACTCCAACGAAGTGGAGCAATCTGTTCTTTAAGAATTTGTTCGAGAACGAGTGGGAGCTAACGAAAAGTCCGGCGGGAGCGAAGCAGTGGCGGGCCAAGAATGGTCAACCAACGATACCGGACGCGTTCGATAAGTCGAAGAAGCGCGTGCCTACTATGCTGACCACTGATCTGTCGCTGCGCTTCGACCCGGCGTACGAGAAGATTTCGCGACGGTTCTACGAACACCCAGATCAGTTCGCGGACGCATTCGCCCGCGCATGGTTCAAGCTCACGCACCGCGACATGGGTCCCATCGTGCGCTACCTTGGACCACTCGTGCCAAAGGAGACTCTCATTTGGCAAGACCCGATTCCTCCTGTCGACCATGAGCTGATCAATGACAAGGATGCCGCCACTCTGAAGGCAAAGATTCTTGCCTCTGGAGTTTCGGTGTCCGATCTTGTATCGACTGCTTGGGCATCAGCCTCAACATTTCGTGGCTCCGACAAGAGAGGTGGGGCGAACGGTGCACGCATCCGTCTCGCTCCCCAGAAAGATTGGGAGGCCAATCAGCCCACGCAGCTCGCAACTGTGCTTGAGAAGCTTGAAACCATTCGAAAGGGATTCGACAAGAAGATCTCACTCGCTGACCTCATAGTTTTGGCTGGGAACGCGGCAGTTGAGAAGGCTGCAAAGGATGCTGGCGTCGAGGTGAAAGTACCATTCACGCCGGGGCGCATGGATGCTTCCCAGGAACAGACAGATGTGGCATCTTTCGCTCCTCTCGAGCCGCGGGCCGATGGCTTCCGCAACTACATCAGCGGAAGGACCCAATTTATGCAGCCGGAAGAAGCCTTAGTGGACCGCGCTCAGTTGCTGCGACTGACCGGTCCGGAGATGACCGTGCTGGTCGGCGGACTTCGCGTGCTCGGCGCAAATTCAGGCGATTCGAAGCACGGTGTCTTCACTTCAACACCCGGTGTTTTGACGAATGATTTCTTCGTGAACCTGCTTGACATGCGCACGCAATGGCATCCGGCCGACGGTAAGGATGGCGTCTACGTGGGCAGCGATCGTAAGACGGGCGCTCGTAAATGGACCGCAACCCGCGTGGACTTAATCTTCGGTTCCCACTCGCAACTTCGTGCGTTCGCGGAGGTGTATGCCTGCTCGGGATCGAAGCAGAAGTTTGTGAAGGATTTTGTGGCCGCATGGAGCAAGGTGATGAATCTCGACCGCTTCGACCGGATTGCTGCTGGACGTTGAAGTCGACGGGAATCGCAAGCTGGCAGAGAAACGGTGTTGGTGAGAAGAAGTGCCACCTGAAAGGGTCATCTTCTATCGTCGATCGAGTGCACCTGTGGGGATCAGTGAGCCTATTCCGGTAATTGGATTACCGGAGCCTCAGGGCGACAGCACAGGCCGTAACTCTGCCACAGCTTGAACCACGGGCTGTGCGCCAATGTTTCATCGTGCCTTCGATTCGCTGCAGAGATATCGTTTGCAGTGAGCGGCCTGATATCCGGAGTCTCGAACATTTCCTCGAGCTGCTGAATATCATCGATAATGCGCTCGACATCCATTTGTCACCAGTATAGCGGAGGAACTCTCATCCCATTCAAGCCGGTTGTTGCCTAGAGTAGGATATTTTATGGGCTTATCCAATACCCGATGTCCGCTTGATTGGCTGGGCCTTCGTTTGAATTCCTAACACCGTTGAGGTAGCCCTTCCGCGTGGGCTGGCACGAACCCGACATCCGCATTGCGACCCGCCGAGCGGCGCATATCCTTCTACACCAACCGCTTAACAACGGGTGTAGTTAGCAGGTCCTTCCTTAGCATCAACATCACAGCCTGATGTGACTTCCAAACTTGTTGGTAGCAGATTTCAGATGAAAGAATTTTTTCAGGCGCGCTACGCAGAGTGCCCACAGCCTGTGGGCGCGTGTGCGCCGGGATGCAGCAATTAGGGCGAGGGACTATGGGTGATGTGGGAATCGTGTTCCTCGGATTCGGCCGGATGGGCCGCGCCGCGCATACCTCATTTCTCCAAGCCAGTGACCAGCTGCGCAAAAACGGAATCGAACCACGCTTATTGGCCGTGCTGGAAACGGACACAGAAGTCATCCGTACCCTGCCCAACTACACTGAAGCGAAGGCTATTCTCGTAGAAGATGCCTCCTCGCAGCGGAACGCCATAAGCGCCTTGCTGCGCACCGAACTCGGCCTGCGTACTGAAGATGAGTTCTTGGTTTACGACGCTACTCCAAGTCCATGTCATCAGCGTAACTTGGTTGATGTTTGCGAAACTTTTCCTCGAGCACTCTACCTGGGAGAGAAGCCGCTCTTCACCTCACGATCACAACTCTCCGTTCTCGACCGGTTTGCGGACCGGGTTCTATGTGACTTTGTCGAAAGCCAAAATGAAGCGGTGCTCAAACTGCTTGAAATGCAACGCGCCGGATTTCGCATCGAGCGGCTACGCTTCTGGAGGATGAATTCCACCGGTCTGAGGAGATTACTCGAACCGGAAGAGCGAGGCGGAGTAACCGGAGGAGCCCTGTTGGACAAGGGAATTCACGACCTTGCCGTGACATCCATTCTGCTGCGCAATCAAGGCTTGTTGCCAATCACGCCAATTGTCAGTGAGGCACGGAATCTGACCTTGATGCCCGACGTCGCTCACTCTGTAAAAGCGAACGGCAATGGGAATGGCCGCGCCGATGCTGCGGGATATGCGCACATAGAGTGGCTTAGCTCCGAGCCGGTGAATACGGAGTTCAGTTACAGCTGGATTGGAGTGGAAGCGTTCGATGATTTATGTGCCCGAATCGGTCAGCCTTCCTTGCGAGCTTTGCTGGCAGAGCATGGCCTGTACGAAGACGCGTGGCTTTCCCGAGCTCCGCTGGAGCAGGAAGCTTTCGACCAACTTGAGCAGCAAGAGGCGCGGGTTCTTGTGGTTGACGGAACGGAAGATGGACGGAAGGTCCGGCTCATCGTGAACTTCCTAATCCGGCCTGGCATCCACCCTTTTGTCTTTCACACCGAACGAAGGGAGTACTTAAATCTCGCCTCGCATTGCTCTTCGAAAAGTTCCGTCGCTCGCATTTTTGATCTCGCCATCGGCAGCTATGTGAATAAGCGTCCGTTGATCTGCAGTCCGTTAGGATCGGCGGTGATCCGGCAAGTCCATCGAACTGGCTTTGATATCCGCGATTTGGCATTTACCAAACAACCGCTGTGTCCCACAGACACGTGGACGGAATCGTTCAGGATGGTCCGTTGATTAGACGCTGATGAACGATTCAATGAGGACCGCAATGCTGCGTGTTCCGCTTAGTCGCTCGCTCCGCATCGCGCGATTCCTCCCGCATCCATCAATCCGCCCACGCCAGATAACCAGGAACCATGATGTTCACCAGCGGCACGATTGTCAGAATGCCCCAGAAGTTGGGTTTGCCACGCGCTTCGGCGATTGCCATCCAAACAATGACTGAGATCACAATGTTCACAAGTGGGACCAGAAAAAGGACAATCCACCAAATCGGCTTCTTGGCCACGTTTAGCATCAGGATGAAATTCACGATCGGGATCCACGCGAGCCAGGCATTGGGCGTGCCCGTCTTAGTCGCGATGGTTTGAAGCGCGAGAGAAATGTACAGATAAACGGCGAGGCCGATAAAGAGGAAGACCATCAGAATCGCGCCGGTGAAGGCGGCAGGGATCTGCGGTTCATCTGAGGATTGGGCCAACAATGGACTGGCTGACAATAAAACGGCAACGAGGGCAACCGACGCGCCAAGAAGCGACCAAGAACGGAAACTGAGCTTCATTCCCATACCCTCCTGTGGCTACCAAATTTTCATGTGACGCCGTGGGCGATCTGTCCACGTATGGTTGGGAAGTATATCCCGAGGATGAGAAATTACCCGGTGCATCTCTTGAGGCATGGTCGTCGGGGTCGGCGGGTGGCCAACTCAAGCCCGCTTTTGGCTTGAGTGGGAGGTAGCGGTAGCAAAAATTGGGAATGACGATGCCGGTAGGCGTGCCGCCGCTCTCGGCGAAGACTAGCGCAGAATTCTTACTTCAACTCGATTTCGCTTAATCTCTCGACCGGACGCGCCAGCACAGCTTTATTCCCCCGCACAACGATTGGACGTTGAATCAGTTCCGGATGCTTCGCCATCAATGCAATCAGCTCTGAATCGTTCAGCTCTTTTCCCGCCACATATTCCCGATAAGAAGTTTCGTTCTTGCGCACAGCGTCTTGCGGCTTCAGTCCGGCGCGTCGCAGCAGTTGCTTCAGATCGCTGGCCGAGAGAGGCTCTTCCAGGTAATGCACACTCTCGTAGTCCACGCCTTTTTCAGTCAAGACACGCTTGACCTCGCGGCACGTGCTTCAGGTCGGCTTTTCGTAAATAATGATTTTGTCTTTCTTGCTCATTGCGGCCTCCAGCTTGAGCTGGTCCATCCAATACTTCAGCTCTTTTGAATGCCACTGCCTTCGACGATGGCGATGTAACGATCGATCGGAACATCCGTAAATGTTTCCACTCTCCCGCTCGGCAACGGCCACTTGATTTCAAGCTTATCGATTTTCGTTCGCGAGCCGATTCCGAGCACCTCTCGCGTGTCGTGCGACGACAAATAGCTGCCACCACCATTCTTCAGACGCGATCTCTTGAGATCGCCAGCTTGCCAGCTGATGCGTGCGCCAATCGCATCCGGATTGCACTTCTTTCCTATCAGACGCAAACCCAACCAGTGATTTCCTCGTGCCGCATTGTTTTTCAGGAGCAGCGGCGTCCCATCGTTGATCGCCACCAGGATGTCGAGAGCGCCATCATTGTTGAAGTCTCCCATCGCCATGCCTCGGGCTGCATGGCTCTCCGCAAAGACTGCGCCCGCCTGCTCAGCCATATTGATGAACTTTTTCCCGTCATTGCGGAAGAGCAGGAGCGGCTCTTTGTACTTCACATGGGTTGAATGTTCTTCGATCCGATCGTCGGGATGCCCATTCGCCACAAAAAGATCGAGCGTGCCGTCATTGTCGTAATCAAAGAACTTCGCGCCCCATCCGCTCATGAGCTGCGTTGTCATCCCAACACCTAGTGGGCCCGCCATATCATCGAATGTCAGGTCGTGGTTGTTGCGATAAACGGAATACATCTCCTGGTCGACGTTTGAGACAAACAAGTCTTGCCAACCATCCTGGTCATAGTCGGCCGCGTCCACACCCATACCCGAGCGCGCACGGCCGTCCTGGCTATAGGCGACGCCCGACTCCAAACCCGCGTCGTGGAACTTCCCTTTCTCGTTAAGGAACAGAAAATTTGGAAACGTGTCGTTCGCAACGAAGAGATCCATCCAGCCGTCGTTATTCACGTCGGTCGCCACAGCGCCCCATGCCTTGCCAAGGACGCTCGCGATCCCCGTCTGTTTACTGACATCCGTGAATGTTCCATCGCCATTATTGTGAAACAACCAGCTCGCCGCTGGTGGATACACGCGCGGGATGCAGTAGTAACGTTCGCCAGAGCGCTCGTTTCCGCAAAATTTGTTGGCCGCTTTATTGAACTCGACAAAGCGGCAGACGAAAAGATCTAAGCGTCCATCATTGTCATAATCAAACCACACGGCGCTTGACGCCCATCCGGTAGCCGCCACGCCTGCTTTCTCGGTCACATCTGTGAACGTGCCATCACCATTGTTGTGGTAGAGGATGCTGCGTTCGTACTGCGTGACATACAGGTCGGGGAAACCGTCACCATCGTAGTCTCCAACGGCCTCCGACTGCGCCTGACTTCTCGGTGACGTCAGTGAACGTCCCGTCGCGATTATTGCGATAAAGCGCGTTGCGCAGCGGCGGCTTCGGATCATAGAAATCACAACGTCCGCTGTTCACCAGGTAAATGTCCATCCAGCCATCGTTGTCGTAGTCGACAAATGCGCAGCCTGCGCCAGTCGTTTCCGGCAGGTAGTATTCAGACGAACGTCCGTTCGCATGCTTCCACGTGATGCCGCTCGCGCTCGATGGCACGAGCTCGAACAGTTCGCTCTTCCCTGCCCCAGCCGACGGGCTTACTTGCTGTAATAGCCGTGCCCATCCGTTCGAAAGCGTGCAAGCGGGCATCGAAAACGCCAGCGCTCTTATCAGATCTCTGCGGGTGAATCCAGACATCAGGGATTTTTTCTCTCCGAACTTTGTGGGGCTGGGCCCGCGGCGTTATCGAGCAGCGGAGCCTTATCTCCATACGTAGTCGCCTTATTCTCCGCGCTGGTTGCATCATTCAGCTTGCGGAAGGCTGCGCGTGTACGTGCCGCTTCGTCTTTGCGCCCAGCCTTCGCATAGGCGTTGCCAAGCACAAACAAGAACTGCGCTTCGGTAGGAACCATGTGAGCAGCCGTTTCGAGTTCGGGGATCGCCCGCGCAGTGTCGCCTGAATCGAAGTAAAGCAGACCGAGCATGTAATGGCCAAACGGATACGACGGCTCGAGCTTTACGACCTCTGCTGCATATCGAATGCCCGCGGCCGAGTCGACCCGATACTTCAACGTTGCAATCTGCATACGCGCTCGCACATGCTGAGGGTTACGCTTAATCTCCTCTTCAAACTGCGGCAGAGCTTGATCGGGTTCTTGAATGTCCAAATAAAAACGTCCGAAGGCATAGTGCACGTTGCGAAAGTCTGGAAATTCCTGGACGAGATCGGCGTACATCTTCTTGGCGTCGTCGTATTTCTTTTGAATGCTAAGGTGCTCGGCGCGTCCTGCGCGAAGAATAATCTGACGATCGGGTGAGTCGGCAGGGGGTGCTTCTTTCGGCGTGATCAACAACACCGCCATGCCGAGCGCAGCGTCAAGCTCATCACTCTGAACGCCTTGCTTTATAAGAGGTTTCAATGCCTCGATAGCGCGTTCGAAATCACGCTTGCGAAGCAGCAGCATGCCTTCATGAAATTCAAGCACGAACGCGAGCTGATCGTTGTTCTGTATGCCAAGTGTTCTTGCAGCCTTAATGTTCGCGATCGCGCGATCATCCTGATTGAGTTGGTATTGGCAGAGGCCAAGCATCAGGTGCGCTGTTCCATTCTTCGGATCGAGCGCAACCATCTTGGTGAATGCGCGCGCCGCAGGCACATATGCGTTCTGATCGTAGAGAATCGTGGCCAGCGACCACCATCCTTCTT
>Ga0310811_10005704_pt1 | contig 15813 bp, 15 predicted proteins | sample YCmetagenome_FD_207642 | JGI IMG/M metagenome (GOLD analysis project Ga0310811, IMG submission 207642) | Soil microbial communities from experimental microcosm in Duke University, North Carolina, United States - YC | ecosystem: Engineered > Artificial ecosystem > Soil microcosm > Unclassified ...
GGCGGCCCAGGCGATCGAGCGCGCTGGGCGCCGCATTTGCCGTAGCCGTTGAGTTCTTGCCGCGTAAACCGAACATGAACCGCCTTACTTCTTCGCTTTCCGGCCTTTGAAGGACCGGGCAAAGCGCAACAGCGCGCCGGCTGGTCCGGCGGAAGACGCAGCCAGAGCCGACGGCTCGTCCAGCGTCGACACAAATGGCTTCAACGACTTCACAATCCGGCTGTTGGGAGCGGCTTCCGAGACCGGCTTGCCAAGATTGACAGCCGCAAGGGCCGCCGGCAGATCTGCCGGGATCTGACAATCGACCTTGCGACTGAGCGTGCGCTCCACGTCGGCAACCTTGACCGCCGAGCGGCGCGCTTCGACCACGCCGCTGGTCGCCAGATGCAGGCGCGCGCCCGGGGCAACGTCATGGACCAGCTGTTGCAGGCGCATGGCATCTCGCACCCCGGGCAGCGAGAGATCCGTGACCAGGAGAACATCGGTCGATGCCTCGATGACCTGTCGCTGGATCACCGGGTCGCCGCGCGGCACGTCGACGACGACCCAGCGGAAACGACGATGCACCGAGCGGAGGAAGTCACTGGCCGCATGCGGCCGCGCCTGGAAACCACCGGTCGGCGCCTCTTCCGCGCCGATTGCATAGAGATATTCTGTCTTCCTCTGTGCGACCTGCCGGATGAACAACGCATCGATGCGATCCGGCTGGTCAAGCGCTTCGCGCAACGCGTCGATCGCCTCGAGGTCGAGCGCCAGCATGAGCGAACCGTAGTGCAGATCGAAATCGATCAGCAGCACCTCTTCCTTGAGCTGATTACCCAGCATGCCCGCAACGGCGATCGCGACCGTCGTGGCGCCCACGCCGCCGCGCGATCCGATGACCGCCAGCGTGCGCGGCGTTGCATCCTTGGCCGCGGCGCCGGCCGTCACCCCTCCGCCGCGCTCGCGCATCTCAAAAGCGCGTTCGGCAGCGCGCCCGACCATGCCCTCGGCCAATGGCAGGGCAAGATAGTCGCTGAAGCCGACCGCCATTAGATCCCGGTAAAGCGCAACGTCGTTGATCTGGCCGACGCCGATGACGACGCAGTTGCCCGGGACCGCGGTCTTCAATGCCGCTGCGTCGGCCACCGGATCGGCGGCATCGGCGAGATCGACGACCAACAGATCAAGGTCGCGCGGCCAATCGTTGATCGCCAAAGCCGTTGCGATCGATCCCTCGCGGACATTGGCCTTGCCCATGGTCATGTTGAAGAGATCGGCAGACACCCGCCCCTGTGCCACCGAATCGGCGATGAAGGCCGTCGCGGCGATGGCCTGTCTCTCCTCGGCTGCGGCCGCCAGTTGGCGCTGCGTGGTTGCGGTAGCGGAAGCCATGTCGTCCCCGTCAGTTGGTTGAGCCGCCACCGCCAGCCCCGCCACCACCGCCGCCGGTTCCACTGGTACTGGCGGGCGTCGCAGTGCGCACCTTGCCTTCGCGATAACGCTGAACGGCCGCTGCATTGACAACGGCATCGGCGGGCCCAGGCGAGCGACCGACAGCGGCGTCGCGCGGACGGGCCAGCATCTGGCCGGCATTGTAAGCGGTTGCACAGCCGAAGCCTCCCATGGTGGCCTCGTTCCAATTCCCGATAGTTGCCGGGTTATAGTCGGGACAGTTGTATTCGCCGAGCCGATATTCGGACCGGACAACGACGACCTTGTCCGGTCCCATCGCCATGGCCGGTTCCACAGCCGACCCGACCCAACGTGCACCGGCATTCGACAGGCTGTGCGCCACCTGCTGCGCACGTGCCTGCTGGATCGAGCCGCCCGACCCGTCGGTCACCACCACGAACTCAGCGCGCTCGGCCGCCCGGCCGACCGCTACCATGGCCTGCAGCTCATGGGTCTGTCCGGCGTCGAGCTGGCCGGTGCCAGGACGGAAGCCGACGGCCAGCATGGTGTCGGCTCTTGTGGGCTCGAGGCGGGTGTCGACCTTGGCCTGCTGCGCCACAGGATCGCCGCAGGCAGCGAGCGCGGACGCCGCGAAAAGAACGAGAAGGACGGAACGCATCGGACCTCCTAGTTCAGCTTGAATCCGGCCGTCGGACCGGACGTCTGTTGACCCACCGAAAGGCGTTGCGGTGGCGTCGGATGGTTGAAGCGCCCGTATATGATACGATCCGCGTCGGTCGGTGGCACGCGACCCGTGAGCGGCGTGCGGATGGGGCCGCTCACCGGCTCGACGAAATACGGCGTGACGATGATGACGAGTTCCGTCTCGTTGCGCTGATAGGCGTCGGACTTGAAAAGCGCGCCGAGTACCGGGATGTCGCCGAGCCACGGCATCTTCTGGATATCTTGCTCCCCTGTCCTTAGCATCAGCCCTGCGATTGCGAAGCTCTGGCCGCTCGCGAGCTCGACGGTGGTGGAGGCACGGCGTGTCTGAATGGCCGGCACGATGATCGATGCCGTGTTGCTGATCGGCACGCTCACCTGGCCGGTTGTCGTGACCTGGCTCACCTCCGGCGCCACCTTGAGGTTGATGCGATCGCCGATGATGGTTGGCGTGAAAGCGAGGCTGACGCCGACCTGCTTGTACATGACGGTGATCGTGTTGGTGAGGCCGCCCTGCGGACTGATGACGGGAATCTCGCCGCCGGCGAGGAAGTTCGCGGTCTCGCCCGACATGGCGATCAGGTTGGGTTCGGCAAGAACCGTGGCCTGACTTTGCGTCGCAAGGAAGTCGATCAACGACGACAGGCCGCCGTTGGTCTGCAGCTTGATCGCGCCCGACCCGGTGCCGCCGGTGCTCAGGATCGTGTTCACCGCAAAGCCGGCCGAGAGCCAGCCCGTGCCGAACAGCGCGATGTTGTTGATGTTCTGCCAGTTGATGCCGACACGCTTGAGCGCATTGCGGTTCACCTCGGCAACCTTCACCTGAAGCTGAACCTGGGTCGGGGCGTCGACCTTGATATTGTTGATCACCTTCGATGCATTGCCGTTCACTTGCTGCAGCGCAAGCTGGCGCGCATCCTCGGCGGCCTGTGCGGAACGGACCGTGCCGCTCATGACGATCGACTCGCCCTGGTTGTCGAAGGTGACGCCATTGTTGGGGTGAGCCGAATCGAGCGCACCTTTGATCCGGCTGAGGGGCGAGGTCACGCTGACGACGGTGTTGAGCAGCACGCGATCCTGGTCGTCTACGGCATAGAGAACGGTGTCACCCGGTTTCTTGGCGAACACATAAACCATGCCGGGCGATTTCACCTGGACGTCGGCAATGTCGGGCGCCGCCACAAAGACGGTCGACGCCGCACCCGGAAGCTTGATGGCGGTACCTTTGTTGACCTCAAGCCGCAATGTCGGCTGTTGCGGCGACACCATCTGGCTCTGCCCAAAGGCGCGGCCGGGCGCGCCGCCCGTGGCCGCCGGCGGAGTGCTGGGCGGCGGCGTAGTCGACGGGGGCTGGATCGGCACGGGTGCCTGTCGGGGCGCCTGGGCGATTTGACCCGGCGGTTGGTCCGCCGGGCTCTTCACCTGCGCGGGAATGATCTGGTGGGTGGCAACGCCGCCGCTGACGTCGGGCGTCAGCGACGCCGTCACGACCGGCGCACGCGGCGGGATAGCCGCGACGGTCGCCGGCTCGGCGGCGGGCGCCGTCGATGCAGGCGCTGGAGCCGTTGCAGCCGTCTTCGCCGGCACTGAAGTGGCGGCCGGCGCGGCAGCCGGTGTGACAGCGCCCGTCATCTCGCGGACAACCTGGGCCGCCCGCTCCGCTTCACGTCGGTTGAGGTCGTCGGAGACGTTATCCGTCGCCGTATGCCGCGACTTCCGGGCGTGCTTGGGTTGGGCCTTGGGCTTGGCTGTCTCGCTTTGTGGCGCCGCTTCGTCAGACGCCTGGGCGAGCGCCAGGTACGGCTGCATGACAAAGGCAATCGATGCGGCGAATGCGAGCGAAGCGCCGATATGGCGCCCGCTTCGCACCATCGGAGCAAGAGAGGGGATGGGGATCATGGCGACACGCTTGGGGTTCGAGTGAAGGGGATCGCGCGCGTGGTCTTGTTGTTGGCGGGCTTTGCTTCATCCCCGCCTTCGTTGTCGGTACTGCCGGTGCTGCTTTCGTCGACGTTTTGCTTGGTCTGGCCACTGCCGCGCAGCACGAATACGACACGTGCAGCCGGAGCCGCGGGTGGCGGAGCATCGCTGATCAATCGGCTGACTTGCGCGTCCTGCGTGTAGCTGTCGCCCGGCTCGGCCGGCGCGTCTTCTGTCGCCGCCGAATCGCTGTCGGCGTTCTCCTGCAGGCTGCGCAAGGTCAGAGACAAGTCGCCCATTTTCACCGCGAGCGTGATGATCTCGGTCTGCTTGGGCGTGAGCTCGAGTGTCGCCGTCTTGGCAACGTCGGGCTTGTCGGCTGGTGTCGAGTCGACCTTCTGGTCCATGGCGATCACCCGCGCATTGCGCAGGATGGTCTCGGTCGCCCGGTGCTGGCCTCGAGTGCTGTTGAGCGTATGCGTGAGCAGGACATCGACACGGTCGCCGGCGTAGATGAAACCGGAGACCGCCGAGGTCGCCGACACCGGCACGCTGATCGCCCGCATCCCGGGCTGCAGTACAGCCGACATGAAGCTGCGGGTGCCCGGCAACACCAGTTTGGTCTCCGTTATCGGCTCGCCGGGACCGATGGTGCTGCGCGCGACGGCACCGACGAAATCGGTCAGTTTGCGCTTCTCTTCCAGAATGTAGGCCGGAGCGATGTCGCCTCCCGGCCACGCCTGCCAACGGAGGTCATCCGGCTTGACGATACGGCCCGTGTAGATCGCGGTCTTCGCGACCAGGACCTTATGATTGGTCAGTGCTGGCTGATCGCGCTGCACGCCGCTTTGCGCCTGCGCCAGGATCGCGGCGCGTTCGCCCTGCAGCCAGGTACGGGCAAGGAAGGCCGTCATACCGGCGACGACCACCGCCAATAATAGGAAAATAATGCGCTTGCTGTTCATGTCCCTGTCCTTGGGATCAAGCGATCGCGAGCGAAGCGACGACCCACAAGCCGCCGGCCGCGATGGCCGGGCCGTACGGCAGGCCACTCCGCAAAGTGGCCGCACCCTCGACCTGCCGCGCCGGGCCGACGGGGACACCTGCCAGGAGGGCAAGGCCCAGGAGGCCGCCGACAAAAGCCGTGACCGCGAGGAAGTCGAACTGGTAGGTCGGACCGGCAAACAGGCTGGCGGCGGCCAGCAACTTCACGTCTCCACCACCGATGGTGCCAAGGGCGAAAGCAAAAGCGCTGACGGAAAAAACGACGACGGCACAGACGGCCGACCACCCGATTTGACCCAGTGTGACGCGTCCTAACCCCAAGCCAGCCGCCGACCACAGGACAAAGCTCATCGCAATCGCGATCGAGAGGCCATTGGCGATGCGCATGGTGCGCAGGTCTTGCCAGCCAGCAACGATCAGGAGGATCGCGAAAGCTGCCAGGCAACAAACCTGGAGAAGCGCCAGCAGCGACATCCCACCCCCGATCTAGACTTGCCGTAGGCCGTGCTGTTGTCTCGTCCTCCCAGTTATCAATTTCGCCCTCTTTGAGAAGCTTAAGAAATTTTCCTAAGTCATTAACTCAGCAAGGGCGAAATTTGCTCGGAGTCTGAAACAACAGACAAGTTCGTTACAAAGATATCTTTCAGGTGACCTTAAAGCAAGGTCGTAGCCCATTCATTTTAAACGCTAAATTCAATTGATACATTTCTGGCAATGACCCAACAAAAAGGGCGTCCCACGGCTGGGACGCCCTGCTTCTAGTGGGCCCTTGCCCTCTAGCTCATGGCTCCGCCGGCATTACTCAGGACGTTGCTGACCTTGCCACTGACAGTTCGCATGGAAGCGATGGCGGCAACCGCGATCAGAGAGGCAATCAGGGTATATTCGATCGCCGTGGCCCCATCGGCATTCTTCATCAGCCGACGAAAAAGGGAAAGCATGAGGGGTATCTCCATTTTTATCTGATTATTCTTAGACTTATTGACCTTACTTAAGACATATTTGTTGGTCAATTAAAACATGAGGTATTTCATTTAATATATTGAAATTAAATATATTTATTCATCAAAAAGAGAGCGCCCCTCGACACTACGCAAAGTGACAACGTCCGCCGTCGAGGGCCTGCGATCTCGTGCTGCCTGTCGGCGATAGGCCGTCCAACTGAAGGGAATGAGGCCGAGATAGACTAGGCCCACCAGGGACAATCCAATCCAAGGTGAACTCGCGATGACGCCCATGACCAGCGCGGCGCCGAGCAACGACGGCAGGACCAGGTGCCGCGGGATCCGGCCCTTCTTGAAAGAGAAAGTCGGTAATCGGCTCACCATGAGACCACCGACCGCAACGAGGGTGGCGCCGACGGCGAGAGGATGACGCGGCCACGCCGCCTCCGCCTCGAAGCTCACCATCAGCGGGATCAGCGCCAGCAAGGCCCCTGCAGGCGCCGGTACCCCGGTGAAATATGATCCTGTCCAGGCCGGCGGCGGTCGATCCGACAGCAAGGCGGTGTTGAAACGCGCCAGGCGCAGCGCCGAGCAGATCGGGAACATCAACGTCACCACCCAGCCCAGGGCACCACCATCCTTCAGGGAAGCCATGTAGAGCACCAGTGCCGGCGTGACCCCGAAGCACAGGAAGTCCGACAGTGAGTCCAATTCCGCTCCGAACTGGCTGGTGACCCCAAGCCGGCGTGCCACTCGGCCATCGAGCGCATCGAAAATCGCCGCCACAATGATTGCGATGACGGCGAGGCGAAATTCGCCCCGCAAAGCAAACCTGATCGCCGTCAGGCCGGAACACAGCGCCGCAAGCGTCAGCACATTGGGGATCAGCCGATTGACGGAAAAGCCCCGCAAACCGCGGCGGTCGCGATAATCGCTGTCCATGGCGATCTCCGCTCCTAGAATTCGATCGCGGGCCGCGGCGTGCCGACCACCGGGTCCAATTCGGCCATCACCGTTTCGCCGCCGATCATGCGTTGGCCCACAGCCACCAACAGGCGCGCACCGGGCGGGAGGTAAAGATCGGTGCGGCTGCCGAAGCGAATATGGCCGAAACGCTCGCCCGCCGCCACGACCTGGCCGGGCCTGATATAGCAGACGATGCGCCGAGCCACCCAGCCCGCAATCTGGACACAGCCAATCACCCGGCCATCGGCGCGGCGCAGGGCGATCGCCATGCGTTCATTGTCCTCGCTCGCCTTCTCGGCGGCGGCGTTCAGGAACTTTCCTGGCCGATAAGCCGTCACTTCGACCGTACCGGCACACGGCGCGCGATTGATATGGACGTCGAACACACTGAGGAAAATGGAGACCCGGGTCAGTGGTTGCTCGCCAAGGCCAAGCTCGATTGGCGGCACGGCCTCGGCGATCATCTGCACCAGGCCATCGGCGGGTGCGATCAGCAGGCCATCTTCCTGAGGCACACCTCTCGGCGGGTCGCGAAAGAAAAAGATCGACCACAGGGTCAGAACCATCATTGGCCAGAAAAGCCAGGCAAGGCCGGTCAGCGCGGCAAGGAACGTTACCGCGGCGAAGATGGCGATGAAGCGCCAGCCGTCCTTGAGGACTGGAATCAGGAAGTTGGCCAACATGAGCGTATTTTTCCGGGGCCCGACGGCCTCAGTCGACCTTGGGCAGGCTGAAAACCTGGCCGGGATATATCAGATTCGGATCGCGAATCTGGTCCTTGTTGGCATTGAAGATGAGGGTGTAGCGCAGGCCCTCGCCATAGTGAGCCCGCGCGATATTCCACAGGTTGTCGCCATGCACGACGTAGAGTTGCCGGCTGTCGCCCGTCACCGAAACCGCCTCCTGCCGGTCGAACGGTAGTTCGAGCCGTGCGGTTGGCTTGCCGTCTATGCCGAGCTTGTCGAGCCGCAGCGTATGCTTGCCTGGGGCGATTGGCGTATTCGGCACTAGCCGCCAGGTGCCATCCTTGCCCGCCGCGCTCTCGCCGATCAACTTGTCGTCAATATAGGCACGCACATGGCCGCCGGGCGCCGCCTTTCCTGTCACCGTCATCTGGCCGTGCTGGTCGTAATCGAGTGTCGAGAGTTGCAGGTCGCCCGATTTCGGCGTCCCCGCCGTAGTCGGCGGCTGGACCAGCGTGGGCACCGACCCGGGGGGCGCGATCATGACGAGCGTCTGCTCGTTCGAGCCGGGCGCCGGCTTTGGCACAACGGCGACGACCGCCTGCTCAGAGGTGACCGGGGCTCGGCCTTCAATATGTTGCACCACACGCAGTTCGTGCTGGCCGGGCCCCAGCGGCGGCTCCTGCACCAGGAGCACCCATTCGCCACGGTTGTCGGCCTCGCCGTGCGCGATCTCCTTGCCGCCGTCGAGCAGGACAATCTTGGCTCCAGGCGCGGCGCGGCCGGCGATCACCGCCCGGCCATCGGGATCGATCCGCGCGACGTCAAAGCTCGGCGCCATGATGGCGGCCGTCGGGTTAGGCGTCTCCGCCGGCTTTGTCTCAGCCGGAGACGTGACGGTCGGTGCAGCCGGCGATGGCGCAGGCTGTACCGTCTTGGCCTGGTTCATGGCCTCGCGGTCGCTCATCTTCCGCTGCCAAGCGACCCCAAGGGCGATGGCGATGACCGCCGCGCCAATCGCGACCAGCGCGAAAACAGTGCGTGACATTTGACTCCCAGCGGTGCGACGACCGACCGCTATTGGCGCCGTCCCTTTCTTGAGCGAAATGATACCATGTCGCTCGGGTCCGGAAAGGCGTCGGATCCCCTATCAGTTCAACAAACCACCGTGTCCGAGCGTGCCCGAGCCCTTTCCCTCCTCCATCTGCGTCTTTTGCGGCGCCCGCTTCGGCAACAATCCCAGGGCCCGTGACCTGGCCGCCAAATTTGGCGAAATGCTGGCCAAGCAACGCATAACGTTGATCTATGGCGGCGGCGGCGTTGGCCTCATGGGCGTGCTGGCGAACGCCGCCCTCTCGGCTGGCACCCGGGTCGTGGGTGTCATCCCCCAATTCCTGCTCCAGCGCGAGGCAGGCCATCCCAAGCTCAGCCAGACCTTGGTCGTGGACACCATGCACGAGCGCAAGCGGCAGATGTTCGAGCGCGCCGACGCTTTCGTCATCCTGCCGGGCGGAATTGGCACGCTCGAGGAGTTTTTCGAGGTCCTGTCCTGGCGGACGCTGGGGTTGCATGCCAAGCCAATCGTGATCCTGGACATCGAGGGCTACTGGGCGCCGCTGGCGGCTTTACTGCATGGCGTGGTCGACGGCGGCTTTGCCGCTCCGACCCACCTCGATCATGTCGCGTTCGTGAAGCGTCTTGAGGACGTCTTGCCGACCCTCGCATCGATGCCGCGCGTAAATGGCCTGCAAAAGGAGCTGGACCGCCTTTAGGCCGTGCCGGCCCTGCTGCGCGATCACGCGGCCGCGTGATCTGGTGAGGTCGTGCCAAAGATTGCCTTTGCCTCATGGCGATGCAACAAGACAGGCCATAATCAGCAACAGATCAACTCGGCCGAAGCGAAAGCGGCGCACGGAGGTGCAAGTATGTCAGATCTCGAAATCGTCTGGACGAAGGTCGATGAAGCGCCCGGGCTTGCGACGTTTTCCCTGCTGCCGATCGTCGAGGCCTTCGTCGGGACAGCCGGCGTAAAGATGAAACTGAAGGACATTTCGCTGACCGGCCGCATCATCGCCAATTTCCCCGAAAAACTGACGCCCGCGCAAAGGATCAACGACGAGCTCGCCGAGCTCGGCAAGCTTGCGATGCGCCCCGAGGCCAACATCATCAAGCTGCCCAACATCTCCGCCTCGATCCCGCAGCTGAAGGCCGCGATCAAAGAGTTGCAGGGCAAGGGTTACGACGTGCCGAACTATCCGGACAGCGACGCGACGCCGGCAGACAAGGAGATTCGGGCCCGCTACGGCAAGGTGCTCGGCAGCGCCGTCAATCCTGTGCTGCGCGAGGGCAATTCCGACCGCCGCGCCGCCGGCGCCGTGAAGCAGTATGCGCGCAAACATCCGCACAAGATGGGCGCCTGGACCAAGGACTCGAAAACGCACGTGGCGCACATGTCGGGCAACGACTTCTACGGCTCGGAGGTCGCGACGACCGTTGCGGCACCAACCAATGCTCGTATCGAGCTGGTCGGCAGCGACGGCGCGGCCACGGTGCTGAAGGCGAAGATCCCGCTCAAGGCCGGCGAGATCATCGACGCGTCGGTGATGAACCGTAAGACATTGCGCGCCTTCTTCGCCGCACAGATCGACGCTGCGAAGAAGGATGGCATCCTGTTCTCGCTGCACCTCAAGACGACCATGATGAAGATCTCCGATCCCATCCTGTTCGGTCATTGCGTTTCCGTGTTCTTCGCCGACGTGTTCGAGAAGCATGACGCCACGCTGGCGCGCCTCGGCGTCGATCCCGACAACGGCGTGGCCGACATGCTGACACGGATCGAGACGTTGCCGGAGGCTGAAAAGGCGGCGATCAAGGCCGACATCCAGGCCACCTATGCGAAGCGGCCCGGCCTGGCCATGGTGAATTCCGACCGGGGAATCACCAACCTCCACGTGCCGAGCGACGTGATCATCGATGCGTCGATGCCGGCGATGATCCGCGAATCGGGGAAGATGTGGGGCGCCGACGGCAAGCTGCACGATGTGATCGCTGCGATCCCCGATCGTTGCTACTCGACGCTGTTCCAGGCCGTCATCGAGGACTGCAAGGCGCATGGCGCCTTCGACCCGGAGACGATGGGATCGGTGCCGAACGTCGGATTGATGGCGCAGCAGGCCGAGGAGTACGGCTCGCACGACAAGACGTTCGAGGTCGCCACCGCTGGAACGGTGCGCGTGGTCGCCGATGACGGCAAGGTCCTGCTGTCACAGCCGGTCGAGACTGGCGACATCTTCCGGATGTGCCAGGTCAAGGACGAGCCGATCCAGGACTGGGTCAAGCTCGGGGTGCGCCGCGCGCGCCTGACCAACACGCCGGCGGTATTCTGGCTCGACGCCAAGCGCGCGCACGACGCGCAGCTGATCGCCAAGGTCGAGAAGTACCTCAAGAACGAGGACACGTCGGGCCTGGACATCCGCATCTTGGCGCCGGTCGAGGCCATGAAGTTCTCGCTCGATCGGATTCGCAAGGGTCTCGACACCATTTCCGTCACGGGCAATGTGCTGCGCGACTACCTGACCGATCTCTTCCCGATCATGGAGCTGGGTACGTCAGCCAAGATGCTGTCGATCGTTCCGTTGCTGGCGGGCGGCGGGTTGTTCGAGACCGGGGCCGGCGGTTCGGCGCCCAAGCATGTCGAGCAGTTCCAGCGCGAAGGATATCTGCGCTGGGATTCGCTGGGCGAATTCCTGGCGCTTGGCGCTTCGCTGGAACATCTCGCGCAAACGACCGGGAATGAGGACGTGAAGGTCTTGGCCGAGACGCTCGATGAGGCCAACGGCAAGATCCTCGAGAACAACCGTTCGCCGGCACGCAAGGTCGGCGGACTGGATAATCGTGGCAGCCATTTCTACCTGGCTCTGTATTGGGCACAGGCGCTGGCCAGGCGGGACAACAGCACGGCCCTGTCGGCCCGCTTCAAGCCGCTGGCAGAGACGCTGGCCGCCAGCGAGGCAAAGATCGATGCCGAGCTGATCGCCGCGCAGGGCAAGCCGGTGGATACTGGCGGTTACTATCTGCCCGATCAGAAGAAAACATCGGCAGGGATGCGGCCGAGTGCGACGTTGAACGCGGCACTCGCCGCTCTTTGACGCGGCGTCGGATGGCACCGCCCCGGGGCGGCTTGCTGAAACCCTGCGTGCATCGAGAAGCTTGAAGCTCGAAAGAAAGTAAGATGGCGAAGATCAAGGTGAAAAATCCGGTCGTCGAGATGGACGGCGACGAGATGACCCGCATCATCTGGAAGTTCATCAAGGACAAGCTGATCCTGCCCTACCTCGACATCGACCTGAAGTACTACGACCTCGGCGTCGAATATCGCGACAAGACCAACGATCAGGTGACGGTCGATTCGGCCAAGGCGACGCAGCAGTACGGCGTTGCCGTCAAGTGCGCGACCATCACGCCCGATGAGGCGCGGGTGAAGGAATTCAACCTCAAGGAGATGTGGCGCTCGCCCAACGGCACGATCCGCAACATCATCGGGGGCACCATCTTCCGCGAGCCGATCGTGTGCAAGAACGTGCCGCGGCTGGTGCCGGGCTGGACCAAGCCGATCGTGATCGGCCGTCACGCCTTCGGCGATCAGTACCGCGCCACCGATTTCGTGGTGCCCGGCAAGGGCAAGCTCACGATCACCTTCGAGGGCGCCGACGGCAAGAAGATCGAGCACAACGTCTATGACTTCCCCGGCGGCGGCGTGGCGCTCGCCATGTACAACAACGACGAGTCGATCATCGGCTTCGCGCGCAGCTCGTTCAACTACGGCCTGATGCGCGGCTGGCCGGTTTATCTTTCGACCAAGAACACTATCCTCAAGCGCTACGACGGCCGCTTCAAGGACCTGTTCCAGGAAGTGTTCGATAAGGAATTCGCCGACAAGTTCAAGGCCAAGGGCATCACCTATGAACACCGCCTGATCGACGACATGGTCGCTTCGGCCCTGAAGTGGGAAGGCGCCTTCATCTGGGCCTGCAAGAACTACGATGGCGACGTGCAGTCCGACACGGTGGCCCAGGGCTTCGGCTCGCTCGGCCTCATGACCTCGGTGCTGATGACGCCCGACGGCAAGACCGTCGAGGCCGAGGCGGCTCACGGCACGGTGACGCGCCATTATCGCGAGCACCAGAAGGGCAAGCCGACCTCGACCAACCCGATCGCGTCGATCTTCGCCTGGACGCAGGGCCTCAAGTATCGCGGCAACTTCGATGGCACACCGGACGTCGTGACGTTCGCCGACACGCTCGAGAAGGTCTGCGTCGAGACCGTGGAGAGCGGCAAGATGACCAAGGATCTCGCGATCTTGATCAATCCCGAGCATCCTTTCCTCAACACCCAGGACTTCCTGGACACGCTTGACGCCAACCTCAAGGCCAAGATGGCCAAATGGTAGGCAGCACTTGGTAGCGAACGCTTGATCGTCGCCGGCGCCGACGGCTGCCGCACCGGCTGGGTGATCTGCCGGCGTGAGGCCAACGGCGCCCTGGAGATAAAGGTTGTGAAGGCCCTCGCCGACGCGTGCGAGGGCCTTTCCATTTTGGCCGTCGACATGCCGATCGGATTCGTCGACGTGCCGCGTCCAGCCCGGCAATGCGAAAGCGAAGCGCGCAAGCTCCTGCCGGGCAAGGCGAGCTCGGTCTTTCCCACGCCTTGTCGCCCCGCGCTTGCCTGCACCACCCATGCCGAGGCCAATGCGACCAGCCGCGAACTGGGCGTGGGCATCAACCAGCAGACCTTCCATCTCTTCCCCAAGATGCGCGAGGTCGACGCGCTTCTGCGCACCACGCCCCACCTGAAGCAGATTGTGTACGAAGCCCACCCCGAGCTTGCCTTTGCGCGCATGAACGGCGGCAAGCCGGTGCTGAGCAAGAAGCGCCGGCCGGACGGCTATGCCGAACGGCGCAAGCTGTTGGCCTGGCACGGCTTCAAGACGACCGTCGAACGCTTGCCGGGCGCGGCGCGCGACGACATTCTCGACGCCATCGCCGTCTGCCGCACGGCGCTCCTGATCACCGAACGCGAGGCCACACGGCTCGGGCCGGCCGACGCGCGCGACCGTTACGGCCTGCCCATGAACATCTGGTTTTGACCATGCGAAAGATCCTCGGAGCTCTTGCGACGGCAACAGCGCTGTTTGCCCAGACCGCCAGCGGACAAACGATCGCGCAGGGCAACGGCCAACAATCGGCGGCGCTCCCCGGGGCAACATTGGAGTTGTTCACCTATCGCCCGCCCAACTGCTCTCCCGGCCTCCTCCTGCTGGTATTCCACGGCGTCAATCGCGATGCCGGCCCCTACCGCGACCATGCGCGCCCTCTGGCGGATCGGCTTTGCGCCGTCGTGGTCGCGCCGTTGTTCGACCAGCAACGGTTCCCGCGCGATCTCTATCAGTATGGCGGCATCATGCACGACGGTCGGGTCGCGGGTGCCGGGCATCGGACCGTCGATCTGCTCGACCCTTTGGCGGCCTGGACCCGCACCGCCGTCGGGGCACCGCAAATGCCCTATGTCCTGTTGGGCCACTCGGCAGGAGCACAGTTCGCCGACCGGGCTGCCGCCTTCACGACGACCGAGGCGGCCCGCATCGTGGTCGCCAACCCCTCGACCTGGGTCATGCCAAGCCTGACTGTGGCCGCGCCGTTTGGATTTCGTGGCGTTGAACCGGCAAGTCGTGCCGAGGAGGCGCTACGCGCTTATCTCGCTCGGCCGCTGATCGTCCTGCTGGGGCAAGCCGACACCGGCACCCACAATCTCGCCATGGGCCCCGAGGCGATGGCTCAAGGTCCTTATCGACTGGCCCGCGGCCGCAACGCCTTCAGGGCGGCGCAAGGGGTCGCAGCGAGCCACAATTGGCCCTTTGGCTGGACCCTCATCGAAGTGCCCGGCGTTGGCCACAATGCGACAGCGATGTTCAACACACCGCAAACGACCGCCGCCCTGGCGCGAACCTCCGACCCCGCCTCTGGCGGCAAATGAGCCGCCCTACTCCGGCTTGATGCCGGCGGCCTGCAGCACGGGTCCCCAGATCGGCGCCTGCTCCGCGGTCCACTTGGCAAGCTCGTCTGGCGAGCCGCCCATGGCGACAAAGCCGCGCTGGCGTAGCTCCTCGCGCATCTGCGGCGTGGCGACCGATGCGTTCAGCGCTTCGTTGAGCTTTGCGACGACGGCTGCGGGCGTCCGCGGTGGCGCGATCAGGGTGTAGACGATCGTGCCATCGACGTCACCGAAGCCCTGCTCCTTGAACGTCTTGATATCGGGCGCCGACGAAGCGCGCTCCGGCGACGCCATCCCGTAGGCCTTCAGGCGGCCGTTGACGAGATATTGAAACACGCTGGTCAGGCTCGACATGCCGAGCTTGACATGGCCTCCCAGCAGATCGGTGACCAACGGACCGGTGCCACGGAACGGCACGTGCGTCAGCTTGATGTTGTTCAGGATCGCGTAGCGCTCCGTCGACAGGTGCATCGGCGTGCTGACACCGGCGGTGCCGTATTGCACGTCGCCCGGGGCCTTGCGCGCCGCCTCGGTGATTTCCGCGAGGTCCTTCCACGGCGCATCGGCGCTGCCCACAAACACCGATTCCTGTTTGGCAATGAAGCCGACTGCGACGAACGCCGCCGGATCGAAGCCCAGATGCGCCACCAGATAGGGGAACAGCATCTGGTTGTTGCTGCTGATCAGCACGGTATGCCCATCGGGTGCCGCCTTGGAGACGATCTCGTGCCCGATGTTTCCGCCTCCACCGCCGCGATTGTCGATGATCACCGTCTGGCCGAGCACCTTCTGCAGCGGTTCCTGGATCGCGCGCGCCAGCGAATCAGTACCGCCTCCCGGAGGAAACGGCACGATCACATGGACCGGCTGTGTTGGAAAACCATCCGCGCGCGCACTTGAAATGCTTGCCAGCATGCCGACTGCGCCGGCGACAACTCCCCGGCGCGATACGCCCGTCATCCTGCTTCCTCCCCCATCGGCCCGTTGAATGGGCCTTTATACTCAGGAGGAAGCTATCGCCACGCTACTGACTGTGGAATGGTCTTCGTGGGATTCCTGCTATGCAGGGCAAGACCGCAGAGCCGTGGTCTTGACGTCGTAGCCCACGCCTTTCGCCTCGCTATCCGGCCTGATGGAAGTCAAACGGG
>Ga0310811_10005705_pt1 | contig 15810 bp, 10 predicted proteins | sample YCmetagenome_FD_207642 | JGI IMG/M metagenome (GOLD analysis project Ga0310811, IMG submission 207642) | Soil microbial communities from experimental microcosm in Duke University, North Carolina, United States - YC | ecosystem: Engineered > Artificial ecosystem > Soil microcosm > Unclassified ...
GTACGAGGTGACCTTGTCCCGGTGCACGCCGGTGACCAGCGGGCCCATCTCGGAGGTCGCCGAGCAGCCCGGGCCGACCCGCAGCTTGCCCATCCGGTCGACGATCTTGCCGACCAGCTCGTCGCCGATGGGGTCCACCGCGACCAGCACGGACACCGCCATGCAGCGCTCGCCGGCCGCGCCGAAGCCGGCGTTGACGGCCGAGTCGGCGGCCAGGTCCAGGTCGGCGTCCGGGAGCACCAGCATGTGGTTCTTGGCTCCGCCGAGGGCCTGCACGCGCTTGCCGTAGCGGGTGCCGTTCTCGTAGACGTAGCGGGCGATCGGGGTCGAGCCGACGAAGGAGACGGCCTTGACGTCCGGGTGCTCCAGGATGCGGTCCACCGCGACCTTGTCGCCGTGCGCGACGTTGAACACGCCGTCCGGCAGCCCGGCCTCCTTCCACAGTGCGGCCAGCCAGTTCGCGGCCGACGGGTCCTTCTCGCTGGGCTTGACGATCACCGTGTTGCCGGTGGCGATCGCGAGCGGGAAGAACCACATCGGGACCATCGCCGGGAAGTTGAACGGCGAGATGATCGCGACCGGGCCGAGCGGCTGCTGCAGCTCGTAGACCTCGACGCCGGTGGACGCCTGGTCGGTGAAGCCGCCCTTGAGCAGCTGCTGGATGCCGCAGGCGAACTCGACGACCTCGATGCCGCGGGCGACCTCGCCGAGGGCGTCCGAGTGCACCTTGCCGTGCTCGGAGACGATGATCGCGGCGAGCTCGTCGCGGCGCGCGTTGATCAGCTCGCGGAAGTTGAACAGGATCGAGGCCCGCTTGGCCAGCGACGTCGCCCGCCAGGCCGGGAACGCCGCGGCGGCGGCGGCCACCGCGTCGTCCACCTCGCGCACCGAGGCGAAGTCCACCGCGCCGGTGAGCGCACCGGTGGCCGGGTCGTAGATGTCGCCTCGCCGCTCGGCCGAGCCGGTCCACGGTCGGCCGTCGATCCAGTGCGTCACATGCTTGCTCACGGAAGACCTCTTCAGTGTGATTGCGGGAGTCCTTTTTCGAGTCTGCGGCTCGCGCGGGGGCCGCGTCACTTTCCAGAGTGTCGGTCCCCGCGCGTTTCGCCTTACAACGCCCGTCCGGACCATCGCCGCGGGCCGCGAATCGCGGCTACGAGTCGAAGCCGAGACCGAAGCGGTCCAGCGTGCGCAGCCAGAGGTTGCGCTTGCCGCCGTTGTGGTCCGCGCGGCCCAGCGACCAGGCCGTGACGTTGATGCCGACGGACTTGAACGGCTCCGGCGGGAACGGCAGCGGCTTCGACTTCACCATTTCCAGCTCGGTCAGCTCGGTCTGCTCGCCGGAGAGCAGGTCCAGCATGACCTGCGCGCCGAACCTGGTCGCGCCTACGCCCAATCCGGTGAAGCCCGCCGCGTACGCCACTCGTCCGTCGTAAGCCGTGTCGAAGAACGCGGAGAACCGCGTGCACGTGTCGATGACGCCGCCCCACTTGTGGGTGAAGCTCACATCCGCCAACTGGGGGAACGCCTCGTAGAAGTGCCTCGCCAGCTTCTCGAAGGTCTTCGGACGCTGGTCGAGCTCCGGCGCGATGCGGCTGCCGAAGTGGTGGACGGCGTCGTAGCCGCCCCACAGGATCCGGTTGTCCGCGCTCAGCCGGTAGTAGTGGAAGTGGTTCGCGCTGTCGCCGATCCCCTGGCGGTTGCGCCAGCCGATCGACGCCATCTGCGCGTCCGTGAGCGGCTCGGTCATCAGCGCGTAGTCGTAGACCGGCACGATGTACGGCCGCACCCGCTTGATCAGCGACGGGAAGGCGTTCGTGCCGAGAGCCACCCGATCGGCCGAGATCTGACGGCCGTTCAGGGTACGCAGACGCAGCGCCATCCCCCTCTCGGTCTTCTCCAGCCCGGTGATGCGCGTACCCTCGTAGATCTTCACGCCGAGCGCGAGGCAGGCATCGCGCAGCCCCCAGGCCAGCTTGGCCGGGTGCACCATCGCGCAGCCCTCGCGGTCCCACAAGCCCGCGTGGTACGTCGGCGAATCGACTTGGGCGCGGATCGCGTCGCGGTCGAGGAACTCCACGTGCTCGCCGTACTGCCCGGCCACGTCCGCGTACTCGGCCAGGTCCTTCGCCTGCCATTCCGCGGTGGCCACGCTCAGCTGGCCGGTGCGCTCGAAGTCGCAGTCGATGCCGTAGCGCTCCACACCCGCCTGCATCGCGTCCAGGTTCGCCGCGCCGAGCTTGACCAGGGTGCGCAGCTCCGCCTCGAAGCGGTCGATCCCGTTCGCAAGCCCGTGGGTGAGCGAGGCCTCGGCGAAGCCGCCGTTGCGCCCGGAGGCCGCCCAGCCGATCCGGTTCGCCTCGACGAGCACGACCTCGCGGCCGGGATCCCGCTCCTTGGCGATCAGCGCGGTCCACAGCCCGCTGTACCCGCCGCCGACCACCGCGAGGTCGCAGGTCAGGTCCTCGGCGAGGGCGGGCAGGGCAGCCGGCCGGCCGGGGTCGTCCAGCCAGAACGGCACCGGCGCGGCCCCGGCCAACGCATGGCTGACTTCCATGGGGATCCCTCTCACTGTGTCTGAAACGCGCTTCGGGAATTCATCCTGGCGCCGGTCATGGGGCGTGCACCAAAGGCAACGGTGTCCGATCACCTACTCGAATCTTGCACTCTGGAAGTCCGCACCGCCGCCCGAAAAGCTCGGGCGGCGGTCTCCGCGAAGACCGCCGCCCGAGTGAGAACGCCGCGGGTTACGCCCTACGGGTCTTGATGATCTGCGGCACCTGGGCGAACGCGATGCCGGCCAGGGTGATGAGCAGCATCGTCGAACCGATGACGTCGATCTGCGCCGGAACCGAGTGCTGGAACGAGGCGTAGACGTACATCGGGAAAGTCACCTCGTTGCCCGCCGTCAACACCGTGATGATGTAGTCGTCGATCGACAGCGCGAAGGAGAGCAGAGCGGCGGCCAGGATGCCCGGCATCACCAGCGGCAGCGTCACCCGGCGGAATGTCTGGGTCGGGGTCGCGTACAGGTCCGCCGCGGCCTTCTCGAGCGTCGGATCCATGCCCGCGAGGCGGGCCTTGACCGTCACCACGACATAGCTGAGGGAGAACATGATGTGCGCGATGACGATCGTCCAGAAGCCGAGGGCGCCGCTGCCGATGGTGTTGTAGAAGAACGTCACCAGCGTCATGCCCATGGTCACCTCGGGCGCGGCCATCGGCAGGAACAGCAGCACGTTGATCGCCGAGCGGGCCTTGAAGCGGTGGCGCGTCATCGCGAACGCCACCATGGTGCCCAGCGCCGTCGCCCCGATCGTCGCGATGATCGCGATGGTGACCGAGAGCTTGATCGACGAGCACATGTCGGAGCTGGCGCACGGGTGCTGCCAGGCGTTCGTGGAGAACTTGTTCCAGACGAAGTTGTACTTGTTCGGCGGCTCGTTGAACGAGAACACCAGCATGATCACATTGGGCGCGATCAGGAACAGGAGGATCAGGACCGTGACGGCGAGCAGCACGTGCGCCCTGATCCACCCGAGGGCCTTGGAGATCACAGCAGGTCCTCCGTTCCGGCCCTCTTGACGTAGAAGAGCACGATGAGCAGGGTGCCGACCGTCAGCACCACGCCCATCGCCGAGGCGGTCGGGTAGCCGGACTCCGAGCGCAGCGCCTCGTTCTCGATGACCTGCCCGATCACCATGGTGTTCGGGCTGCCGAGCATGTAGGCGTTGATGTAGTCGCCGACCGCCGGGATGAAGGTGAGCAGGGTGCCGGCGATCACGCCCGGCAGCGAGAGCGGCCAGGTCACGTGCCGCCAGGTCTTGAAGCCCGAGCAGTACAGGTCCGCACCCGCCTCGTGCAGCCGCGGGTCGATCTTCTCCAGCGAGGTGTAGAGCGGCAGGACGGTGAACGGCAGGAAGTTGTAGACCATGCCGAAGATCACCGCGAACGGCGAGTTGAGCAGCTGATGGTTGTTGGTCAGCAGGCCCAGGTGCGCCATCAGGTCGGTGACCTTGACGTCCATCAGGAACCGGGTGACCGGCCCGTGGTCGGCCAGGATCGTCTCCCACGCGATGGTGCGGATCAGGAAGCTGGTGAAGGCCGGCGCGATGACCAAAGCCATCAGCAGGTTCTTCCAGCGTCCGCCGCGGAAGGCGATGAAGTACGCCAGCGGGTAGCCGAGCAGCAGGCAGAGCACCGTGCACGCCACCGAGTAGAACAGCGAGTGCGCGATCTCGGAGTTGTACGTGCTGAAGGTGTCCGAGTAGTTCGCCCAGCGCCAGGTGAGGGTGAAGCCCTCGTCCAGGCTTCCGGTCTGCACCGAGGCGGAGACCGCGGTGAAGATCGGGATCAGGAAGAAAAGCACGAGCCACAGCACGCCGGGGGCGAGCAGTATGTACGGCAGCGGGTTCCGCTTCCTGCGACTCTCGCCGACCGCCGGAGACGCGCCCGCGTCGAGCTGGGCGGTCGCGGCGGTCACGAGGCGGCCTCGTCGTCGATGTCGGCACCCGCCTCGATGTCCTGCCTGCCGTCGAGGCCGAAGGTCTGCCCCGGCTCCCAGTGCAGGCTCACCGCGGAACCCGGCCGGTGGATCTCCTGGCCTGAGTTCTGTTCGAACACCGCGAGCTCCTCGCCCCACGGCATCTTCACCAGGTACTGGGTGGAGACGCCGATGAAGGACGCGTCGGTGACCACGCCGCCCTCGAAGACGTTGCGCCCGGCCGGGATCTCCGCGCCGGCCGCGGCCAGGTGCACCTTCTCCGGACGGACGCCGACGATGGCCGCTCCCGTCTCGACCCGGCAGCGGGCCGCGGGCAGCGCGATCCGGTGGCCGTGGGCCTCGACGGTCAGCGTGTCGCCGTCCTTGCCCGCCACGGTTCCGGCGACCAGGTTGGACTGGCCGAGGAAGTTGGCCACGAAGGTGGTGGCCGGGTTCTCGTACAAGTTTTCCGGCGAGCCCATCTGCTCGATCCGGCCGGCGTTCATCACCGCGATGGTGTCGGCCATCGTCATCGCCTCCTCCTGATCGTGCGTCACGTGCACGAAGGTGAGGCCGACCTCGGTCTGGATCCGCTTGAGCTCGATCTGCATCTGCCGGCGCAGCTTCAGGTCGAGCGCGCCGAGCGGCTCGTCGAGCAGCAGCACCTGCGGCTGGTTGATCAGCGCGCGGGCCACGGCGACCCGCTGCTGCTGGCCGCCGGAGAGCTGGGACGGCTTGCGCTTGGCCAGGTGGCCTAGCTCGACCAGCGCCAGCATGTCCCCGACCTGCTTGCGCACCTCCTTCACGCCCCGCCGGCGCAGGCCGAACGCCACGTTCTCGTGGATGTCCAGGTGCGGAAAGAGCGCGTAGTTCTGGAACACGGTGTTCACCGGGCGCTTGTACGGCTTGGTCGAGGTCACGTCGGTGTCCCCGATGAAGATCCGGCCGCGCGTCGGGTCCTCGAGCCCGGAGACCATCCGCAGGGTCGTGGTCTTGCCGCAGCCGGATGCGCCGAGCAGGGCGAAGAACGAACCCTGCGGAACGGTCAGGTCCAGGTCGTCGACCGCGGTGAAGGAGCCGAACCGCTTGGTCAACCCCTCCACCCGTAGATCGCCGACGGCGTCGAAAGTGCTCATCTTCAACTCCTTATTGTGCGGCCGGGCTCAACCGGCGATCTGGTTGAACCGGGTCGTGTAGGAGTTGAGCTGGTCCACCGTCAGGTTCATGAAGCCCTTGGCGCCGGCCTGCATCTTCGCGGTCGGCACGATCAGCGGGTTGGACGCCGCCGCCGAGTCCAGCGTATTGAGCGAGGCGGAAGCGCCCTGGACCACGGGGATGTAGTCGATCCAGTCGTCGAGCTGCGCCGCGATGTCCGGGTTGTAGTACCAGTTCATCAGCAGCTCGGCGTTCTTCTTGTGCTGCGCGTAGTTCGGGATGCACATGTTGTCCGACCAGGCGAGCATGCCCTCGGTCGGCAGGTCGACGGTCACCAGGTTGGCCTGGCCGAGCTGCGCGACGTCCCCGGAGTAGGCCATCGTGGCGCCGATGTTCCCCTGGCTGAACGAGCTGATGTAGTCCTGTCCCATGAACTGCCGCACCTGGCCGCTCGCCTTGGCCTGCTTGATGTAGTTCAGCGCCGCGTCGAAGTCGGAGGGGGTGAAGTTCGAGGGGTTCTTGCCCAGCGCGAGCAGTGCGAAGGCGACAGTGTCCTCCATCTCGGCGAACAGCACCACCTGCCCCTTGAGGTCGGGGCGCTCGAACAGCTCCTTGATCGAGGTGACCGGCGTCTTCACGATGCTCTTGTTGTAGGCGATCGTGGTGTAGCCGTACGCCCAGGGCATCGTGAACTTGCGGCCCGGGTCGATCGCGTCGTTCAGGATCGCCGGCAGGATGTTCTTGTGGTTCGGGATGTTGCCGAGGTCGAGCTGCTGGATGTAGTCGTAGTGCCGCAGCACCGGGATCATGTAGTCGGAGAAGACCATGAGGTCCACGCCGGTGTCCTTGCCGGCGGACAGGTCCGGGTCGAGCTTGGTGTAGTACTCGTTGTTGTCGGTGATGTCCTCGACGTAGTTGACCTTGATCCCGTACTTCTTGGTGAACGCGTCCAGCGTGGGGTGGTCGCTCGAGTTGTTGTCGCTCGCGATGTCGATGTACGAGCCCCAGTTGTGGAAGTTGACCACCTTGTCGGTGGCCGACAGGTCCTTGGCCGCGTGCCCGGTGGCCTGGGCCGCGGGAACCTGGGTCTGCTTGGCCGCGGTGCCGCAGGCCGAGAGCAGGCCGGCGCCGGCGACGCCGAGCGCGCCGGCGGCCGAACCGCGCATCAGGGCCCTGCGCGAGAGGGCGTAGGTGGCGGAAGAGCGGCGCATCGATCCGGCGGCGGCCGCCGCGGCTATCTGCTCCTGCATGCGGTCGGGCATCGGGGCCTCTTTCTTCGAGAGTGGATTATCAAACGTGGGATACAGCGAGGATTCCCCGAGACGGAGAGGCGGGCTACCGGGAGAAGACGGTCCGGTGCCAGTCCTTGCGGGCCAGCCCGGTGATGTCGTGCATGACGTGCTTGACCTGGGTGTACTCCTCGAGCGAGTACGCGGACATGTCCTTGCCGTAGCCGGACTGCTTGTAGCCGCCGTGCGGCATCTCGCTGATGATCGGGATGTGATCGTTGATCCACACGCAGCCGGCCTTGATGTCGCGGCTCGCCCGGTGGGCGCGGACCAGATCCTTGGTCCACGCGGAGGCGGCGAGGCCGAACGGCGTGTCGTTGGCCAGGCGGATGGCTTCGTCATCGGAATCGAAGGGCAGGGCGACCAGGGCCGGGCCGAACAGCTCCCGCTGGACGATCTCCGAGTCCTGGCTCACTCCGGTCACGAGGGTGGGCCGGTAGTAGGCGCCGTTCTCGAACTCGGTCCCGCGCAGCTCGCCCGGGAACTCGCCGCCGACCACGATCTTGGCGCCGTAGCCGCGGGCCCGCTCCACGAACGCGGCCACGGAATCACGCTGGCGCACCGAACTCAGGGGGCCGAGGTCGGTCGCCGGGTCGTTTGGGTCGCCCAGCTTGATGGCGGCGAACAGTTCTGCGACGCCCTCGACGAACTCGTCGAAGCGGCTGCGGTGCACGTAGGCGCGCGTGGCGGCGGTGCAGTCCTGGCCGGTGTTGATCAGCGATCCGGCGACGGCACCGTGGATGGCCGCCTCCAGGTCCGCGTCATCGAACACGACGAAGGGCGCCTTGCCGCCGAGCTCCAGGTGCACGCGCTTGACGGTCTGCGCGGCGATCTCGGCGACGCGCTTGCCGACCGGCGTGGACCCGGTGAACGAGACCATGTCGACGTCGGGGTGGCCGATCAACGCTTCGCCGGCAACCCGGCCGAGACCGGTGACGACGTTGACCACGCCGTTCGGGATACCGGCCTCGGTGCACGCCGCGGCGAAGGCGAGCGCCGTCAGCGGGGTGATCTCGGCGGGCTTGAGCACGATCGTGTTGCCCGCGGCGATGGCCGGCAGTATCTTCCACGCGGCCATCTGGAGGGGGTAGTTCCACGGCGCGATCGAGCCGACCACTCCGATCGGCTCGCGGCGGATCGAGGAAGCGTGCAGGCCGCTGTACTCGCCCTGCGCCTTGCCCTCGAGGTGGCGCGCGGCGCCGGCGAAGAAAGCGACGTTGTCCACCGTGCCGGGCACGTCGAAGTTCGTGGTCAGCCGGATCGGCTTGCCGGTCTGCGAGGTCTCGAGCCTCGCCAGCTCCGCGGACCTCCCGTCGAGGATCACGGCCAGCTTGTGCATCAGGGTGCTGCGCTCGCCGGGGGTGGCACCGGCCCAGCCGGGCAGCGCGGCGCGTGCGGCGGCCACCGCCCGGTCCACGTCGACCGGGCCCGCGTGCACCGAGCTCGCGATCACCCGGCCGGTGGCCGGGTCGAGGACAGAGAGCCCCTCGTCCCCCGTGCCGTCCGCGAGCCCGCCGTCGATGTACTGGTGCATAGTGTCCGCTCCTGGAGCGTGATCGGTTTTCGGTTGCCCTTCCCGGCGTCTTTCAGACGCTTTGACGCCGAAGCCTGTTCAGCTTTGGCAGTTTGTCTGAAGGCGGCGCTCGGCGGATCTTCGACGCGCCTTCGGCGTCCGCGACCACGCTGCCGCACCGACCGAAGGATCGTGACATAGACCACGCGCTTCCGACAAGGGATTCCGCAGGGAAACTTGGCCTGAACGACGGATTCTTGATGACTTTCCGATCACGATCATCGAAGTCCGTCGTTCGAAGGAAAGTCTCTGCCACCTTGCCAGTCGGGCGTCCAGCTGTCACAGTGCCTGTTGTAGGCCCGTTCGAGCGACAACCTGTCGCAACCCGGCATGACGGGTGGATAAACGGCCGCTCACGCGCTCCCCGGACCCCCGATTGAAAGCCTGACGACGATGTCCCTGCCTCCGATCGACCAGCCCGACCCGCGGGCGCCGCTGCTGCCCGGGTACCCGACCGTCGCCGAGGTGCTCGCGCTCGACGCGGTGCGCCAGGGCAACCCGCGCGTGGTGGCGGGCACGGCGGGGCTGGACCGGCGGGTGCGCTGGGTGCACGTGACGGAACTGACCGACGTGCGCGAGATCCTGCGCGGCGGCGAACTGGTGCTCTCCACGGCGATCGCCTGGCCGGACGACCGTGAGTCGCTCGCGAGGTACATAGCCGACCTGGCCGGGCTCGGCGCCGCCGGCCTCGTCGTCGAGCTGGGCCGGCGCTATCCGCAGGCCCCGCCGAAGCCGCTGCTGCTCGCGGCGGAGAAGCACCGCCTGCCGGTCATCACGCTCGGCCGCGACACCCGTTTCGTGACGATTACCGAGGCGGTCCACGCGCGGATCATCGACGCGCAGCTCGCGGAACTGCGGGCCTCCGAAGAGGTTCACCAAACCTTTACCGAACTCGCGGTCGAGGGAGCCGAGCCGGGCGAGGTCGTCCGGCAGATATCCAAGATGGCCGGGCACCCCGTCGTGCTGGAGAACCTGGCGCACCAGGTGCTCGTCTACGACACGGCCACGACGACGGAGGAGGCGCTGCTCGACGGCTGGGAGGGCCGCTCCCGCGCCGTGCGCCCGGCGACGCGGACCGCGTACGACGAGCGTTCCGGCTGGCTGACCACGGTCGTCGGCGCGCGCGGCCAGGACTGGGGCCGGCTCGTGCTCGTCTGCGACGGAATCCCGGCGCCCGCCCCGAGCCGCCTGATCATGCTGGCCGAGCGCGGCGCGGCGACCCTGGCGCTGAACCGGCTCATGCAGCGCGACCGCGAGTCGCTGGAACGCCAGACGCACCGCACGCTGCTGACGGCGATCCTCAATCACGCGCACTCCTCGTCCGAGATATCGCTGCGCGCGCGTGCGATAGGCGTCCGCCTCGACGACAAGCGCCTGGTCGGCATCGTGCTCCGGCTGCGCGGGCACGCCTCCTCCCTTGAGCACCAGTCCCGCCTGCGCGAACTCACCGACAATGCCGCGGCCGCCGTCCGCGACAAGCGCCTCGCCGCCCTGATCGGCGCCGTGGACGAACACTCCGTGGGCCTGCTGCTCGCCCTCGGTCCGCAGGACCGCGAGGACGTAGCGCTGGAGACCTTCGCCAGTTCGGTGCGCAAGCTGGCCGGCCCCGACGGCGGCGACTTCGCCATCGCCGTAGGTACGTCCGTCGGCGCGGTTCGCGACGCGCGCAGGTCACTGCTCGAAGCCGTACAGGTCGCCGACGCCGCGATCCGCCAGACCGGCGGCCCCTCGTACCACCGCCTCGTGGACGTGCGTCTCAGGGGTCTGCTTCACCTGCTCCGCGACGACGCGCGGCTGCAGACGTACGTCGAGCGCGAGCTCGGCCCGCTGCTCGCCTACGACACCGAGCGCGGCACCAACCTCGTCGCCATGCTCGGCATCTACCTCGACCAAGGCCGCAACAAGTCCGCCGCCGCCGACGCCGCCCACCTGTCCCGCCCCTCGTTCTACGAGCGGCTGCACCGCATCGAGCGCGTCCTCGGCGTCGACCTCGACTCGGTGGAGTCCTGCCTCTCGCTGCACGTCGCGCTGCTGGCGCTGGAGGCCGTGCGCAACATCTGAGCCGTCTGGGGCCGGCAAGGAGCCTGCGGCGGGTCACGCCGGAGCGGCGAGCTCGATGCGCGGGAACAACGCAGAGCTCTGCGGCAGCCTGCCGTCGTCTGGGCCCGGTGCGCACTGAGCGGCGATCAGGTGCGCAGCCGACGGCACGAACGGCTGAAGGCATGTCGCCAGGTCGACGCACGCGGCGTGGAGCGAGGCCAGCGCGTCATCGAGCGTTACCGACGCAAGCCGGTCGCCGTCGCGCTCAGCCTTGGCCAGCTCCCAAGGCCGGGTAGCGTCGATCGCTCGATTGGCCTCATCCACGATCCGCCAGGCGGCCGACGTCGCCCGCCGGAAGTCGAAGTCCCCCAACGCCTCGCCGATCGCCGCCCGCGCCCGTGCGCACGCCAGCCCGAGCGCACCAGCTCCGGCGCTCGTCCTCGGCACCGCTCCGCCGCGATACCGATGGATCATCGTCACGGTCCGGTGCACGAGATTCCCCACTCCCCCGGCCAACTCGGCGTTAGCCCGGTCCACGACCCGCTCCAGCGTGAAGTCCGCATCCCCCGCGCGCGGCACTTCGCGCAGCAGCCACCACCGCACCGCGTCCGTCCCCACCTGCTCGACCAACCGCGCCGGATCAGCGGTGACGCCACTGGACTTGCTGATCTTCCGGCCGCCGATGGTGAGGTAGTCGTGCACGAGGATCTCGGTGGGCAGCGGCAGTCCTGCCGACAGCAGCATCGCGGGCCAGTACACGGCGTGGAAGCGGATCACGCCCTTCCCGACGAGGTGAATCCGCCGAGTGCTCTCGGCCCACCACGTCGTGAAGTCCGGATGATCGTCGCCGAATCCGAGGCTGGTCACGTAGTTTCCCAACGCGTCCCACCACACGTAGACGACCTGCGACGGATCACCCGGCACCGGAATCCCCCACCCGCGCGCGCGGATGTGCGACCGCGACACCGAGAAATCGTGCAGCCCACTGTCGATCAGCGACAGGATCTCGTTGCGCCGCGACGCAGGTTCGATGCGCAGCCGCCCGCTGACGATCAGCTCCCTGAGCCGCGCCTCGTAGCGCGACAGGCGGAAGAACCAGTTCTCCTCGCTCACGACCTGCGGTTCAGTACCGTGCTCCGGACACCTTCCCTCGAGCAGGTCCTCGGAAGCGTGGAACTGCTCGCAGCCGACGCAGTAGAGACCCGAGTAATGCCGGCGGTATAAATCCCCGCGTGCATCGCACAGCTCCCAAAGCCGTTCAACACCGCTTCGATGACGCGGGTCGCTGCTCGTCCGGATGAAGTCGTCGAACGACAAGTCCAGCGGCCCACGCAGCGCCGCGAACGCCTCGGCGTTCCGGTCGACGAACTCCTGCACCGGCACGCCCTCAGCCTTTGCCGCGAGCACGTTCTTGAGCGAGTTGTCGTCCGTCCCCGTCAGCGCGCGAACCTCTTCGCCCCGCTGCCGCGCATGCCTGGCAAGTACGTCCGCCTGCACCAGTTCGAGCGCGAACCCAACGTGTGGCTGCGCGTTCACGTAGGGAATCGTCGTGGTGATGTAAGTCCGTCGTGCGTTCATCGCCTGCTCCGTCTCGTCTTTCCGAGCCGAAGCCGCGAGCCGGGACCGCACCGCACATACACGAAAGGCCCCGTCTCGGGGCCTCGGGATCGATCGTGGTCACGTCGGTCCGCGCGTCAGCAGCCCCGCGAGCGGGGCATCATCTGGGCGCTGGATCGAGTCATGATTCGAGGCTAGCAGTGCGGGGGCGGATCGGCTGAGCGAATTCGCACGGGAGGATCCGGGCCGCTCCCGCCATACTGGCGATTGGAGCGGTCCTAGCCGCCGCATGCGCGCGGTGCGCGCTTAGATCGCCGACATCACGTGCTTGACGCGGGTGTAGTCCTCGAAGCCGTACATCGACAGGTCCTTGCCGTAGCCCGAGTGGCCGAAGCCGCCATGCGGCATCTCGGCGACCAGGGGGATGTGGGTGTTGATCCACACGCAGCCGAAGTCCAGGTCGCGGCTGAAGGCGAGGGCGCGGGAGTGCGAGGCGGTCCAGACGGAGGAGGCGAGGCCGTACTCCACGCCGTTGGCCCACTCGAGGGCCTCGTCGTCGTCCGAGAACTTCTGCACGGTGATGACCGGGCCGAAGACCTCGTTCTGGATGATCTCGTCGTCCTGGTTCAGGTCGGCGACGACGGTCGGGGCGAAGAAATAGCCGACCTCGCCGACGCGATGGCCGCCGGCCTTGACGGCGGCGTGCGCGGGCAGGCGCTCGATGAAGCCCTGGACGCGGGCGAGCTGGTTGGCGTTGTTGAGCGGGCCGTACAGCACGTCCTCGTCGTCCGGCCGGCCGGTCTTGGTCGCGGCGGCCGCGGCGGCGAGCTTCTCGACGAAGGCCTGGTAGACGTTCTCGTGCACGAGAACGCGGGTCGCCGCCGTGCAGTCCTGGCCGGCGTTGAAGTAGCCACCGACGCTGATGCCCTCGACGGCCGCGTCCAGGTCGGCGTCGTCGAAGACGATGCAGGGGGCCTTGCCGCCGAGCTCGAGGTGCACGCGCTTGACGTCCTTGGCCGCGGAGGCCGCGACCTCCATGCCGGCGCGGACCGAGCCGGTGATGCTGGCCATGGCCGGGATCCTGCTCTCGACCAGGGCGCGGCCGGTGTCGCGGTCGCCGCAGACGACGTTGAAGACGCCGGCGGGGAAGAATTCCTGGGCGACCTCGGCGAGCAGCAGCGTGGACATCGGCGTGGTGTCCGAGGGCTTGAGCACTACGGTGTTGCCGGCCGCGAGTGCGGGGGCGATCTTCCAGATCGCCATCAGCAGCGGATAGTTCCACGGCGTGACCTGGGCGCAGACGCCCACCGGCTCGCGCCGGATCGAGGAGGTGTGTCCTTCCATGTACTCGCCCGTCGCCCTGCCCTCGAGCACCCGCGCGGCTCCGGCGAAGAAGCGCAGCTGGTCGATGATGGGGGTGAGTTCCTCCGTCCGGGTGAGCCCGAGCGGCTTGCCGGTGTTCTGCGACTCGACGGCGGCGAACTCGTCCGCCCGCGCCTCGACGGCGTCGGCCAGCTTGAGCAGGGCCAGCTGGCGGGCGGCGGGGGTGCTCCTGCGCCAGTCCTTGAAGGCCTCCTTCGCGGTGCGCAGCGCGTGCTCGACGTCTTCCGCGCTCGACACCGGCGCGAGGGCGATCACCTGCTCGGTGACCGGATCGATGATCTCGCTGGTCTTACCGCCAACGGTCTCGACGGGCTTGCCGCCGACGATGTTGCGCAGTACGCGGGGCTCCATACGGCACTCCTGAGGTCGTCTAGGTCGCTCTGCGACAGCACTCTAGTCCGAATATAGAGACTCGGCGAGACCTCCGAAGCTATTGATTCCGTGGCATTGACGGCCATGGAACACGAAATCCATCGGATCAGCCTTGCCAAACGACGGGAATAGCAGACATGATGAACGACGTGTCGATCGACGGCGCGGCCCGGCGCAGAAACCCGGGAGCGTCCTTGGACGCTGTGTCCAAGGCGATCATCGAACAGCTCCAGCAGGACGGTCGGCGCTCCTACGCCACGATCGCCAAGGCCGTCGGGCTGTCCGAGGCTGCGGTGCGCCAGCGGGTGCAGCGCCTGCTGGACTCCGAAGTGATGCAGGTGGTGGCGGTCACCGATCCGCTCACCGTCGGCTTCAACCGGCAGGCGATGATCGGCATTCGGTGCGAAGGTGATATCGAGCCGGTGGCCGCGACGCTGTCCGCGATGGAGGAGGTGGCCTACGTGGTCGCCACCGCGGGCTCGTTCGACCTGATGGCGGAGGTGGTCGCGGAGGACGACGACCAGCTCCTGTACATCATCAACAAGCGGATCCGGGCGATCCCGCAGGTACGGAGCACCGAGAGTTTCGTCTACCTGAAACTGCACAAACAGACCTACACCTGGGGTACCCGATGACAGAGACCATCGACAGCCGCGCCTACGACCACCTCTGGATGCACTTCACCCGGATGTCCAGCTACAAGGACCACCCGGTGCCGACGATCGTCAAGGGCGACGGGGCGTACATCTGGGACGCCAAGGGCCGCCGCTACCTCGACGGCCTCGCGGGCCTGTTCGTCGTGCAGGCCGGCCACGGCCGCGCCGAGCTGGCCGAGGCCGCCGCGAAGCAGGCCAAGGAGCTGGCCTTCTTCCCGGTCTGGTCCTACGCGCACCCGAACGCCATCGACCTGGCGGACCGGCTGGCCTCCTACGCCCCGGGCGACCTGAACAAGGTCTTCTTCACCACCGGCGGCGGCGAGGCGGTGGAGACCGCCTGGAAGCTGGCCAAGCAGTACTTCAAGCTGGTCGGCAAGCCGATGAAGCACAAGGTCATCAGCCGCTCGATCGCCTACCACGGCACCCCGCAGGGCGCCTTGTCGATCACCGGCATCCCGGACGCCAAGAAGTACTTCGAGCCGCTGGTCCCCGGCGCGCACAAGGTGCCGAACACCAACTTCTACCGGGCCGAGGAGATCTCCGGCGTACCGGAGCTCGGCCAGGACCTCGAGCGCTTCGGCCGCTGGGCCGCCGACCAGGTCGAGCAGGCGATCCTGGCCGAGGGCCCGGACACCGTGGCCGCCGTGTTCGTCGAGCCGGTGCAGAACTCCGGCGGCTGCTTCCCGCCGCCGCCCGGGTACTTCCAGCGGCTGCGCGAGATCTGCGACACCTACGACGTGCTGCTCGTCTCGGACGAGGTCATCTGCGCCTTCGGCCGCCTCGGCACCATGTTCGCCTGCGACAAGTTCGGCTACGTGCCGGACGTCATCACCTGCGCCAAGGGCATGACCTCGGGCTACTCCCCGATCGGCGCCGCGATCATCTCCGACCGGATCGCCGCTCCGTTCTACGAGGGCGACAACTACTTCCCGCACGGCTACACCTTCGGCGGCCACCCGGTCTCGGCGGCCGTCGCGATGGCCAACCTGGACATCTTCGAACGGGAGGGCCTCAACGAGCAGGTGCTCAAGAACGAGCAGGCGTTCCGCTCCACGCTGGAGAAGCTCGGCGACCTGCCGATCGTCGGCGACGTGCGCGGCGACGGGTACTTCTACGGCATCGAGCTCGTCAAGGACAAGGCCACCAAGACCACGTTCGACGACGACGAGTCGGAGCGCCTGCTGCGCGGCTTCCTTTCGACGGCGCTGTTCGACGCGGGCCTGTACTGCCGCGCCGACGACCGCGGCGACCCGGTCGTGCAGCTCGCGCCGCCGCTGATCTGCGACCAGCAGCAGTTCGACG
>Ga0310811_10005706_pt1 | contig 15809 bp, 19 predicted proteins | sample YCmetagenome_FD_207642 | JGI IMG/M metagenome (GOLD analysis project Ga0310811, IMG submission 207642) | Soil microbial communities from experimental microcosm in Duke University, North Carolina, United States - YC | ecosystem: Engineered > Artificial ecosystem > Soil microcosm > Unclassified ...
ATGCGGTCCCCAGCGGCGTGGCGGCATTCACGGGCAGCGAGCCGTCCGGCTGCAGCTTCTGGCGCCTGGCCGCGAGCGGGCGCGTCTTCTACACGGTACCGGGCGATCACCACAACTGTCCGATCGGCAGCCACACCCACGCGATCCCGCTGCCGGCCGCGCGCGCCGCCGAGCTGCCCGATACGCTCGGCTTCATGGCGAAGATCGGCTACGTGCGCATGGAGGAGGTCCCGGCCATTCCCGTGCTGTCCAGGACGCCGGCCGTCGTCGTGTACGCGCCACTGGGCGACACGCCGGTCGATCCCGACGTCGTGCTCGTGGCCGGCCGCCCCGGCCGGCTGATGCTGCTGATGGAGGCCGCCGGACACGCCGGCGTCACGACGCAGCCGGGGCTGATGGGGCGACCGACCTGCATGGCGCTGCCCGCGGCGCTGGCCGGCGGCGCGGTGGCGAGCACCGGGTGCATCGGCAATCGCGTCTACACCGATCTCGGCGACGACGAGCTGTATGTCGCCGTGCCCGGACGTGACCTGGCGCGGGTGGCCGCGTCGCTGGCGACGATCGTCTCGGCCAACGACACGCTGGCCACATATCACCGCGATCGGCGGCGCGCGCTGGCGACGGAGTAGCGGGCGCCGGGGAAGGGCGTCCGGCTCGAGGGTTAGGCCGTGCGCTCCCGCTCGCCGAAGAGGCCGGTGGGCCGGAAGACGAGCAGCACGATCAGCAGCAGGAAGCCGTAGAGATCCTTGTAGGCAGCGGAGATGAGCACGGAGCCGAGGGCCTCGATCACGCCGAGGAGCAGCGCGCCGACCACGCTGCCGACGATGGAGCCCAGGCCGCCGATGACGATGATCTCGAAGCCCTTGAAGGTCGAGATCGCGCCGTTCTCCGGATAGACGAGGAAGTCCGGCGCCAGCAGCGCGCCGGCGCCAGCGGCCAGCGCCACGCCCACCCCGAACGCCAGCGTGTCCAGGCGCAGCACGTCCACACCCGCGGTCTGGATGCCGACGCGGTTCTGCGCCGCGCCCCGCAGCGCCCGCCCGATCCACGTCGTCTTGATCACGAGCGTGAAGAGTCCCAGCAGGACGACGGTGCCGATGAGGGCCACGAACCGGTTGCCCGACAGCGGCAGGGTGCCGAGGGTGACCGGACGGGCGTAGTCGGGCGGCGCGTACTGGTTCGGACCGCCCAGCACGATGGCCAGATTGCGGAAGAGGATCATGAGGGCAATCGTCACCACGGTCGCGTACTCGTCGCGCCGCTCGATCACGCCGACGTACATGGGCCGCAACGGCCCACCACGCTCACGATGAGCACGTACTGCACGTAGCTGCCGATCATGAAGAACTCGCCCATCGCCCAGTTGATCATCTTCATGACGCTGTAGATGAACGTGATGCCGAGCGCCATCAAGCTGTAGATGACCCCGATGACGAGGCCGGCGAGGAGGTACTGGGACGCGAGCGTCAGGTCCACGCCGGGCTCAGCGGCCGGCCGGCATCCACTCACCCGTCTTGAACTCCGGGGGATAGATGATCTTCGCCTCGGTGAAGGGCATGTCCGTCTTCGTGTACTGCACCAGCAGCATCGGTGGCGTCCACTGCTGCCAGTACGGGCCCTCCCCCCGGGTGAAGCTGATCGTGCCGTTCCAGCCCTCGAACTTGCCGGCCAGCAGCGCCTTGACCACATCCTCCGGCTTGTCGCTCTTGGCCGCGTTGACGGCATCGGCCACCAGCCACACCTGGGCGTAGGCGTTGAAGGCGCCGTAGATCGGCTCCTCCTTGAACTGCTCGATGTACTTGCGGCGGAAGCCGTCGCCGCGCGGCGGCAGCTTCATGGTGGGATGGTAGTAGACGATGAACGACGCGAAGGTGCCCTTGTCCCCCAGGTTCTTCCAGTACTCGGCGCGGGCGGGCGCGTCGTAGGAGATCAGCATCGGCACCGCCGGCGACAGCCCGACGTCGTAGGCCTGCTTGCTGATCAGGTACACCGGCGTGCCGATGCCGACGTTGAGGAGCACGTCCGGCTTCCAGTTCTTGATCTCCAGGAGCTGCGGCGTGAAGTCGACGACGGCCCGATCGAAGATGATCGACTTCAGCTCGGCGCCGGGCACCGCCCCCGGCAACAGCTTCTTCGTGTCCTCGGCCAGCCCCACGCCGTAGTCGGTGTTCTCGGCGATGATCGCCACGCGCTTGAACCCGCGCTCCTTGATCCAGCGGTTCCACATCACGACGCGGTCGGTATCGATCACGTGCGTGCGGAAGGTGTAGGTCAGGTGCTTCTCGGTGAGACTCTTGGCCGAGGCCTGGGTGAGGAAGAGCGGAACCTGGAACTGCTCGGCCAGGACCTGCACGGCGGCCGTGACCGAGCTGTGGAACTGCCCGACCACCGCCACCACCTGGTCCTGGGTGGCGAGCTTGCGCAGGCCGGCCGAGCCCTTCTCCGGCGTGCCGGAGTCGTCCTCGACGACGAGCTCGACCTTCCGACCCAGGACACCGCCGCGGGCGTTCACGTCGTCCGCGGCCATCTTGGCGCCGCGCACGATGAACTGACCGGCGGCCGCGTCGCCGGGCGGCGACAGCGGCGTGAGCACACCGATCTTGAGCGGCTTCTGGGCCAGGGCCGGCGCGAGGCGCCCGCCGGCCGAGAGTCCGACGGCGACCAGCAACGTGACGAGCAGGACGGTGTGGCGGCGTGCGTTCATCGCGAGCCCTCCGTGGCGGATCGTTCGGCGGGAAAGTTATCACAGGCCGTGAGACAATCCCCGCCCAAGATGCGCCCGACCGCGTGCCCGATCGTGCGGCAGATCGTCTGAGCGCGCTCGAGACCCGCGCGCTCACGAAGCGTTTCGGCGGTCTGGTGGCCGTCGATGGGCTGGCGCTGAGCGTGGGCGAGGGCGAGGTGCGCGGCCTCATCGGGCCCAACGGCTCCGGCAAGACGACGACCATCAATCTGCTGTCGGGCCTCTACCGGGCCGACGCCGGCGAGATCCACCTGCGCGGTGAGCGGATCGACCACCTGCGCCCCCACCAGATCGCGGGCCGCGGCGTGGCCCGCACGTTCCAGATCCCGAAGGTCTGGGGCCACATGACCGTGCTGGAGAATGTCCTGGTCCCGGCGCTGGCCGAGCACGATCGCGGGGTGGGTCGGCCGCGAGCGGAGATCCTCGATCGAGCCCATCGGCTGCTCAGCTTCGTGCATCTCGAACGGCTGCGCGATGGCCTCGCCCGGGAGCTGTCCGGGGGCCAGAGCATGCTGCTGCAGATCGCGCGGGGGCTCATGATCCATCCCATCCGCCTCTTCCTGATGGACGAGCCCTTCGCGGGTGTGCACCCGATGATCAAGGACACGATCATCGAGACGATCGTGCGGATGAACCGCGAGGAGGGCGTCACGTTCCTCATCGTCTCCCACGAGATGGGGACGCTGCGCCGGCTGTGTCCCCGGGTCTCGGTGATGCACGAGGGACGGCTCATCGCCGAGGGCTCGTTCGAGGACGTGGCGAATCACGCCGTCGTCCTCGAGGCGTACCTGGGGCGCTGACGATGGCCCTGCTCGCGCTGCACGACATCAGGGCCGGCTACGCGGCGGGCCTCGACATCCTCGACGGTGTCGAGCTGGCGGTGGCGTCGGGCTCGCTCACTGGCATCATCGGACCGAACGGCGCCGGCAAATCGACGCTGCTGAAGACCATCTTCGGTTTCCTCCATCCGCACGGCGGCCGCATCGTGTTCGATGGGCAGGAGATCCAGGACGCCCCGCCCCACCTCGTCAAGCGCCTGGGCATCGGCTACGTGCCGCAGGCCACGAACACCTTTCCCCAGCTCACCGTGCACGAGAACCTGCAGCTGGGGACGTGGGTCTTCCGGCGCGACGCCGCGCGCGTCGCGCGGATGCTGGAGCGCGCCTACGCCGCCTTTCCACGGCTGGCCGCCAAGCGCCGGCTCCGCGCCACGGGGCTGTCGGGGGGCGAGGCGAAGATGCTCTCGATCGCCAAGGAGATGGTCACCGACCCCCGGCTGCTGCTGGTCGATGAGCCGTCGGCCGGGCTGTCGCCGAAGGTCGCCGAGCAGGTCTACGGCGAGCTGCTGGCCGCGCGGGCCCGGGGCGTGACGATCCTGCTGGTTGATCAGAACATCGCCAAGGCCGTCGAGATCGCCGACTACCTCTACATGCTCGAGATGGGGCAGGTGCGGCGGGCCGGGCCGCGCCAGGCGTTCGCCGATCAGCTGCGCGATCTCATCCGCGACGCGCTGCTCGGGGTCTGAGCTGACCGCGTTCCATCGGCGCCTGGGATGGGGCCTCGTCGCCTACGCCGCACTGGCCTGGCTACCGTGGGCCGTGGGCGAGTACCAGACGCACGTGCTGACCACGTGCCTGTACTACGTGATTCTCGCCGTCGGCTGGAATCTCCTGGCCGGCTACACCGGGCAGTTCTCGCTCGCGCATCACACCTTCGCGGGGATCGGCGCCTACACCTCCGCCCTGCTCGTCCTCTACGCGCGTGTCCCACTGCTCGTCGGCATCGCCGCCGGCGTGATCGTGGCGGCGGTGCTCGGCTGGGGGCTCGGCACGCTCTGCCTGAAGATGCGGGCCATCTACCTGGCGCTGTCCACCTGGGCGTTCGCGGAGTCGGTGCGCCTGCTGATCACGGTCGAGTACCAGGTCACGCGCGGCGATCTCGGTCTGGCCACGCCATTCCTGTTCGGCACGCCGCGCTCGAAGGGCTACTACTACGTGTTTCTCGGCACCGCCGTCGTGGCCGTGCTGGCGGCCGCCCAGATCATGCAGTCACGCATCGGCATCTACATGCGCGCCATCCGGGACGACGAGGAAGCGGCGGCCGTGATGGGCGTGGACACCTTCAAGTGGAAGCGAGTTGTCTTCGCGGTGTCGGCGGTGTTCGCCGCCACCGCCGGTGGACTGCAGGGGCACTACGTCGGACTGCTGTCCCCCACTCCGATGAAGTTCAACGAGATGGCGATCATCGTCATCATGGTCATCGTGGGCGGCCTCCGCACCTTCATCGGGCCGATCCTGGGCGCGGTGCTCATCGAGCTCCTCTTCGAGTGGCTCCGGGCCTGGGGCGAGCTGCGGATGGTCCTGTTCGCGCTCCTCGTGATCGTCGTGGCACGGGGCTACCCGACCGGCCTGGCCGGGATCGCCCGCGCGATCGGCGGCGTCCTGGCGAGGCGCGTGCGCCCTAGCGCCGCACCCACTCCCTGAGCGCGGCCTCGTCGACGTCCACGCCCAGCCCCGGACCGTCCAGGGCGAGGATGCAACCATCGGCGTAACGCACCGGCGCCCGCACGACATCGCCCCGCAGCAGCAGCGGGCCGAAGAGCTCGCAGCCCCAGGTCACGGGCGCCGCGGCGACCGCCGCCTGCAGATAAGCGGCCGTGCCCAGCGAGGTCTCGATCATGCAACCGACGTAGCAGCCCAGCCCGGCCGCCTCGGCGATGCGGGCGATGGCCATCGTCGGCGCCAGCCCCGCCGACTTGGTGAGCTTGAGCGCCAGGATCGACACGCCGCCCCGCCGGGCCAGGGCCAGCGCCTCCTGCGGCGAGCCGCACGACTCGTCGGCCATGATCGGCACGCTCACGCTACGCGCGATCTCGGCCAGGCCGTCGAGGTCCCAGCGGGGTACGGGCTGTTCGACGAACTCGAGATCGTACGGCTCCATCGCTCGGATCGCCCGCAGCGCCGTCGGCCGGTCCCAGCCCTGGTTGGCGTCCACCCGCAGCTGCACCTCGGGACCGACCGCCTCGCGAATGGCGCGCACGCGCGCGACGTCCTCCGCCACCGGATGGGCCGCGGTCTTGATCTTGAAGATGCGATGGCCGTGAGCGACCTTGTCGCGAGCCTCGGCGACCTCGGCGTCACCGCTGGCGACGGCCAGCGACCACGACAGCGGCACACGATCGCGCACGCGCCCGCCGAGCAGGCGATGCACCGGCACGCCCAGCGCGCGGCCGTTGAGGTCCCACAGCGCCATCTCGACGGCGGCGCGCGCGAACGGATTGCCGGCCACCCGCCGGGCCATCTCCAGGCGCAGCATCTCGAGCTGCGCGGCGTCGCGGCCAATCAGCCAGGGGACGACGTAGCGCCCGAGCGTCGCCGCGATCGACTCCGCCGACTCCTCGCTCCACGTCGGCCCGCCGAGGCAGGCCGCCTCGCCCCAGCCCACCAGGCCGTCGCGCGTCTCGATCCGCACGAAGACGAAGTTCACCGCCGTCAAGGTGGTGAACGACATGTGGTGCGGCCGGCTCACCGGGATGTCGGCGAGGATCAGCCGGACGTCGCCGATGATCAGCGGCGAGGCCGGCGCCGTCACTCGGCGTCGGGACCGCGGTCGTGCTGGGCGGCGCGGCCGGCGGCGAAGCGGCCGGGGTCGAACAGCGACAGGTCCAGCGACGGCTTGCCGTCGAGGATCCACTCGGCGGCGTAGCGGCCGGTGGCCGGCGAGTGCTGGAAGCCGTGGCCGCCGAAGCCGACGGCCAGGAAGAAGCCGTCGACACCTGGCGCCCAGCCGATGATCGCATGATCGTCGGGCGTGAGCGGGCGCAGCCCGGCCCAGCCGCCGGCGATGCGCGCTTTCTCGACGATGGGCACGCGGTGCAGCGCCTTCTCGACCGTCTCGTCGATCTTCGCGCGATCGACGGGAACGTCGAAGTCCTCGCCAATGTCCTCGACGTCGCCGGGGGAGAGCAGCAGCTGCTCCATCTCCTTGCGGAAGTAGAAGCCGCTGGCCCGATCGGTCGTGAGCGGGACCGGCCCGGGAATCTCGGGGAACGGCTCGGTGTAGAAGATGTGACGGCGCCGCGGGTGCACCGGCACGTCCACGCCGGCCAGCCGGCCGATGCGCGCCGCCGACGGCCCCGCGGCGTTGATGACGAGCGGCGCCGAGATCGCGCCGTCGGTCGTCGTCACGCCGTGCGCCGCGCCGTGAGCGACCTCGATGCCGGTCACGCTCACGCCCTCGACGATGCGCACGCCCAGCTCCCGCGCGCGCCGCGCGAAGCCGCCGGTCACCTCGGCAGGGCCGGCCATGCCGTCGGTGGGTCCCCACACCGCGGCGATGAGATCGTCCACGCGCAGCGCCGGCACGATGGCCTGGGCCTCGGCCGGCGTGATCTCGCGCACGTCCACGCCGAGCCGGCGCTGCAGCGCCATGCGCTCGCGATAGCCGGCGAGGTCCTCGGGGTCGGAGATCAGGAACAGGTAGCCGATGCGCCGATAGCCGATGTCGACGCCGAACTCCTCCGCGAAGCGCTCGAAGACGCCGATCGCCTCCAGCGAGAAGCGGATCTCCGTCTCGGTCGGGAACTGCGAGCGGATACCGCCCGCCGCCTTGCTCGTGGTGCCGCTGCCGACCGCCTCGCGCTCCAGCACGACGACGTCGCGCTGGCCGCGCCGGGCGAGGTGGTAGGCGATGCTGCAGCCCACCACGCCGCCGCCGATGATCACCGTGCTCGCCGTCCGGGGAATGGCCATGAGACAGCGAAGATAACAGCCAGGCCGGTCGATGCCAACCGGCCTGGGAGGGCGCGTCGCCCGGCGCCCGCTCGGGACGCCGGGCGCGTTGCGATCAGGAGGTGCGGGGCGCGAGTTGCCGCTCGGTGTCGCCGAGCGTCCACCGGCCGGCGCGGATCAGCGCCAGGCCCAGGGCGACGCGCAGCGAGCCGGGGGCCGGCGTCGCGGCGCGAGCGAGCTCCTGACGCTCGCAGCGGGCGCGCAGCTCGGCCAGGTGATCGCGGGCGAGAACCTCCAGCGCATAGCCGTTCATGTCCATGACAGCGACTCCCGCAGCGCCGGCCGCGCCTCCGCCGGCCGCGAGCCGGTCGCCGTCTGCTGGCTCAGCACCACCTCGTAGCGCGCGTTCGCGAAGTGCCTCTCCGCAGCCTCCAGCACCTCGGCCACGACCGACGGCCGCTCGAAGGGCACGGCCACCGCCACCTGCCACGCGCCGCCGCGCCGGCGCACGAACGGGGCGACCACCGCGCCGAGCCGCGCGTGCAGCGCATCGGTGAGCGCGATCTGGCGCCGGATCTCCGCGTGCCGCCGCCCGTGCCGGCGCTCGACGAGCGCCATCGCCGCGGCCAGCGCCGCGAACGGCGTGACCAGCATCAGGATTGCCACCAGCGTTGCCATGACATCCTCCTTTGCCAGGTGAGACACCGGGGAGGCGCCGGCGTGAAACGAAGAGACGACGTCAGCTCGGGAGGGGATGCAGCTCGGGATGGCAGCTCGTGCAGGGCACGAGACCGGCGGCCTCGGCCTGCTCGCGCGTGGCGAAGAGGCGGCCGATGGGACGCCGCGCGATGTCGCCGCACGTCGGCAGGCAGTACTCGCGCGAGGGATTCGGCTCGTAGTGATAGAGCGTACGCCGCTCCACCTTCGGCGTCCCCGCGTGCCGCGTGGCCACCCCTTCCACGCCGAGCAGGTGCTCCTTCAGGCCGAGGCGATGACCGGCGTAGCCGACCAGGTCGCCGCTGCTGCCGATGATGCGATGACAGGGCACGACGATCGGCAGCGGGTTGTGGCGCAGCGCCTGGGCGACGGCGCGCACGGCCGACGGCTTGCCGAGCTCGCCGGCGATGCCCCGATACGACGCGACCGTGCCGTAGGGCACCGCGGCGGTGGCCTGGAGTACCGCGCGCTCGAAGTCGCTGCGGGCGGCGTGCAGATCGAGCGGCCAGTCGAGGTGCGTGCGCCGGCCCTCGAAGTACTCCATCAGCTCGCGACCGAAGCGATCGACGCCGGTGGCGTCCTCGTGGGCCTCGACGCCGGCCAGCCGGAACAGCCGCGAGCCGGACACGCCGCGCTTCCCGAGGTACTCCACCAGCGCCACGCCGTGCTCGGAGCGCGCGATGAGGATCGGACCCAGCGGCGAGTCGAACACGCGATAGCCAAGCACGCGGCTGCGCAGATCGGCCAGGCGCTCGATCAAGCGCTGGCGCGCCGCCTCCACGTCGCCGGCGGCTGGCGCCATCGCCCGCAGGGCGCCGACGGTCGCATCGATCGCGTGATAGCGCGCGAAGTCGTCACGGCAGGCCGGGCAGCCCGCGACGTGGGCATCGACCCGCTCGGCCTCGGCGGCCCCGGCCTCGCCGGTGGCGGCGGCGATGAGATCCGGCTCGATCTCGGCGCACGTGGTCCTGGTGCTCATCGCGCGGACTCCGCCAGGGGCTGGACGTGGCCGTTGAGGGTCGTGCGGAGCTTCCGGAGCGCCTGGAAGACGTGAGCGCGTGCGCTCTCCGGCGAGCACTCGAGGCTCGCCCCGATCGCGTCGTAGTCGAGCTCGTGGAGCTTGCGCATCGTGAATGCCAGGCGCTGCTTGAGCGGCAGCCGGCGGATCGCCGCCTGGGTCAGAGTTCGTATCTCACCGGCCATGGCTTCTTCCTCCGGTCCATCGAGATCGAGCGCGGTGCGCGTCGCTCGCACCGTGGCATGGGCGGCCTGGCGTCGCTTCTCCGACCGCACGTGGTTCTTGTAGACGTTGGTCGCGATCGTGAACAGCCAGGCCCGGACGTTGGCGTCGGGCGTGAGCCGGGGCCAGGCCCGGTAGGCGCGCAGGAACGTCTCCTGCGAGAGATCGTCGGCCTCGGTGGCTCGCCACGCCAGCCGCCGCAGGTACCGGAAGATCTCGCCGTGGTGCGTCGACACGACCGACTCGAAGACGGTCTCCACCATCGGCCTATGAAACACCCGGGGGCGTCCGATGTGAAATGGTGCCGATCGAATCGGCAGGGCCGCGACTGTGGGGGCAGACGCGTCGCGAGGGGCCGGCCCGTAACTGTGCGAGATCGTGGGCACTGGGTCTGGCAGGGCACCGCCGCCTGAGCCCGCCATTTGACCGGGCCGCCTCTCTCCTGCGACCATCCCACGCGGGAGGGAGAGGGATGGCGAGCGTGGTCGTGCGTGGGGCATCGAGCGGGTTCGCGCAGGAGGTGACGGTCGATCGCCACCGCCTGGCGGCGGACGAGCCGCTGGCCGCGGGCGGGACCGATACCGGCCCCTCCCCCTACGATTACCTGCTGATCGCGCTCGGCTCCTGCAAGTCGATGACGGTGTCGATGTACGCCCGCCGCAAGCAGTGGCCGCTCACGGCGGTCGAGGTGCGCCTCTCCCACAGCAAGATCCACGCGACCGATTGCGCCGAGTGCGAGACGCGCGAGGGACGGATCGACCGGATCGACGTCGAGCTGGCGCTGAGCGGGACGCTGGACGCCGAGCAGCGCGCCCGGCTGCTGGAGATCGCCGACAAGTGCCCGGTGCATCGCACGCTCGTGTCCGAGATCAGCATCAAGAGCCGCCTGGCCTGAGGAGCCCCATGATCGATCCCATCACCGTGTCGGTTCTCACTCACCGCTTCGAGGCCATCGTGCAGGAGATGGGCGAGGCGATGCTGCGCACGGCCTACTCGCAGATCCTGAACTCGAGCCGCGACTTCTCGACGGCGATCTGCGACAACCAGGCCCGCCTGGTCGCCCAGGCCGAGCACGTGCCGATCCACGTGGGCGCCGTGCCGTGGGCGGTGGCCGCCGTGCGCGACGCCTTCGCCGGGCGCGTGCGGCCCGGCGACGTCTTCCTGCTCAACGACCCCTACCACGGCAACAATCACCTGCCGGACCTGACGGCCTTCGTGCCGGTGTTCGTGGAGGGCGAGGTCGCGTTCTGGTCGGTGAACCGCGCTCACCAGAGCGACATCGGCGGCTCCACGCACGGCGCCTACAACCCCGGCGCGACGGAGATCTGGCAGGAGGGCATCCGCATCACGCCGCTCAAGCTCTACGACGCCGGCGAGCTGCGCGACGACGTGCTGCAGATGATCACGACCAACGTCCGCCACCCGCACGACTTCATGGGGGACCTGCGGGCGATGATCGGCTCGGCGCGAGTGGGCGAGCGGCGGCTGCTGTCGCTGGTCACCTCCTACGGCGCCAAGACCGTGATCGACGCGGTCGACGAGATCCTCGACGGTGCCGAGCGCCAGGCCCGGGCCTGCGTGCGCGGCTGGAAGGACGGCGTCTACCGCGGCGAGAGCATCCTGGACGACGACGGCCACGGCGCCACGGACATCCCCCTGCGCGCCGTCGTCACCAAGAAGGGCGACAGCCTGGTCATCGACCTGAGCACCTCGTCGCCCCAGGTGACCGGCTTCATCAACTCGGCGTTTCCCAACACGATGTCGGCCGTGCACATGGCCTTCGCCTACCTGATCGATCCGCGCACGCCCAAGAACTCGGGAACGTTCCGGCCCGTGAAGGTGATCGCCGCGCCGGGCACGATCGTGAATCCCAACCCGCCGGCGCCGGTGACGCTCTCGACGAACCACTGCGCGCAGGAGATCGCCGAGTCGATCATCAAGGCGCTGACGCCGGCCACACCCGAGCGCGCGATCGCCGGCTGGGGGCGGCGCTTCCGCATCGCCATCAAGGGCGTGAACCCGCGCACGAAGCGGCCGTTCATCTGGCACATGTTCCACGCCCGGCCCGGTGGCGGCGCCACGATCGCCGGCGACGGCTGGGAGACCGCGGGCGAGGGTCAGGCCGCCGGTGGCATCAAGTTCGGCAGTGTGGAGGTCGCCGAGGCGCGCTTCCCGCTCACGTTCGAGCACCACGAGTTCCGCGCCGACTCCGGCGGCGACGGCCAGCACCGCGGCGGGGTGGGGGCCGTCCTGCGCCTGCGCGTGGACATCGAGGAGCCGGCGGTCGCCAACACCGCCGGCGACGGCGTGCGTCACGCGCCGTACGGGTTGCTCGGCGGCAAGGACGGGCTGCCGCACCGCTATCGCCTCCTCTCGCGCGGCCGCACGCGCGTGCTCAAGACCAAGGAGGTCGGCGTGCCGGTGCGGCCGCGCGACGTCTTCCTTATCGAGTCCTCGGGCGGCGGCGGCTACGGCCCGGCCTCGCGCCGCTCCCGCGAGGCGCGGCAGCGCGACCTCGACAACGGCGTGGTCACCCGGGCCGGGCGCCGTGGCTGAGGATCTGCTGGAGAGCGTGCGGGCCCGCGCCCGCGGCAACGCGTTCTGGCAGTACCTGGGGATCTCGGTGGAGGCGGCCAGCGAGGGGTTCGTGCGGCTGCGCGTGCCCGTGCGCGACGAGCTGCGCAACGCGCCGGGCGCGCCGGTGCACGGCGGCGTGCTGGCGACCCTGGTGGACGCCGCCGTCGGCGGCGCGCTCGGCACGTATGGCTCGGCGGCCGCCGGCGGCGTCGATCAGGCCACGCTCGACCTCAACGTGAGCTTCGTCGGCGCGGCCCGCGGCGACGCGGTCTACGCCGAGGGGCGCATCCTGCGCCGCGGGCGCACGATCGCTTTCGGCGAGACGCGCGTGACCGACGGCGCGGGCGCGCTCGTCGCCGTCGGCCGCGCGACGTACATGATCATCGCGCCGCGGACCTAGCGCCTCAGCGCTCCTGCCCGCGCGGAGCGGCAGCGTTCTTCGCGCCTGATTTCTTCATGATGACGGCGGCGAGTCCTCCGCCCGTCGTCGCAACGCCACTCGCCAGGAGCACGGCCGTGGTCAGGCACACCGGGCACATGGTGATCTCCCTCCCTCAGCCCGCCTTGGGCTGGTACTCGTCGTTCCGGCGAAACCAGAGATTCTTCTCGTTGCGGCCCTTGGGGGCGCGATCGAGCCACTGGTACATGCCCCAGAGTCCATCGAGCCCGCGTGCATAGGCGGAGTAGGTGTGATGGACGACGCCGCCCTCCAGCGCGAACGCGCTGAGGCCCGGGCGGTCGCGATGGTACGTGGGGGCGTCGACGCCGCACGTGGCGGCGAACTGATCCTCGACCTGCGGACCGCCGCCTTCCTGCCCGGCGCGCCACGCGAACACCGGCTCGCGGCGGTAGTTGTACTCGACGCCCCCGCCGCGCTGCTGCTCCTCGGTGAACCAGACGTTGAAGTCCCGATTGAAGTCCCCGCCGGCCGAGGACGCCCAGGGGAATGTCCAGCCGAGCCGTCGCTTGTACGCCTGCAGCTTGGCGAGGGGCGCCCGCGACACGGCCCAGAGCATCACGTCGTGATGGGCCAGGTGCACGGCGATGCCGTTGAAGCCGTCGGCGATCGCCGAGCAGGACGGGCAGCCGGCCCTGTAGTCGGGCCCGAACATGAAGTGATAGACGAGGAGCTGGGAGCGGCCCCGGAAGAGGTCGCTCAGCGAGGCGCTGCCCTCGTCGGTGTCGAAGCGATAGGCCGTGTCGATGGGCACCCAGGGCAGTTCTTGGCGCTGCTGCGCCAGCTCGTCGCTGCGCCGGGTGTGCTCCTTCTCGGCCTCGAGCAGTGCCAGCCGTGCGGCGAGCCACTGCTCACGCGTTCCGGTCCTGTGCGTCGTCATCGCGCTTCCTCCTCCTAGGGGTGTCCTTCAAGGTTCGTCGGGTGTCGCCTGCCCATGCGATAGATTTAGCGCCGGATCTCGAAGGGTGGGAGTGACAAGTGTGACGGGATTGGGATGGACGCGCTGATCGCGGGCGCGGCGCGCGCGCTGGCGGCCGGTGATCCCCTCGGCGCGCTGAGGCGCATCGCCCTGCGCGACGACGCGCCGGCGCTCGCGCTGCGCGGCACGGCGATGGCGCAGCTCGGCGATCTCGCGCGGGCGAAGGTGCTGCTCCGCCGCGCGGCGCGGGCCTTCGGCCCGAACGCCCCCGTGGCCCGCGCACGGTGCGTCGTCGCCGAGGCCGAGATCGCGCTCGTCTCCCGCGACCTCGGGTGGCCCGAGCGGGTGCTCGAGGCGGCGCGGGCGACGCTCGAGGAGCACGGCGACCGCGCCAACGCGGCGCACGCGCGGTATCTCGCGGTGCGGCGTCTCGTGCTGATCGGACGCCTCGGCGAGGCCGAGCGTGCGCTCGCGCGACTCGACCCTGCGACCCTTCCTCCGGCGTTGCGGACCGTTCACGAGCTGGTGATGGCGGGGATCGCGATGCGGCGCCTCCGGACGGGGGCGGCGCGCACCGCGCTGACCCGGGCCCGGCGCGCCGCGGACCACGCCGGCATCCCCGCGCTGTCGGCGGAGGTCGAGAGCGCCTCGCTCGTGCTGAGCGCGCCCGCGGCCCGCCGGATCGCGAACGGCGGTGAGCGCGTGCTGAGGCTCGCCGAGGTCGAGACGGTGCTGGCGTCGAACGCCTTCGTCGTGGACGCGTGTCGTCACGTCGTGCGGCGGGCGGGGGCGGTGGTCTCGCTGGTCCGGCGTCCCGTGCTGTTCGCGCTGGCCCGCGCGCTCAGCGAGGCATGGCCGGACGACGTACCGAGGGACGCGCTCGTCGGCCGGGCCTTCGGATCGAAGGTCGCCGACGACTCGTACCGCGTGCGGCTGCGCGTCGAGATTGGACGGCTTCGCGCGGCGCTCCGGACCCTGGCCGGCGTCAGCGCGACGAAGCGAGGGTTCATGCTGGCGCCGCGCCGCACCCGCAAGGTGCTCGTGCTGGCCCCTCCCGTCGACGAGGAGCACGCGCACGTGCTGGCCTTCCTCGCCGACGGCGAATCGTGGTCGACCTCGGCCCTGGCGCTGGCGCTGGCCACGAGCCAGCGCACGGTGCAGCGGGCGCTCGACGCACTGGAGGCCGCGGGCAAGGTGCAGTCGTTCGGCCGCGGCCGGGCGCGTCGCTGGATGACGCCGCCTGTGCCCGGATTCACGACGACCTTGTTACTCCCCAGCCCGCTGCCGACAGACTAGGATGTCCGCATGAAACGATCCACCGCCGAGGTCGTTCGCGAGTACGGCCCGTTCCCGGAGGCCGGCCGCGTGCATGGAGTGACGTACGACGGTCACACCGTCTGGTTCGCGACCGGAGATCGGGTGCTTGCCTTCGATCCGGACAGCGGCCGCCCGGTGCGCTCACTCGCGGTGCCCGGCGCGCAGGCCGGAACGGCCTTCGACGGTCGGCACCTCTTCCAGCTCACGGGCGACAGCATCAGGAAGATCGATCTGAAGACCGGCCGCGTGCTCGCCACGATTCCAGCACCCGGCCGCGGCGGCGACTCGGGCCTCACGTGGGCCGAGGGGACGCTCTTGGTAGGGCAGTATCGTGACCGGAAGATCTACCAGATCGATCCCGAGACCGGAACGATCCTCCGCACGATCGAGTCCAACCGGTTCGTCACCGGCGTCACCTGGGTCGACGGCGAGCTGTGGCACGGCACCTGGGAAGGCGACGAGAGCGATCTGCGCCGGATCGATCCCCGGACGGGCGAGGTCCTGGAGCAGATCGAGATGCCGCCCGGCGTGAACGTCTCGGGCCTCGAGTCCGACGGCGGCGATCTGTTCTTCTGCGGCGGTGGGGCGAGCGGCAAGGTGAGAGCCGTGCGCCGGCCCCGGCGCGGCTCCGCGACGCGTTCTTAGCGTCGCTCCCCCGGCCGCGCCGGCCACGTCCGCCACGGACGTAGCGCGGGCGGCCAGGGGAATCGACGCCGCGTTCTTATCGACCGATCCCCAGCAGCACCAGCAGCAGGATGAGGCCGAGGGGGAGGCCGAGCAGCCAGAGCAGTATGTAGATCATCGCGTCATCCTCCTCCGTGTCACGCCGCGCGGCGCGACTGCCCATAGGCCGTCACGTCACGACGACGGTGATAGGTCCAGGACATGGGCTCGCCCGAGGCCAGCCATCCACCGAGCACGCTACCGATCAGGCCGAGCAGCAGGCCCGTGAGGGCCGCCACCGCGCCGTTGCGCACGGCCGCCGCCAGCTCCGGGGTCATGGGCGGGATCGCCACCCACGCCGGGCCCGCGACGAGTCCGCCGTACCAGCCGCCGAACATCGCGCCGGCACCGGCCGCCGAGAGCAGAAGCATGACCGGGATGGTGAG
>Ga0310811_10005707_pt1 | contig 15808 bp, 12 predicted proteins | sample YCmetagenome_FD_207642 | JGI IMG/M metagenome (GOLD analysis project Ga0310811, IMG submission 207642) | Soil microbial communities from experimental microcosm in Duke University, North Carolina, United States - YC | ecosystem: Engineered > Artificial ecosystem > Soil microcosm > Unclassified ...
CTCATCCCGCGCGACTCGACATGACCGCCCTCAGGCCCTGGTCGACGCTGAGCGCGATCGAGCAGTCGCTGGTGCGAGGCGGACTTCGCACGAGACGCACGGCAGGCACCATCCAGGCACACGGGATGGCCCTGCGCTGGTCTCACGCACCACACGCGCCGCTGACCCGCGGCTATACATACGCCGATCAGCACGAACTGGTCCCCGAGTTCGCGAACGCAGCCAGCAATCTGATCGCCCAGAGCGTGCTCAACGTGCGGTACACCACAGAGGCCTTTCCGCAAGACTCGGATCCCACGGTGGCACCTGGCGAGCTCGAGCGCGTGCTTCACGACCCGGCCACGTGGATCTGGAATGAGCAGGAGCCACACCACTACTGGCTCGATGTGCCGAGATCAGCACACGAACACTGGTACCACCCGGCCTACGTCGCCATGGCACGCAGCGACTATCCCGCATGGCGCGAGCTGGGCGAGCCCGAACAGGCGATCCTGGTCAGTGCCATGGAAGCGAGCGGCATGCTCACCGGCCCGTTCGGGATCTGGAGCCAGCCGCAACCGGCACTCACCCCGCCGCAGCGGCTCGATGCAGTAGACGAACTCCTCGCGCCGCTTCTTCCGTTCGTCCGAGACGGACTGCTCGAAGTGCAGTTTCGTGCCGACGCACGCAGCACCGAGTACACCGTGATTCCGCTCAGTGAGCTGAGATCGGCGTTCAACGGCACCGAGATCTGGCGGGACCACGACGAGGCGGACTTCTTCGAAAACGCGCACGCGGTGTTCACCTTCGTCGGCTACGCCACCTGGCACAGGCCGCAGGCTGCCGCAGCAACACCTCCTGACGAATGAACGGCCCGCTGCCGCTGCCCGCCCCGCCTCAGCGACGTCCCGTGTAGGCAGGTGCGAAGAACACCAGTACCGTCATGTCCTGGGTGACGTCGTGGAAGTGGTGATCCTCTTCGGCGGGAACGAACAGCGTGATACCCGCAGCGACGTCGACGGTGCGGTCACCGGAGGTGAAGCGCCCGCTCCCGCTCAGCACGTGGTAGATCTCGTCTTCGGCGTGCGGCGCCTGGTCGTCCGTCGCGCCGGCCGGGATGGAATACGTCCCCACGCTCAGCGCCGGCACCCGCAGGTGCTCCGCGTAATCGGCGGCCCCGTCCGCTGCGGGCACGAACCGGCCGGCGTCGACAATCTCCACTGGCCGATCATCCCACAGGGGCCCGGGGGGCCGATCTCGCCGCGGACTACCGTGCGACCGGAGCGGCCACCGGGGCGTCCCAGTCGATCCGGTACCGCTGCTCCCACCCCATGAGGTCGCGGACCTTCAGGCCATCGGCGACCGCATCGTGAGCCGCATCGACCCCGACTCACAGTGGCCCTGATCTGCCAGAGGGCCCTGATCCGCCAGAGGCCCTGACTCGCAGGGGCCTGATGCGCAGCGACCCTGGCCCGGCAGTGCGCCCGAGGTGATGCAGGCTACTGAATCAGCCCCCGACCTACCCTCGTGCGGCTGACGGCTGGCGTTCGAGAATCCGGCGCGCGAGCTCGAGGCTGTCTTCGGGGCGTTCCATCGCGCGAGCGGCGGTGACGATGACATGGCCGATCCCCATGTCCTCGGCGCGCTCGATCACTGCGGAGGCCTCATCGGCCGTGGTGTCGGGGTTGGGGTTGAAGCAGAGGATGACGTCGATGGCCGCAGGATCGCGGTCGGCCTTCTCGGCGGCGGTACGGATCGCTTCGAGTCCGTCGCGAATGTGGTCGAGCGGCTGGCCGGGAACGGCTACCGGAAGCCAGCCCTCGGCGCGGCGCCCTACGCGCTCGAGGGCGGCGGGGTGGCTCCCGCGAGATAGACGGGCGGCTTCCTGACGGGCTTGAGCCCCACGTAGGTTTCCGGGATGGTCCAGTACTCCCCGGCGTATGCGCCGGGGTCGTCCTGCCAGTAGCGGCTCAGGATGTCGAGGCATTCGTCGAGTCGCCGGCCGCGTTCGCGCATGGGCACGTTGACGGACGCGTACTCGTCCGGCGACCAGCCGGCGCCGAAGCCGGCGATGAGCCTGCCTCCGGTGATCACGTCGAGCGATGTGAGCGTCCTGGCGAGCAGGATCGGCGGATACAGGGGTGCCACGAGGACGTTCGTGCCGACCTCGACGCGCGTGGTGACCGATCCGATCGCGGTCAGGAGGGCCAGCGGGTCGAGGACGGAACGGAAGCGTTCGGGGATGCCGCCGGTTCCGGGATAGTTCACGGTCGGATGGACCGGAGCGATGACACGGTCCGAGGCCCAGAGACTCGCCGCGCCGAGGTCTTCCAACGTCTTCGCGTACACGGGGATTTGCGCGAACCGTGCCGACTGCGCACCGTACTGGGGGAGGCTGGATCCTACTCGCATGAACTCATCTTCTTCGTGCCCGTCAATCGCTGACCACTGCTGCGATTTCGGTGAATACCCGGATCAGCGGGAAAGCAGCGCGCGGTGAACTCCCGCGCAGGACGACACTATCCCGTTGCAGCACATGGCTTCAAGCTTGAAGTGAGACATCGTCAGCCCGCCTCGACGGTGGCGGCCTCCCTAATCGCGGTCGTACTTCGCGGCCAGTTCCATCCCGTAGATGCGCACCAGCTCATGGATCAGGTAGCGGCCCCCGGGACGCGCGGAGACGAGATGCACCGAAGCGAGCTCGGCCAACGCCTCCCGCGCCTCCCGCACTCCCAGGCCGGCCAGGCTCGCGGCCTCAGCCGCCGCTATATCGTCACCCTGATACGCGCCCAGCAGCCGGAACAGCCGTGCGGCGCGCACCCCGAGCACGCGGTAGGACCACGAGAAGACAGCGCGCGCATCCATGGCCGCGTCGCCACCGAGAACGAACGCGTCCAGACAGGTGCAGCCGGCAGCCAGAGCCTGCACGATCTCGTCCGAAGACGCCGGGGTGTCCGCGGCGAGGCGCGCCGCGACGATCGCGAGCGCCAGGGGCAACCCGGCGCAGCGTTCGATGATCAGATCGGCGACACCCGCCTCCTGTTCCAGGCCAGGCCGGTGAGCGCCGAGGGCGACTGTGAGGAACCGCGCCGCCTCGTCGTGGCGGAGCAGGGACAGCGGCACGGAGTGGGCGCTGTGGCTGGCGATCAGTCCGGACATCGGATTGCGGCTCGTGATGAGTGTGCGGCACCCCGGCGCACCGGGAAGCAGGGGCCTGACCTGCTCCGCGTCGCGCGCGTTGTCCAGCAGCAACAGCATGCGCCGCCCGGCCAGCATGCTCCGGAACTGTGCGGCGCGCGCCGAGAGCGAGGCGGGGACCAGGCATTCGGCGACCCCCATGGACGCCAACAGGTCGGCCAGCGCCTGTGATGGATCCGTGGGCCCGCCGCGCGGGTCGAAGCCGCGCAGGTCGACGTACAGCTGGCCGTCGGGGAACTCCGGCACGAGCAGATGGCCGCACGCGACGGCCAGCGCGGTCTTGCCGATTCCCGGCATGCCGTGCACGATGCCGACCGGCGCCGCGGGACTCGCCCGGTTCGTCGCCCAGTCCAGCAGGGCCTCGAGTTCCGCCGTCCGGCCGACCAGGTGCTCCACCCGGGGCGGCAGCTGGGCCGGCCGGATACCCCCGCTCCACAGCGTTCCGGCGAACACGGCGGCATCATCGGGTGCGGGGATCGCGTCGGCGGCGGGAGCCGTGGCGCGGTCGGCCTCCGGCGCGCCGCGGCCGCCCGGCGAGCCCGACGGGCCCCGCACCGTGATCTCCCCCGCCGGGCTCGCGAGCGACGGATGACCGCCGGCCAGCACATGCCGGTGCGCCTCGCGCAGACCCACGCCGGGTTCCGTCCCCAGCTGCTCGTTCAGGAGGCGCCTGGCGTCGCGGTAGACCGCCAGCGCATCCGCCTGACGCCCGGCGCCGTGCAGGGCGAGCATGTGCAGTTCGCGGAGGCGTTCGTCGAACGGATGCTCCAGCACCATCCCGGGCAGCTCCGCCGCCATCTGCGCGTACCGTCCGAGGCGCAACGCGCATTCGACGTACTCTTCGAACGCGGTCCGACGCAGTTCGCTCAGCCGGGTGCGCTGGGCATGGGCGTACGGTCCCGGTACCCCGGTGAGCGGGTGACCGATCCACAACGCCAGACCCTCCGCGTATCGCGCGTACGCACCGTCCACGTCGTCACCGCGCCGCAGGGCCCGGGCCCGCGCCACCAGGTTCTCGAAGACCACCAGGTCCACGCCGACGCGGGCGCTCGCCAACGCGTAGCCGGACGTGCCGGACTCGATGAACGCCCCGCGTCCCGCGGCCGCCGACCGGCGCAGCCGGTAGACGTAGTTGCGCAGCGCCATCGGCGCCGTGCGCGGCGGGTTCTCCCCCCACACGTCGTCGATCAAGCGGTCGGGCGAGACGGTGACGCCCACCCGCAGCACGAGGGCGGCGGCCACCGCCCGCTGCTGCGGGGGTCCCAGGTCGAGCTCCGCCCCGGAACGCCAGGCCCGGAGCGTGCCGAGCACCTGAAAGCGGACGTCAGGGTCCCGATCTCTCTCGCCGCCACCCTTCGCCGTGCCCTTGCCATTCGTCTCAGGAGGACCACCGACGGTCCATCCCCGATGCCCCGCGGGAGAGCCCATCTCCAAGCCACCTCCACGAATGACGCGAGCACCTCCCCGCACAGAGGCGCCCACACAGCGCCGCCCCGAGTCTTACGATCGCCGAAGTGGTCTGTCAAGTCCCAAAGTGTGGACGCGGGCAGGGCGTTCGGTGTGGCCGAACCTTCGGCGGCTTGCCCTTTCGCCACGTCTATAGATGATCGATGCCGGGCGTGATGCCGGCGACCGGAGGGGCCGAACGGTGCCACTAAAGGGACTATTCAGTCCCGTTCCGTGCTGCTACCGTGAACGCCGGTCCATGCGCTCACGCGTGGGTGGCCGGCGGGCGAGCAGGCCACAGCTCCACCGTCCACCGCCATTTCGCCGACAAGGATGCTCTGGTGCGCGACGTCGTCGCCTGGCAGGCCGCGCGGTTGCTCGAGCGCGAGGGGCGGATGCTGGCGCGCTTGGACTCCCTCCGCGGCCTCGAGCGCTGGCGCGGCGTGCTGCGCCCCGACGCCGATCCCGACCGGCTCGCCACCGGCCTGATGGCCGCGCTCCAGGGCGGGTATCTGCTCGCCCGGACCGCGCACGACACCGAACCGATGGCGGTCGCGCTGAACATCTCGCTCGACCACGTGCGCAGCTTCGCGACGACGCACTGAGCCGGCGGCCGCGAACCTCTCAGCCCTCTCGGCCCTCTCAGACCGCCCGCGGGCGGGCGAAATCCCCGGCGGCTCGGCTGTCCACGGATGCGAACCCGTGCGCGCCGGCCGCACGCTGGCGGGCGAGCGGCGCCGGCCCGCGCCGGGCGGCGCGTCCTGCTGACGAGAGACGATATGGGGTTTCGCATGGACATCGGACGAGACGGCCTCCACGCGGATGTGCTGGTGATCGGGTTCGGGAAGGGCGGCAAGACCGCCGCCGCCGCGCTGGGGCGGCTGGGCAGTCGTGTCGTGGTGGTCGAGCGCTCGGACCGGATGTACGGAGGGACCTGCCCGAACGTGGGCTGCGTGCCGTCGAAGGGTCTGGTGCACCATTCGCGCAGGCGGCGGCCGGAGGACGCCGCGCAGGAGTTCTACGAGGCCTCCGTGGCGAAGGTCCAGCAGGTGCGGGAGTTCATGCGGGCCGGGAACTACGCCGGGCTGAACGGGATCGAGACGGTGAGCGTGCTCACCGGCCGGGCCGTCTTCCTCGACCCGCACACCGTGGCCGTCGAGACCGCCGACGGCCCGGTGAGCGTCCGCGCCGACACCATCCTGATCAACACCGGCTCAGAGCCGGTCGTTCCGGACATCCCCGGCCTGCGCGGCAGCCGGTTCGCCCCGAGCAGTACGCAGATGATCGAGAGCACCCGGCTGCCGGAACGGCTGGCGATCATCGGAGGCGGATACCTCGGCCTGGAGTTCGCGGCGATCTACCAGCGATTCGGCACCCGTGTGACGGTGCTCGAGGCCGCGCCGCGGATCATGGCCCGCGAGGACGAGGACGTGGCCGACGCCGCCGTGGCGATCCTCGCCGAGGAGGGGATCGAGTTCGTCACCGAAGCCCGCGTCGTCGAGATCCGCGACGGCGAGCACGAGGCGACGGTCGTCTACGAGCAGCACGGCGAGAAGCACACCCGCACGGTCGACGCCGTGCTGCCCGCCACCGGCCGGATGCCCGCCACCGACGGCCTCGGCCTCGACCTGGCCGGCGTGCGCACCACGGAGAACGGCGCCGTCGAGGTCGACGGGCACCTGCGCACGAGCCAGCCGCACATCTTCGCGCTCGGCGACGTCAACGGAGGGCCGCAGTTCACCTACATCTCCCTGGACGACAGCCGGATCGTGCTCGATCAGCTGATCGGGAAGGGTGAGCGTTCCACCGCCGACCGCGTCGCCGTGCCGCGGACGCTGTTCATGACCCCGCCGCTGGCCACCACCGGCATGACCGAGAAGGAGGCGCGGGCCGCCGGTCACCGCCTCAGGATCGCCCGCCAGGCGGTCGCGGACATCATCGCGATGCCCCGTGCGTACGCCGTCGAGGAGACCAGGGGGCTGATGAAGTTCGTCATCGACGCGGACACCGACCAGATCCTCGGTGCCGCGCTGCTGAGTATCGACGCGCAGGAGCTGATCAACACCGTCACGCTCGCGATGCGGCACGGCATCACGGCCTCGGAACTGCGCGAATCGGTCTACACCCACCCGAGCTCGACCGAGGCCTTCAACGACGTGCTCGGCACGATCATCCGCGCCGACGGCTGAGCGCGAGACGGCGGCACAGGCGGCTGAGCGCGAGACGGCGGCACAGGCGGCTGAGCGCGAGACGGCGGCACAGGCGGCGGTCTTCCCCGCCGCCTGCGCCGCCGCGCCGGGCTGTCACGGCGTCCAGTAGGACCAGTCGTCCCTCACCAGGTGCATCGCCGCCTCCTCCGCGGAGGAGGCGCCGCCGTCCACGCCGACATCCGCCGCGTACAGGTATTCGTCCTCGGATTCGCCGTCGTCGACCAGCCGTCCGGCCCGGGCCGAGCCGACCTCGCGGTCGTACGGCTCCCCGTCACCGTCCTCCACGTCGCCGAGCCCGTCACCGCGCAACGGCTGCACCTCGGGCAGTTCGCGAGACAGGCGCGCGGCCAGGGGCTCGTGCCCGCTCGCCTCCCGCGCGGTCAGTCCCCAGTAGCTCGAGGCCCTCGCGCGCTCCGGCGGCGAGTAGCCCTCGTCGAGGGTCTCATCGTCGGCCACCTCGTCCAAGGCCTCGTCGGTCTCGAGCAGGCCGGGAAGGTACTCCGAACCGTCGATTCCTTCATCGTGCACTGTCATGCCATCCTCTCCGGATCGGGTGCGGATCCCGCCTCCTCGCGCAGGTTCGACGAGGGACGTCGCAACGCGCAGCCCGATGGTGCGCCCGCCGCGGCGCGCTCGCATCCGGCGGACCCCGAGTCGCCGCCGCTCCCGCGAGGACGACGTCGGCCGCCCGGGATGCGGACTCGGGGGTCCATCGACGCGAAACGGGACCGGAGGCGAGCAGGCTGAGGGCATGAATCCGATGACACAAGCCCGGGCGGGTTCGCCCGGCGCCCGCTGCCTGAGACGGGCCGGATGGCGCTGACCCCGAACTTCCACAGCAAACGTCGCACCGACGTCGACCCCGCGCGCGTTCCGCCCGGGCAGTACGCCACCTCGGGTTTTCCCGTCCTGTCCTACGGACCGACACCGCACATCGACTCGGCCGCGTGGACCTTCACGGTGCGCGGAGCCGTCGAGCAGCCGACCACCTGGACGTGGCGGCAACTGCTGGAACTGCCGAACGAGACCTTCACCGTGGACATCCACTGCGTCACCAAGTGGACCAAGCTCGACACGACGTGGACGGGAGTCAGTCTGGACACCCTGCTCGAGAAGGCGGGCGCGGGCGCCGAGTACGCGACGGCGTTCAGCGACGGCGGATACACGACGAATCTGCCCGTGGCCGATCTCACCGGCGGCCGGGCGTGGCTGGTGCACACCTACGAGGGAGAGCCGCTGACGGCGGAGCACGGCGGGCCGGTCCGGCTCCTCGTGCCGCACCTCTATTTCTGGAAGAGCGCGAAGTGGGTCCGCGGTCTCGAACTGCGCGAGCGCAACGAGCCCGGCTTCTGGGAGCGCTACGGCTATCACGACTACGGAGACCCATGGCGGGAACAGCGCTACGCGGGCGACTGAACTGGCGGCTCGGCACTGTCGTCGGGCTCGAATACGAGTCGCCCGCAGCGAAGAGCATCACGCTCGATCTGCCGGACTGGCGCGGGCATCGGGCCGGTCAGCACGTCGATGTCCGCCTGACCGCCGCCGACGGCTATCAGGCGCAGCGAAGCTACTCGATCGCCTCCGCGCCGGAGGACGCGCGGGTGATGCTGACCGTCGAGCGGCTCGACGACGGGGAGGTCTCGCCCTATCTGGTCGACGATCTGCGGATCGGCGACGAACTGGAGGTGCGCGGTCCGGTCGGCGGCTACTTCGTCTGGGACGCCGGATCGCCCGGACCGGTCCTGCTGATCGCCGGAGGCTCCGGAGTCGTGCCGTTCCGCTCGATGCTGCGCCACCGCGTCGCCGCTCAGAGCACCGTGCCCGTGCGGCTGCTGTACTCGGCGCGCTCCCAGCGGACCCTGATCTACCGCGACGAGCTGACGCGGATGGCCGGGCGCAACGCGATCGACATCCGCATCACGCTGACCCGCGAGGAGGCGCAGGACTGGCGCGGCTACCGGGGACGGATCACCCGCGGCTTCCTCGACCGGACCGGCTGGCCGGCCTCCGACGGCCCGCTGGTGTACGTCTGCGGGCCCACCGGGTTCGTCGAGACCGCGGCCGACGCGCTGGTCTCGCTCGGCCATGAGCCCTCGAATATCAGGACAGAGCGATTCGGCGGAGCGGAAACGTGATGCGCGTGACGGACGGCAACGCGATCGCCGGCCTGCTCGGCGAGGTGTTCGGCGGGGAGATGACGGCGGTCGTCGGGGTGTGCGCGGCCTGCGGCAGCGGCGGCCGGCTCGCCGAGATGCGGGTCCGGCTCGACGCGCCGGGGATCGTGGCGCGGTGCGCGCGCTGCCTGGAGATCCTGCTCGTCATCGTCGAGCGCCGCGGGATCCGCTGCGTGGACCTGTCCGGATTCGCCGCGCTCGACCAGCCGGCGCCGTTCTCCGACGGGCCGGGCGGGTGACGTAAACGGCGTGCTCCGACAGCTCGGCCGGCCGTTTACGTGGACCGGCCGGGCTCGCCGTGCCGGACGGACCCGCACAGGTCACCGCGGGTCCCTCGAGGAAAACTACTAACCTTTCGGTGTTGATCCGGCGATGATGCCGCGTCGCGAGAATCGCTGTCATGGATCATGCGAAGGCACTGAGGGCGGCCACCGCGGACCGGTCGTGCCCGTGATGTCGGCACCGCCGACGTTGGTCGGCCGCGCCGCGGAACGCCGCCGGCTGGAGAATCTGCTGCACGAGGCGCACACCGGGCAGAGCGGGGTTCTGGTGCTGCGCGGCGGGCGCGGGCTCGGAAAGTCGTCGCTGCTCGATCACGCGGCCCGGCACGCCGGCGGCTGCCTCGTCGTCCGGCTGCGCGGCACGGAGTCGGAACGAGACCTGCCCTACGCCGCCGTACATATGCTGTGCACCGCCCTGGGAGGCCTCGAACGACTGCCCCGGCATCACCGCCACGCGCTCGAATCCGCGATCGGATCGGCCCCGGAGCCGACGGCCGACCGGTTCCTGATCGGCGTGGCCGTGCTGGGTCTGCTCACCGACGTGGCGCGGACGCAGCCGGTCGCGTGCATCGTCGACGACACGCAGTGGCTGGACCGTCCCTCGGCACAGGCCCTCGCCTTCGCGGCCAGGCGGCTGGAGGCGGCGCGCGTCACCATGATCTTCGCCGAGCACGGGCCGACGTCGGCCACGGAACTCGAGGGGCTGCCCGAGCTCGCCCTCGACGGCCTGACACGCGAGGACGCGGGGTCCGTCGTCGCGTCCGCGCTGCCGGGCCGGATGGATCCGGCGGCGGTCGAACGCATCATCGCCGAGGCGCGAGGGAATCCGCGCGCCCTGCTGGAGTCGGTGGCCGGCCTCTCCACGGCGGAGCTCGCCGGAGGCTACGGCGTGCCCGTCGCCCACCGGCCGCCCTGCGCCGTCGACGCGGAGCTCAGGACCCGGGTCGGGAGCCTCGCGCCGGACTCCCGCGCGCTGCTGCTCGCGATCGCGGCCGAACCCACCGGGGATCTCGCGCTGCTTTGGCGCATGGCCGAACTCTCCGGCGTGTCCCCCGATCGCGTCGAGGCACTGCACGACGCCGGCCTGCTCCGCTTCACGACCATCGCCACCTTCCGCGATCCCGCGCTGCGCACGTGGCTGTACTCCGCCGCGTGCCCCGAGAAACGCAACGACGCGCACCGTCTCGTCGCGGTGGCCACCGACCCGCTCGCCTATCCGGACCGCCGGGCCTGGCACACGGCCCATGCGGTGGAGGCTCCCGACGCTGCAGCGGCCGACGAGCTGACCCGGCAGGCGGGGCGGGCGCGGGAGCGGGGCGGTCCCGGGGCCGCGGCGGCGTTCCTCCGGCGGGCGGCGTCGTTGACGGCCGACCCCGTGCTGCGTGCCCGGCGCTCACTCGCCGCGGCCGCGGCCACCTACGACGCCGGGTCCGGCGAGCGGGCGCTGCGGCTGCTCGGATCCGCGGAACAGAGTGCGCTCGACGAGCCCGTCCGCGCGCAGAGCGCCTGGCTCAGGGCGCGGATCCGCTTTGCGGCGGCCCGGGATCGCGATGCCGCGCGGTCGCTGCTGCGCGCGACGCACGCGGCGGCGGGAGTGTCGCCGCCCTCGGCGGCCGGGCGCATGTGCCTCGAGGCGGTCAGCGCCGTGATCCTCGCCGACGGAGCACGCGGGAGCCTGGAGGCGGCCGAGGCGACGTCGCGCGTACTGCGCGCACTCGGCCCGCAGCCACCGAACGCCTTCGATGTACTGCTCGACGGGCTGATCACCCGTTGCCGTGACGGCTACGGCGCCGCCGTGGAGCCCCTTGTGCGAGGCCTGAAGGAGTTCCGGCGCAGCAGTGAGGGCACCGAGACACGCGCTGAGGCGATACCCCCGTGCTGGCCGGCGTCCCTGGTTGCGGCAGACCTCTGGGACGACACCGCCTGGAACGCGATCACCGGGACGAGTGTGCGCCTCCACCGCGACGCGGGTGCTCTGCCCTCCGCGCTCTACGCACTGGATCAGCGTGCTGTCTTCCTCGCTCACACGGGTGATCTGCAAGGCGCGGAAAACCTCGCCGACGAGGCCGCGGCCATCGCGAATGCCATCGGCCATCCCGTGCTCTCACAGGCCACGTTCATGCTCGACGCCTTGCGAGGCAAAGAGATCAGGACAGCTCGTCCGGCGCTCGACAATGACTATCAGGACGCTGCGGACTGTGCGGAGGCCTTCACCGCGGCAGCGGCGGCAGTGGCCGCGGCAGTGCTCCACAACGGCATGCGCCGCCACGGCGAAGCGCTCGCCGCGGCGAGGCGGGTCGGTGAGACGGACGTGCCGGCGCTGACGAACTGGGCCCTGGTGGAAGTGGTCGAAGCCGCTGCGCTCAGCGGCGCGCAGGGGGCTGCGACGGCCGCTCTGGACCGGCTTGCCGAACGCACGAGGCGCTGCGGCGGCGAGTGGGCGCTCGGCGTCGAAGCCCGCTCGCGGGCTCTGCTGGCCGTTGGACCGACCGCCGAAGAGCACTACGCCGAGTCCATCGATCTGCTGGGCCGGACTCGGATGCGGTTCCATCTCGCCCGCAGCCTCCTGCTCTACGGCCGATGGCTGCGGCTCGAGGGCAGGCGGGCCCAGGCACGGGTCCAACTGCGCAACGCGCACGAGGCTTTCAGCGCGATGGGCGCCGAGGGATTCGCGCGCGGAGCGCATCGCGAACTGCTCGCGACCGGTGAACGCACGCGCGACCCGGGACGGGGTACGGCACCGGCCGTGCTGACTCCCCAGGAGTCCCGGATCGCACTGTTCGCCCGCGACGGCCTCACCAACACCGAGATCGGCAGAGAACTGTCGGTCAGCCCGCGTACCGTGGAGTACCACTTGCACAAGGTGTTCACGAAACTGGGTGTCGCATCACGGAACGAGTTGCATCTGGTGCTGGACTCCACGAGGACTCGGGCGGAGCGCCGTGTCTGGTAGACCCGCGTCCACCCCGGCGCTGATCGGACGCGAGCCTGAACAGGCGCGCATCGAGGAACTGCTGGCGACGACGCGGAGCGGTTCCGGTGCGGCGTTGGCCGTGTGCGGGCCGGCCGGCATCGGCAAGTCGAGACTTCTCGAATTCGCGGTCGCGCGGGCAGCCGGCAGACGGGTGCTGCGACTTCGCGGCGTCGCGGCCGAGGCGGACCTGCCCTACGCGGCGCTGCAACCACTGTGCTCCTCCCTGCTCGGCCACGCAGGGCGGGCCCGGCCGGGCGGGCCCGATCCAGACGCATGCAAGACTCTTGAGATAACTGTCGGGCTGCGGTCCGGTGCCCTGCCGGACCCGGCGGAGCTGGCCGCTGCGCTGCGGGCGTTGCTGGCCTCGGCCGCCGCGCCGGATCCGGTGCTCTGCGTCGTCGATGACGCGCAGTGGCTTGACACGTCCTCGCGACGGGCGTTGGAGAACGTCGCGCACCGGCTCGCCGGCCTTCCGGTGACGCTGCTAACGGCGGCCCGCGGCCACGGCCTCGCAGATGTGCCGGAAATGCGCCTGAGCGGACTCGACGATGCCGCCGCCCGACGACTGTGGAACTCGGCATCGCACGTGTCCACCGACGAGTCGCTGATCGGGCGCATCCTCGTGGAAGCGCGGGGAACGCCGGGCTTGCTCCTCGAATCGGCTCGTCAAGGCAGTCGAGGCCGCCTACCGGATGACGCACACGACACCGAGGAGCACCTACCGCGGCATCTGGCTCCGGACAGCAGACTGCTGTTGGTTCTCGCGGCCGCGGAGCCGACCGGCGATCCGGCGCTGCTGGCGCTGGCGGCCGCACGGCTGGGCATCGGCGCGGAGGCCACCCGCCAGGCCGAGATCGAAGGCTTGCTGTCGTTCGGCGATCGGGTCGCGTTCCGTGGCCCTCTGCTACGCGCCGGCGTCTACCGGCTGGCCACACCGGCCGAGCGGCGCCGCGCCCACGCCGCGCTGGCGGCGGCCACCGATCCGGCCGACGAGCCGGACCGCAGGGCATGGCACCTCGCGCTCGCCGGCGCCGCACCGGACGAGGCGCTGGCCGAGGAGTTGGTGCGCCGGGCTTCGACGGCGTGGGATCGAGGTGGTGCGCCGGCGGCCGCTGCCGTCCTGGAGCAGGCCGCCCTGTCGACGCGGGACCCGGCGCTGCGTGCGGAGCGAGCGGTCACCGCGGCCGGAATGCATCGCGACGCGGGAGCTTTCGAAAAAGCTCGCGCGCTGCTGGCCATGGCCGAGCTCGGTCCAGCGGACGATGTCCGCCGCGCACGGATCCGCCTGCTGCGTGCGGGAATGGCGTTCGACAGCACCCGTACTCGTGCGGACGCGGTGCGGCTGCTGCGGGCGACGGCCGGCGCGGTCGCCCACGGTGCGATGCCCACGGGGACGGCATTCGGCGAAGCGCCGGCCGCCGAGGTTCTGGCGGTGGGCGACTCCGCCGTGGCGGAGCTCTGGGACGACGAGTCCTGGCACCGGTCGACGTCACTGCTGCTCGAGCGGGCGAGGCGATACGGGATGCTGGCGCTCCTGCCGCGAGCCCTCGCCCATCGGGCGATGTTCGAGACCCACGCCGGCCGGTTCGACGTCGCGCAGTGCCTGGTGGACGAATCCGCTTCGGTCTCGGAAGCCGTCGGAACTGCGCCGTTCCGGCATGCGGCCGTGATGCTCGCGGCATGGCGTGGCCTTCGCAACGATCCGGAGCTTGTCTCGCCGGCTGAACGCCTGCGTCCCGGAGACGGCGTCACCCACCCGCCGGACGCTCACGCCATGGCAGTGCTCTACAACGGTCACGGCGAGTACGAGAAGGCCGTGCGCACGCTGCTGCCCGTGCTCGAGAGCGACGGGATCGACGCGCCGGGGTGGTCACTCGCGGAGCTCGCCGAAGCGGCGCTGCGCACCGGCGATCGCGGGACGGCCGAGGCGGCGCTCACTCGTCTCAGTGCACGCGCACGCCCGGCGGGCACGGACTGGGCGCTCGGCGTCGAGGCGCGTACGCGGGCCCTGATGCTGGACGGTCAGGCGGCCGAGGACCTGTATGCGGAGGCGATCGACCGGCTGCGCCGCTGCCGGATCCGGACGCACCACGCACGCGCCGAACTCGTCTACGGCGAGTGGCTGCGCCGGCGCGGCCGGCGCGTCGACTCGCGGGTGCCGCTGCGATCGGCGTATCAGGCCTTCCTGGACATGGGGGCGCACGCGTTCGCCGCCCGGGCGCAGCGGGAGTTGCTGGCCACCAGCGAGCGGGCACGGCGACGGATCGAGGAGACTCGCGACGTGCTCACGCCGCACGAGAGACAGGTGGCTTCACTGGCCCGGGACGGGCGCTCCAACCCCCAGATCGCCGCCCTGCTCTCGATCAGCCCGCGCACCGTCGAGCATCACCTGCACAAGGTCTTCGTCAAGCTCGGCATCGCCTCCCGGGCAGAGCTACACCGGGTGCTGTGCACCGGTTGACATGGATCCGACCGTGTGCGCCGCCCGACCTTGTGCGCCGCCTGCGCCGTGGCCGGGCGGTACAGGCGGCTGCAGCCTCACCCCTTGCGCAGGTCGGGCGCGGTCACACCGAGAAGCTCGATGCGGGCGGCGTCCCACGCCGTGCGCATCGCCGACTGCACGTCCCTGGATGTGCACCCGAGCATCCGGACACCGGCGCCGCAGCCGCCGGGCAGCTCGGAGACGCCGACCAGGGTGTCCGGCGGCGGGTCGGCGAGGCGGTCGCGCAGCCGTGCGACCAGCTCGGCCGGAGGAATCCGGGGGCTGATCAGATGAAGGGTGGCGACGACGTCGTACCCGCCGAGCATGCCGGGCGACCGGGGATCGCCGACCGCGCCGGGCCGCAGCCGCATCGTGTCGGCGAACAGCGTCGTCCCGTCCGGACGGCGGGCCTCGGTCTCGGCCCAGTACAGGTCGTAGACGTGCGCCTCGCGGTGCGCGACCCGCCCGGGCAGCAGGATCTCGCCCAGGATCACGGTCGCGTCCTCGGCGACGGTGAGCCGGGTCCGTTGGAACAGCCGCGACCCGCGGCACGGCACCACCGGGTCGGGCAGGTACTCGAGGACCGCGCCGCCGCCGACGTTCAGCTCGACCAGTTGCGTGGCGAAATCGTCGCGCATGCCGAACACCTTCGTCGGCGCCTGGGTCGTGGCGTGGACGGCGGAACCGGGCGCGCAGTCGATCTCCACCCGGTACCGGTCGCCTTGCACGATCCCCTCGCCCTGCTGCTGTAAGTACACGAATGCCATGTCGGGCCGGCCGGGATCGAGGTGGATCGGCCGGTAGATGTGCAGAGGAGCGCGCTGGTACTGCCGCACGACCTTCGTCGCGCCCGCGATCGGGGCGAGCCCGAGATCGAGCACGCCGACCTTGCCGGCCGCGCCGACTCCCAGACCGCCGCGGACCGCTCCGGCGAACTCGAGCACCTCGTCCGGAAGATCGGCCGGGGTGCACCACGCCAGATCGTCGCGCTGGGCCGTTCCGCCGCCGCGCGGCCGGCTGCCGCTCATCGCGACGCTTCGACGGCGGCGAACCGGCCGATCACG
>Ga0310811_10005708_pt1 | contig 15807 bp, 10 predicted proteins | sample YCmetagenome_FD_207642 | JGI IMG/M metagenome (GOLD analysis project Ga0310811, IMG submission 207642) | Soil microbial communities from experimental microcosm in Duke University, North Carolina, United States - YC | ecosystem: Engineered > Artificial ecosystem > Soil microcosm > Unclassified ...
CGTGTCCGAAAATTTCGGGACACGCGGGCATCAGAAGCGGAGAGATGCCGGGACCCCGGCATCCCGGCCGAGAGTCAGGAGTAGAACCGCGCCAGCGACTCAAGCACGCAGACCGGCTTGTCCGAGCCCTCGCGCTCGATGACGCCCCCGACAGTGAGCTGCACCCCGCCCTTGACCTCTTCGACGTCCACGAGCGTGGCGGTCAGCCGGATCTTCGACCCCACGGGCACCGGGGCGGGGAAGCGCACCTTGTTCAGCCCGTAGTTCACCGCCATCTTCACGCCGGTTACCTCAAGCACCTGCGACCACATCGGGATAAACAGCGACAACGTCAGGAACCCGTGCCCGATCGGCCCGCCGAACGGCGACTCGGCCGTAGCCCGCTCCGGGTCCACATGGATCCACTGGTGGTCGTCGGTCGCGTCGGCGAACGTGTTCACCCGGTCCTGCGTCACCTCGAACCACTCGCTGACCCCGAGCACCTGCCCCTTCAGCGAGGGGAGTTCGGCCAGCGTGGCCGTCGTCTTGCTGCTCATCCAGTTCTCCTCGATCTTTCGCCTTGGCCGAAGGTACCAGGGCACCCCCCGTCCGCCCACTGGCTGCCAGGCCAGCGTTGCGGCAAGCGGGCTGTTGTCTCCCGCCAGCGCACCACGGTTCCCCGCTGGCCTACCAGCGCATCGCGTCCCCGTGCCGCTGCCTGGCGAGGGCAGGATGGGGAGGGGAGGCGAGCAAGCCCGCCCCCGTTCTGGATAATTGTGAGGAGTGGGAGTCGGGTGGAACAGGCGGGGAAAAACGTCCCTAACAGCATGGTGCCGGGACGCTATACCGGATTGTGACGCGGATCTGGAATGCACCCTCCGTTTGGTTCGTTCGGCACAGGTGGGGGCGGACCTAGCCGCCTACCCGGATCGCTTATGGGCACGGAACTTCCAGCCGAGGGGTTCTTCCGGCACAGATGGCTGATCCTCATCGCGGCGGGCGGTGCCGTGGTCGAGGGCGGCATCCTCATGCTCTTCGCGCCCAACGCCCGTTCCCTTGCTCCGCAGGTCACCGCCCTGCCGTCGCTCGCGGCCTATCACGACCTGCGCTGGCTGTTCACCGACACGCAGTCCTGGCTGTGGTTCGCGGGCCTGGTCGCGCTGGTCCTGATCGCACGTGCGGCCATGGACGTGACGCTGCTGCGGCTGGCGTGGCCGCCCGGGGTGCCCGCCCCGGCGCTGCGCTCCTCGCTGGTGTCCTGCGCGGCGCTGACGCTCGTGGCGTGGGTGCTGCTGTCCCCGGCGGCCACGCTCGCGTTCGGTGTCGCGGTGCTGCCGTTCTCCTGGCCGTTCCTCGCCGCGTTTCCGCTCATGCTCGGGATGGTGGTGATGCTCGCCCACGGCGGGGTCATCACGGCCTGGTGGCGGCGCCTGCCGCCAGCCCGCGCGGTGGTCTGGCTGTTTGGCAGCTTCGGGGCCGCGACCATCGGCGGGGCCGTGATCACGCACCTGTCCGCCGCCGAGGCGCTCGTAGTCGCGGCGCTAACCGGGCTGATTAACGCCAGGGCGTGGTACGGGATCGCCGTGCTCGCGGCGCGGCTGCAGCCCCGCGCGCACGAGTCGGTGCCCGCGAAGCTGGTGTTCAGCCTCCCGTTCGCGCCGATCGCGGCGGTCATGGTGCTGGCCCTGGTCGTCGGCACGGCCCGGCTGCTGTTCACCGGGACGATCCAGCTCCCGATCAGCCCGACGCCAAGTGCCGCCGTCCTGTCCGGGGCCAGGGCTGGCCTGGCCGCCGCGCCCACCGCGTCCCCGGCCACCGCGGTGGCCGCGGCGGCGGGCAGCGCCGTGCTCGTGGTCGGCGGCTGGGGATCGTCCTGCTGCGACTCCGCCAACGGCCTGCACGCCGTGCTCCCGTCCACCCCGATGCGGCAGTTCTCCTACGAGGGGCTGGACGCGCGGGGGAAGCCGATCAAGAGCGGGCCGGGCGCTGACGACCTGCCGCTGCCCGAGCTTGGCGACCGGATCGCCGCGCAGGTGCGCGCGCTCAACGCGGTGACGAAACGGCCGGTCGCCGTCGTCGCGGAGAGTGAGGGCACCCTCGGCGTCTACGCGATGCTCGCCCGCAACCCAGGGCTGCCGATCTCCGATGTCGTGCTGCTCAGTCCCATCGTCAGCCCCGGGCAGCTCACCTACCCGCCTGGCGACGACGGCGCGTCGGCGTCCGAAGCCGCGCTCGACGAACTGAACCACCTGGTCGGCGGCATGTCGCCGTACGGCCCCGGTGGCGCGCAGGACCTGCTCAGCTCGGTCAGCAAGTTCGGCGCCAAGTACTTCGCCGACATGATCGCCGCGGCGGGCGGCAGCGCCATGGGCCAGGCCGGAGGCGGCAGCACGATCGCCGGAGCGGACGGCAAGCCGATTCGCGTGCTCGCCGTGGTGCCCCTCGCCGACGCCGTCACGCTCCCGCAGTGCGCGCTGCCGTCCAGCGTGATCGTGGTGCCCGCCCTCCACGGCGGCCTGCTGGGCGACTCCACGGTGCTCCCGATGGTCAGCTCGTTCGTGAGCGGCCACAACGTGACCTCCACGGACGACGGCCAGCTGCACCAGGTCGCCGAGCTGATTACCGGCGTAGCGGCCCCCTGGCGCATGCCCGACACGGGTGCCGCATGCCCGTTCCCCACCGGATGAGATCCGGGTGCGGCACGGGGAAACGACATGCTAGTGTGATCGCGATGAGAACGTTTACCGACCTTCAGTGGTGGCGCCGCCCGTAGGCGGTGCTAGCTTCTGTCGTCGTAGCGACCGCCCCGGAAACGGCGGTCGCTTTTCGTTTCTCCCGCCGGCCCGGGTCGACTCTGAAAACCAGTGCCAGACCTGACAGCCAGACCTGACCCGAGAGGCCCACCGGTGGACACCCAAGCGATGACGTCCGACTCATTCAGAGTCGGCGGGAACGTCACGATCACCCGTACCGCCCAGACGTTCGACCCGGCCGAACTGACGCGGATCGCCGAGCTTGTCGACCGCCGCCGCGGCGGCGTGCTCAGCTCGGGCATGGAGTACCCAGGCCGGTACACCCGCTGGCACATGGCCTACGTGAACCCGCCGGTCGAGATCGCCTGCCGGGGCAGGCAGGTGACCGCCCGGGCGCTCAACGACCGCGGCCGGGTCATCATGCCGGCCCTCCGCGCCGCGATGCTGCGCGCTGGCACCGAGCAGCCTTCCCTGGCCGAAGGCACAGTGACCGTCTACGTCCCCGAGGGCGAGGGGACGTTCACCGAGGAAGAGCGGTCGCGCCGGCCAACGGTCTTCAGCGTGCTGCGCGAGATCACCGCCGCCTTCGGCTGCCCGGACCCGCACCTGGGCCTCTACGGTGCCTTCGGGTACGACCTGGCGTTCCAGTTCGAGCCGCTGCGGCTGGCGATCAGCCGGCCCGACGACCAGCGGGACCTGGTCCTGCACCTGCCGGACGAGGTCTGGGTCGTCGACCTGCGCCGCGAGGAGGCGATCAGGTACTCCTACGAGTTCAGCGTCGCCAGTGCCTCCGGAGACGCCGTTTCCACGGAGGGCCTGCCCCGGGAGACTCCCGCCACGCCCGAGCTGATCCCGGGTTCCGGGGTGCTGCCGCCGCAGCCCGTCCCCGGCCGGTACGCCGCGGTCGTGGCGCAGGCGAAGGAGCGGTTCAAGGTCGGCGACCTCGTCGAGGTAGTACCCGGCCACGTGTTCTACGAGCGGTGCGCGTCGCCGTCGCGCTTCTACGAGCGGCTGCGGGAGCGGAACCCCGCGCCGTTCGAGTTCCTGTTCAACCTGGGCGGCGGTGAATACCTCGTCGGCGCGTCCCCGGAGATGTACGTCCGGGTCAACGGCGACCGGGTGGAGACCTGCCCGATCTCCGGCACGATCGCCCGCGGCGCGGACCCCCTGGAGGACGCCGCCAACATCGCCAGGCTCCTCGGCTCCGCGAAAGAAGAGTCCGAGCTGACCATGTGCACCGACGTGGACCGCAACGACAAGTCCCGCGTGTGCGTGCCCGGCAGCGTCAGGGTGATCGGGCGGCGGCAGATCGAGATGTACAGCCGGCTGATCCACACGGTCGACCACATCGAGGGGCGGCTCCGGCCGGGGTTCGACGCGCTCGACGCGTTCCTGACCCACATGTGGGCCGTGACCGTGACCGGCGCGCCGAAGGCGTGGGCCATGCAGTTCATCGAGGACAACGAGGACACCACGCGCCGCTGGTACGGCGGGGCGGTCGGCAAGGTCGGCTTCGACGGCTCGATGAACACCGGCCTGACCCTGCGGACCGCGCGCATCGCCGACGGGATCGCGGCGGTCCGGGTCGGCGCCACCCTGCTCTACGACTCCGACCCGGAGGCGGAGGAGCGCGAGACCCACATCAAGGCCCGTGCCCTGCTTGAGACGCTGCGCGAGGTTGAGGAGGCACGGATGGCCGCAGAGCGCGCGGTGACCGGCGCGCTGGAGGAGATCGCCGCGTCAGGTTCCGCCGACTACCCGGAAAGCCCTGTCGTGCGCCCGACGCGGGTCCTGCTCGTGGACCATCAGGACTCGTTCGTGCACACCCTGGCGGACTACTTCCGCCAGCACGACGCGGAGGTCACGACGTTGCGCTCCGGGTTCCCGGTCGCCGCGCTGGATGAGATCGCCCCGGACCTCGTCGTGCTGTCGCCCGGGCCCGGCCGCCCCACGGACTTCAAGTGCGATGCACTGCTCACCGAGCTGGACGCACGCAAGCTTCCGGTGTTCGGCGTCTGCCTCGGCCTGCAGGCGATGGTGGAGCACGCCGGGGGCGAGCTGTCGCTGCTGCCTGAGCCGCAGCACGGCAAGCCGGGGCGGGTCCAGGTCCGGGACTCCGCCGCCAGCGCGCTGTTCGGCGGGCTCCCGGCCGAGTTCACCGCCGCCCGCTACCACTCCCTCTACGCGAAGGAACCCGACGTGAAGGGCGGCTTCACCGTCACCGCGACCACCCCGGACGGCGTCGTGATGGCGATCGAGGACGACGCGGCCGGCCGCTGGGCCGTCCAGTTCCACCCGGAGTCGATCCTGACGGCCACAGGCCGCGCCGGCCACCAGATCATCGCCAACGTCCTGGCCCGCTGCCGCACCCGGACCACCGCTCCCGCCTAAGGGCGCTGCGGTTTCCCCCAGCACGGCCGCGTGTTCCACCTGGTTGCTGGCAATGGATGTGGGTTTGGTGTCGCTATAACGACACCAAACCCACATCCACGTCCTGGCCGAAACGGTTCAAGGCTGATAACAGCAACTGGCGCGGAGCGCGGCCACCCCTAGGCGAAGAGCTCGCGGTCGCGGATCTTGTAGCCGACGGTGTAGTCCTCCTGCCACCACGGCACGTCGCCCGGCTGCCGGGGCGGCTTGGCGAGGACAAGCTGGCTCTCCGGCTTCGTCGCGGCGAGGACCCGGAAGTGGTAATGGTCGAAGATGCGCAGCGCCTCGACCATATAGGAGACGGCGATGCGGCGATCCCGGACAAGCAGGAGGTTCTCTCCGTTCTTGGTATCGGCCTCGGACGAGAAGTTGTACGACCCCAGGTAGATCCGGGCCGTCGGCTGGTTGAAGTCGATGACGGCGAACTTGTGGTGCATGCGGACCCCGTTGCCGCCCGTCGGCTCCGGGGCGAAGGGCGGCGGGACGTTCCCGGTCAGCTGGTCTGGGAAGACCGGCGCGACGTTCCCGTCCGGCTTCTGGAGATCGAGGCCGCCGACCGCCTTATCCGAGATGCCGTAGACAAAGATCGAGTCGTCCGCCGTCACCTTCTTGATCGCGTCCAGAATCGGGCCGGTCGTCTGGTACAGGAAGGCCAGCGAGTAGAACAGGCTCGAGGTGGTATTCGCCGCGATGTCGTTGCCGATGGAGGAGAGCAGCGCGTTGTCCGGGGCATGAGGGGAGAACGCTACCTCGGCGTCTATTCCGGTCAGCCCGAGCGCTGCCCAGTGCGCGGAACCGGTGGCGCCGAATGCGGCGGGAGTTTGCGACCAGTAGTTGTCGAAGGCCCCGGCGAATATGGCGACCGGGCTCGCGCCGTGCAGGATCATCGCGTTGTTGTTCTGCACGAAGAACGCCCGCCAGCTGAAGTTGGTCGACCCGCACGCCACCACCTGGCCAGAAGGGCCGTCGACCACGATCGTCTTGTTGTGCTGCAGGTTCCGCATGTGCTGGCGTTTCACGTTGGCGGCACCCGCCGAGGCCGCCAGCCTTCTCGCGGCTTCCGTCTCGGCCGAGTCGGCGGCGCCGTGGTCGCCGCTGTCGTCGATGATCACCTTGAGCCGTGTTGTCAGCTGTTCCAGGCGTGTCACAACCTCAGGTTCGTTCAGGTCGTAGGCGACGACCCGGACCTGAGCCCCCGGATCCGCGATGGCCTGGTCGAGCACCTCGAGGATCGCGGTCCGCGCTTCGAAGCCCATCCAGGTCAGCGCCTCCTGGGCCGCTGGATAGGTAGGAACGAAGTCGAGTCCCTGCTTGGCGTTGGCCGGCAGCAGGGTGGGAATGGCCGCGGCGCCGTACCGGTCCACGAACGCCTGTGACGACACGAACCCGCGCGTGAAGGCGACGTTGAGTTCCCCGGGGTACGTCTCGCGCCGTAGCTCAAGCGCGGCTTCCTGTGCCTCCCCGTAACTCAGCGTGTCAGTGCTATCCATAAAGACGGGAGTCGCCCGGTACGTGAATGAGCCAGGGAGATCGGCGTTACGCGGGAAGTGCACCCAGCGGAACTTCTGAATAGGCGAGAGCCTGGTCGAGAGCTGATTAGGGGCCGCGGCGCCGCTGGCCGGGGTGAACGACAGCCGGTTGTTCAGCGAGAAGAACCTGTCTCCGTTGGGCTCCTGGTACTCGATGGCGAATCCGACAAAGTCATCGGGCGGCGTTCCGTTCTTCCAGTTCATGGCGAGCAGCAGCATTCCGTCGCCACGGTGGAGCTTCAGTGAGAACAGCGCCGCATCATTCGTACCGGTGACCTCAAAATCATCGCTCATAACAGGTCCCCCCACACCCTTTACTGGATATTAATCAGTGGCAGGCCCGGGACGAAAGACATAGCAGGCCCCTTCCCACTTAGGGCCACTTAGCGTTCCGCAAAAGCCGCATGCCGGTCGGTAAAACAACGCCAAGTGGCCCTAAGTTGGCTGATCACGCCTCCGCGCGGGGAGACCTGTTGATAACAGCAACAGGCGCGGAGCGCCAAAACGGGGAGCGCCAAGCGCGGCGCGCCAAAGCCCGGAGCGGCAGAGCGCCGAACCCCGGGAGCGCCAGACCCCGGACTATGTCCAGGCGAGCGGGTCCGCTGGGGCGTCGTCGGCTAGGACGGTTCCCTCGATCAGGCCGTAAGGGCGGTCGCCGGCCAGGTAGACCTCACGGTCGTTCTGCAGGCCGAAGGGGGAGAGGTCCACCACGTAGTGGTGCTTGTTGGGCAGGGACAGCCGCACCTCGCAAACAGACGGCAACGCGTCGAGCAGCGAAGACCCGATCGTGTAGAGCATCTGCTGCAGCGAGTACGTGTGCGTGCCGGCGAATGTCGTCAGAATTGTCGACTTAGCCACAAGAAACGCCCCTCCCCAGTAGATCCCGGCCCCGACCGCATCGGGCCGGAACCGCCACGACGCGTTCACAGCCGTCGCGAGGATGCGGTCCTTCGTCTCCGGCAGCGTCGTGTACGGATCCTTCGGGTACCCCCAGAACTCCGACGCGGTCGTGTTCATGACCGTGAGGTCCTCAAGACCGGACACAACCGACGTGCCGAGCGCGGCGTCGACCTGCACGACCGTCGTCCGCACCAGGTCGCCGGAGCGGGCGAACGAGTACCCGGTCGCGCCGATAGGCGTCCACCCGTACTCCTCGATCCGGACCCGCGCGCGGGTGATCGGTTCCTGGGACGACACGAAGAACGACGCCAGCTCAAGCCCGAACGCCTCCGGTTCCACGTCGCCGCCGAGTTCCTTCGCCAGGGCGTACACCTTGTTCTTCTGCGAGTCGGTCGGGAGCACCTTGGCGTTGGAGCCGGTCAGGTGCGAGTCCGCCAGGTCACCGGACAGGGACGTGGAGACGTTCCAGTCCCGGAGCAGGTCCTCCCCGGCAGGCCCCGCGCCCCGCGCGACGTGCACGAGCCGGACTTCCGCCTTGCCGTACTGGTTACCGCCAAGCTGGACCATGGGGACCCCCTCATAGAGAAGACGAATTCAAGCCGCAGTACACGACGTCCCGGCGCAGCGGCAGGGACGTGAACCGGACCCCGGTCGCGTCCCTGAGCGCGTTGGCGAGCGCGGGCGCCACCGGGTTGAACGGCGCCTCGCTCATCGGCTTCGCCCCGTGCGGCCCATAGGGGTCACGGGTCGACGATGCGAACAGGACTTCGGTCCGCGGCACGTCCGCCAGCACCGGCACGTGGTACTCGCGCAGCGCCCGCGTCGTCACCACGCCCGCCGCGGACACGCGCACCTCCTCGAACAGCGCCGCCCCGAGAGCCTGCGCGACGCCGCCCTCCACCTGGCCGCGCAGCTGCACCGGGTTCAGCACGGTTCCCGCGTCCACCGCCTGCACCGACTGCAAGATCCGGACCTCGCCGGTGCCGGGGTCCACCGCCACCCGGAACCCCTGCACCGTCGCCGAGACCGACCGCGACAGCCCGTCGCAGAACCCCTCCGCCTCAAGCAGCTTCCCGTCCGGCGTGCCGGACGCCGCCCGCGCCGCGATCGCGTCGGCCAGGGCTCGCGCCGCCCGCACGGTCGCGGTGCCCGCGACCACGACGCCCGTCGACCCGTACGCCCCGGTGTCGTGCCCGCTCCGGTCGGTGTCGGAGGGCAGGACGAGGACATCGGACGGCTGGCAGCCGAGCACGTCCGCGACAAGCTGCCGGTGGACGGTGGTCGTGCCGTTGCCGAATTCAGCCGTCCCAACGAAAACGCGGTACCCGCCCCCCGGTCGCTCCGCGACCTTCGCGCGCCCCGGGTGCCCGCCCGGCGGGATGGTGTCAAGCAGCGCGACCGCGATCCCCGTCCCGGCGAGCCAGCCGTCAGGCACCCCGAAGGCGTCGCCCCGCCCGCTCGCCAGGGCCTTCTCGACAAGGTCAAGGCACTCCCCGACACCGAGGCTCACCGTGGACACGTCCGCCGGCTCGCCGCTCGCGTTGTCCGGTATGTCGCCTTCGCGGAGCACGTTGCGGCGGCGGAACTCCACCGGGTTGAAGCCGAGCCGCCGTGCCAGCTCGTCGACCGCCGATTCGACCGCGAACACCGTCTGCGAGAGCCCGTAGCCGCGGAACGCCCCCGCGGGGAGCGTGTTCGTGTAGACGGAGCGGGCCCGGACGCGCTTGTTCGGGCAGCGGTAGGCGGTCACCGCCTCCTCGACCGCGTGGTACATGACACCGGGGCCGTGGTTGCCGTACGCGCCGGTGTCCGCCGTGACGTCGAGCGCGAGCCCGGTCAGCGTCCCGTCGCTGGTCGCGCCGACCTTGACGGTGATCTCCATCGGGTGCCTGGTAGTCGCCGCGGCGAACTGCTCCTCGCGGGTGAACTCCAGCTGCACGGGCCGCCCGGTGCGCAGCACGGCGAGGGCGACCACGTCCTCGGTGAGCATTTCCTGCTTCCCGCCGAACCCGCCGCCGACCCGCTTGGCGATCACCCGGACCTGGTCCTGCTCAAGCCCGAAGACACGGCACAGCGCATCGCGGGTCAGGAACGGCACCTGCGTCGCCGTCCGCAGCACGAGCCGGCCGTGCGCGTCCAGCCACCCGACCGTGGCATGGGTCTCCAGCGCCATGTGCTGCACCCGATGTGCCTGGAAGGTTCCCTCGTACACCGCGGCCGCGGCCGCGAACCCGGCGTCGGGATCGCCGGAGACGCGGTCCACCGACGCGCACACGTTCCCCGGCGCGATGTCGGGATGCAGTTGCGGCGCCCCGGGCGCGAGTGCCGCGGCCGGGCTGGTGAGCGCGGGCAGCACCTCGTAATCGACGCCTACCAGCGCGCAGCCCGCTTCGGCCGCCGCGACGGTTTCCGCGACCACGGCGGCGACCCGCTGCCCATGGAACCGCACCGTCCGGTCGAGCACGAGCGTGTCGTAGGGGTCATCGTCGGGATTGGCGTGCCGTGCGGTGGAGAACTTCCGCGCGGGGGAGTCCGCGTAGGTGAAGACCGCGACGACGCCGGGGACGCGGCGCGCCGCGGCCACGTCGACCGACTTGATCCAGGCATGCGCGTGCGGCGCGCGGACCAGCTTCAGGTGCAGCGGCGGGCTGGGCGGCAGGTGCTCATCCGGTTCGGCGCCGGCCTTGGGGCCCGCCTCGGGGGCGAGGTCGAGGGTGAACCGGGCAGCGCCCGTGACGACGGCCGGCCCGGCCGGGGCGCCCAGGGGATGGCCGATGGGCGAAGGCACGCTCTCGTTCGGGATGATGCGGGCGGTTCCCCGGACCGCGTCCTCGATCGCGGCATACCCCGTGCACCGGCAGATGCTGCCCTTGAGCGCACGCGGCAGGTCCGATCGCTGGTCCTCGGACAGCGCCGCCGTGGTCATGATCATGCCGGGGGTGCAGAAGCCGCACTGGAACCCCTGCGCGGCCAGGAACGCGGCCTGGGCGGGGTGCTCGCTCGCCCCGTGGCTGGAGGCAAGCCCTTCAATCGTGGTGACCTCCCGGCCGCGCGCCCGGACCGCCGGGTAGACGCAGCTGTGCACGGGGACGCCGTCGACGTGCACCGTGCACGCGCCGCAGTCGCCGGCGTCGCAGCCCTTCTTGACGCCGAACCAGCCCTGCTCGCGCAGGAACGTCCGCAGGCACTGACCAGGCCGCGGTTCAGCGGGCACGTGCTCGCCGTTGACCTTCATGAGGTGAGCTCCGAGAGGACTTCGGCGATGAGGCGGCGGGTCATCGCGGCCCGCCAGGCCGCGTTCCCGTGCACGTCGTCGAGGTATTCCGGCTCGCCAAGGGCATGCAGGGCCTCGGCCGGGGTCGGCGGGGACGGGAAGCGCAGGCAGACCGGGCGGGGCGTCGCGGCCGTCACCGAGACCACGGTCTCCCCGGTGCGGTCGCGGCGGCCGATGACCAGCACCGCCGACCGCCCGACGGGGGACAGGGAGAGCTGCCGGAAGGCCGTCCGGGCCGACAGGGATGCCGCGGGCAGCCAGACATGGGTGAGCAGTTCACCGGGGCGCAGCGCGTTGCGGCCCTCACCGGTGACGAAGTCGGCGGCTGGCATCCCCCGGCGCCCGTCGTCCACGCCGCGCAGCAAGACCACTCCGTCGAGGGCGCTGGCGAGGGACGCCATGGGCCCGGCGGGAAGCGACAGGCAGAGGTTCCCGCCGACGGTCGCGACGTTGTGCACCTTGAACGAACCGAGCAGGGCGTGGCAGCACTGCCAGGCGAGCGCGGCGAACGGCGCGTGCGCCGAATGAGGCGGCTGCCAGCCGGCGAGTTCCGCGAAGGTGCAGGTCGCGGCGATCGCGACGCCGTCGGCGTCTGCGGCTACCGGCGTCCAGCCGAACGCGTCCAGGTCAAGCAGCCGGGTGACTCCAGGTTGGGGCTGGGAGAAGAGGAACGTCCCCCCGCCGAGCCACGCGTCACCGTCCCGCCACGTTGTGCCCGTGGCAGGCGCGAACTCGGTGACAGTGTTCAGGTCCACCAGGTCAGCGCCCGGACCAGCCGCTCGTGATCATCCCCCCATGGTGCCCCACCGATGTTACGCCGGAATCTCTGCCCGCGGTCGCCCGCATGATGCCGCGGCCCGCGGAAAGCAGGGGAAGATCGTTTCCGGCATATACCGCTAGGATGGCTATTGTGCACCGGCAGTTCCGGCAGGTTGATGTATTCACCGAGGAAGCGTTCCTCGGCAACCCGGTCGCGGTAGTCCACGGCGCCGACGACCTCACCGACGAAGAGATGCAGCGGTTCGCCAACTGGACGAACCTGTCTGAGACGACGTTCCTCCTGTCGCCGACCGACGAGCGGGCTGACTACCGGGTGCGGATCTTCACCGTGTCAGGCGAACTGCCGTTCGCCGGGCACCCGACGCTCGGCTCCGCGCATGCCTGGCTGGAAGCGGGCGGCCCGCCGGCCAGGCAGGACATGATCATCCAGGAGTGCGGCGTGGGCCTCGTCTCCATCCGCCGCTCCCCGCACGGCCACCTGGCCTTCAAGGCGCCGCCGCTGATCCGCTCCGGCCCGGTGGACCCGCCGCTCCTCGACGAGATCGCTACCTCGCTGGGGATCAAGCGCGAGGACATCCTCGACGCCCAGTGGGCCGACAACGGGCCCGGCTGGGTTGCCGTCGAACTGGCCAACGCTGCGGCCGTGCTCGCCATCAAGCCCGGCACGCTGTCCTACGACGTCGGCGTCTTCGGCCCGTACCCGCCGGGATCACCCGAAGCGTTCGAAGTCCGTGCCTTCACCCCGCAGGTCAGCGGCGCGGGCGAAGATCCGGTCACCGGGTCGCTGAACGCCTCCCTCGCCATGTGGCTGCTGTCGTCGGGCAAGGCGACGGCCCCCTACACGGCCAGCCAGGGCACCGCGCTCGGCCGTCGCGGCCGCGTCCACGTCACCACCGACGCCGACGGCGCGACCTGGATCGGCGGCGGCACCCACACGCTGATCTCTGGCAGCGTCCACCTTTGACCGAAGGTCAACGACCAAACTATTCATCCAGAACGGCCGCGTGTTCCACCTCCCTCCCTCACGCGATCCCGCACCGGTGGGCGAACACGACGAGCTGGGCCCGGTCGCGCGCGCCCACCTTGACCATGGCGCGGTTCACGTGCGTCTTGACGGTCGCGGGCGACAGGACGAGCCGCGCGGCGATCTCGTCGTTGGACAGGCCGGTCGCGACGAGGCCGGTGATCTCCCGTTCCCGGTCGGTGAGCGCCGCGAGGTCCCGCCTGGTCGCCTCGTCCGCCGGCGGCGGCCCACTCGGCGTGGCGAGAAACCGGCCGATCAGGCTCCTGGTCGCGGCGGGGGAGAGCAGCGCGTCGCCGCGGCTGACGGTGCGGATCGCGTTGAGCAGTTCGTCCGCCTCAGCGCCCTTGCCCAGGAAGCCGCTGGCGCCCGCCCGCAGCGCCTCGAACACGTACTCGTCGATCTCGAACGTGGTGAGAATCAGCACCCGGACCCCGGCGAGATCCTCGTCTTCGGTGATGAGCCGGGTCGCCGCGATGCCGTCGAGGACCGGCATCCTGATGTCCATGAGCACGATGTCGGCTTGCGCGGCCCTGGCCAGCCGCACGGCCTCCCGCCCGTCGCCCGCCTCCCCGACCACCTCCAGGTCAGGTGCGGACGCGAGGAGGGCCTTAAAGCCGGTGCGCAGCAGCGGCTGATCGTCGGCGACCACAACCCGGACGGTCATGACAGCAGCTCCGCGTTCTCCCCGGCACACTGCCCCGCGCCACCGGGCCGGGCCGCACCCTCAGGTCGGCCGCTGCCGGCCGGCGGGGTGCTGGCGGGCGGTTGGGCGATGTCGACTGGCGGTACGAGATCGACGGGCCGGGCGCTGCCGGCCGGCGCGGTGCTGGCAGGCGGTCGGGTGATGTCGACTGGCGGTACGAGATCGACGGGCCGGGTGCTGCCCGCCGGCGGGGTGCTGGCGGGCGGTTGGGTGATGTCGGCAGGCGGCCTGAGATCGCGGGGCTGGCCGCTGCCGGACGGCGCGGCGATATCGGACGGCTGGACGATGTCGGCAGGCGGCAGGAGACCGCCAGGCAGGGCGCTGCCGGCTGACGAGGCGATACCGGCCGGCTGGTAGGGGAGGACCGCGTCGACGCGGAACCCGCCGTCTGGGCGGGGGCCCGCGTCGAGCCGCCCGCCGAGGGCGAGCAATCGCTCGCGCATGCCGCGGATCCCTTGCCGCCCTGCCGGGAGGCTAGGCGGCGCGGTCCTGACGCTGCGCGTAATACCTACCCCGCCTGCGTGGTCGTGGGTCGCCCGGACATCGCCGCCGATTCCCGGGCCGCCCGCGATGTCGTCCACGGCCTGGTCCGCGCTGCCGATGCCTGTGTCTTCGCCGGTGCTGCCCGGGTCGTCGACGGTGATGCGCAGCCCGCGCCGGGCGTAGCTGAGCGTCAGCCGGGCCTCGCGCTGGCTCGCGTGCTTGTAGACATTGGTCAACGCTTCCTGGATGACCCGGTATGCGGTGACATCGGCGGCCGGCGCCAGCGGGAGCGCGGTGCCACGGATGCGGTACTCGATCGCGAGCCCTGAGTCGCGCAGCGACCCGAGCAGTTCCTCCAGAGCGTCAAGGCCGGGCGCGGGGATCGCGGTCGGGGCGACCGGATCGCCGGGCTGGCGGAGCAGGCTCACCGTGTCGCGCAGTTCCTCAAGGGCCTTGCGGCTTGCGGACTTGACATGGAGCAGGGCCTCGCGAGCCGCCGCCGCGTCGCCGTCGACGGCCCGGCCCGCGACGTCGGACTGCACGCTGATCAGCGCTAGGTGGTGACCGACGCTGTCGTGCAGGTCGCGGGCGATGCGCAGCCGTTCCTGCTCAACCCGGCGCTGCGCGACGAGTTCCCGCTCCATTTCAGAACGCTCGGCCCGCCGCTCGACCTCGGCGAGGTAGGCGCGGCGGTTGCGGGAGGAGTCGCCCGCCGCGATCGCCAGGCCGCCGAGCGCGGCGAACGCCAGGTTTTCCGGCCCGATCATTCCCGGCTGCTGCAGCGCATGCAGCAGCGTGAGCGCTGCGAGCACGCTGCCGCCGATGATGAGGCCGCGCCGCCGCTCGACGAGCTCCGCCACTGTGTAGAGGGCGATCGACGGGGCGAGCAGGATCAGCACCCCGCTCGCATCGGGCGTGAAGAACAGGAACGTCTCAGCGGCGGGCGCGCTGACGCCCAGCGCGACCAGTGGCCGCTGCCGCCGCACGGTCAGCGCGCCGCAGGCGATGACGGCGGCCGTGAGCGCGAACACACGGTCGCCCCCGGTGGCCGGCTGATGCTGCCCGGTGAACGTGATCGGCGCGGCCGCGGTGAGCACCGCGAGGGCGATCGCCGCGTCCGCTAGGTGCGGATGCCGGCGGATGGCACCGCGCAAGTGGCCGAAGACGCTCATGCCATCACGATAGGCCGGCCGCCCCGTGCGTGCCGTCACCCGCAGGATGCGACTTGCCTACCGCGTTCGCGGTACTTGCCTGCGCGTCTACCGCGTCCGCGTTACCCGCGATTGCCGTGTTCAGCGGACGACACTCGCCCTGCCGCCGGCGACGCTGGGTGCCGGCGCCAGTGAGCGGGCGCTGGCTACGTGATCTTGCGACCTCATGAACGATCTGCAGACCTCTTGAAGGGGTGAATCCCAATGAACGGCGGCATCACGGTAGCGGGTCTGACCAAGCGGTACGGTCCCGTGACAGCGGTCGACGGCCTGACCTTCACAGTGGAACCGGGGCAGGTGACCGGCTTCCTCGGCCCGAACGGCGCGGGCAAGACGACGACGCTGCGCATGCTCCTCGGGCTCGTCACGCCCACCGCGGGCAGCGCACTGATCGGGGGGCAGCGGTACGCCGACCTCGGCGAACCGCGCCGGGCGGTCGGCGCGGTCCTCGAAGCCACGGGCTTCCACCCGGGCCGCACCGGCCGCGATCACCTGCGAGTCCTCGCTATTGCCAGCGGCATCCCCGCCGAACGCGTCACGGCTGTGCTCGCCCAGGTGGGCCTAGCCGGTGCCGCGGACAGGCGGGTGCGCGGCTACTCGCTCGGCATGCGCCAGCGCCTTGGGCTGGCCGCCGCACTGCTCGGCGACCCGCGGGTGCTCATCCTCGACGAGCCAGGCAACGGCCTCGACCCGGCCGGGATGGCGGAGCTGCGGGACCAGTTGCGTGCCCTGGCCGCCGAT
>Ga0310811_10005709_pt1 | contig 15807 bp, 16 predicted proteins | sample YCmetagenome_FD_207642 | JGI IMG/M metagenome (GOLD analysis project Ga0310811, IMG submission 207642) | Soil microbial communities from experimental microcosm in Duke University, North Carolina, United States - YC | ecosystem: Engineered > Artificial ecosystem > Soil microcosm > Unclassified ...
TGCCTGCGAGATAGTCCTTGGAGAGATTCGGCCTGTCGACAGGCGCTGCATCGTCGTTGCTCAGCATGGTGATGCTGCCTTGGTAATTCTGCCGCCTCAGCATTTCGGCGGCAGCAAAGCCCGCGGCGCCGCCGCCGACAATGACGATCCGCTCGGGTGCAGCGGAGGCCGGCCGCGCGCGGGTTACCGCCTGCACGGCCTTCTTGCCGGTCACCAAGATCTTGCCGTCCCGCCGCTCGATCGACCAGCAATCAAGCGGCGACAGGGCCGGCGGCCGCAGCGGCTCACCGGTGCGCAAGCTGAAGCAGGCGTGATGCCAGGGGCACCGCACTGTGCCGTCGACCAGAAGCCCTTCTGCAAGGGGGCCGTGATAGTGCGTACAGTGGGCGCTCACCGCGAAGACATCGTCGCCTTGTCGCGCCAGCAGGACCTCGTCGTCACGAACATGCCCGACAAGCATCGCACCGTCGGCAAGGTCAGCAACAGGAATACCCTGCGTCAGATCTGGCCCTGCGGGTTTGGCTTGGTCCTCTGCCATAGTGTCCTCCCTGTCGATCGTATTGAGTCAACGTCCTTGAGTGCTGTCCAGTGGCGTGGGAACTTCAGACCGATGTCTCCTTCGCCCTTCATTGTCTCTTTTGGCGAACCTCTGATCGAGTTCAATCGTCCGCGCGAGGGCGATGGCCGGACCTGGTTGCAGGGCTTCGGCGGCGATTCCCAGAACGTTGCGATCGCTGCGGCACGCCAGGGTGTCTCCTCCGGCTATGTCACCAGCCTGGGACAGGACTGGATGGGCGATGCCTTCCTTGATCTCTGGAAAGCGGAAGGCGTGGACTCTTCCCAAGTGAGCCGCCATCCCACCGCGCCGACCGGCGTGAGCTTCGTCACCCATACGGAAGTGGGACACAAATTCGACTATCTGCGCAAGAATTCGGCGGCGTCATTGATGCAGCCGGAAGATTTGCCTGTCGACTACATTGCCGGTGCCCGCTTTCTCCATGTGTCGGCAATCAGCCAGGCGATCAGCGACAGCGCTCGCGCCACCTGCGATGCCGCCATCGCCGCGGCACGCGCTGCCGGCGTACAGGTCTCCTATGATACCAATCTGCGCTTGCGGCTATGGGATCTCGATACGGCTCGCCACACCATCAATGCCACGATCGCGGGTTGCGACATTGCGCTGCCTAGCCTCGACGATTCGCAGCAGCTCACCGGCCTCACATCGGCCGACGACATCGCCGACTTCTATCTCGCCTTGGGTGCGCCGCTCGTGGCCCTGAAGATGTCAGGCGCCGGCTGCCTGATCGCCACGGCGAAAGAACGCTTCCGTATTCCGCCTTATCCCGTGACTCCCGTCGATGCCACCGGCGCCGGCGATACATTCGACGGCAGCTTTCTGGCGCGGCTCCTTGCCGGCGACGACCTACAAAACGCAGCTCGCTACGCCAATGTCGCGGCCGCGCTTTCGACACAGGGTTATGGAGCGGTCACGCCCGTCCCTCGGCTCACCGAGGTTCTCAGCGCGCTCAAGGCGATGCCGGTTTCCGCTTGAGTCGGGCGGCCGCAGCCGCCAGCTTTATAATCTCGGCCCACCGCCCTGCCGCCACGGCAGCATGCGGCGCGACCCAGGATCCGCCGATGCAGACCACATTCGGCAAGCCGAGATAGCTCGGCGCATTCTCCTGGTTGATGCCACCGGTTGGGCAGAACTGGATTTCCGGCAGTGGCGCCGCGACAGCCTTGAGCCAAGCCGGTCCGCCAGCCGTGCCGGCCGGGAAGAATTTCAATAAACGGAACCCTCGTTCCGCCAACGCCATTGCCTCGGACACGGTCTGCACACCGGGCAGGAAGGGCATGCCCGACTTCTCGATCGCTAGTGCCAGCGCCGGTGTGCAGCCCGGACTGACGCCGAAGCGCGCACCCGCGCGCTGGGCATGATCGAGTTGCGTTTCATTCAAGACTGTGCCCGCGCCCACGACCGCATCGGGCACATCGGCGGCAATCGCTTTCAATGCATCGATCGCAGACGGCGTACGCAAGGTGATTTCAAGGACGGGCAATCCGCCCTTCACTAGAGCTTGCGCCAGTGGAACGGCGTCGGTGACTTTTTCGATGGTCAGCACCGGAATGACCGGAGCGAGTGCCGCCACGGCCGCAATATCCATTGTCAGACGCTCCAGCCGCCATCGATCACGTTGATGCTGCCGGTCGTGAAGGCCGACTCGTCACTGGCGAGATAGACCGCAAGAGCGGCGACCTCTTCGGCCGAACCGAAGCGGCCGGCCGGTTGGCGCTGCAGGAAGAACTGCCGAGCATCGGCGCCTCCGCCCAGGGCCGAGATGCGCTCGTCGAGCGACGGCGTCTGCACCGTGCCGGGGCAGATCGCGTTGCAGCGGATCCCCTTGCTGACGTAGTCGGCCGCGACCGACTTGGTGAGTCCGATCACGGCCGCCTTGGTCGTTCCATAGATGCAGCGCAGTGCCGCGCCCTTTATCGACGATGCAGCAGACGACATGTTCACGATCGAGCCCCTGCCTTTGGCGAGCATGCCGGGCAGGAACGCCTGGATCGTCCAGAACATGCTTCGCACGTTCAGGTTGAAGGCGAACTGCCATTGCTCGTCCGTGGCATCCAGCACCGCTCCGTGATGGACAAAGCCCGCGCAGTTGAAGAGCACATCGGCCGATCCAACTTCCTTTGCAAGCGCCGCGATGGCCTGCTTGTCCAGGACGTCGAGTTTTCGGGTCTGCACGCCGGAGGTGTCGGAGAGGGTCTTGAGTTTCGCCGCGTCGACGTCCGTTGCCCAAACCGAGGCGCCTTCCTGGGCAAAGGCGCGGGCGGTCGCCAAGCCGATCCCCTGCCCCGCCGCGGTCACGACGCAAACCTTGCCCTTCAGTCGCATTCCCCGCTCCGTTTCCTAGTTGATCAGGCCTTTTTCCTTATAGAACCTTTCCGCACCGGCATGCAGCGGAATGGAGACGCCGAGGAGCGCTGTATCCAATTGGATATCACGCGCTCTGGCCGGCCCGGACTCCAGTAGCTTGCGGGTCGTCGGGCTCCAGAGTGCCGCCGTGATCCTGTAGATCAGGTCGTCGGGCTGCTTGCGCGAGGTGATCCAGAGCGCATGCACGCCGATCGTCCTGGCACCACCGATGCCCCTGTAGGCACCTTCCGGAATTTCGTTGGCGGTGAAGAATTTGTGCCGGCTCGTCAGCTTCCCCGCCTCTGGGCCCGCGATCGGCACCAGATCGAACCCCATGCTCCTTGCCAGGTCCGCGATCGTGCTTTGCGGCCAGCCGCTCACGTTGAAGAAGGCGTCAAGCGTACCGTCGCGGAATTTGTCAGCCGCCTGCTGAACCGGCAGGTACACAGCCTGTAGATCGCGTTCGCTGAGCCCGAAGGCGGCGAGGATCATTCGCGCATCAGCCAGGGTGCCGGAACCCGGCTCGTCCAGCGACACGCGCTTGCCGCGAAGGTCGGCCACGGATCGAATACGCGAGTCTTTGCGCGCGATAAGATGGATGCTCTCCGGATAGAGGTTCGCGATGGCGCGCAACGTCTCTGCATGCGGCCTGCCCTCGAAGAGCCCTGTGCCGCTGAACGCCCAATAGGCTACGTCCGACTGCACGAATGCCGACTGGGCGCTGCCAGCGCTGACGGCCGCACAATTGGCGACCGAACCGCTCGAGACGATGGTTGTCGCCACCAGGCCCAGGGGCGAGCCCGGAGGACCGGAAATCGCGCTGGCGACAAGCCCTCCGATCGGAAAATAGGCACCCGCCGTGCTGCCGGTCAGGATACGAAAGTAGGTACTTTCCTGAGCGCGTGCCGAGGCCACGCCGGCAAACCCGAGTAAGCTAGCGAGGGCCGATCTTCGCGTGATCATGTTGCTGGGAACGGGCGGACTAGTTGACGCCCACCACCCGGCTCATGGTGGGCCCGATCTCAGCATGAATGACAAGATCAGCAGCATCGTCCTGGTCCGTTGGGTCGCGGTTGACGATCGCCAGCTTCGCGCCCTCCCGTTTGGCGATCTGCGGAAAGCCCGCCGCCGGATAGACGACGAGCGAACTCCCGAGGACAATGAAAAGGTCGCACGATGTCGCCTCATGCTGGGCCCGTGCCATGGGGATCCCCGGCATCGCCTGGCCGAAGGAAATGGTCGCCGTCTTCACCAGTCCCTCGCATTTGCTGCAGATCGGCAGCTCGCCATTCTTGAGAAAAGCCTGCTTGATCGGCTCCAGCTCATGGCGCTGGCCGCAATCGAGGCAGCTCGCGTAGGTGGCATTGCCGTGAAGCTCGATGACCTTCGAATCGGGCACACCCGACCGCTGATGAAGGCCATCGACATTCTGGGTGATGACGGCGCTCATGCGGCCCAGCTCGACCAGCTTGGCAAGTGCGCGATGGCCGGCATTGGGTTCTGCTTTCAGTACCGTCTCGTCGGTCGCGAACTTGCGCCGCCACGACTCCCGCCTCATCTCCTCCGAAGAAATGAAATCGTCGAAATAGATCGGCTGATACTTGGTCCAGATACCGCCGGGCGAGCGGAAGTCCGGGATGCCTGACTCGGTCGAAATGCCCGCCCCGGTGAAAGCCACGATGCGCTCGGCCGAGGCGATCATGTCGTGCAGTTGCCGGATATCGTCCATGCGTTTCTCCTGCCACGCGATCAAGGCGAAGGCGCGGCACCATTGTGCATCGAAACGATTCCCCTGGCGACGCGGATTGCCCGGCAAATGGTCACCATCTTGCCGATCGCCGCATCCACGAACGCCGACACGCTGGTCTCGATTTCTGATGCTCGCGGCGGCCGGTCAGCCGTGATGGCACGCGCAAGGAGACTGGCCTGCTCGTAGGCCATCTTTTTGTTGGCCTCGATTGACCGACTGAGTGTGCCGTCTGCTTCGACCGGCGCAAGCGCGCTCTCGAGCTTGTGCAGAAAGCCGGGAGCATGCGCGAGATGCCGGTACATGCTGGCCAAGATGACTTGCCGCGGATCGCCGAACCGATTGAGCCGCAACACGATTGCCCATGTCTCCGCCGGCGTATCTTCCACCAAGGCGAGTTTGGGCAGAGGGAGGTCGGGCGCCTGCAGGCGCGGCCCCGCCTCCGGTACGCCCTGCGCCACAGCGTCACCGCGCAGCCAGGCCGTGAGGGCACCGAGGGCGAAAAGGTTGATCGTGTTGGAGTGATCGTAACTCGCCAGAACGGCGTCGACGCTGGGCGGCTGCTCACCCGCGAGCGAGGTCAGCACCGGCAGCGTCATGCGCCTCCTGAACGCCACCGCGGCACAATCGACCATGCCTTGTGCGTAAAGAGGTTTTACGGCCGCCCAGGTCCAGGGTAGCGCGCCGTCAATCGTGGCGAGATGACGCCACACGAGATTGACAACCCGAACGCCGACAGTGACGCGGATATCGTCGAAAATCGCCGCCGTCTCGCCGGTCGCCGCCGCTTCGGCAATGGCGGGAAAGAGATCGGTCAAGCGCTCAGCGGCCCCTGAAGACGGGCTTGCGCTTTTCCATGAAGGCGCGGCGGCCTTCGACGTAATCCTCGGAGGCGAAGCATTCGCCGACGAGCTGCGCCACGCTGTGGAGATCGGGCTTGCTGTCCAGCCGCGTCAGCTCCTCGACGGTGCGCTTCACCGCATGCATGGTCAGCGGCGCATTCTCGCCGATCTGCTTGCAGTAGCCGTCGACATAGGCGTCGAGCTCGGCGTCGGGAACGACCCGATTGACGAGGCCCATGGCCAACGCCTCCTGGGCGCTGAACAGCCGGCCGGTGTAGAAAATTTCCTTGGCGAAGGATGGGCCGACGACGTTCATGAGTGCCTGGATCCCCGCCGCGCGGTAGCCAAGGCCGAGCTTGGCGGCCGGCACGGCGAATTTGGCATTGTCCGAGGCGATCCGGATGTCGCAGGTGAGCGCGATCGCCACGCCGCCGCCCACGCAGTACCCGCGGATTCGCGCAATGGTGGGCTTGGAGAACTTGACCAGGCGGGAGTTCGCGACCTCGCCGATCTTGTCGTAGTGCGCCACTTGCTCGGGCGTGGCCCGCGCCTGCTCGAACTCGGAGATGTCAGCGCCGGAGACGAAAGCCTTGTCGCCCGCGCCCGTGACAACCATGACGCGGATCGCCGGATCCTTCTCGAAGTCCTCGAGGATCACGGGAATGGCTTCCCACATATCGGATGAGGTGGCGTTGTGCCGCTCGGGCTTGTTGAAGACAAGCCGGCCGATCGGGCCGTCCTTCTCCGCGATCATCCGGGGTGTGGGGCTGATCATGTGGTCTCCTCAGATCACGCCGCGCTTGCGGAACTCCGCGATGGCGCCGGTGTCGTAACCGAATTCCTTCAGCACTTCGTCCGTATGGGCGCCCTGTTCCGGTGTCGCCGAGCGCATCTCGAACGGCGTCCGGTTCATGTTGATCGCCTGGCCGATCACCTCGATGTCACCGAGCTTGGGGGACTTCACGGGATGAGCCATCTTGAGGTGCTTGACCTGTGGGTCGGCGAACATCTCGTCCATCTTGTAGATCCGCCCTGCCGGAACACCGGCATCGTTCAGGAGCTTGACGAGATCCGCGCTGCTATATTGTGCCACGCGCTTGTTAATCTCGTCGTTCAGCGCATCGCGGTTCGCGGCGCGGGCCTTGTCGGTCGCGAAGCGTTCGTTGGTCTCCAGCTCGGGTGCCTTGATCGCGTTGCAAAAGCGTTTGTAGATATGGCCGCCCGAAGCGGCGATGTTGATGTAGCCGTCCTTGGTCTTGAAGACGCCGGTCGGGATCGACGTCGGATGATTATTCCCGGCTTGGCCAGGGACATCCTTGGCGATGGTCCAGCGCGCTGCCTGGAAGTCGCAGATGGAGATCATGGCTTGCAGGAGCGACGTCGAGATCCACTGTCCCTGCCCCGAGCTCTCGCGCTCCAGAAGGGCGATCAGGATGCCGATGGCGCAATGTAGGCCGGCTCCGACATCGGCCACCGCGACACCGGCACGCACCGGTCCTTCCCCTGGCATGCCGGTAACCCACATCAGGCCGCCCATGCCCTGGGCGATCTGGTCGAAGCCCGCGCGCTCGGCGTAGGGCCCGTCCTGGCCGAAGCCCGAGATCGAGCCCAGGACGATCCGCGGATTCACCTTCTTCAGGCTTTCATAGTCGATGCCCAGCCGGAACTTCACGTCGGCTCGGTAGTTCTCGACCACCACGTCGGCCTTCTCGACGAGCTTCATGAAGACGGCGCGGCCGTCCGGCTCCTTGAGGTTCAGAGTGATCGACCGCTTGTTACGGTGAAGGTTCTGGAAATCAGGTCCGTGGCGCGGACCGCCCATGTCCATGTCGCCAGCCCCCGGCGGCATCTCGATCTTGATGACGTTGGCGCCCCAGTCGGCAAAATAGCGCACCGCCGTCGGGCCGGCGCGCACCCGCGTCAGATCGAGCACGGTAAAGCGGGCAAGCGGTCCTGCGGTCATCGTCTTACTCTTGTTGCGAACATATAGGCGCGTACCATGCCGAACATGTCTCCTGACGACAAGGCGGCGGGCTGGGCGGCCTACTACCAGCAACTGCGCGATCGGCCGCCCCGTCGGACTCTGCTTGCCGCACTGGATCGCTTCGGCGCGCCGCCCGCCGATGCGCTCGCGGTCGATCTGGGCTGCGGCGATGGCCGAGATGTCGTCGAAATTCTGCGACGCGGTTGGAGTGTCGTCGCAATCGATGCCGAACCGGAAGCACTTCGCCAGCTTTCCGCCCGCAATCTGCCCGGTGCCGAGCGCCTGACACAGATATCGGCGCGCCTGGAAGAGGTTCCGCTGCCGATCGGCCTGCAGCTGGTGAATTCGAGTTTTGCAATGCCGCTTTGCGAGCCCGAGCGCTTTCGCGATCTATGGTCGCGGATCCGCGAATCCTTGCCCGTCGGCGGCAGGTTCAGCGGCCAATGGTATGGCGTCCGAGACTCCTGGCGAGGCCGAACAGGAATGACATTCCTCGAGCGCACCGAAGCAGAGGCAATGTTGGACGGCCTCGATGTCGAGATGTTCGAGGAGGAAGAAGCCGACGGCGTCACACCGCGCGGCAAAGCCAAGCACTGGCATATCTTCCATGTCGTGGCGCGCAAGCGCAGCTAGTGGACAAGGCGATCCGGTTTTCCGACACTCCGGCCGTCGACATCTATTGGAGGCATCATGGCCGCCGCGCAATCTTCTGTCGCGTCGCGTGACATTCCCGTCACGGCTGAAATCGCCAAGCACGCAGCTCATCTCAGCTGGCGCGATTTGCCGGATGATCTGATCGAACGCACCAAGCAGTGTCTCCTCGATTGGTTCGCCGTGACCGTCCCCGGAGCGCAGGACGAGCTGGCGAACATCCTGATCGCCGAGGCGATCGAGGACGGCATTTCGGGCAAGGCGAGCCTGGTCGGCCGGCGTGAGAAGACGTCGCCTTCGACGGCGGCCCTGATCAACGGCGCGGCGAGCCATGCTCTCGACTACGACGACGTCAATTTTTCCATGGGCGGTCATCCGACCGTGACGGTCGTGCCCGCCCTGCTGGCGCTCGGCGAGCAGATGAGGGCGTCAGGGCGCCTCTTCATCGAAAGCTTCGTGGCCGGCTACGAGACCTCGGGGCGCGTCGGCCGCCTGGTGGCGCCCAGCCATTATGAGAAGGGCTTCCATGTCACGGGCACCGTGGGGTCCTTCTCGGCGGCGGCCGCAGCCGGCCGCATGCTGGGGCTGAACGAGAAACAGCTCGCCGTCGCCTTCGGTATCGCTGCCACCCAAGCCGCCGGGCTGAAATCGAATTTCGGTACTATGTGCAAACCGCTGCATGCCGGCACGGCCTCGGAGCATGGCTTGCGGGCGGCACGGCTCGCAGCCAGGGGCTTCACCGCGCGCAGCGATTCATTGGAGTGCGACCAGGGTTTTGCTTCCTCGCAAAGCGACCATCTCGATACGGCGTCAGCGCTTGGCGAGCCGCCGTCGGGCTGGCACCTGCGCAACAATCTCTTCAAGTATCATGCCGCCTGCTACCTGACCCATGCGCCGATCGAGTGCGCCAAGGAGATCCGGTTGAAGAGCAACTTCCCGCCGGAACGGGTCCAGAAGATTCGGCTGCGGATCGATTCAGGCGCTGACAGGGTTTGCAACATTCCCCACCCGACGACCGGGCTCGAAGCGAAATTCTCGCTCCGCCAGACGGTGGCCATGGCCATCGCGGGCGTCGACACCGCCAATCTCGCCTCCTATACGGAGGCGGTCACCCAGGAGCCCCGCATCAAGACGCTGCGCGACAAGATGGCCATCGAATTCACGCCCGATTGGAGGCATTCGCTGGCCGAGATGGCGATCCAGCTCGACGACGGCACCACGCTCGAAGCCAGGCATGATTCGGGCATCCCGTGGGCGGATATCGGCAAGCAGCGCATCGCACTCGAGACCAAATTCGACAGCCTGGTCACGCCCGTGCTGGGAGCCGCCGGCGCCAAGCGCCTGCATGATGTCATCGACCGGATCGATAGCCTCGCCGACGTCGGCGAACTTGCCCGCGCTTCAGCAAGGAGTTGATGGAGAGAGAATGTCGGAGGATTTCAGGACACGTGCCCGGCTGGTACCGAAGGGCAATCGCTACGAGGATTTCGAGATCGGCCGGGTCTTCAAGCATCACTGGGGCCGCACCATTACCGAGTCGGAAAGCACTCTCTTCTCTACGCTGACGCTCCATTTCAATCCGCACTATTTCAACGCCGCTTACGCGCGCGCCCATGGTCATCCCGGCCTGGTCGTCAATCCGCTGCTGATCTTCACCACGGTGTTCGGGCTGACGGTCGAGGATCTGAGCGAGGGCGGCGGTCCGTTCCTCGGGGTCAACGAGCTCACCTACCATCAGCCGGTCTACCCGGGTGATTCGCTGCGCGCTGAATCAGTCGTGCTCGACCGTCGGGTCTCGGACTCCCAAAAAGGATTCGGCATCGTCACTTGGCACACCAAGGGCTTCAATCAGCGCGAAGAGCTCGCGATCGACTTCAAGCGCACCAATCTCGTTCGCCAAAGGAATTCTTAGCAATGCCGTACATCACCGAAGAGCGCCGCATGATCCAGGAGCAGGCGCGCGAATTCACGCTGAACGAAGTGCTGCCGGTCGCCAACAAGCTCGATCCCGAGAAAGGCGACATTCCGATGAGCCTGCGCGACAAGATGGCGGAGCTGGGCTATTTCGGCATCCTGATCCCCGAGCAGTACGGCGGCCTGGGACTCGGCTGTTTCGAGTACTGCCTCGTCACCGAGGAACTGTCACGCGGCTGGATGAGCGTCGCCTCGCTGATCGCCCGCGGCAACCTCCTGATCGGCTCGCACATGATGAGCGAGGAACAGCGCGGTCGCTACCTGCCTCGCATGGCCAAGGGCGAGTTCCTGGGCGCCTTCTCGATGTCAGAGCCGAATGCAGGCTCGGACATCGCCAATATCTCCTGCCGCGCCAAAAAGGACGGGAACAGCTATCTGATCTCGGGCAACAAATACTGGTGCACCTTCGCCGACGGCGCGGACTTCCTGATCATCATCGCCCGTACCTCGGATGCTCCCGCGGGCAAGCGCCATCTTGGCCTCTCCATGTTCTTCATCGAGAAGAAGCGCGGTGAACTGCCGGCTGGTTGCAGCGGCGCGCCGATTCCCAAGATCGGCTATTTCGGCTGGAAGACCTGGGAGCTCGCCTTCGACAATTTCCGCGTCGATGCCTCGTCGATGATCGGCGAAGAAGGACAGGCCTTTTACTATGCGACGTCAGGTCTCGAGACGGCACGGGCGCATACCGCGGCGCGTGCCATCGGCCTCGCCCAGGGAGCGCTGGACGATTCGATCCAATATGCCAACGATCGCCGCCAGTTCGGCCGGTCGATTTCCGACTTCCAGGCGATCCGCTTCAAGATCGCCGATATGGCGACCCAGATCGAGGCGGCGCGCCAGCTCAACTATTTCGTCTGTGAGCAGATCGACACCGGCCAGCGCTGCGACAAGGAGGCCTCGATGGCCAAGCTCTTCGCCTCCGAGATGGCCGAGCGTGTCTGCAGCGAAGGCCTGCAGATCCATGGCGGCGCCGGCTACACCACCCTGCATGCGGTCGAACGCCATTGGCGCGACGCGCGCCTCACCAAGATCTTCGAGGGCACCTCGGAGATCCAGAAGCGCATCATCTCGGATCGTCTGCTGGGCCGGGGAAAGAACTGATGAAAGTCTCCGCTCTCACCGGCCAGCACAACTACTTCGAGGACTTCAAGGTCGGCGACGTGATGAGGCATGCCCGCGGCAAGACGGTCGAGCCGCTGGAGCAGGTCTGGATCACCAACGTGACGATGAACACCGCTGAAGGTCACTTCAACGAGCACCTGATGAAATCCAGCAACTGGGGGCAGCGGCTGGGCTTCGGCGGCGTCACGATCTCGATCTGCATTGGCCTCGCCTCGGAGGACACCGCCGAGAATGCGCTGATGGAGCTCGGCATGGACAAGATCCGGCTGAAGGGGCCGATCCACCACGGCGACACGCTCTATTGCTATACCGAGGTCCTGGGCAAGAAGGATGCCGAGCAGCCCGACGCCGGCATCGTGCACTTCAAGCACTATGGCGTGAACCAGGACGACAAGCATGTCTTCGAGGGTGAGCGCACGGTGCTGATCAAGCGCCGCAGTCACTGGGGCGACAGGTGATTAAACGGACCGCGGGCTTCCAGCCCGCTCATTCGGCACATTGCATGCGCTTGAAGCGCGCAGGATGCGCGCGGTCCACATGAGCAAGCCTCTCGGCGCTCTGGATGGCGTTCGCATCGTCGATCTCACGCAGATGCTGGCCGGCCCCTACTGCACCATGCTGCTGGCCGACCAGGGGGCGGAGATCATCAAGGTCGAGCCGCTCGACGGCGATCACACGCGAATCATCGGTCCCTTCCATGCCGATGACAAAGTGAAGGCCTTCGGCGGTTACTTCGCCTCGGTCAACCGCAACAAGAAATCTGTATCGATCGACCTCAAGCGGCCCGAAGGCCGCGAGCTGGTGTTGAAGCTTTGCGATCAGGCCGATGCCGTGGTCGAGAACTATCGCGGCGGCGTCATGGACCGGCTTGGCCTCAGCTACGAGACCTTGCACGAACGCAATCCAAAGCTCGTCTATGCCACCATTCGCGGCTTCGGCGATGCGCGGACGGGCAAGAGCCCCTATTCCGACTGGCCGGCCTACGACGTGATCGCCCAGGCCATGGGCGGCATCATGGCCATCACCGGCCCCGACAAGGATACGCCAATGAAGGTCGGCCCGGGCGTCGGCGACCTGGTCCCTGCCATCACCTGCGCCTTCGGAATCGTCTCGGCCGTCCTCCATGCTCACAAGACCGGCCAGGGCCAGTTCGTCGATGTCGGCATGGTCGACGCCGTCCTGGCGCTTTGTGAACGCATCATGCATCAGCATTCTTATGCCGGGACGCTGCCCCATCCCGAGGGCAACCATCATCCCCTGCTCTGCCCGTTCGGCATGTTTCCGGCCAAGGACGGGTTCATCACCATCGCCGCCCATGCCGACACGCACTTTCCGATCCTTTGCCAGCTGATCGGCCGGCCCGAAATGGCGGCCGATCCGCGCTTTGTCGACGTCCAGAGCCGGCGGGCCAACCAGGACGAGATCATTGCCGCCATTTCCGACTTCACGCGCCAGCGCACCAAGCAGGAACTTCTGAAGCATCTCGGCGGCCATGTCCCGTTCTCGCCGGTCTACAATGTGCGCGACATCGTGGCCGACCCGCACTTCAAGACGCGGGACATGCTTCCCTGGGTGCCGCACCCCGGCCTCGACCATGAGGTCCAGATCGCGGGCGTTGCCGTCAAGATGACGGAAACGCCCGGCCGCGTGCGCCACCGGGCCCCCTTGCTGGGCGAGCATACGGACGAGTATTTGAAATCCATTGGCTGCAGCACGGCGGAAATCGCCCGCCTGCGAGCCGGCAAGATCGTAGCCTGAGGAGAAGACCATGACCGACCGCCCGCGCCGCGCCCGCCGCGTCCAGCTTTCGACGCCCGGATCGAGCGAGAAGATGATGCAAAAGGCATCCGAGTCGAAGGCCGACCATGTCTTCCTCGACCTCGAGGATGCCGTCGCTCCGAGCCAGAAGCGTGACGCGCGCAAGAAGATCGTGCAGGCGCTCAAGACGCTGAACTGGAAAGGCAAGACGCGCTGCGTGCGCATCAACGATCTCACGACCGAGTACGCCTTCGAGGACATCATCGAAGTGGTCGAGGGTGCAGGCGAGCATCTCGACACGATCATGATGACCAAGGTCATGACGCCGGCTGATGTGCTGTTCGCTGACAAGCTCCTGCATCAGCTCGAGAAGAAACTGAAGCTGAAGCGCCGCATCGGCCTCGAGGCCCTGATCGAGGAAGTCGAGGGCATGCAGAACGTCGACGCCATCGCCAAGTCGACGCCCCGCCTCGAATGCCTGGTGTTCGGCATGGGCGACTTCTCCGCCTCCATGGGCGTCACCAACAAGAGCGTCGGCGCGAGCGACGACTATCCCGGCGACATCTGGCACTACGCCAGGTTCCGGCTTGTGATGGCTTGCCGCGCCGCCGGCATCGATCCCGTCGACGGCCCCTTCGCCGACTTCCGCAATCCCGACGCCTATCGCGAGGAATGCCAGCGGTCGATGATCCTGGGCTGTGTCGGCAAATGGGCGATCCATCCGTCCCAGATCGACGTCGCGCTCGATGTCTACTCGCCAAAGGCCGACGACGTTGCGCGGGCGCGCAAGCTCGAGAAGGCCTATGCCGAAGCCGAGGCCAAGGGTTTGGGTGCGATCAATGTCGACGGCGTGATGGTCGACGTGGCGTCGATCCGCATCCTGCGCAACACGGTCCTGAACAAGGCGGATCTCTACGGCATGTAGGCCATACGGCCTGCGGCCATGAAACGCGCGCTGATCCCGGTCGCCGCGATGCTGGCGATCCAGGTGATGATCTCGATCAGCGTGCTGTCGCTCGGTGTCATGATGCCGGCGGTGGCCAGGGACCTCGCCATCGATCCCAAGCTGGTCGGTGTCTTCACGGCGGTGATCTACGGTGTCGCGACCGTCACGGCGCTAGCCGCCGCCGGTCCGATCTTGCGGCTAGGCGCGGTGCGCGTCTGCCAGGCCGCGCTCGTGCTGGCGGCGATCGGCCTTGCCCTCAACTCGCTGGCCGCGGTCGCAGCGACCGTGGCCGCTGTGATCTTCATCGGCGCCGCGCAAGGCCCGCTCAACCCCGCCTCGGCGCATGTCCTGGCCCAGCGGGTGCCGCGCGAATATTTCGGCACGGTGTTCTCGCTGAAGCAGACGGGCGTGCCGATCGGCTTTGCGCTGGCCGGCGTGATCTTCCCGTCCCTGCTCGCAGGCATCGGCTGGCGCGGCGCGAGCCTCGTTGCCGCCGCCGCGGCGGTTGCCGCCGCCGTGCTGGTCGAGCCGCTACGGCCGCGACTCGACGTCGTTGCCACGGGCAGCCGGCCGACCGCTGGCATCTGGCGGTCGATCCGCTTCGTGATGGCTCACAAGCAGCTCAGGGTGCTGGGCGCTTCCGCCTTCGTCTACGTGATTGCGCAGCACACCTTCACCTTTTACCTCGTGACCTATCTCTACGAGCATTGCGGTCTGTCGATCGGCCGTGCCGGCGCCCTCCTGTCGCTGTCGCAGCTCTTCGGCACGGCGGTCCGGCTGGTGAGCGGTGGTGTCGGCGACCGGCTGCCGCGCATGCAGCTCCTGGGCTGGACGGGCATCGGCATGACCCTGGGCAGCATCGCCGTCGGACTGCTCACGTCCCAGACGCCCTTCTGGCTGATGACGCTGGCGGTCGTCGGCTACGGCTCGGTGGTCATCAGCTGGAACGGCACCTCGCAGGCGGAGTTCGCCCATCTGTCGCCGCCCGGAGAGACCGCGGCCGTCGCCGCCGTTCAGACCGCGCTGGCCTTTTCCGGCGCCATTTTTGGGCCGCCCCTTTTTGCACTAATCGCCTCCCAGGGGAGCTACGAGGCCGCCTTTTTCGCGGTTGCCGCCTGTGTGCTCGCGGCGGCGATTTGGCAAATTGCCGTGGCCCGGCGCGTCACTGCTCCGGTGTAGCCCTTACACGATTTTTTGTGATTCGATCTCTGGTGCGGCCGGGCCAGGAGGATCACCCTGTCTCCCAAGGAAATCCGCCGGCGCATGGAACACCGGCTTTAGCCAGGGAGGCTACGCATGAAGCTTTACATGCATCCAGTTTCGACCACATCCCGCCCGGTGATGCAGTTCATCGCCGACAACAACATCGACGTCGACATGGAGGTCGTCGACATCCTCAAGGGCCAGCACTACGAACCGGCTTACAGCAAGCTCAATCCCAACCATCTCATCCCGATGCTCGACGACGACGGCTTTCGGCTCACCGAGAGCGCCGCCATCCTGCGCTACCTCGCCGACAAGATCGGATCACCAGCCTATCCGAAGGACCTCAAGCAACGCGCGAAAGTCAACGAGGTGATGGACTGGTTCAACTCCAATTTCTATCGCGACTGGGGCTACGGCCTGATCTATCCGCAGCTCTTCCCGCATCTCAAGCGCGAGGATGCCAAGGTGCAGGAAGCGGTCGTCGCCTGGGGCAAGGAAAAGTCAAAGGCGTGGCTGCAGGTGCTGAACGACCACTGGATCGGACCGAACAGGAGGTATCTGTGTGGTGACCAACTCACGATCGCCGACTATTTCGGCGCAGCTATCACGACCGCAGGCGAACTGATCCATTGCGATTTCTCGGCTTACCCCAAT
>Ga0310811_10005710_pt1 | contig 15806 bp, 15 predicted proteins | sample YCmetagenome_FD_207642 | JGI IMG/M metagenome (GOLD analysis project Ga0310811, IMG submission 207642) | Soil microbial communities from experimental microcosm in Duke University, North Carolina, United States - YC | ecosystem: Engineered > Artificial ecosystem > Soil microcosm > Unclassified ...
GGCCGGACTCGCCGACGTACGGCGAATGGTATGGCGTGGAGCTGAGCGCTGATAACGGTCGAATGCTTTATGTGCCCGGATGCTGTGCGCATGGTTGCCAGACACTCGAGAAACAGACTGAGATTCACTATATGGCCTCGGAGTTTTTCACGCCTGGGGCGGTGCGTGGGTTTCGCTTTGATGATCCCGTGTTTGCCATTCAATGGCCGTTGGCAGCGACTGGAGTGTCTGATCAGGATCGTAACTGGCCGCTTGTTGATCGGCAGAAATTAGGCATAACCAGAAGAATATTTGTAGGTAGCAATCAATTTATAGAGTAATATAGTTTTGTAAGCCTAGGGACTTAGGAGCCAGCGATGAATATAGATACAGCCCTGCAAGAGCGGGCTGCTCAAGGTCGACCAATCCGCGTGGGAATGGTTGGCGCTGGCGCGACGGGACGTGCCATTGCCTTGCAGCTTGGAACACCGGTGCCGGGAATGCGTCTTGTAGCAATCGCGAACCGCACACTGGAACACGGTGAGCGGGCGTATCGGGAAAGCAACGTGAAGGAGTGGCGCCGGGTTCAGTCCGCTCGAGAGGCGGAGGCTGCGATAGCGCAACTGGTGCCGGTGCTGACGGACGATCCTTCGGTACTGACCGCCTGCGATGGCATCGACATCATTGTGGAAGTTACTGGTTCGGTCGAGCCAGCTGCCGAAGTTGTGCTCCAGGCGTTCGCGGGCGGCAAGCATGTCGTTTTGGTGAATGCCGAACTGGACTCGCTTATTGGTCCGATCCTGAAGATACAGGCCGATCGTGCCGGTGTGGTAGTTACGCACACCGACGGCGATGAGCCGGGCGTTGCCATGACGCTGCTCCGGTATCTCCGAACGCTGGGTCTGCGACCGGTGGCGGCGGGCAATATCAAGGGCATGGTGGATTACTATCGCAACCCTGAAACGCAGCGGGCGTTTGCGGCAGGGAATGACCAGGACGTCATGAAGGTTACGTCCTTTGCCGATTCCACGAAACTATCGATGGAGGCGACGGTTCTTGCCAATGCTACCGGATTCCGTGCCGGTCGCCGTGGTATGTATGGGCCCGCATGCAAAGACGTGCGAGAGATGGCGGGTTTGTTGCCGGCCGAGCAAATGCTCAGCACGGGTCTTGTTGACTATGCGTTGGGTGCCGCGCCGCATACGGGCGCGTTTGTCATCGTTCATGAAGACTCGCCGTTGAAGAAAGTGCAACTGGCGTACTACAAGCTGGGTGACGGTCCATTCTACGTGTTCTACACGCCGTTTCATCTGCCGCATATCCAGATTGCCTCGACGTTGGGGCGGGCGGTTATCCATCGTGATCCGACTGTTGCCCCAATCGGAGGGCCCGTCTGCGAGGTGGTGACCGTTGCCAAGCAAGATCTGAAGGCCGGCGAACGGCTTGATGGTGTGGGCGGCTTCTGTGCCTACGGCCTGATCGACAATGCGGCTTCGGCTCGCGGCATGTCGGCGCTGCCAATTGGTCTTTCCGAGGGCTGCGTATTGCGCCGCGATGTTTCGAAGGACGCAGTTTTGTCGTTCGAGGATGTGGTGTCGCCGCGTGGCCGTCTGGTTGAAAAGCTTTGGCACGAACAGAACGCTCGATGGCCCCAGGGTTGCGTTGGATTGGGGACGGAGTCGATGCGGGAGTTGGAGGCGGGGGAAGTCGGATAGATCCATGAGGTTCAGCGAGGAAGTCTGCATGGCTTTTTTTGTTGCGAGTTTGGCACGCGGCGACAGGTTCGGATTGTCGCCGGGTTGGACCGATCATGCTTGATCGTTCCTTCTGGCGGGGGCGCATTGTTTTCCTGACCGGTCATACGGGCTTCAAGGGGAGCTGGCTGTCGCTGTGGCTGGATACATTGGGGGCCAAGGTCACAGGGTATGCGCTGGCGCCGCCGACAGAGCCGAACCTATTCGAACAGGGGAATGTCGGCAGTGCCATCCACTCGATCTGCGGGGATATTCGCGACTTTCAGCGGCTCAAGGCGGAGATTGCGCAGTGCCGCCCCGACGTGGTGATCCACATGGCGGCACAGTCTGTCGTGCGTCGCGGCTACGACGATCCCATCGAAACCTATTCGTCCAATGTTATGGGGACCGTGCACCTGTTCGAGGCTTTGCGGCAATTGGGTCGGCCATGTGTGGTGGTCAACGTCACGAGTGACAAGTGCTATGCGAACCGCGAGTGGGTCTGGGGATATCGCGAGGACGAACCGATGGGGGGCCGCGACCCTTACTCAAATTCGAAGGGCTGTGCGGAGCTTGTGACCACAGCGTATCGCGAGTCATTCTTTCCTCCGGGCTCTCTCGATCATCATGGCGTTGCGGTTGCAAGCGCTCGAGCCGGTAACGCCATTGGAGGTGGCGATTGGACGAGCAATCAGTTGATCCCGGACATCATGAGGGCATTCCTGGACGGTCAGTCCTGTCTCATCCGCAGTCCCAGCGCCATTCGGCCATGGCAGTTCGTCCTGGAGCCCTTGCACGGGTATCTGGTGCTCGCCGAGCGATTGGCTGAGGACGGTGCGGGCTTTGGTGCGGGTTGGAACTTTGGCCCAGCAGAGGCGGATGCCCGCCCCGTGTCCTGGTTGGCAGACAAATTGGCACATTCGTGGGGAAATGGCGCTACCTGGGTTCGCGATGACGGCATCCATCCGCGTGAAGCGCATTTCCTCAAGCTGGACGCTTCCAAGTCGAAATCCTACCTCGGCTGGCAACCACACCTTCCACTGCCTCAGGCGCTCGAATGGATCGTCGAGTGGTATCGTGCCTTTCAGGCTGGAGCGAATCTGCGCCGCCTCACCCAGGCGCAGATAGAACGGTATGAATCACTCCCGTAACCCTGAACCTGGTTGCCAGGCAGCGGCAATGCATGAGCGGATCGATTTGTTGGATCATGCATTCTCCGCCCCGAGCGAGGAGCGGAATGATCGTCAGGAGATAAGGTCCCGCAAATGCCGAACATTGTGATTATTGGAACTGGAATGGCCGGGTTCAGTGCAGCTTACCGACTCCACGACGAGGGCATCACGCCTGTGATGTACGACAAGAGTGGTTCTCATGGGGGTCTGACTACGTCCATCCGCTACGATCCAGGCTTTGTGTTCGACATGGCTCCGCATATTTCCTTCACCAAGGATGCGCGTATTCAGGACCTGTTTGCGGACAGTGTCGATCAACAGTTTGAGGCCGTGCAGATCAATCTGAACAACTACTGGCGCGGATATTGGCCACAGCATCCTGTCCAGCTTCACCTGCATGGCCTTCCGGAAGACACCGTAATAAAGGTCATTGAGGACTTCGTGGAGGAGCGTCAACGTCCCGAGCGACCGATCAACAATTACGCCGACTGGCTATTGTCGAGCTTCGGCCGCACGTTTGCTGAGCTCTTTCCCATGTAGTATACGCGGAAGTATCACTTGACCACTGCGGACAATATGAGCACTGATTGGCTGGGTTCCCGCATCTACCGGCCGAGCCTCGAGGAAGTTCTGCGTGGTGCGATCTCACCATCGGCGCCATAGATCCACTACATCACTCACTTCCGTTATCCCACTCACGGTGGTTTTGTATCTTATCTTAAAAAGTTCCTTCCCCTCGGGGAACCTCGGTTGAACAGCGAGGTTGTGTCGATTGATCCGCGGAGGCGAGAGTTGAGGTTTTCGGACCAGCATGTGGCACGATACGACGCTCTGGTTTCGTCGGTGCCGCTGCCCGACCTGATTGGCATGATACAGGGGGTACCGTCAGATGTGCTGGACGCCTCGCGGCGTCTGGTTTGCTCAACATGTGTGCTGGTGAATGTCGGCGTCGACCGGGACGATCTTTCCGACGCCCACATAACCTACTTCTACGACGACGACATTTGCTTCACGCGCATCAGCTTTCCTCACATGCTGTCTGCCAACAATGTACCACCCGGTGGTGGAAGCGTTCAGGCTGAGGTTTATTTCTCGAAGAAGTACAGGCCCTTGACTCGCTCACCGGAAGACTGGATCGAGCCTGTCATCAATGATCTCCGCCGCTGCGGCATTTTACGTGACAGTGACAACATCCTGTGCCGTGGGGCCCGACTGCTGCGATACGCCAACGTGATCGTCGATCTCGACCGCACGGCGGCGCTGGGGACTGTTCACGGTTACCTTGACGATCTCGGCATTGCCTACTGTGGGCGGCATGGGGATTGGGGATACATGTGGACTGACGAAAGCTTCAAGAGTTGCGAGCGGGCTGCTGAAAAAGCCCTTGCACTCCGGAGTCCGATAATGGCATTCGCAAAATGATGTGCTCGCGCCGCTGCGATCGACGCTTAATCGGCGGTTTGATGCGGTTGTCGCCATAGAGTGGGTCTCGTCACACGGAGGTATCCAGACTAGGCAGGGTGGTGGCAACGCATATCAGGCCACGAGTGATATCATTGCTGTCAGCACAATATCTGCAGGCTTTGGCTTCGATCGTGGTAGTGGCGCTCCGCACTGGCGCGCAATTCTCCTGGGCCAGGTCGCAGTGGACGTGATCGTCGTCATCTCGGGGTTCATCAGTGGATGGAGACGATCAAGGCGATCGGTCGCGGGACATTTCTATAGCACAGGGTTAGCGGGTCGTGCCGCTGTATTGGTTCGCGACCTTTATCATGGCGGTCCTTCTGGGGCGTCGTCGGGCGATACTATCCGGTCGCTTCTGGTTTGACCCCACCGCGATGCCCGTGACCGGGTGTGGCCTGTCCTGGTGTACGGATGGCCGGTTGAGTGTAGCGTGAGCGCAAACGGCATTGCACGGCTGCCACTGACGCTGTGCTGCATGCGTATACCGGCCGTAATGGAGTTCCTGACCGGCGTGTGGCTGTCCGCTCTCGTTCCGACTCAAACGTCGCCGTTACCGAGGTGGTCGCCGGACCGATAGGGTTAGCGATCTCACTGCGGCTGCTCGCGTCGACCTATGGCGTTATCTTGTCTGGGAAGTGCCAAGCCTACTTGTGCCCGGGGCGATCTCCTCGGAATTGCGCCATCCTGTCTAGGATCAAATCACTGAAGCTACTCAGGCATGGTTCCTATTCGCTATACCTGTTTCGTCCGTTCGCATTCTTCCCGGTGACGACTCCACTGCTCGATCGTCCGCCATCAACCCCGTGCTGGTCGTGATTGTCACCGGAACCGCAATCGGCATGGCTGCCTTTACGCACTCGAGCGCCCACTAACGCAATTGCTCAAACGCTGGAGCCGACGAGTGGTCGTCGTGCCGGTGACGGAAAAGATATCGACACCGTCGATTCAGCGGCTGTAGACGCGGAGATAGTCCACGTTGAAATGTGCCGGGAACACGGTTGCCTGGGCGGGAGGACCAGGCCAACTGTCGCGCCCGCCGACAGCCAGATTGATAAGCAAGTACATTGGTGTGTGCATGTCGGCCGGCGTCGACTCCTTGAATACAGGCTTGTCATCGAAGTACCAGGTTATTTCCGTGGGCTGCCAGTCCAGGCCATACACATGGAAGGCATTGCTCGTATCGCCGACATGAACTGCCGCTGTCGTGCCGACGTTTGGACCGCCAACGGCTGAATGGGTGCCGACATAAATGGTATGCGGGTCGCTCCCCAGGGACTCCATCACATCGATCTCGGGTGGCCAGCTGCCGTCGACGGGCAGGAGCCAGAATGCCGGCCACAGGCCAGCCCCGGTGGGCAATTGGGCCCGCATTTCGAAATACCCGTAGCGTTGGCTGAACATCCTGTAGGTTGTCAGCATGCCCGAGTTGAATGGCAATCCTGCTGGATTGTGGCCGCGGGACGCCGTAATGGTCAGGACGTGGTCTCGCACACTGAATGGATTGGTGCCGACCGAGGCGTCCGAGTAATACTCCGCCTCTTTGTTGTTTCCCAAAGTTCGCCAGCCACCCGCACCGGTTGTCATCCAGTCGCCTTCGCCCGCGGCAGTCTTGTCGAGGCAATCGAAGTGGCTTTCGAAGGTGACGTGCATACGCGCGGTTGGTGGCGCCGTATCGTTGGCCACAATGGGTCGAGCGATCGAAAGCAGGATACCAGTGACCACAACACTCGCGATGAACCTGCGCCGGCTGCGTTTGGCGGTCGAAATACGGATCACGTTTGCGCTGCGCTGCGTCGGGCTGCAACGTTTGGAATACGACTGCATTAAAGTCCTGATGACTCAAAGTTCGTGTATTAATATGAGGCCGTGTTCGCAGTGTCAACATTGCTGTGTATAGAGCCGCTCGGGAGAATGGCATTGCAGTTTCGGTGATTTTGTGCTATCTATCGATTAATAACAGGATAGCGAGTTCTTAGCGGCGGTCGCTCTTCTTAACTACGCAGTCAGAAGCGCGATTTGACCCGGCAGACATCATGGCCCCTCCATCCTATCTAAGCGGAATCGTGTGGTCAGGTGCGAACGCTTGCGTCGCCGTCTTGATGCCGGTCGGTATTTTCGTCTTCTTTGCCCGCACCGCGTCACCCGAAATGATTGGCGCGGTGGCGCTGGCAGCGTCATGCATCGAGATTCTGAAGAGTGTGGCGATGCCCGGCCTCTATGAGGCAGTGCTGCAACAACCAGACGACGAGCAACGCTGCCACGAAACCGCATGCTTCGTGCTGTTGGTGTTCGCTGGTGCTTTGCTTTTCGTCTACCTCGTCGGTCTGGCGGTGCTCAGCATTTTCATGGCATCGGTAACGTCACATTACGTCGCCTTCGCCGTATTGGGATCCCGCGTGTTGTTCGACCTTGCGGCACTGCAGCCGCAGGCGCGGCTTGCTCAGCGACTTGCGTTTCGCAGGTTGGCAATGCGTACCATGATGAGCATTTCATTGGGTGGCGCGATCGGCGTCACACTGGCCCTCCTGGTTGACCCGTTCATGGGCCTGATCGCGTATCAGGTCTGCCAGTCCCTGGTCTTTCTGATGGTCACCGTCATCGGTACTGGGGCGGCGGCGCGCCCTCGGTTGCATCGCAACTGCTTTCTCCGGATGCGGCGAGAGGCCACACTCGCAACCTGTGTGCGCCTGCTTGCGGCCAGCGCGAATAACCTCGATCAGATCATCGTCGCCGCGCTGATCGGCAGCGCCCGTCTTGCCTTTTATAACCTGGGCAAACGTCTGGAACTGACGTTCGTCACCGTCGCCGGATCATTCAGCGCGATCTTATTTCAGCCGCGATTCGCGCAAGGGCGCGCCGAAAGGCACGGCAGAGATATTCGCCAGGGAGTTGCGATGTTGACGATCGTACTGGGGTTTCCCGCCGCGGCGTTTATTGCAAACAGTTCCTTTCTGGTGGCGACGGTGTTTGGCGAACAATGGAAAGGTGCCGCGGCAGTCGCGGCTGTCATGGCGGCAGGCGGCTTCATCCGCGCCATAGGCTACGTCCCCGGCGCGCTCATGTCGGTCTCGGTCCGCAATCGCGAGCTTTTGCTGATTTCGTTGATCTCGGTAGTGACGGGTGCGGTGCTTGTCGTGGTTACGGCACAGTTCGGGATCCTGTGGTGCGCAGTTGCGCTGCTTGTCAGGCAGCTGGTCAGCTTGGGCTGGATGGCGATGATATTGCGACACGAAGTGATACGGCCGGTGCGTGCGTATTTCACCGGTCTGGTGATGCCCTTCCTGCTGATGCTTGCCGCAACTCTCGCTGCGCGTGAGATAATCGGTGATGCGGCGACTGGGGACGGTGTCGTGCAGCAGTTCCTCATGTTGGCGGGTTCGGTCGCGGGGGGAGCAGTGGCAGGCGTCGGTTACTTCGCCTGGTACTTTAGAGAATTGTTGTTCAGGTATGTCGCCATGCTCCGCGGCCGCCTCGCGGCGCCGGCATGAGGATCGGGTATTTCGTGCACGATCTGGCGGATGCCGCGGTACACCGCCGGGTACGGATGATGCGATCGTTTGCCGATGTCACTGTGCTTGGGTTCCATCGCTCGGACACCGCTGTCCTTCAACTCGACGGGGTCGACACGGTTGATCTGGGCCGCACCATGGATGCCCGGTTGGGGCAGCGAACGCTGGCCGTTCTGCGAGCAGTCATAAACAGTGACCGCTGGCAAGGACATCTGGCCGGCACCACCATCTTTGTTGCCAGGCAACTTGAAATGCTGGTCCTGGCCGCAATGGTCCGCCGACGGATCGCGCCGACTGCGCCACTGGTCTTCGAGTGTCTCGATATCCACCGGCTGATGCTGACCCACCACCCGATCAGTGTCGCCCTGCGCATGCTCGAACGGCGCCTCCTGCGATCCTGCAGCATGCTCATCGTCAGCTCGCCTGCCTTTCTGACCAGTCACTTCGCGGGACACGGTTCGGCGCTGCCGCTGCAACTCCTGCTTGAAAACAAGGTGCTGGCCGAGGACGTTCCATCTGGTCTGCTTGATCGCATCGGGCAACTTCGTGCAACAGTGCCGTCTGAAGGACCGCCCTGGCGGATCGGTTGGTTCGGCGTCATCCGCTGTCGTCGTAGTCTGCAACTCCTGGCGAATCTCGTCACCGCCTTGCCGGGCGTTGTCGAAGTGATTATTCGCGGTCGTCCCAGGCGCAACGTCATCCCGGACTTCGATCAGGTGGTGGCGACCACGCCAGGCCTGAGTTTCCTTGGCGAGTATGATCGCCATACCGAGTTGGCCGCTCTCTACGGCAATGTCCACTTTGCATGGGCAGTCGACTTCTATGAGGCGGGACACAATTCAGACTGGCTGCTGCCGAATCGGCTGTATGAAGGCACGTTGAATGGCGCTGTACCGCTGGTGTTGGCGTCAGTGGAGACAGGGCGCTGGTTGGCGGTTCGGCAGTGCGGTGTGCGTCTGGAAGACACGCGCAATCAGAGCATCGAGGGCTCGCTGCTGGAATTCTTCGTCGGACTGGATAGCACACGATATTCAATAGCCCGAACTGCCCTGGCGCAAGTGCCATTATCCGATCTCCTGGACGACAAGGCTGCGTGCGACCGTTTCGGCAAGGTGCTCGAAACGTTGTCGCGGAGATACTGATCATGAGTAGCACGAAGCTTCCCTTCGTCAGCATTGTCGTGCCAATGTTGAACGAGGAGCGTTACGTTGCCGATTGCCTGACCTCGCTCCTGAGCCAGGGAGCCGGCTGGGCGGACGGGTCCTCTTTCGAAATCCTGGTGATGGATGGCGGCAGCACCGACCGAACGCGAGAGATCGTCGCTGCACTGCAGAAGACCAACCCAGTTATCAGGATGGTGCATAACTCCAAGCGTCTCCAGTCGGCGGCCATGAACCTCGCGGGTCGCATTGCATCACCGCGCGCTACGATACTGCTTCGCGCTGATGCGCATGCTGTCTATGCGGCCGATTTCCTGGCCGACTGCGCCAATGCACTGATCGACACCGGCGCGGCCTCGGTCGTGGTCCCGATGGAAACAAAGGGCGAGGTGGGCTTTCAGCACGCCGTGGCCGCGGCGCAGAACAGTTTGCTCGGCAATGGTGGGTCGGCGCATCGGCGCGCCAGTTCATCGCATTACGTAGATCATGGCCATCATGCAGCGTTCAATCGGAACTTCTTCGTCGGTATCGGCGGCTACAACGAAACATTTACCCACAATGAGGATGCGGAATACGATCATCGCGTGTCGCTCGCCGGTGGCGCGATATGGATTTGTGGCGAGGTCATGCTCAGCTATTTCCCTCGGCGCGATCCCTGGGGCTTGGCGAAACAGTATTTCTTCCATGGCGCGGGCCGCGCTCGCACGCTACTGACTCATCATATCCGGCCGCGTCTGCGTCAGCTTCTGCCGCTGTTGATGCTGCTCGGATCGATCGGCGGGCTGCTGCTTATCCCGGTGCATGTCGGCTTCGGGCTGATCCCGGTGGCCTACTGTCTGATCTGCATCGGCTACGGCGTTGCCGAAACGGTACGCCGGCGCGATCCGTGGCTGCTGGCGATGGGGCCCGCTGCCATGATCATGCATCTGAGCTGGGCGACCGGGTTCATCTGGAGGTGCCTTGTCATGATGCGTCCGCAGTTGCCCCGTCGCGGCCATGAGGTTGCGCGTCTCGCGTCGATGCCGGCACCCGTCCGGGGTGGCGCCCCGTCAGGCTGACCATCGTGGGTCCAGCCGACATAAGCACTAATCGCTGTTAAGGATTCATGCACAAAGCTCTCGTAAACAAGATGCCGCTTGTATGCCGTCTCTGTGAAGAGCCGGGTTTGCGTCGATCGGGCCACACCTGGAGACCGTTGTCGCGTGCGCACTTCATCTATCATGCGGGAGCTCGACTTGTTGTCCTGGCATCGTCGCATCATCCTGAGTGTCGCATGGCTGCTCATCGTTGGCGGCTGCACGGATACGTACATCTCCCAGAGTGGCCCCAGCCGAACCGATCTGGTTAACAAGGCGCGCCTCAATGTGCTGCCGGCCGGGCCCGAGCAGGTGTTGCAATATGCGCTGGTTCCGCTCAATCGGACGACCGTCGCATTGCTGGGAGCCGACGAGGATTCCGTGGACTTTCCGAATGCCCCGACCGAACAAAGGGCGGCGGACGGCCTGATCGGCATCGGCGACCAGATCAGCATAACGGTATTCGAGTCCGGCAGCGGAGGCCTGTTCCTCCCGCGCGAGGGTGGCACACGCGCTGGCAATTTTGTGACGATTCCCACCCAACAGGTCGGCAAGGACGGTGCCATCACCATGCCTTATGCCGGCACGCTGCGTGTTGCCGGTTCGTCGCCGATCGCCGTGTCGGCGATCATACAGGATCGACTGGCCAATCGTGCATTGGAGCCGCAGGTCGTCGTATCGGATGTGGACCGTCGCGCCGGACCGGTGAGCGTCCTCGGCGAGGTTTCAGCCGCCACGCGCTTTTCCCTGGATCCAGGCGGCGCGCGAATCCTCGAGTCAATCGCTCGCGCTGGCGGGCCGCGCTTCCCTGCGTATGAGTCGATGGTGACCCTGCAACGCGATGGTACGATCTACAAAGCGCTGCTGTCGGAAATCGCACAGATCGCTCGACAGAATGTGCAGTTGCAGGCGAACGACGTGATCTATGTGTCGCACGAGCCACGTTATTTCATCGCAATGGGAGCGATTGGGCAGGGCGCCAGCCTCGGCCCCCAGAACCGTCGCTTCACGTTCGAAGACAGCCACATCACGCTGGTCGACGCAGTGGCCAAGGCAGGTGGACTACTGGATGAGCGGGCCAACGCAACCGGTGTCTTCGTGTATCGCACCGAGCCGCGCGCCACGGTTCTGGCACTCGGCGTTGTTGCCGGGGCGGATCTCCCCGTGATGGTGCCAACCGTCTATCTGCTGGATGTTCGTGATCCTGCCGGCTACTTCTACGCGTCGCGCTTCGCCGTCCGCAGCGAGGACATCATCTTCATTACCAATGCGCCCGCGACCGATCTCGCCAAGTTCCTCGACCTGCTTGCGCCGATAACCGGCTCGACCGCTGCTACGCGCGGTATGTTCCATTGATGGGCAGCGGCCCGTGTCTGGCTGGAAGGTTGCGAGCGCGGATCGCGCATGAAGGGCTCTGAACTCAAGCACAAGACGTTCCATGCCGTGCCATGGGCGCTGGTCCGGGTCGGGGCGTCGAATGTTGCCAATTCTATCGTCTTCACGGTTTGGCGCGGCTTCTCTCACCGCAGGATTTCGGTCTTCTTGCTCTTGCCATCGTGGCGGTCGACGTCGCGCGCATCGTGTCGAGTGCCGGCCTGACCGATGCAGTTACCCGGGACAAGGACTGGGACGAGCTTCTGGCTGACACCGCCTTTTGGGCCAACCTGGCGCTTCGCCGCATCGTCGGCGCCCTGACCTGGGTGCTGGCGCCGCTCTACGCGTCGGTGGTCGAACAGCCCTGGTCGTCCGCTGCCTCGCGATGTTGGTGCCGGTTTCGTCGTTGAGCGGGATCCACACCGCCCGCAAGTTGGGCCAATTTCGGCCACAAGGCAGTCGCCGGGTGATTTTTCCGGCAGTATTCTGGGCGGGGCCGCGGCGGTTGCCACCGCGGCGCGCCTGCGTTTCGACGGACGAGGTCCGAGGGATGTCAGCGGCCTCAGCGGAACCATGACGCTGACCCAGGTGATGGGGCTGCTGCTCACCCGCGTCCAGGATGTCGTGATCGGTCGCTGCATTTCCGTGGCCGCCGTCGATACCTATCTGATCGGTTGGCGCATGATTGACCTTATTGCGTAGACCCGATCCAGCCGATGCTCGGCGTCTCCTTCGTCACGCTGCATGAAATTCGTCATTGCGCCGCCCTGGCAGCCCGGGCTTCCGTCACGACCGCAAAGGGCTCGCCGGTGCAGACCGCGGTGACATCGGCACTCTCGCTTCTCGCGGCACCATTCGGTCTGCAGTGGGTCGCTGCCGCCTATGGGCTGCGAGCATATCTGACGATGCGGTGTCATCTGGCGCTATTCAAACACGACACCTGTATTGGCGCTGCCGCCATGTTCGGCGCGACCATGCCGCCGCTTTTCGGTGCACTGGCGATGACTGCGGTTCTATGGCTTGCCACACCGTTGCTGCACAGTGCGCCGGGCCAGGGCGCTGCACTTCTGGCGGCGGCGGTCTTGCTTGGCTGCGCCGTATCCGTCGCCGATCTTGCTGTTCGTGGGAGATTACATTCGGTCCAGTCTTGGCATTCTGCTGCCGCTCTGGCAGGGCCGCGAGGCAAGACTCGCGAAGTCGTAGCATCCATGACGCTGCGCCCATCGTATTGATCGCGGCGAATGTTGATTGACGTGCGGCGGAATTGACATGGTGCGAGAGGCATACAAGGGTAACGAGCATTGGACCAGTCTCTCGGGTGGGAGCAGGCGGTCTACATTCACAATTGCTTTGACTTATTTTTGCACAACCTGTAGTATTATTTGGATGGAACAGACGTCTCTAGCCAAGAGGAACGATCTACGGTAACCGGCAAATGCGTGTGCCATCCGAGCCGACAAGCCATTTTTAATGCGTCTGGCGTTCCGGAGGATGCCGTGGACATCCTCCCCAGCAGGGCACGCCGCGTCACAAGGCCGACACTATGGAGCCGCCACACGGCTCACGAGGACGCAAAAGGCACCTCCGTCTACACAAGATGTTTCCAACGTGATTTCCGGACTTCTCGTCCCGGAATCAGAGGAACCGACTTTGGTCCGCCATGTCATCCTGAGCTGATGGCGCAGGCGGGAATATTAGCGGAGGCAGGTTATGAAAGTCGTACTGTTTTGCGGTGGATCAGGGATGCGCCTCCGTGGGTATGTCGATGACGTCCCGAAGCCCATGGTGCAGATCGGATCACGGCCGATTCTATGGCACTTGATGAAATACTACGCACATTATGGGCACAAGGATTTCATCCTCTGTCTTGGGCACAAGGGCAACGTGATCAAGGACTACTTTCTGCACTACGAAGAGACCGTCTCGAACGATTTCGTCTGGTCGCAGGGCGGCAAGAAGATCGAATTCGTCAACCGCGACATCGATGACTGGACCATCACGTTTGTCGAGACGGGCGCCAACGCCAACATTGGCGAGCGGTTCAAGATGGTTGAGCCCTATCTGGACGGTGAGGACATGTTCCTTGCCAACTATGCCGACGGCTTAAGCGATCTGGATCTTCCTGTGATGGTCGAGGAATTCAGCAAGACCAATGCAGTCGGCTCCTTGCTCCTGGTACAGCCGACGGCGAGCTTCGACATCGTCGAACTGTCCACCGAGGGCAAAGTGGGACAGATTTCCCCCCTGAGCAACACGAACATCTGGATCAACGGCGGCTTCTTCGTGTTTCGCAAGGAGATCTTCGACTATATGCAGCCCGGCGACGAGCTGGTGCGCGCGCCGTTCCAGCGGTTGATCGACCAGGGCTCCTTGCTGGCGCATCGATCCGGGTGTTTCTGGCAATGCATGGATACGTTCAAGGACAAGCAATGCCTGGAGGAGCTCAACCATGGCAACGCACCCTGGAAGGTCTGGAGTCGCCTTCCCACCGCTCTGCATCGCGAAGCACCAATGATATTGGCGGCGGCATGATCGCCCTGAATCTCGGCAGCGGAGCTGACAGACCGTTGCAGGTGCTATGCCTGGGTTGTCACGCCGACGACATCGAAATCGGTTGCGGTGGGACAATCCTAAGGCTTGCGCATGAGCATCCGGACTGGGTGTTCCATTGGATCGTGTTCAGCGCTGTCGGGATCCGTGCGGCGGAGGCGCAACAGTCAGCGGTTCAGTTCGTCGATCCGTCGCGTCTGAAGGGACCAACCCTGAAGGCCTTCAGGGACGGGTTCATGCCGTTTGTTGGCGCCGACATCAAGGCAGCATTCGAGGAATTGAAGCAGGCTGTCTCGCCGGATCTGATCTTTACGCATAATCGCAAGGATGCGCACCAGGATCACCGGGTGATTGCCGATCTGACGTGGAACACATTCCGAAATCATCTGATCCTGGAATACGAGATACCGAAATACGACGGCGACATGGGGCAGCCCGGCGTATTCGTGCCCCTCACGTCCGAAATCTGCGAACGCAAGGTTCACCTGATCATGGATAGTTTCCGCTCGCAGCACGACAAGAATTGGTTCCGACGGGAGACATTCCTCTCGCTGATGCGGCTGCGAGGAATGGAATGCAATGCACCCAGTGGTTACGCGGAGGCTTTCTATGGCCGAAAGCTAGTACTGTGAACCCCACCGTGTATTAACGGTCGATCGTCTACAGTCCAACACGACGGCGTCGGCGGTGCGGACGAACTGCCGGTTGGTGCCGAGCGTGCTGAAACCGCATGTGGGGCCTGTCGCGTCGCGCCGTGGTGAAAGTGAAGGTCAAATGCCTCGGCAATCGCAAAAAATCGGACTCCTGGACCATATGGGTGGTGGCAACCTTGGAGACGACACCACGCAGACCGCAGTCATGGGCAACATCCGAAGTCGCTGGCCTGACGCCATCATATACGGGTTCTCGATGAACCCTCCCGACACCAGGTTGCGACACGGGATTGCTTCCTACCCGATACGGCGCAAGACGTGGGACCATCCTGATCGCCATGAGAACGTCGAGATGGGACCTGGCGACAAGATGGGCACGCCGCGGCAGCAGGGTGCGTTCTCAGGGCTCCGTCGGCTGATCCGTGCCGTCGCATTCAAGATCCCCTATGCGATCGTCTCGGAGGTGACCTTCCTCGTCAAATCGCTGTATGTCATGCGGACCCTTGATGTCTTCGTCATAAGTGGCGGCGGGCAACTGCTTGACTCGTGGGGTGGGCCCTGGGCTTACCCGTATACGATCTTCAAGTGGGTATCGCTTGCCAGGCTGGCCGGCACGAAGTGTTATCTGGTGAACGTTGGTGCTGGTCCGCTGAAGCATCCGTTAAGCAAAATTCTTTATCAGGCACGCCCTTGCCCTGGCGAATTATGTGTCGTTTCGGGACAGCGATTCAATGTCCCTGGTCCGAGGGATAGGCTTCAAGGGTGAAGCCCACGTCTATCCGGACTGTGTGTACGCCCTCGAGATGCCCTCGATCCCTGAGACCCAGGACAACGCCGGGAATGAGTTGGTAGTCGGCATGTCTCCGATGGCCTATTGCGACCCGCGCCGGTACTGGATTCAGGATCAAATTGCTTACGAAGCTTTCGTTCGCAAGCTCGTCGTGTTTGGTGCGTGGCTCACCGACCGGCATCGACTGATGCTGTTAAGCACGGATATCTGGTTCGACTCGCAAACGTTGGTCAAGGTTGACGAGGCGTTGAAGAGCGATGCACACACCAATGCCACGCATCTGCTGATTGACACGCCCGTCGTCATCGCAACCATCGAGACGCTGTTGTCGCAGATGTCAACGATG
>Ga0310811_10005711_pt1 | contig 15804 bp, 9 predicted proteins | sample YCmetagenome_FD_207642 | JGI IMG/M metagenome (GOLD analysis project Ga0310811, IMG submission 207642) | Soil microbial communities from experimental microcosm in Duke University, North Carolina, United States - YC | ecosystem: Engineered > Artificial ecosystem > Soil microcosm > Unclassified ...
GGCGCACACGCTCAAGGCGCGCATCTATATGCACCTCGCCGAGACCGACGCGAGCAATTACGCCAAGGCGCTCGCGGAAACGGACGCCGGCATTGCGTCGCCGGACGGCGACTTCACGACGTACCAGAGTGCGACCACGGGCGAAGCCAATCACTGGTATCAGTTCCGCATTCAGCGCGGCACCGACATCAGCGCGGGCAAGTTCCTGGTTGATCTCATGAAGTCTCGGAGCGATCCGCGCCTGCTCGATTACTTCGAGCCGGGTTCTGACGCCAATGGCCAGGTGATCGGTGCGCCGCCCGGCCAGGAGTTCGACGGCACACAGGCGTGGCTGTCAGCGGTGCGTGGAGCCCCCGACTTCCGCCAGCCGGTTCTCACCTTCGCCGAGAACCAGATGATTCGCGCCGAGGCGCAGTACCAAACGGGCGCGCCGGGTGCGGCGCTCGCCACGCTGAATGCCTACCGCGGTAGCGTCGGGCTCGGGCCGAAGGCCGCCGTCGGCGCCGCGCTGCTCCAGGCCATCATGGAGGAGAAGTATGTCGCGCTCTTCCAGAACACCGAGGTCTGGAACGACTATCGTCGCACGTGCTATCCCAACCTGGCGCCCGCGTCCGGGAGCTTCATCCCGGCACGCCTGGTGTACGGAACGGACGAGCGTCGCGCGAATCCCAACATCCCTTCACCCTCGCAGCAGCCGAAGCGTAACCAGCTCGACCCTGCGACGCCGACGGCGATCGACGGATCCGCCTGCCTCGGCACCGGAACCTGATGACCTGACGGGAACGCGGGCCTGCAACGGCGCGTTCCTTTCGTTCATTGGGCGGCCCCGACCAATCGGTCGGGGCCGCCCTTTCGTCGCGCGACTCGTCCCCGCCTGGTTCGCACCAGCCAAGCCCGCTCCCAACGGCGTGGTCCGGAGGCCATCTTGCAGCAGCAACAGTCAGCTCGGAGGAGTTCGTGAGGCCCCGCTCTACCAGCGCAGTTCGAACGTGTGCCGCCGCGGTGATGGCAGCCAGTGCCGTCACGAGCGGCGCGTGCTACCGCTACACGCCCATCGACTCGTCGTCGCCGGCGTTAGGCAGCGAAGTGCGGCTGCGCCTCACCGACCAGGGCGCCATCGCGATGGCTCCGCTCGTTGGCAACCGCATCGAGGTCGTGGACGGTCACATCTCGTCCGTCTCCGATACCGCCGTCGCGCTTTCGGTAACGCAAACGACCGACCGGCTTGGCTCCGAGGTCACCTGGAAAGGCGAGCAGGTCGTATTCCCGCGGGCCACGGTGGCCGGTCTCGAGCGACGCTCGCTCGACAAAGGGAAGAGCTATCTCGTGGGCGGCATTACGGCCGGCCTGGTTGCGGCGGTCGGGATCGGGTTCAGCATCACCGGCAGCGGGAGCAACGGCCAGAGCTCCGGGAGCGGAACACCGAAGTAGTCGTGCGCCGACCTCGGCTAGCCGCCGGCAGCACAGCTCACGTCAATCCGGTATCGCGTCCGACAACACGTACGTGAGCGGATTCACGACCTTGCCGTTTATGTGAATCTCGTAGTGCAGATGCGGACCGGTAGCCAATCCCGTGCTGCCGACCGCCGCGATGGTCTGACCGCGCGTCACGCGCTGGCCTCCCTTCACATCGATTCGCGAGCAGTGCGCATAACGAGTGACGATGCCGTTGCCGTGATCGATCTCGAGCGTGTTGCCGTACCCGTTTTCGTAGGCGACCCGCATCACCACCCCCGACGCCGGCGCGATGATCGGCGCGCCCATCGGCGCCGCGACGTCGATGCCTTCGTGCGGTCGCGAAATGTGCAGGAGTGGATGGTTGCGACTCCGCGAGAACTGGCTCGTGAGCCAGCCAGGCGTGGGCATGATCGATGGCACGCTGGCGAACCGCTGCGCGTTGTGCTCCAGCGAGTCCGTCACCGCCGCGAAGCGAGCGGACAGCTGGTCCGCGCGCTGAATGAGCGTCTCGACGTCGGCGGCCGGTAGCGCGCGCGCTGCGCTGTCGGCCACCGAGTCCTGGGCCGATGCGAGGATTCGTGCGGCCGAATCGGTCGCGGGCAACCCGGCCAGTAAACGAATCTGCGCTTCCCGTTTCCGGATGACCTCGAGGGTGTCGCGCAGCGATGCCATGCGCTTCGCGACTTCCGACATGTCGCGCGGATGCGAGCTCATCGCGTTCGCTTCGGTCGGGCGGACGGCGCCGCTGATGAACCGGCCGGTGGTCGCGATCGCGGTGCCGAGCCCGATCGCCGCCATCAGCCCGAGCATCGCCCCGACATACAGCGCCGCGCGCACGGCGCGCTCGCTGATCGAGTAGCTCCGCGGCGAATCACTCCCGTGGGGTACGACCATCACGGTCCAGCAACGATCCGCCATTTCGTCTCGACTCCTTGAGGCTCAACGCGATGTTCCGTCTGCTTAGACGGCTCGCATCTGTCGCCGTAACGATACCCACCGACATCGTGATGCGTGGGTGACGCACGCCACGCAAACGGTGGTCGCGCGAGTCAGGTCGTTTTTCAGTCGAAATGTCTGCAGGATCCGCGATGCCTGACGCGCAGGCGCGTCCGCATCGACGCGGCCTCGTTAGGTGGTCGCGATCACAATTTCCTTGGGAAACAGACCATCTCCCTTCGTGACGCGCCACGCGCTCACGTCGAGCGCGGCGACGTTCGCGAAACGCTGATGGGCGACGATGTCGGGGCCGCCAAGCTGGCGCCACAGCTCCGCCGTCTTCGCGGGCATGAATGGCTGGAGATGAATCGCATGGCGCGCGAGCTGCCGGATGAGCGCCGCCAGTGTTCGCTCGAGCTCGGGGCGCAGGGTGGGATCCTTCGCCAGCTTCCAGGGTGCTCGGGCGTCGACGTACTCATTGCCGCGGCTCACCGTCTTCCACACGTGGCGGAGTGCTTCGTGAAGCAGGTAGCCGCGCGATCCATCCATCGCCGCGTGATACTGCTCCAGATCGCGCGCATCGTCCGTGTCGAGCTCCGTGGGTTCGGCCGCGGCACCGCCGGGCACGACACCGCCACAGTAGCGCTCGACCATCGAGATCGTGCGGCTCGCCAGGTTCCCTAACGCGTTAGCCAGGTCGGCGGTGTAGCGTTCCTCGAACCGCTCCCACGAGAAGCTGCCATCCGCATCGAACGGCACTTCGCGCAGGAGGAAATAGCGGAACGCATCCGCCCCATACCGGCCGATCGCTTCGTCGAGGTCCAGGCGGACGCCGGCGGACTTGCTGAACCGCTCACCGCCTAACAACACGAAGCCGTGCGCCCACACGCGCTCCGGCAACGGCAGCTCCGCTGCCTGGAGCATCGCCGGCCAGATGATGCTGTGAAAGCGCGTGATGTCCTTGCCGACGATGTGCAGCTGCGCCGGCCATCGCTCGCGCCAGCCCGCATCGGGGAAGCCGGTTGCGGTGAGGTAGTTCGGCAGCGCGTCGAACCACACGTACGTCGTCTGCGGCTCGCCGGTCGAGAGCGGCGCGGGGAAGGGAACGCCCCAGCTGAATCGCGACCGGCTGGCGGAAATGTCCTCGAGCCCCTGGTTGAGCAGCGCCAGCATCTCGTTCCGCCGACTCTCGGGCTGCAGGAACTGTGGCCGTTCCGTGAGCAGTCGCGTGAGGAAGCCCTGATACTTGCTCAGGCGAAAGAACCAGTTGCGCTCCTCCACCCACTCGAGCGTGCGCGTGGGATGCAGCACGCAGCGCCCGTCCACGATCTCGCTGTCCTGCTTGAATGCCTCGCAGCCGACGCAGTACCGCCCCGTGTACGACCGCTCGTAGAAGTCGTCGGGGTTGTTGTCGAAGATGCGCTTGATCAGCGCACGTACGCCGGTCTTGTGGCTGTCGGCGGTCGTGCGAATGAACTGATCGTGCGAGATCGCGAGCTTGGACCACATGGCCTGGAACCGTGGCGCGATGTCGTCGACCTGCTGCTGTGGCGTCACACCGAGCTCCGCCGCTTTTTGCGCGACGGTCTGGCCGTGCTCGTCCATCCCCATGAGGAAATGAACCTCGTCACCGCGGAGGCGGTGATACCGCGCGATCGCATCCGCCCCGATCTTCTCGTAGGCGTGCCCGATGTGCGGGTCGCCGTTCGAGTAGTCGATGGCCGTCGTCAAGTAGAACCGGCTCACGCCTCGTCTCCCTCCTCGTCGCCGCCGTTGTCTCCGCCATTTTCGGTCGCGTCGGCAGACGTGGCGTCCGTCGCTCCGCCGTTAGGCGTCGCCGTGGCGTCGCCCCGCCCCCGCCCGCGCCGGCCCCCGCGCCGCCCGCGTCGCCGCCGCGGCCGCGCGCCCTCGGCACCAGCGTTCGCGGCCGGCATCGACGTCGATTCGTCGCCAGCCGAACTCGCCGGTGGCTGGGAAGTCGCAGCCGCCGGCGCCGACGACGGTTGCCTAACGCTCACGTCGTTCGATCCGTTCCCGGCCTGTCCCGAGCGAAGCGAGGGATCTGTTCCCCGTTCCCGCTTCCCTTCGTCTCCCGCGTCCCTCGTCCCGCTTCCCGGCGGTTCCGATTCCCGATTCCCATCTGCCCGCTGATCGCGCGCGCCCGCGGATTCCCGGCGTTGCAATGGCACCGGCCGCTCGGGCGGTTTCGGAAATCCCGGCATCCCCGGACGCATGCCGGGCCGGTACGCCGGACGCTCGGCCGTGTCGGTCATCCGAATGACCTCCTCGTCGAGCTCCATCATCATGTCCGGCTCCTCCTCGACGACAGGCTCCTCGACCGTCATCGGGCCACCAGCCATCTCGCGCTTGAGATCCGCGAGCGACACGACACGGGTTTCGCCTTCGACGTTCCGCAGCGTCACGCGCTCGTTGAAGATGTCGTTCGCGACGACCTTTTCCTCTCCGCGTGCGGTGATGAGCACCTTCGCTTCCTTGGGGAAGCGCTTCCGGCTCTGCACGTAGAACTCGTGCTCGTAACGAAGGCAGCACATGAGTCGCCCACAGGCCCCAGAGATCTGCGCGGGGTTGAGCGAAAGCCGCTGGTCCTTCGCGACGCCAAGGTTGACGGGACGCAGCTCGGGCAGCCACGAGGCAGAGCAATACTCGCGGCCGCAGCGGCCGATGCCTCCCAGCCGCTTGGCCTCGTCGCGAACACCGATCTGTTTGAGCTCGATGCGTGTGCGAAACAACGCGGCGAGGTCCCGAACCAGATTGCGAAAGTCGACGCGCTTCTCGGCGGTGAAGTAGATCGTGAGCTTCCGGCGGTCCCACTGCCACTCGGCGTCGGAGAGCTTCATGAGCAGGTTGTTCGCCTTCACACGCTCCATCGCGCGGCGTCGAGCTGACTCGTCCTGCGTGCGGAGCTCATCGTGCCGCTGCACGTCCTCGGCGGTCGCAAGCCGACGCGCGCGCTTCTGTGTCCCTTCAGGCCCGGGCGCGTGCGGTACGCCGGCCGCGCGCTTCTGCGCGAGCTCGCCCGTGGAGTAAATGCGACCGAGGTCTTCCCCGCGGTCCGCGTCGACGATCACCGCGGCCCGTAACGGCGGCGGCGCCTCGCCCTCCCAAAGAAAGAACTCTTTGCGGTTGCCTTTGAAGGCAATCTCTATGAGGTGATCCACAACAAGAATTCACGGGACTCTCGACGTCCCTACTCCTGAAATTGTCCCATTCTTAGGTACTTCTCTCGGCGCCGTCGTATGAGCTTATCCGGCTTGAGACGGCGCAGCTCCTCGAGATGCTTGTTCAGCGCCTCTTGAACCGCCGCTGCCGTCTGTTCGTGATTCGAGTGCGCGCCGCCGAGCGGTTCGGGGATGATCTCGTCGATCACCCGCAGCTCGTAGAGGTCAGGCGCCGTGATCTTTAGCGCGCCGGCGGCACGTTCGCGCATCTCCGGGCTCTTGCCGTCCTTCCACAGGATCGCCGCACAGCCCTCGATCGTGATCACGGAGTAGACCGAATTCTCCAGCATCAACACGCGGTCCGCCACGCCTAACGCCAGTGCGCCTCCAGACCCTCCCTCGCCGATCACCGTCGCGATGATCGGCACTTCCAGCCGGCTCATCTCGAACAGGTTGTGGGCAATCGCCTCGCTTTGCCCGCGCTCCTCGGCCCCGAGGCCAGCCCACGCGCCCGGTGTATCGATAAACGTGATCACCGGCACGTGGAATTTTTCGGCGAGCTTCATCAGCCGCAGCGCCTTGCGATAGCCCTCGGGATGCGGCATCCCGAAGTTGCGCTTCAGATTCTCCTTCGTGTCGCGCCCGCGCTGCTGGCCCACGACCATGACGGTCTCGCCGTCCAGACGCGCCCAGCCACCGACGATCGCCGGGTCTTCCCGGAACAGTCGGTCACCGTGCAGCTCCACGAAATCCGTGAAGCACATCCTGATGTAATCCAGCGTGAACGGACGCTTCGAATTTCGTGCGACCTGCACCCGCTGGAGGGGCGACAGGTTCTTGTAGACCTCAGCGCGCAGGTCGTTGAGCTTTCGTTCGAGCGGTGCGATCTCAGCGTCCACGCTGAGCTGCTGGTCACCAGCCAGCTTCTTCAACTCATCAATCTGCTTTTCGAGATCGAAGATGGGTCGCTCGAACTCCATAGCTGGCGTCGAAGCCAAGTTAGCTCCCGCGTACGAGACGGACGCGCTCCTGCCCGAGCAGCGCCCGTAGCTCGGTCAGCGCGGCATTCGTCGCCGACAGCTTGATCGAGCGCGATCGCAATCGTGCCTGCGTCCCATTTCCATCATTCCATCGGATTTCGAGCGGCGCCGCGCCAGGATGCGCCTCGGCCACGGCCCGCACGTCCTGCATGACATCCGGCGCAACGGCCCTAACGCCGCCGTCTTTGCCGGTAATTCCCGATTCCCTATTCCCGATTCCCGACAGGTCAATCGCGACCGTCACCTGCCCCGCAATCCGCAGCTCCTCGAACCGCTGCACCGACTCGATGATGAAGGTCGGGTTGTCCGCGCCCTGATCGCGTCTCGAGTAGCCGCCCCGCACGAGCAGCGGCACATCAGTTCGAATGCGGTCCGACAGTACACTCCAGTTCTCGGGGAACACGAGAACTTCGGAAGATCCCGAAAAATCCTCGACTGTCAACCGCGCGAACTCGGCGCCTGAGCGTTTGCTAACCTGGCGCTTGATGGCCGTGACGACCACGCCCAGCGACATGACCCCCTCCGCCCACTGGCCAAGCTGGGACACGGTGTGGGTCGCGAACAGCTCGCATTCACTACGGTACGGCTCCAGTGGATGCCCCGAGATATAAAACCCGAGGATCTCCTTTTCCTTCGTGAGTCGCTCCGCTTCCGACATGGGGGCGATGTTCGGGAGCCCGAGATGGCCGCGCGATGACGCGCCGTTCGAATCGCCGAATCCCGAGTCGCCAGTCCCAAGTCCCCCAAACAACGAGCCCTGTCCTTGTTCCTTCTCCTCTTGCTTTAGCGACGCTTCCTGGATCGCCGAGTCGAGCACGTTGACGTACTGCGACCGATGCCCGCCCAGGTTGTCGACTGCACCCGAGTAGATCAGCGCTTCGAACACGCGCTTGTTGCACAGCCGCAGATCCACGCGCTCACACAGGTCGAAGAGCGAGACGAACGGCTTCTCGGTGCGCGCCGTGAGCATCGACTCGATCGCCGCCTTGCCGACGTTCCTGATCGCGCCGAGGCCGAAGCGAATCCGTTTCTCGTCGAGGACCGTGAACTTGTAGCCGGATTCGTTCACGTCAGGCGCCAGGACCTCGATCCCGAGCTCGCGCGCCTCGTTGATGAACTTCACGACACTGTCCGTATCGCCGATCGACGACGACAGCAGCGCCGCCATGAACTCGGCCGGATAATGTGCCTTGAGCCACGCGGTGTGATACGAGATGACCGAGTACGCGACCGAGTGCGACTTGTTGAATCCGTAGCGCCCGAACGTCTCGATCTGTCCCGCGAGGTCATCGATGATCTTCTTGTTGTACCCGCGCCCGACCGCTTTCGCGACGAACTTGCCGAGCTCCTTCTTGATGAGCTCAGCGTCCTTCTTGCCGACCGCCTTTCGGAGCACGTCGGCTTCGGCGAGCGAGATGCCGGCGAGCACCTGGGCGATACGCATCACCTGTTCCTGGTAGGTGATGACGCCGTAGGTGGGCTCGAGAATGGGCTCGAGCTCGGGCAGCGCGTAGAGCACCGGCTCTTCGCCGCGCTTTCGCTTCTGATACACGCGGTGCATCCCGGCGTCGAGCGGGCCGGGTCGCATCAGCGCGTTGGACGCAACGAGGTCGTCGAACCGGTCACACCGTATGGCGCGCAGCATGTCGGTGGCGAGCGGTGACTCGAACTGGAACACGCCCGTCGTTCGGCCGGCGCGCAGCATCCGATAGACTTCGGGGTCGTCGTCGCCTAACGTCTCGAGATCGGGGCGCAGTCCCGTCCGCATCTGGATCGCGTCGAGCGCGTCCTTGATCACCGTCAGCGTCGTGAGGCCGAGGAAGTCCATCTTCAACATGCCTGCCTTCTCGAGGCAGTTCATGTCGTACTGGGTGACGATGACCCGTTCGTCTCCCGCGGAGTCTCTGTTCCCCGTTCCCGGTTCCCTGTTCCCGCTTCCCTTTGTCTCCTGCGTACAAACCGGCACGTACTCGTCCAGCGGCCCGGGCGCGATCACGACGCCCGCCGCATGCACGCCCGTGTGTCGCGAGAGGCCCTCGAGCGCGATGGCGTAGTCCAGGAGCTGCCGGTAACGCTCGTCGGTGCGGTAGAGCTTCTTGACCTCCGGGATCTCAGCCACCGCTTCCTTCACGGTGAGCGAGAAATTCGGCTGGTTCGGGATGAGCTTGGCCAGCGCGTCGGTCTCCGACGGCAGGAAGCCTAACGTGCGCCCGACATCCTTGATGGCCGCCCGCGACTTCATCGTCCCGAAGGTGACGATCTGCCCGACAGCGTCCTTCCCGTACTTCTCGCGCACGTACTCGATCACCTCACCGCGCCGCTCGAAGCAGAAGTCCACGTCGATGTCCGGCATCGACACGCGCTCGGGGTTCAGGAACCGCTCGAACAGCAGGTCGTACTTGAGCGGACAGACGTCGGTAATGCGAAGCGCGTACGCCACGAGCGACCCCGCCGCCGATCCGCGGCCGGGACCCACCGGAATGTCGCGGTCTCGCGCGGCCTTGATGAAGTCGGCGACGATGAGAAAGTAGCCGGCGTAGCCGGTCTTCGTGATCACGCCGAGCTCGTAGTCCAGCCGCTCTCTTACGTGAGCGGGCAGCGGCTCGCCGCTGTCCGCGCCGCCCGCATACCGCTCCCGCGCGCCCCGCTCGGCAAGCCTAACGAGCAGCTCGTTCTCCGTCGCGACACCCGTGGGGAGCGGGAACGACGGCACGTGATACTTCTTCCCGAACTCGATGCCCGCCGTGTCGGCGATGCCGAGCGTCCGGGTCAGGACGTCCAGACGGTCTGGAAACTTCGCGGCGATTTCCTGGTGGTTCTTGAAATAGAGGCCGCGGTCGTACCGCATGCGGTCGCTATCGCTGCGATCCTTGCCCAGACCGATGCACAACAGGACGTCATGGGCGTCGTGATCGTCGGCCGACAGGAAGTGCGCGTCATTCGTCGCGATGACCGGAAGGCCAAGGTCGGCTGCGAGCCGGAACACTTCGGCGTTGAGGCGGCCCTGCCCCTCGGAATCGTGCGCCTGAACCTCGAGATAATACCGGTCCTTGAAGACGTCGGCGTACCAGCTCGCGGCAGCCTTCGCCTCGTCGTAACGCCCCTCCATGAGGTGCGTCGCGACCTCGCCGGCCATACACGCGGACGACACGATGATCCCGTCGGCGTATTTCGCCAGCAGCTCGCGATCGACGCGTGGCTTGGTGTAGAACCCCTCGGTGAAGGCGAGCGACGAGAGCTTGACGAGGTTCTTGTAGCCGGCGCTGTTTTGAGCGAGCAGTACCAGATGGTAATATGGTTTCGCGCCCGGAGCCGGCCGGGCGCGAACTCGTCGATCGCCGGGCGCCACGTACGCTTCCATCCCGATGATCGGCTTGATCCCTGCCTTTTTCGCCTTTTCCTGGAACGTCCAGGCGGCGTGCAGGTTACCGTGGTCGGTGATCGCCAGCGCCGGCTGCTCGAGCTCGAGCGCGCGCTCTATGAGGTCATCAATCCGGTTCGCTCCGTCCAGCAGCGAATACTCGGAGTGACAGTGCAGGTGAACGAAGGACATCGGATCGGAAACATAGCGACCGAGAGACCACGCCGCAAAGCACCAACGGTTCGGGATCTATCTTTCAAGTGATTGTGCGACATTCTGTTAGAAGTTCCTTGTCCGCGCCGGGCAACGCTCTGGTCGCGGCGTGTTTACTGGCGTCTGCTCTTGCGTGCGGCTCGCATGACGACCCTCCAACGGCCTCGACTCCGCATGCCGCCGCCCTCGCGATCACCGACGGCAACGACCAATTAGCCCCGGCCGGCGGCCTGCTCGCGCAGCCGTTGAAAGCGACGGCGACCGACGGGAAGGGCATCCCGGTGCCGGGCGCCATCGTGAAGTTCCGGGTCATACGCGGCGGCGAGACCGGCACGATGATGACGGACACCATAGCCGTCGCCGGATTCGATGGAACGGCAAGTGTCGGACTCAGACTCGGCACCGCCCTCGACACGTCGATCGTCGAAGCGTCACTCTCCGACCAGCCGGCGGTCGTCGTCCGGTTTCGCGCGACCGCAACACCGCCACCGCGGCTCGACGCGGTTGTGCCAACGTCGTTCTCCGCCGGCGATACGGTCCGCATGCGAGGGCAGTTCTTCAACCTCGCGACGGACGGCAACACGGCGTTCTTCGGCTCGGCCAGGGCGAGAGTGGTGCGCGGCGACGCCGACACGGCGCTCACGGTCGTCGTGCCGCCGTGCGTGTCCGCGGGGGCAGTGAACGCTCGGGTGGTCGTCGGCTCGGTCGCAACGAATGCCGTCGCCACCACGTTCGTCGGTTCGTCCGGCCTGCTCGCGCTGCAACCGCTCGAGGGGATTACGGTCAGCGGCGCGGACCTCGGATCATGCCTCCAGCTGGCCGGTGGCGGCGCGTCCTACCTCCTCGTCCCGCAGTCGGCGGCGTCGAACGGCACGCGTCAGCTGGATTTCGCGCTCGCCGCCGAGGCGCCGACGTTAGGCACCCAAGCGACGGCGCCGCGTCCGCTCATCGTCCCGAGGCCTGAGCCGCTGGCCCTCGGCAACCAGTTCGATCTCGCGCTTCGTGAGCGCGAAGCCCGCCTGGTCGAGGACGCCCGCGCGAGTGGCGCGCTCCGAGCGCAGCCATCGGTACTCGCAGCTCAAACCCAGGTCGCGCCGCCAGCGCTCGGGAGTCAGCGCTCGTTCCAGGTGCTTTCGAGGTTCGACGGCACGTCGTTCAAGCGGATCACCGCCCGCGTGCGGTACGCGGGCGACCACATCGTCCTGTATGTCGACGAGGACCAGCCGGCCGGCGCGTTCAGCGATGACGAGCTTCGCACGTTCGGCGACCTGTTCGATCGAACGCTGTACGACCTCGACGTTCGCGCATTCGGCAGCGAGTCCGACATCGACGGCAACGGCCGCGTCATCTTCCTTCTCACCCCCGTCGTGAATGCCCTCACGTCGACGGCGAGTTGCAGCACGCAGGGCTTCATCACCGGCTTTCATTACGGACTCGATCTCCTGCCGACCCAGCCGAACTCGAACCGCGGCGAGATTTTCTATGCGCTCGTGCCCGACGTCGATGGCTCGCGCAGTTGCGCTCACTCGAAGGAAGATGTGGAGCGCGTCGTGCCGGCAACGTTCGTCCACGAGTTTCAGCACATGATCTCGTTCGGGCAACACGTGCTTGCCCGCGGCGGAGATGGGGAAACGCTGTGGCTCAACGAAGGGCTGAGCCACATCGCCGAGGAACTCGCGGGCAAGACATACGAGGCCAAGTTCCCGCCGCCGCTCGGCCGCACAGATCCCAACCAACTCTTCCCGGACTCCGCGCAGGGATTCGTGACGGCGAATATGCGAAACGCGCAGTCGTTCCTCACCACCCCAGGATCGACATCTATGGATGCGCTCTCGGGCAATGGTACCTTGGCCGAGCGCGGCGGTTCGTGGCTCTTCCTTCGATGGCTCGGCGATCAAAAGGGCGAGTCGATCTACGGACGACTCGTGCAGACGAGTCGCACCGGCGTCGCCAACGTGGAAGACAAGGCAAACGAGACGTTCGCTAGTCTCTTCGCCGACTTTGCGACCGCCGTGTACACCGACAGCCTTCCGGGCGTGCCGCGCGCGAGCGTGCCGCCACGATTGCGCCTGACGAGTCGCAACCTGCGGCAGATCTTCAAGCGGTTCTCCGACATCGATCGGACGGGCCAGACCCCGGTGTTCCCCTTCACGCCGATTGGCATCGCAGCGGGAGGGCGTGCCAACGGCACCGTCGTATCGGGGTCGATGGCGTACTACCAGCTCACGACCTCACCTAACGAGCCGACGATCGGGCTCCGGTTCGGGCGGGCGCTCGACCTTTCGCCGTTCGACGCGAACGACGCGATGCAGATCGGCATCTTCCGTCTGCCATGACCGCCCGGCACGCTCGTCGCCGTCGGTGGGGACGCATTGTCGCGAGCCTCACCGGACTCGTATTGGTGACGTTCCTGCTCACTCCGACAGGGTGTTATCTGAGCCGGGCCGGTTGGGAGGAAGCGAAGATCCTTGCCGGGCGTCGGCGCATCGTCCGCATGGTGGAGGACACGGCGACCGACCCGAACACCCGAGCGCGGCTTCGACTGGTGCTCGAGGCCCGCGGATTCGCCGCCGACTCCATCAAGCTGCGCACGGGCGACAGCTTCACGACGTACTCACACCTCGACCGCGACACGCTCGTGCTCGTGGTCTCCGGCGCGTATCGCGATCGCCTGGAGGCGTACACGTGGTGGTTCCCGATCGTCGGCCGAGTGCCATATAAGGGGTTCTTCGATTTCGGGGCAGCCAGGGATCTCGCCCGCGACCTCGAGCGACGCGGGTTCGACAGCTACGTGCGACCGTCCGCCGCGTTCAGCACGTTAGGCTGGTTCAACGATCCGCTGCTGTCCACGACGCTGCGGCTGGACTCGGTTGACCTGGCGAACACGGTGATCCACGAGGTCACCCACAACACGTTCTACAAGGCAGGCCAGGCAGTCTTCAACGAGTCGTTCGCGAACTTCGTTGGCGCCCGCGGTGCGGCGTGGTTCTTCCGGACGCGCGGCGACTCCGCGCTCGCGGCGTTCGCCGATGCCGACTGGGAGGACGACAAACGCATGGGCGCGTTCTGGGCCTCCGTGTATCGAAGCCTCGATTCGGCCTACAAGGCACATCCGGGCGACTCGGCGCTCGCGACCCGCCTCGCCGCACGCGACACGGTGTACGCGCGTGGCCGAGCGCATCTCGTCAACGACGTGGCACCGAAGCTCCGCACGATTGCTCCGGAGCGGATGGCGCGCGTTCGTATCGACAACAACGCGGCGCTTCTGGCGCGACGGATCTACCTGACCGACCTCGAGCTGTTCGACCGCGTGTGGGCACGGGAGAATTACGACCTTCGCCAGACCATCGAGCGCGTCATCGCGTTGGCCAAGGACGCGGATGACCCGTATGCCGCCGTCAAGAAGTGGCTGGGTGAGACCTGATTACGCGTTAGGCTCCAAACCGGCCGCGTAGCAGTGCGCGGAGGTCGATCGGCGCCGACGGAGCTGGCTCGGGCTCGCGGTCCACCGACCCGTCCATGCGCGGAACGACCCGTTCCATCTTCTCACGGACGCCGCGGTCGAGGAATCGCGAGAGCTGGTCGATCGCGTAATCGGCGCTGCGTCGCGTCGAGTACGAGTTGAGCGGGCACGTCACGGCCAGGTGGTTTCGCGCGCGCGTCAACGCGACGTACATGAGGCGACGCTCCTCTTCCAGCTCCTCGTCATCGTTGATTGCGCGCGCCATCGGGAACCACCCATCGGCGGCCCAGATGAGGAACACCGCGTCCCATTCCTTTCCCTTCGCGCTGTGCGCGGTGCTCAGGACGAGCACGTCACGCTCCTCGTCCGAACCGCCGGCCAGGTCCTGCGTGGCCTGCGGCGGCTCGAGGGCGAGCGCGGAGAGGAACGCTTCGCGGCTGGGATAACCGCCTGCGATTGCCTGGAGTTGGTCGAGGTCGGCCAGTCGTGGCTCGACCCGGTCGTACTTCTCCCGAAGGAGTCCGTCGTAGAGCTGCCTGACGCGAGCGATGTCACCGCTCACCGACGCGATATCCACGAGCGGCGTCGCGCGCAGCTGATCCAGAAGCGCCACGAGCTGTGTGTGCGCGTCGCGGGCCCGTGCCGGCGCTCGGTACTGGCCGAACGCGCGCGAGTCCCACGCCATCTGCGCCATGAGCTCGATCGCTGCGCGCGCCGTCACGTCGCCAATACCGGGCAGCAGCATGAGGATCCGGTACCAGCTGACCTCGTCGCGCGGATTCTCGAGGATGCGCAGGAACGCGAGCACGTCCTTGACGTGTGCCGCCTCGAGGAATTTGAGACCGCCCCACTTCTCGAACGGGATCTTGCGGTTGGTCAGCTCGATCTCGAGGTCCGCCGACATGTAGCCGGCACGGAAGAGCACGGCGATCTCCCGCAGCGGAACACCCTCCTCGTGCAGCTCGAGAATCCGGTCCACTACGAAGCGTGTCTGCTGCTGCTCGTCCTGCGCCGTCACGAGCCATGGCGCCTCGCCGCCGGATCGCTTCGTCCACAACGTCTTGGTGTAGCGCTCCGATGCCCGCGAGATCAGCGTGTTGCTGGCGTCGAGGATCGGCTGCGTGGATCGATAGTTCTGCTCGAGCGCGATGATCGTCGTGCCCGGAAACTGGCGAGGAAAATCGAGAATGTTCCGGAAGCTGGCACCGCGGAACGAATAGATGCTCTGCGCGTCATCGCCAACGACCGTGATGTTGCTATGGCGCCGGCACATGCCGAGGAGGATGCGTGCCTGGAGCACGTTGGTGTCCTGATACTCGTCCACCAGCACGTGATCGTAGAGCGACGCGATACGCTCGGCGATGGAAGGCGCCGCCTCGAGCATGGTCGCCCAGAACAACAACAGGTCGTCGTAGTCGACGAGGTTCCGTTCGCCTTTCCTGCGCGTGTAGTCCGCGAAGATCTTGAGGAAGTCGTCGTGGTAATCGACGAACTGCGAGTACTCATCGCGCAGGATGTCGTCGATCGCGAAGCCAGTGTTGATGTGACGCGAGTAGACGTAGTGAAGCGTTTCCTTGCGCGGAAATCGTTTCTTGCTTTCGGCGTAGCCAAGCTGCGCGCGAGATAGCTGGATCAGGTCTTCGGCGTCGCCCTGATCCATGATGCTGAAGTCGTTCGCCACGCCGGCGGCCGCGCCGAATCTCCGAAGCAGGCGGTGCGCGGTGGCGTGGAAGGTCCCGCCGTTCACGCCGCGACAGGCGCCGCCGACCAACCGTTCTGCCCTCGCGAGCATCTCCTGCGCCGCACGACGCGTGAACGTCAGGAGGAGGATGCGCTCCGGCCGAACGCCTTTCTCGATCAGGTGGGCCAGGCGGTAGATCAGCGTCCGTGTTTTACCCGTCCCCGCGCCGGCGATGATGAGCAGCGGCCCGTCGCCAAACGTTGCAGCGACAGCCTGTTCGGCGTTGAGCTCGGATGTGAGGCCGCGTGCGCGGCCGTCGACCACGGCCGCCCGCTGGGCATCGGAACGACCCTCGTAGACCCGCGTGTCCGTCATGCGGAGAATATACGTGTCGTGGCGGTCAGTGTCGGTGTTTTTTCGGCGCGGCCCGCATCGAACGACGTCGGGGCCGCGGTTTATTGGAATTCGTTACC
>Ga0310811_10005712_pt1 | contig 15804 bp, 7 predicted proteins | sample YCmetagenome_FD_207642 | JGI IMG/M metagenome (GOLD analysis project Ga0310811, IMG submission 207642) | Soil microbial communities from experimental microcosm in Duke University, North Carolina, United States - YC | ecosystem: Engineered > Artificial ecosystem > Soil microcosm > Unclassified ...
GACTGTAAGTGTTAAGGTTCATGACCTGCTGGGTGAGGTCTACCACCTTCTGCCAGTTGCCTTCCCGCAGGTAGAGTTTCGCCAGCAGGGTCAGTGCGGCGCCCTTTGTAGCACGGCCAATGTCATTCGTAGAATAGATGGGGTTGTTCTGGTAGTTGAGGGGCAACACTCCTGCCGCAGCGTTCAGGTCGGCTATCAGCATGCTGTCGATACTCGCGACAGGCGAAGGTTTTGGCTGACCCGTATAAGCAGGGCTGGCCAGATCTTTCTCCGTAGCCAGGACTACCGGACCGAAGGCGTCCGTCAGATCGCTATAGGCTACCGCGCGGCAGAATCTGATCTCCGACAGGAACTGGGACTTCTCGGCGTCGGTGATACCGGACATCGCGGTGATATTATAGATCGCGTTGTTGGCGTCAGAGACCAGCTTGTACGCGTACTGCCAGTCCTGGCCGATGAGGCCGTTGGCGGAGTTCCACTGTCCAAGGGACAGCTGTCCCGGGTCGCCGCCATAGCTGCAGTGACCGATATCGGTCGACAGGTCGGTCAGCGCGAAGTGGCGGACGGTCCAGTAGGTGAAATTGTCTCCTACGGCGGGTCCCTTCAGACGGGCGTAGACGGCATTGACGGCCGCGATCGCGTCGGACTTGGTGACAAAGGCGTTGGCGTTGGTGAGGCTGCTGTATACCGTCGGGTCGAGGGATTTGTTACAGGCGCCCAGGAGCAGCACGGCGGCAATGAGAGCAAAATATCGTTGCATAGACATAATTTAGTTTTAGTGGATTGTCAGTTTTACACCGACCGTATAGGTGCGGAAGGCAGGGAAGGAATTGAAGTCGAGGCCGCCGGCGATATTGCTGACCGAGCCGTTGACCACCGCCGTGCCCGAGAGCGTGCCACCCACGGGATTGTTACCCGCATGGACGTTGACTTCGGGGTCGGTACCCTTGTAGCCGGTAATGGTCAGCAGGTTCTGTCCCGTGGCGTAGACGCGTATGCCTTCGAAGAAGTGCAGCCGGTTGACCAGACCCGCGGGCAGGTTATATCCGAGCGACAACTGCTTGAGCCGGATGTAGGAAGCGTTCTCGACAAACCGGGAGTTGACATAGCTGCCGTACGTGCTCAGAAAATAACCCTGCCTCGGCACACTGGTATTCTCGTGCGTACCTGCTACCCACCTGTCGAGCACGGCCGTCCCGGTCGTAGACTCGAGCACGAGTCTGTTCATGTCATACAGATTGTATCCGAACGCGCCCTGGAAGAAGATGCTCAGGTCGAGGCCGCGCCAGCGGAAGTCGTTGCTGAAACCCGCGATCCAGTGCGGGTTGGTATTCCCCAGCCAGGTACGGTCGTCGGGCGTGATCTTGCCGTCGTGGTTGAGGTCTTCGAACAGGGGATCACCTGGTTTGGCGTTGGGTTCCGTCGTATGCTGGTCGCCCGTCTTGATGACGCCAAGGTATTTGTAGCCGTAGATGACACCCAGCTCCTTGCCCGGCACCAGCCTGGTGAACTCCTGCGCCGAGACGACGCCGCTGGGGTTGGCCGTGGTGCTGCTGATAAAGGCGATGCTCTGAGCCAGCGCGAGGGCCTTCTGCCGGTTGTAAGCGATATTGAAGGTGGTATTCCACGAGAAATCTTTCGTGCTGACGTTCTCCGTATTGATACCGAGCTCGACGCCCTGGTTCAGCACCGATCCGACGTTGGCCGTCTGCGAGCTGAAGCCCCACCACTGCCCTACGGGCACGGCGAGCAGCAGGTCGGTCGTCTTTTTCCGGTAGTAGTCGATGGTCGCGTTGATCTTGTTGTTCGCAAAGCCCATGTCCACGCCGAAGTCCAGCTGCGCGGTGCTTTCCCATTTCAGGTTGTTGTTCGCCAGACCCGACGGCTCGATGCCGGTGGACAGCGTGCTGCCATTGGACAGGACGGTGTTGTAGTTGGTGAAGGTGCTCAGATAGGCGTAGTTGCCGATGCGGTCGTTACCCGTGATACCGTAGCTGACGCGGGCCTTCAGGCTGGAAAGGACCTTGCTGTCCTTGATGAAGCCTTCGTCTGTGAAGCGGTAGGCCAGTGCGCCGGAGGGGAAGAGGCCGTGTCTGTAGTTCGCGCCAAAACGGGAGGAGATGTCATCCCTCAGCGTAAAGGTGGCGAGTATCTTGTCGTTATAGGAATAGTTCAGACGACCGAAATAGCTGCTGAGTTTTATCTCCGCCTTGTAGCTGCCGGGTGCGGGATAGGCCGTCGCGCCGGCGCCCAGGTTGTTGTTCAGGAAGAGGTCGGTCGAATAGCCCTTGCTGCCCGCGATGAGGGACTGCAGTATGTCTTTCTGGTTGGTAGTACCGAAGAGAGCCGTCAGCGAATGATCCCCGATGGAGTATTTATAGGTAAGGTACTGCTCGACCAGCCAGCGCTCGGTCGTGAACATCTGTTCCGCCGCCACGCCGCCGTTGGCCTGGCCCGCGACCAGTGACAGGGGCGTATACTGCCCGTTGGTGCTCTGTGAGAACTCACCGCCCACGCTGATATGATAGGTCAGGTGTTTGATGATGTCATAGTCGAGGAACATATTGCCGTTGATCAGCTTGTTGGTAGAGGTGTTGGTCGGCGCCATCAGGGTAGCCATGGGGTTGTCCTTGCCGAGATAACGGTAGTAGCTGCCGTCGGGGTTGAACTCGGGGATATTGGTCCCATAGGTAAGGATGGAGTAAAGGGGGGCTGTGATATCGCCCGAGTATTTCTGGATGTTGGAGTTGCTGCTGGCCGCGTAGACGTTGGCGCCGATCTTTGCCCTGTCGCTGAGGGTCTTGTCTGCTCCCACGCGGGCGCTGTACCTGTTGAGGTCCGTATGCCGAAGGACGCCAAGTTGTTTCAGGTAGCTGCCGTTGATGTAGATATGGCTGGTCTTGTCGCCGCCGCTGACGCTGATGCTGCGGTTCTCGATGGTGGCATTCCGCGTAGCGAGGTCATACCAGTTGGTGTTGGCGGTGGGGAAGCTATTGTTGAAGGGAGGCGTAGTGGCGTTCTCCGTCGCGATGGCGTTCTGTATGGACTGGTACTGCGTTCCGTTGATCAGCGAAGGCTTGTAGGTCAGGCTCTGGGAGCCGTTGGACCCGTCAGCCTCGATCAGCATCTTTCCGAGCTTGCCTTTCTTTGTGGTGATCAGTACGACGCCGTTGCCGCCGCGCGCACCGTAGATGGCCGTGGCCGAGGCGTCCTTCAATACCTGTATATTCTCGATATCGTTGGGATTGATATAGGACCCGTTGTCGGAAGTAAATCCGTCGATGACATAGAGGGGCTGGTTGGTCGTGTTGATGGAGTTGCCGCCGCGAACGACGATATTCATACCCGCGCCGGGGGAGAAATCGGACTGCTGCACCTGCACACCTGCCGCGCGGCCCGCGATGGCCTGGCCGACGTTCGAGACGGTGCCGCCGAGGCTCATGTGATCGGCGCCGATGGAGCTGACCGACCCGGTAAGGTCTTTTCTTTTCTGGGCGCCATACCCGATGACGACCATCTCTTCGAGTTTTTTGGTGCTTTCCTGCAGCGTGAAGGCCAGACTGGTCTGACTGCCGACCTTTATCTCCAGGTCTTCGAAGCCGACATAGCTGGCCACCAGCACCGGCGACCTGCCCGCTGTGCGAAGTTTGAAGTAGCCGTTGGCGTCGGTCACAGTGCCCCGCTGTGTTCCTTTTTCGTTGATCGACACACCGGACATCGCCGCGCCTTTGGTGTCTGTCACTGTACCTGTAATTTCTTTGGTAACTTTAGACTGGGCATTGACGGATAAGGTTGCGTAGAGCATCAGAAGAAAGAAGCTAAGAAGGGAAGCCGTTCTCATACAATTGTTGTTTTGGTCCAATTAAAAGTAGCGGTTTTCTTTGTTAAAAAAATCTGGGGGCCGCTCGGGGCGGGCCTTTTGGGTCAATGCAAACGTTTGATATTTTCGCGCAATCGTTTGCGCATTTTTTGCCCGGAGCCCCTCCGTTACCTTAGAGCATCCAAAATTCAGCTGTACATGAAAGGAATACTCTCAGCCATTATCAGTTGCCTGACTCTCGCACTGCAAGCCCAACCCAAATGGAACGCCGACTCACTCGGGAATATCCGTGCCGTTGTTGCCGTCAACTCCGGAGGCCAGTATGCCCGCGTGGTCATTCCCTGGCGCCGGCCTGACGCGCATCCTGAACAGCGGCGGATCATCGTACAGGACAGCAGTACTGGCGCGCTTGTTACGGGTGTTGCCGTCGGCGCGATCAGCAACGCATCGGGTGAGGTATCTTTTCAGACCGTGTCCGGAAAAGGGCTCTACTATATTTATTACATGCCCTACAGGAATGAGGGCCGGAGCAATTATCCGAAGGGTGTCTATCTTTCTCCTTTCGCCGGTGACTGGAAACCATCGGGCGCCGCGGCTACTGCGGTGTTTCGTGGTATCGAATCCATCGACTCTTTTAATAGTTATTCCCCGATGCAGGTCATCGCGACTCCGGAAGAAACGACTGCTATCATAAAGGCCAGCGGACAGAAGGAATATCTCGTCTTCCCGGAGGACCGGCGCTATCCCATAAGGATGAGTGATCGGCTGCCGCAGCGCTGGACGAGCCGGGGTTATCGCGCGGCGTTCGCCGGCAGCGCGTCGCGGGGGGAGAACTATTCTTTTCAGCTCGGGGTATATGCGCTGAAGGCGCTTTCCGGGCTTCGGGTGAGTTTTGGCGACTTTCATGCGGCCGGCGGGGTTATTCCGGGCAGCTCGTTCTCCTGTCTGAATACCAACGGTATCGACTATACGGGAAAGTCGTTTACAAAAACGGTCGGGGTTGCGGCCGGGCAGGTGCAGGCGCTCTGGTGTCTGGCGGATATCCCAAAGGATATTCCTGCCGGTCTTTATAAGGGTTCGGTTAGCATTTCCTTTGCGGATGCTGGTAGCGTGGCTGTTCCGGTGAGCCTGCAGGTGGGTTCTGAAGTACTGGAAGACGGCGGCATCAGCCATCCCGAAGAGCAGACCCGGCTGAAATGGCTGAACTCGACGATGATGCAGGAGAATACGGTTATCGCTCCCTATACGGACCTGAAAGTGGAAGGCGATACCATCTCACTTCTGGGCCGCCGGGTGATGCTGGCGCCATCCGGCCTGCCTGCCCGGATACAGACCTTCTTTACGCCCGAGATGACAGGGATTGGCGCCACGCCGAATGAGCTGCTGAGTGCGCCGCTGTCTTTTGACGTAGCAGGAGTGGGGGCTTTGAAGTATGATGGGGTACGGTTTACTAAAAAAGAGCCGGGAACTGTAGAGTGGATGACGACGGCTACAGGTAGTGGGGTGGCCCTTCAGACCTCGGCCCATCTCGAGTTCGACGGTTATCTCCAATACCAGATAAGACTGGTCGCGACCCAGGACGTCTCGCCCGACGATATCAGCCTGAACATGCCTTTTAAGCGATCGATGGCCCGCTATATGATGGGACTCGGGAGGAAGGGCGGCGACTGCCCGGAGAGTTTTGACTGGAAATGGCAGGTGGCGACAAAGAACCAGGACGGCGCCTGGATCGGCTCGGTCAACGCAGGTCTGCAGTATTCCCTGCGCGACGAAAAGTACTCGCGGCCGCTGAACACAAATTTCTATCTCCAGAAACCGCTGCTCCTGCCTTCCAGCTGGGGCAACGGAGAAAAAGGCGGCATCAGCATGTCGGCGAAGGACGGAGCATTCCTGGTCCACAACTACAGCGGCGGCCGCACGATGAAGAAAGGAGACACGCTGTATTATAATGTTACGTTCCTGATCACGCCCTTCCATACGATAAATACCGACTTTCAGTGGGCGACGCGTTTCTATCACCGCTATAACAAGATCGACAGCATAGCTGCGACGGGGGCCACCGTCGTCAATATCCACCACGCGACGCCGATCAATCCCTGGATCAACTATCCCTTTATCGAGTGGCGGGCGATGAAGAACTATATCGACGAGGCGCACTCGAAGGGGTTGAAGGTTAAGATCTATAATACGGTTCGGGAATTGTCCGACAGGGCCTGGGAGCTTTTCCCGATGCGCAGCCTTGGACACGAGATCTATTCTCCGGGCAAGGGCGGCGGTTTCAGCTGGCTGCAGGAGCACGTGGGTGACGACTATATACCGGCGTGGTTCGTCCCGGAGATAAAGGACGCGGCGCTGATCAACAGCGGCATGTCCCGCTGGCATAACTATTATGTAGAGGGTATGAACTGGCTGGTGCAGAACGTCGGGATCGACGGTATCTATCTGGACGACGTGGCTTTTGACCGGGTCACGATGAAGCGGATCAAACGGGTGTTGACCCGAGACGGCCATCCCGGCATCATCGACCTTCACTCCGCCAACCAGTACAACAAGAGCGACGGTTTCAACAACAGCGCCAATCTCTATATGGAGCATTTCCCCTATCTCAACCGGCTGTGGTTCGGGGAATATTTCGACTATGAGAAGAATGATCCTTCCTTCTTTCTGACGGAGGTCAGCGGAATACCGTTTGGGCTGATGGGCGAGATGCTGCAGGATGGCGGCAATCCCTGGCGGGGGATGGTCTATGGAATGACGAACCGGATGCCCTGGTCGGACAATGCCGACCCGCGCGCTATCTGGAAGGTTTGGGACGAGTTTGGAATGAAGGGGTCGGAGATGATCGGGTATTGGAGTGGCCGTTGTCCTGTGACGACTTCGAATCCGCATGTGCTCGCGACGGTCTTCCGCAAGCCGGGTTCGTCCCTTGTCGCGATTGCCAGTTGGGCTTCATCGGACACGACTGTGGGGTTGAACATCGACTGGGCTCGTCTTGGCATCGATTCGTCCCGGGCGGTGATCGAGGCGCCGGCTATCCGCAATTTCCAGCCCGCCGCGACCTTCCGGCCAGGCGATGCGATCCCCGTCGGCAAAGGGAAAGGCTGGCTGCTCATCATCAAGGCCGCGCCGGGAGTTGCAAAAATTCAGGAATATAAAAAGGAGTTTCCGACCTATCCTTTTTCCGATCCCAGTCCCATCCCGATGAACACGGCGGTCTATCCGTATTTCCGTTATGACGGGTTTACGGCGAAAGCCGTCGGCAGGGAATGGAAGGTCGTTGAGCTGGAGAACTCGTGGATACGCCTGCTGATCCTCCCTGAGATAGGCGGCAAGGTCTGGGCGGCCATCGAGAAGTCGACGAACAAACCCTTCCTTTATTATAACCACGCGGTCAAGTTCCGCGATGTCGCGATGCGGGGACCCTGGACCAGCGGCGGGCTGGAGGCCAACTACGGCATCATCGGCCACACGCCCAACTGCGCCACGCCGGTAGACTATCTGACGCGGACCAACGATGACGGCAGCGTCAGCTGTTTTATCGGCACGCTCGACCTGCTGACGCGCAGCTATTGGCGCGTGGAGATACGCCTGCCCGCGGACAAGGCCTGGTTTACCACAAGGTCGTTCTGGTACAATGCCACGCCCCTCGACCAGCCCTACTATCACTGGATGAACGCGGGTCTGAAGGCAGACGGCGACCTGGAGTTCATCTATCCGGGCAACAAATACCTCGGCCACAATGGGGAGTATGGCAGCTGGCCGGTCAACCCCTCCAACGGGAAGAATGTCGCATTTTATAAGAACAATGATTTCGGAGGATACAAATCATATCACGTTTTTGGCAAGTATACCGACTTCGCCGGCGCGTACTGGCACGACGACGACTACGGCATGATACGTTATGGCACACACGACGACAAGGCCGGGAAGAAGATCTGGATATGGGGGCTCTCGCGGCAGGGGATGATCTGGGACAAGCTGCTCACCGATACCGACGGGCAGTATGTTGAGCTGCAGTCGGGCCGTCTGTTCAATCAGAATGTTGAGAAGAGCAGTCTGACGCCTTTCAAACACCTCAGCCTGGCGCCGTACCAGACCGACAGCTGGAAGGAATACTGGTATCCGGTGCTGGGTACGCGCGGCATCGTCGCCGCGAGCGAATACGGCGCGCTGAATGTCGTGCGGGATGGGAGTTGGGTGAAGATACGGTTCTCGCCGACCTGTGCCATCGATGATACGTTAAGGGTCGGGGCTTATGTCAGGGCGCTTCATCTGGCGCCGTTGCAGTTGTTTGTCGATTCTTTTTCGACGGCCGGTGGCCGGGATCCGTCTCTGGCGGCCGGCCCGGACTCGCTGGTGGCGATGCTGGGGCATCATCTGCTGACCTGGTCTTCGTCTCCGACGGCGGGCGATCTGTCGCGGCCGGTCGATGCTCCCGCGGGGTTTGACTGGGGCTCGTCCTACGGTCACTATCTCGCCGGCTGTGAGGACATGGACCAGAAGAATTATGCCGGTGCGGAAGGGCAGCTCGACAGCTCGCTTCAGAAGGATGCCTGGTTCCTGCCGGCTATGGTGAAGAAGGCTGAGCTGCTGTATCGCAATATGAGGTATGAAGAGGCGCTGGACCTTGCGCGGCGAGCGCTTAGTATCCATACCGAAGACGGCGGGGCTAATTTTATCTATGGGCTGGCGAATATGCAGTTGGGAAGGAATACCGATGCGGCGGATGGTTTTGATATCGCGAGTCTGAGTCCGGCGTGGCGGAGTGCGGCGTATACACAGCTGTCACGGCTGCATTTTCGGTCGGGAAATTGGTCCAGGGCGGCTTCATGCGCCGAAAAGGCGCTGGTGGCACAGCCACAAAACATCGATGCGCTTCAATTGCAGGCTGTGATCGCGCGGCAGCGCGGGGATGACGGGATGTGGCGCTCGACGCTCGCTACGCTGTTGACGCTGGACCCACTGAATCATTTTGCCCGTTTTGAGACCGGGGGGGCCGGGGTAACCGCACTTATCCGTAACGAACTGCCTCAGGAGACCTATCTCGAGCTGGCCATCTGGTACTATGGCTGCGGACTGTCGGGTGATGCGATCCGCGTGCTGGCGCTTGCCCCGCCGGTGGCCGAGGTAAAGATCTGGCAGGCCTGGCTTACTCACCAGCCGCTGGATACGGCGGCGCTCGATCCGGTACGCGCTTTTCCTTTTCGTTCGGAGACGGGAATAGTACTCGAGTCCATGGTGGGGTCCGGTTCCTCGTGGTTCTTACGCTATCAGCTGGCGTTGATCTATAAAGACCGGAACCGGCTGGAGGAAGCGCGGCGGCTGGTGTCAGGGCTGACCCCTTCGTTCGCGCCTTTCTATGCGTTCCGCGCGGTGCTGGATTCTTCCGGCGCCAGGGCTGACCTGGAGCGTGCTGCGGCGCTCGATCCTTCGTGGAGGTATGCGAAACTGCTCGCCGAATACGAGCTGGCTCACGGTGACGTGCCTCGTGCGGTGGACCTGGCGGGGAATTTCTATCGCGCGCATCCCGACAGCTATGTAATGGGATTGTTGTATGCCCGGGCGCTCCTGGCCAACCGCCAGTATGCCTCGTCTGTGAAGGTATTGCGGGGCCTCGATATCATTCCTTTCGAAGGCGCGACGGTCGCGCACGACGTCTATCGGGACGCGCTGCTGGCACAGGCGGAGGAATGTATACACCGAAAGGAGTTCGCGAAGGCCCGGCGGCTGATCGCCGAGGCGAAGCAGTGGCCCGAGAATCTTGGCGTCGGCGAGCCCTACCCTGCCGACCAGGACCTGCGCCGGGAGGAGGAGTTGTTAAAGGCTATTTCGGAGCGGTAGCGTGGCTTTTTGCCCAGTCGTCGGCAAAGTATCTCCCCCACTCCTGGATATAGTGATCGAACTGGTACTCGGTCTCACAGCTCTGGATGAATTCCTTGCTGGGCCGGTACGCCCGCATAAAGGTATCGATCGCCGGCGTGTCGAGGCCTGTGATCCGGTGTATCAGGGACCTGTTCCAGCGGTGGTCGATATATTTTTCATCCTCTTCGTATTCCAGCCTTTTTTGCAGCGCAAGCATCTGTCTGTTCTTTCTGCCGTCCAGCAGCATGTCGAAGTCGATCCCTACACCAAGGCTGCGACCGCCGCGCCCGGACTTCAATCCGTCGACATATCCCTTGTCATAGTCGAATACCTTCTTATATTCTCTTCTGTTCTCCAGGGAGTCCAGCAGGTAGTTGTGTGAACGGACGAATACCGCCGGCAGCGAGTCGACCGCAATGTCCAGGCTCATGTCAAAGGGGATTCCCTCCGGGATATCCTTCACCGGTATTTTTGCCGTGGCCCGGCCCAGATAGGAGAAGTATACACTGTCGCCGGCGGGGAGGCTGATGTTGTAGTGGCCAAGAGTATCGGTGGTGGTGCCCTTGCCGGAGGTTCCGACCACGCTGACCCCCTGCAGGGTAAACCGCGCGGAGGCATCATAGATAGTACCGGTCAGCCGGACGTTTTGCGATTCCGCCGCGACGCAGGAAAATAAGGAGAGGAGCAGAAGTTTTGCCTGTTTCATTTACGGCCACCAAACTAAGGTGGTACCTTGCGGGACGACGATAACGGCTCGTTATTTAACAATTTTTTTACCGGGCGGGAGCCAGAGCCTCGTCGACGAGCTGTTTTAATGCCGTATACCTTTCACCACGCCCCTCATTCTTAACATAGACAGTCATCAGGAATGCGCAGTAGTCTTTATCCTTTTCAACCCATGGGAAACTGCCGAACAAACCCGGACTCGTCACCGCCGTCCCCATTATCCACTCGCCGTAACCGTATCCGAGGCCGTTGAGCCCAGGCGACTGCGCCGGTGACCAGGCGATGGTTACACCAGGCGTGATCCTGTTGACCTGCATCTCTGCAATGCTCTTTTCGCTGAGGACCCGATGGCCCTTATATATGCCCTTATCGAGTATCATCACCAGGAAATGCATATAGTCTTCCGGCGTGCTCCCAGCGCCGCCCGCGGGCATCGCCACCGGTCCCCTTCCGAAATCCGTGTTCTTCATCTCCAGCGGCTGTGCGATACGCTCCGCGAACAGTGCATCAAACGATTTCCCGCTGATCTTTTCCAGAATGGCCCCCGCGATCTGCAGCCCCGCATTGCTGTAGTGAAAAACCTTTCCCGGCTCGCCCTCCATGGGCATGTCCGCGATGGTCGATATCGCCTGGTCCATGCTGGTGATGCTCCTCATCTCCTTTATCGACTCTTTCAGCGGCGGCTCGTTGATACCCGTGAGGTGGGACAAACATTCCTGCACCGTGATCCCTCCCTTTCCGTGTTCCGACAATACCGGCAGGTATTTCCCAACCGTATCTTTTAGATCCAGTCGCCCCTCATCCACAAAACTCATCACCAGCGCGGCGCTCAGCCATTTGCTGCAGCTCGCGATGGGCTGCCGGCTCTCCAGGCTATAGTCGCCCGGGTCCGCCTCCTTCCCCTGCCGCCTGCTGATAAACTTATCGACCATCTTCTGCCGGCGGCTCATCTCATTCACCGACTTCATATAGGCCACCTTTCCATCCTTATACACCACGAGTATGGCGCGGCCGCCCATATCCTTTGCGTTGTCTGACATCCAGGCGTCGAGTTTGTTCCAGCGGTCCTGCGCATGCACCCCGGCCGAGCACGCTATCAGCAATATCATCAACCCTACTATCTTTTTCTGCATTTGGGAATATTTGGACATAATTGACTACGGCATTAAAAGAAAGTTTAATGTTCGCCGCAATACCTCCCCTGTCCCAACCAACCTTTTACTCCTTCTTCCACTTATACCCATCATACTCCACAAAATCACTCTGCCTCGTCTCCACCCCTGTAACCTTTCCATCCTTCACAGAGAATTTTACCGAATAGATCCCATACTCGATATTGTCGTACGACAATAACCACTCCCCATTGTCCATATATTCCATCTTCGCGGTCAGGTTGTCGTGACTGTTGAACTTCAGCGCCAGGTGGCCGAGAACTTTGTCGGAGCTGCTCCGCCACGCTCCTCCTCGTTCGTGACCTTCGGTTCCCTCGGTCATCTGACGGATATCCATCGAACCGTATACCGGATTGGTGTAGTGGCCGCAGTACGCGGCCAGGGGCAGCGGCGGCTTCGCGCCCTTAACGCGGGCCTTCCAGCCGTTGATCGTGGCCAGCGTGTCCTTCATCACCCTGTTGAAATTTGGAAGGGCGGCAGCGCTTCTGTTCTTATAGGGGACGCCGAGATAAGCGTCGAGTATCTGGTGCCGCAGCAGGACGAAAAAGTCCTGGTTGTCCTGATTCGTGAGTATGGCCAGTCCCAGGCGCTCGTCGGGGATGAACGTAAGTATGCTCACCATCCCCGCAGCACCGCCGGTATGCCAGTAGGTCTGGTGGCCGTTGTAGTCGCTGACGATGAGGCCAAGGCCATAGCCCATGAAGTTCATCGGCACATCCGCCGACTTGCGGCTCGTCATCATGGAATTGATGTCGCGCGTCGCGAGCATCGCCTGGAAGGGAAGTATCCTGCGGCCCTGCCAGCGCCCGCTGTCCAGCTGACACTGGAGCCAGTGGCTGAGGTCGGTGACGGTGCTGATCAGGTCGGCGGCGGGTCCGAGATTGTCCCAGTGATCCAGCGGCACCGGTTGCAGGTCTCCGGTAAAGGAGGTGGTATAGGGCCGGGGCAGTCGTACCGAAGACGGCACCAGCCTGAGGCTCGTATAGGTGTGCGTCATCTGCAGCGGTGTCAGCAGACTGTCCTGTATATAGTCTTCCCAGGCCCTGCCCGTCACTTTGGGGATGATCTGTCCGGCGGTCAGAAAACAGCTGTTGCAGTAGCCCCAGGTCTGCCGGAAAGGACGCGAAGGCTTCAGCAGCCGGATACGGCGGATGATCTCCTCCCGGCTCAGACTGCTGTTCCAGAATGTAAAATCGCCCTGGAAAGTCTTTGTGCCGATGCGGTGGCTGAGAATATCCCGTATGGAGACGAGTTGGCTGGCAACAGGGTCGAATAGCCGAAAATCGGGGATGTATTTGGAGACCTTGTCGTCCAGTGACAATTTGTGGTCGTATTCCAGCTGTGCCAGCGCGGTAGCGGTAAACAGTTTGGTATTGCTTGCGATCATGAAGGGCGTGTTCTCATCCACCGGCTCGCCCGTCTTTATATCCTTTACGCCATAGCCCTTTGCGACGACCACCTTCCCGTCCTTTATGATGACCAGCGCCAGCCCGGGTACCTGCCAGTCCTTCATGCCCTGACTGATATAGCTATCGAGGCTATCGGCGATGAAGGCAGGAGTTTGGGCGAAAATTGCGCAGGGCAAAAAGAGCCAGATGAACAGCAGCAGTCGCACCGGGAAGGGCTTGGTTCTCATATTTATTATTTGCTCCAAAATAACGTAATTTTCGTCTCAAATGGACGAGAACTACCAGACCTTTCAGAAATTCAACGACCCACAGCTGGCGCAAACCATCGCCAACCAGCTATCCGGGCTTGGTATTCCCTCACAGATAGTCGACGAGAACCCTAACTTCAACCCCAGCTTTGTCACCAACGTCGTAGAACCTACGATCCACCTCAAGCTGCGGGCCGCAGACTTCGACCGGGCCCATGGGGCGCTGGAAGAATACTACCGTCAACACCTACACGACGTCGACCCCGGGTACTACCTGCTGTCATTCACGGATCAGGAGTTGAGGGATATCATCACCAGGCCGGATGAATGGGGACATTTCGACTACGCGCTGGCAAAACAGTTGCTGGCCGAACGGGGTCTCGTCATCACCCCCGGCGAGGCAGAAGACCTCAAACAGCAACGGATAAGACAGCTCTCGCGCCCCGAGCGGACACATATGGGCTGGATCGTCCTCGGCTATATCTCCGCCGTCTTTGGCGGTCTTTTCGGACTGATCATCGGATATATCTTCGCTTATACGAAGAAAACCCTGCCCGACGGGCGGACCGTCCCCCTCTACCCACACTGGGCGAGACAGCATGGCAGGAGAATATTCTTTATCGCCATCTTCTTCACCGTCTTCTGGATCCTGTACCGGTTGAGTGTTCGGTAACGCCCTTTGTCAATAATTCACCCTTATGCCCGTTGCACGAGAGAGCCCTCCGATTGGAGAGCTTTTCTTATTTTTATAGTATGAGAAAGATCTTATTGTTTTTCGCGATCGTATTTTGTTATTTCGGCGCCGACGCACAGACGGCCGACGCGCAAACGGCCGGCCCGCAAACGGCCGCCGCCCAAACTTCCGGCAACCCCATCTTTCCCGGCTGGTACGCCGACCCTGAAGCCGCCATCTTCGGCAAAACCTATTGGGTCTACCCTACCTACTCGGCCAAATATAAGGACCAGGTCCATTTCGACGCCTTCTCTTCGACCGACCTCATTCATTGGCAGGAGCACAAAGATATTCTGGACACCACCGCCGTCCACTGGGCGCACCGCGCCATGTGGGCTCCCGCGATAACTAAAAAAGACGGCAAATATTATTTCTTCTTCGGCGCCAACGATATCCAGAACGATTCGTCGGTCGGCGGTATCGGAGTGGCAGTGGCCGTCAAGCCCGATGGGCCATATAAAGACTATCTCGGTCATCCGCTGATCGACAAATTCCACAACGGCGCACAGCCCATCGACCAGGCCGTGTTTCAGGACAAGGACGGACAGTACTATCTCATTTATGGAGGGTGGCGCCACTGCAATATAGCCCGGCTCAAACCCGACTTCACGGGCTTTCTGCCGTTCACGGACGGTGAGACATTCAGGGAGATAACACCCGAACACTATGTAGAGGGTCCCTATATGTTCCGGAGGAATGACAAATACTATTTCATGTGGTCCGAGGGTGGCTGGACCGGCCCCGACTATTCCGTCGCCTATGCGGTATCCGACTCACCTCTTGGACCTTTCAAGCGCATCGGTAAGATATTACAGCAGGACATGGCCGTCGCGACCGGCGCCGGACACCATTCCATCCTCCACGTTCCCGGAACCGACGACTATTATATCGTCTATCACCGGCGTCCGCTGGGAGAGACCGATGGCAACCACCGCGTCACCTGTATCGACCATATGTATTTCAATCCAGACGGAACGATAAAGCCCGTAAAGATCACCAAAGAAGGGGTGGAAGCCCGTACTATACGACGGAGCAATTGATCACCGTCCTGTTGTTGTCGGGACCGTAGCTAAGGGTCAGTACGCGCCGCACGTCCTTCAGCAGATTGAGATCGGAAGCGTACAACAGGAGGAAGCGACCCACTGCGATCGAAGCAAATGAATACTGCATACAGTCCCTGATGTTGTCGTAAGCCTGGTCAAAAACGGTGTATGCCGCGCCTTTCCCGATCTTATTCTCCAGGTCGGCCATGCCCGTGACAAAATTCTTCAGAGAGCCCTGCAGTCCGGGGTTGCTCCGGATGACGCCGGCAAACGTATTTCCGAATATCCAGTTGTCGCGGTTCGCCTCGAACTCCGCCAGATGGTCCTCGTCTCCCAGACCTTGTATCTCCGTCTCGGCGAGCGATGCCAGATCGTCTATTTCATCGTCGGGGTTGTCGAGGTATTCGGAGAAGAGAGGCGCATACATCTCCTGCCGGGCCTGCATATTCGACCTCGCCTTATAGTCGGGCAGCCAGGTCATGGCCGCGCCCATTGCCCGGGCCATTTGTTTCTTGCTGGCAGTCCCCCAGCCGTCGGCGGCTATCTGCTGCAGCAGGGTGCGTATGGTCTTGTCCGTGAACACCAGCTTGCCTTCTACGAGGACTTCCTTCCCCTTTATAGCCGCCGCATATTTCTGTACCAGTCCTTCGATATCAGAGACATTCACCGCCATCCAGACGGCGGCGCTGTCGAGATACGACCGCAGATCGTTGTCACTGACGCCGGGGTCTTTCAGCACGGTGTTCAACAGGAAGGTGTACCCGAATTTTTCCAGTGTAGGCGTCGGCGAG
>Ga0310811_10005713_pt1 | contig 15801 bp, 14 predicted proteins | sample YCmetagenome_FD_207642 | JGI IMG/M metagenome (GOLD analysis project Ga0310811, IMG submission 207642) | Soil microbial communities from experimental microcosm in Duke University, North Carolina, United States - YC | ecosystem: Engineered > Artificial ecosystem > Soil microcosm > Unclassified ...
GTCTTGGATACTTTTCCCCTCATTGATCCAGAGCTTGAAGATTACGCTGGTGTCCCTGCATCAGGTCATCAACCAGTCATCTATGACGGTCATGTTATCTTTGCAACTGGACACACCTTTGCTGTCCCTTCAAGTGTTCAGTCTTGCATCGATGATGATCTTGATGATGACAGTTGTGTGGATGAAGGAGTGTTGCTTCACAGTGTTGTTTCACTCACGATCAAGACCTTTACACTCGATTGGGCTACTCGCTTGTCCGGGTATGATGTCTGGTTGCTTCAATGTGAGCAACTCACCAGTTGTCCTGGGGAACCTGAAACCTATGCTGACTTTGGCATGAATCCTTCTCTCGTCAGAGGTTTCTTGATGGATGATGGCGTCAAGCGTGACATCTTGGTGATCGGTCAAAGGAGTGGTGTTGCTTGGAATCTCAACGCCAAAGATGGAGAGATCAATGAAGGTCGTGTTCTTTGTCCAGGTGGAGAGTTGGGTGGCTTCACATCTGGTGGTGCCACTGATGGTTCTGGTTATTATCTTGGGTGTGTGAATAGCAACAATGCTTGTCATTACATCAACTCTCCCCTCTTCACCAAGACCTATGGTGGTTCCTTGTCTCGTATGAACATCAGGGGAAGTTCAATCAGCTGGCAGATTCCCGACCCTAATAGCCAGATCAGTGTCGATGCAGATAACTACAATGAGATCGTCTTTGGTTCTTCTATGGTGGGTTCTCCTTCTCTGGTGAACGATCTTGTTATCGCCACATCAGCTTCTCTGACTGGCTCTTTGTTGATCTTCAGTAGCCATACCGGAACAATCTTATATCGATATGATACTGGAGCATCTGTTTTCGGCGGTGTAGCAATTTATGACAATTGTTTTTATTTTGCACACGGAGCGGATTCCGATATCAACAGTTATTGGACACCAGGTTACACTTTTTTCACATTTTGTGCTCAAGACCTTCAATGAATAAATCCTATTCCTTCCTTTTTTTGATCTTTTTTTTACTTGTTGAGAGTAAAGAGATTGTTGAGATCCATCCAAATCATCATGTTTTTATCAATAACAATTTTGGATTTGTTGAAGCAAGTAAAAGTTTGATCTGTCTTACTTCTTCTTCTTCTCTATTTGGTGATTGTTTTCCTATCAATTCGATCATCCGTTGTCGTTCTCATGTCATTGATCATTGGGAATGCTTTTCATTAACCTTTTGGTCCAACATCATGGAACCTCCCAAGATCGTGGTGATCGATTGGATTAAGGTGTTGAACATCACTTGTTTCCCAGAGCTCAATAGGCCACCTTATCAGTGCAGACTAGTATATGAAGAAAAAAAGGATTCTCAAAATTTAATTACCATTAGAGAGGAAGATCATCGTGCCACTCGTCTATATCTACTTGTCTTGATCACACTTACTTTCTGTTTTTTTATGTCATGCTTCGTTTGTTATGTTCAATTTTCTGCCTTTTCACCTTCGCTTGGTTGGCTCAAGCAGCGATTCTTCCCGCAAAATCAATATATTTCCCAGATTTGAAAGAGATGAGATTCTTTTTAGACATTAAAGGTCAAATTAATTGTCATGGAGATCATTGTTATCAACAGCCCAAGTGGGTGAGTTGTGAGAGAGTGGCAGCAACACGTCCTTGGAGATGTCATAGCAATTATTACGATGATTTAAACTCTGACAACACTTTGTTGTTTGAAAACATCAAGATCAGTTGTGATACGATAGATGGTGATGAAGATAATTTAAACGTTATCAAAGACACTTGTCGATTAGATTATCGATTGAACCTTCATCGATACATCAAACCTCCTCTTTCTATCAAACATCATGATCAACAATTACTTCCTTCATTCGTCACGAAAGATTTATTATTGATTGTTATGATTCCGGTTATTGCCGCTTTTTTGATTTGGATGCATATCTTGGTGATGAAGAAGAAGAACAAGTAGGGTTGTTCGATACTTTCAATTTCTCTTTCATCAAATCTTGCAATAAAGTGAGATCTTGAGTTAATCTTGTCAATTGACCATGTCCCTGAACCCGAGGTAGATAATCTAGACAATGAATTGCCTTACATATTACAACTTCTTGCTTGACACAATCTTGACAGGTCTTCAAACATTGGCCATAAGTTTCTTCTGCTTTAAGAAGCTTTGGTCGAACAACCTGGATCAAGTCTTCGATATCAAGCAAACCTCCTTCATCGTTGCTTTCTCTTCGGATCCGATTGAGCTTTTCATCCTTCACATCACGATATTTGGCAATATGAGACTTAGATTCATCAGTAAAGGGAACAGCTGGACGTTTGTTGTGCAACAACTTGGAGTATCTTAAAAAGGGATTGCCTGATTTACGTATCACTTCATCAGTAGGTTCGATGAAGATATACTTGCGTGTTTCAAGTGTCAATTCTTTCAAAAGGATCGGTTGTTCAGGTTGATAATCATCATCAAGTGAAGATGAAGATGAAGAGGTGAACTGAGAAGTGCTTGTTTTGGTGAGTGTTTCAGTTGCTTTCACAAAAAAGCTTGTTGATGGTTTGGGAGCATTTGTTCTTCTCCGTTTACGAATACGGTCAGTCATCTCATCTTTCAAGACAAACTGCATGAACCGAACTACAGGCTTCACAAAGGTGTTTTCAAAATAATAAACCCAATCGATGGGAGCATTATCCAAGATCACCTTTTCAGGATCTTCTGCACACTCCCAAGCTTTCCTCTTCTTTCTGGTCTTGGGATCGTTTGGAAGTGTAATATAAGCAAAGTTAACACGTTCTCCAAGCTGAGGAACGTCTTCTCCTCTCTCCATCTTCTTCTTGATGACAGTTAAATGGGGTTGCTTCTCGTTCTTGTAATGTTCTCGAGAGCGTTGCTTTGATTGAATACACTTGGTGATGGGAACCTCTCCATTCAACAGCTTGCGTGCTTGACTCCTGATGAAATCAACAGCGTTCTGCTTGTAAGATTGGACATCAATGGCATCCAATCTAAAGAATTCATCCTCATCAGCTTGCCATTTAGCCAATCTTCTTGGGAGTTCCTTCAAGATCTCCTTGTCAGTAGGGAAGTGTACATCAGGGTTGATTGCTTGCCATCGTTCGATCCAAGCATCCAGATCAAGGTTGATATCCTTATTATTCTTGGGTAGATCTTCGGGAACATTGCCTGTCCTTAGCACAGCCACTTTGGTTCTTCGAAGGCTGGGTCGAGGATAGAGCAAGTTGGAGAGTTCATCTTTTGGCATCTTCAAGACGGAAGTTTGGATATAATTCAACGTTTCTTGACAAAACAAGGTGGTATCTCTTCTAACGGTCTCCATACCCTTCGAATTGATACGAGGTGCTTTGCCTACTTCACAGTGGATGTAAGCGTATCGCTTCTTAGCGACCGTGATCAAACGCATCATCATCTTTTCATATTCAAGCTTCATAGGATGTGGGAACATCGGGTTCAAGATGGTGTTGCAGACCCACGGTCCAAAGATCTCTGCTTCCACTCTGTTCCTCACATGGTACTTGATCTTGCCGTTGATCAAGATACCAGGGAACTCCATGAAGACCGAATCGGTGTCTCCACCTCTGCATTTTGCTCTGGGCGTGAACCATCTCCTTATTGGATCTCCACCTTTGGTCTTGGAAGCAGTGTAATACGAGTTGATTTCGTCGGTCACATCATTGCCTCCAAAGTCTCTTTCGAGCACTCTTCGAACGAGCATAATGTACTCGCGACCCCATGCTGTCACGGCTTGAGCACAGTCACGATCGGCTAAGATGCCCTTCAAGACGCCCAGAGAGCCATACATGGAGTTGCCCATCAGCTTGAAGTTGTTCTGGCGACCATTGAGCACACCACCGAGCGCTGCATTGCCTGACTTGAAGGCAGCAGACATCTGCGCCTTGGCATTGTCACGGGCAGCCTTGATCTTGACCTCTACTTCAGCGATCACACCGGGCCATACTTCCTTTTTCACAAAGTAATAAGGTTCACGCTTCTTGGTGATCGGGTTGGTTCCCAAGCAAGGGACCTTATCCAATTGATCGAGTGTGAGAGAGGGAACATATTGAAGCTCCGAATGGTAGATCTTGGAGTCTGGAGAGATGTTATGAGCCATCATGATGGAGGGGTAGAGACCAGCGAAATCGAAGCAGAGGATGGGTCGCTCATAGAAGAGCCCCAAAGGCACGTCCATCACGACAGCGCCTTGATACTTGTCTGTGGTGCTCGCTAGCTTGATCTCTTCCTGTCCTCCATTGAGTTTGATCTCTCGAAGCACCTTCTCATATTCATCCCGTTCAGTTAGAGGGGCTGTCTTCCTTTGCTTTTTGTTCCGAGCAGCTGCTGTTTCCTTTTGAATCTTTGCTACAGCCTGATCTGTTAGGACTTTGACCACTTGACCATCAGCTTGACTCTCAAAGGTGGGTTGAAGCGTCTTAACAGAGAGCTCTTCATCGGTGGTTCGATCACGCTTTTGACCTGAATAAAGGGGTTTCGAACGGGTATCTACCCAGATGGGGAGATCTTTGTGGGGCTCAGCGTCCACTTCTTCACCGTTCTCGTCGATGATCGCATCAAGGTTCTTGAGCATGTAGGTTTCAATGATTTCTTCTTGGTGTGCTTGAGACCAACCATCTGGTGTGTTCGCTAACACTTTGATCCCATCAGGTCGCTTCTTCTTGATGTGCATGCCCGTGGAGAGCACTTTCACTTGCATACCCAGTTCATAGAGTTGATCTTCTGTGACGGTTCCCGTGACACGAGAGAGCTCGCAAGCATTCTGCAGCCACATGTCAAAGTTGACCAACTGATCGACCAAACGTGCATCAACGAAACAATACTTGACGACTTGCCAAAAGTTAGCAGCTCCAGACACCCACATACCGTACAAGGCAGCATAGGGCATCTCATTCTTCTTCATCTTCAAGAGGAGAGAAGCGATGTAATCCAATCCATTGCTTCGATACTTGCGCTCTCGGAGGTAGATCTCCAATGTGTCCATCAACACACAACCAGACATCCCACGGATGCCAGTGATGGTGCGCTCTCCATAAGCACGAGAATGGAACTTCCTTCGATCGACACGAAGGATCTCATTGTCCTTCCTTCCAATCGGTGGTAATGAAAGGCCCAATACAGCAGCCCTCTGAAAGACAAATCCAATATCGAAAGACTTGAAATTATGTCCCATGTAGTAATCAGGCATCATGAAATGCAGCCAGTAAACATATGCCAGGATCATGTCGGCTTCATTATCAAACTCATAGATGATCATCTGTCCATTGTCGAGTGGCTGATCGATCTCCACATGACCCAAGATGAAAGCTACATAAAGATATCCACCTTCTTCAATCAGTGGCATACGGGTGTCCTTATGAACACGAGAATCTTTGGTTCTCTTCCAAACTGTGTTGCAGATCACGTTGATGGCATTTTTCCAAGGGTCTGGAAAATGTTGCGTTTCATCAACACACTCAATATCCATTGAGATCTGAATGTGAGGAGGGACACTTCCAGAGTTCATGTCTCCACCTTGTATCAAAGGAATCGCTTCTTCTGGAGCCAGGCAAGTCAAAGGAGGCTCCTGAGCGGAGAACTTCATGGTCCCCACGGGTTGACGCTCAAAGGAGCAGCCAGCTCTCAAAGCAAGCTGCATTTGAGTATGTGGGTTATGGATCTGATACCAATGGGAGACCTTGAAGCCATAAGTATAACTGAACATCTGCTCTGCAGAGAACACTTCAAGTGAGGTGAATGGTTCATTGGATTTCACGGGTGCGTTCTTGATCAATCGTTCTAGTGTTTGAATGATCGCTTTAACATAATTGTAGTGAGTGACTGTACACTTGATCACCGTCTTTAGATCCGGCCGGTAAGTATCCTTTAAGACATGCGCTCGATCTAAAGTGAGTGTGATGTGCTTGGAGATGTCTTTATCCTTGTAATTCTTGACCCATTTCAATTTTGAACACAAGTGGCGGTGTAAAGGAATCAATGATTCATTTGTCAAATCGGGAAAGGGATCGTAATGTGTAGGATCAAGGACAGGAGTCCATTGACCGGTCGCTTGAGCTTCCAAAGCAAAAGCAGAATGGGGGAGAAACCAAAACTCAAAAACCACGTCTGTAAGATTCAACAAAAACGGATGTCCGTCCAATGTCGAACCAAAAAGGTTCATGATATGATGAACTGGATCATATTGGAACGAACGAATGAAAAGATATTCTGGAGTGAGCTGTATAGTTGAATAATCAAAGGCGTTATAAAGCAGCCCTCTTTCTTTGTACACTGAACAATCATCAATCAAGAACTTCTTGATACATTGCTGATAAGTCAGGTAATTGTGAGCTTGATCTCGAGAGAAGTTGTAGGGTGAATCATAGATGCAGATGGGTTTGTCACGAAGCTCATAGAAGTGAAGCTTGTCCATGTTCTCTCTATTGGCGAGGATAGCAGCTGTAAAGGCCTTGCCAGTCCATTGAAGCTTTGGGAGCATCAAATAACGCAAGCTCACCCTTCCATCGATGTGCGTTCTTCCAAACTCTCCAATCTGCACAACGTGAAAGAGCATGCTGGGATTTGGTTCATGGGGTGTCAACTGAGAGCGTTTCATATACATCACTGAGACGTTGAAAGCACACCGAAGCAATTCAGCTGGATATCCATCGATGGTCAAGATGCATTGAGGTTTTACAGTCGAAATGAAAGACTTCAACAAGCCAACTGAAACCCACATCTCGGTTGCTGTAGGGATCTGCTGGAAACGATTGCCATTATGACCTAAAGTGCAAGTCGCCACCCCATAATTACCTGCACCTAAATGTTTATCGAGCACCTTCAAGTGCCTGTTCTGATAATCTAAAACTGCTCTTTCGTTTTCAGTATCAAAACTGGGCATAGTTAAGAGCACAAGATATTTTGCTCCAGGAGGGTATATCCATTGAATCGGATACTTGAAGTGAGCCAAGATGAAGCTATCATTCAGTATCCTATTGTTGATCTCTTTGACAACATCACTCTTAACATCGGTGTCATCTGAAATCGCTGTCAAGAGATTCAACATCTCACCATCTTCTTCTCCATATGCACCATCATCACAACAACTACTCCCTTCTCCGTTCATGTTGGATTCAGGTGACTTAGTTGGTTATGATATGTGTTGTTTTGACAAATCTGCACTCCTTCGCTGCCAATCTACTTGGGCTATTTTACGAATCAATGTTGAGAGTAGAAATCAGCGGAGCTACACTTGGAACTACTCTCCGCTTTTTTCCCAAGAAACTTATACCAAATGCAATTTGCTCTTATTTGTTGACCAATGATTTTTTTTATTTCAAAAGTTCGACCCTAACACAATAGCAGTCAACAAGGTGGCTTGTTTTTCATGTTTGCTCATTGAAGCAAGAGGGAAGACCTTCATCCCATCTTGTGAATTCCACCATCTTGTTCTCCAAAATAAACGTCTCATACACCAATCAAAAGGAATTTTTTCAAAGTCAGGATAGTCTACCGTTTGTGGGATGATCAAAGGTTGAACTTCAGGCTCAACATCTTCCTCATTGGAGTTCTCTTCTTGCATCTTCTGAATGTCAGTCAGTTCTTTGATCTGAGGAATTGTTTGAGCCATGAGAGCTGGAACAAGGAAAACATGTCTTGTGTCATCACCAACTGAGCCAACTGTGATTCTCATATATTGAATATTGCCGGTAGCAGACAAGATCAAAGGTGTTGGAAGTTGAGAACTTGCGATAGGTGAAGAATTTGCCATTTTTTCTTCTTTCAATTGATTTTTTTCTTGAAGCTTTCCTTCTTTTTTTTTAAAAAAAAAATAAAAAAAATAAAAAAAAAGAAGAAAAGCTTCCAAAATAATTTAAAGTTTTTACACATTACATATTGTAGGAAAAGAAGCTTTCTTCTATTATTTTCATTTTATAAAGAGGAGATGAAGTGGAAGAAAAAAAAGAAAAAAAAAGAAAAAAAAACTATGATTTCTGTTTGTTCTCAAGGCTTTATTTTAAAAAGGTATCCTCACCTTTACTTTCAAGAAAGAAATGATAGAACAAGTCGCTTAAGGATTGAACACAAGCCTGAATATCAAGGACAGAGAGTTCATGTTCGTGATTCTTCTATTCCGAGTATTCCAATTGCATGTCGAACTCCTGAGATGAAGATTCATCAAATGCATTCAAGATCTCCAGCTCGAGTTTGCTTCTATCACAATCCTGTTTTCAGGATACCGGAACCACTACTTGAAAAACACAAAGATTTAATCTTTGTTATTCCACCAAGAAGAATGTGTCAGACATGTTTGGTTGAAATCTTTTCAGGTGTGAGCAGGAACTGATCATTATCAATAAGTTTTGTCAAATAAAGAAAAAAAAAATTTAACAAAAAACAAAAAAAAAGAAATGGATTCTGAGCAATTTGATATTACTCAATTAGAAGATGATTTTGCAAATCTCTTTTTAGAACATCAAGTAACAGGTCCCATCTTTCCTTGGATGCTCAAAAGCATTCGAATTAACTTTGGTCCCATTGAAGTTGGTGATAGAGAGCCAGACAGTGATCTTCATGCTTCTGAGGAATCAACTTTCCCTTTATCTTCAAAAGAAGATGTAAAAAGAGAGATACAATCTTTTCTTTCCAAGTCCATGAAACAAGTCAAATCTTTGAAAGATCTTGGTTGGTCGATTCAAGATTCCTTCAAATTGAATTCTGATACCTTTCAAGTGAAAGGCGAAAAGTTTCGAAAAGCCCGACTTTCTTTGAGTTGGAAGTGTTACAAGCCTCTTCCTTAAAAATAAAAAAAACAAGAATGGCTTCAAAAGAAGAACCTTCAAAGATGTTAGATTTTATTGTTGCAACAGGGCCTAATGGTGAGTTTGCTTGTAAGGAAGGATTACCTTGGAAGAAGATTCCTTCAGATATGGAATTTTTCAGACAGACTACATTGACCACCATCAATCCCAACAAGGTGAATGCCTTGATCATGGGAAGATTGACTTATGAATCACTCCCAGGTTCACCCATTCCTTTGAAAGGAAGATTATCCATTATCATTTCAAGCTTGTATGCTTCATGCCGATACAAGGATTCCTGGACCGTTCAATCACTTGAAGAAGCTTTATTTCATATTGATCGAGCTGATCATATTGAAAATGTATTTGTGATTGGAGGAGAACGCATCTTCTCTGAAGTGATGGCCCAGTTTCCAGACCGTTGCCGCTCGCTGTACCATACACTCGTTCCACCAAAGATGATCAAAGGAACTGAGATCCGATGTTTGAATTTAAGTGAGTTTATTGACTTTTTTGACGATATACCAGTAGCAGGGTTTAAACCTGTTCGATTGGAAGATGGGACGATCAGAACGCATGTCATTCATTCATCAAATCGAAATGCAAACCCTCGATCTTCCAAAGAAGTAGATGAAGAACAAGTTGGAAAAACAGACTGTTTTGGTTTAACTTCTTCTTCTTCAGGAAACACAAAACCGAAACCCGGATCGTCATCAGGGAGTGTTCTCTTTCCTCTGATTTGACGTCTCTTTGGTGTAGGTGGCTTCAATGGCTCTTCTTTTGCTGCCGTTGGAGGACGTGTTTCAAACATTTTTTCGACTGATCCAATACTCTGATCTGCTCCAAAAGTCATCATGTTAGTAAAGGCCAAATGTAAAGCGCTTTGTCGTCTTCTCATCACATGTGCTCTTTGTTCATCGTTAAACTTGGTTTGAAGCAGACTTTGATCGAGTTGACTGACTACTGTAGCAAGATCAACATCGTTATAGTACTTGTTAGGCATGCCCTTGAAGGTGAGCGCAGCTCGATTCTTGTGGTCTGGTTGATCTGTTCGAACAAGACAGATCAGAGTTGGTCTAACGATGTCAGGATGACTGAAAAGATCATCGATTGCCATCGAGATAGATTGACACACGTAAGCCACTTGATATCTAAAATCGGTCTTCAACCAGCTATGAAGCTGTGCTGATCCAGCAGTCCCATCAGCTGCGATCATGAGTACAATCACTTTTGGTTTGAGCAGCTTGATTGCTTCAATATCATAAACATGATGATGTCTTTCAAGCTTGCATGTACCAGTAATGCATTCCATACAACCAGGAGGAGGCCAGATCAGCCAAAGAGCGCAATCGTTGACAACCTTGGGTCGAGCTTTGATCAATTCTTTCACAACAGGGAAAGCAGGCTGAATGAAGATCTCGGAATGAGGAGTGTATGATTTAGGATCTGGATCAACACAAATCACTTCATGTCTTCGGATGACAAGCTTTTCAAGAGCTCCACATCCTGAACCCACTGAAACGTTCGTTTGAGTGAAATAATCACAAAATAAAGCACATCTGATCCAAGCTTTGAAAGGAATCTCCCAAAGAAGGTTTTCTTCAGGTTTCCCAGTTTCTTTTCTTGTTATAGAAGCAACTTCATTCACAGTTAAAGCTTGTAATGCTTTCAAATCCATCTTTGTTCTTCTTCTCTTTTCAAATTCGAAGGTTTCTTCTCTTTTTTTTTTCAAAAAAAAAACAAACAACTCCCTTATCTTCTCTAATATTTAAAAATTATGATCAAATCGAAGCCAAGCTCCCAAGCCTGCTTTCATAATGTTTAAAAGTTTTGAAATTTAATTTTAATTTATTTTATTTTATTTTTTTCCCTCTGTTAATTAGCTTGAAGGTAAGATAAGCTTCAAGCAATGTCTTCAGAAAAAGTGTTGAGGACAACCAAGAATGAACTGTGGACAGGCAAGCTCATTCTCCTAGGGAATCAGAAATATCTAATCCACTTTCGATGTGCGAAATGCAAGCGTTTGGTTTATGACTTCTGGGTTGAAACTGAAAAAGAAGGAAACACAGTCTACAATGACCTCTTAGGTATCCCCTGCAACAAGTGTGGTGAACCGACTGAATATTTCAGCGATTGAAAACTTATACACAATAGCGAATTTTTTCTTTCGAAAAAAAATTAAAATACAATAAATTTTTTGAAGAAGAAACAAAAAAAAAATGAATACTAATTTGTTTGAAGGTTTAGAATGGCCTGTTGAGAAAAAGAAGGTGAATTATGTTCCTTTTGGAAAAACTGAACCTTCTTCATTTGAAGTTCGTACTTGCGGACCATGGGTTTCCTTTCAAGACATGGCACTGATCGTTTATTCTGGCAATCCAGAACAACAAATGATTATTGGGAACCTCTGTCTCATCTATCAACAATCTCGTCAATCCATGCTGATGAAACTAGGTGTCATGAAAGATGACATCAAAATATCCGATTGGCAGTCAAGTACTCCAGAGTATAAGCACTTCATTGAACAAGGAAGCTGGTTGATGTTCAAAGCCCAGCTCTATCCAACTGTGGCATCAAGTGTGATTATTGATCACATGAAAGGGGATCATATGGATTCCCTTCACAATGCAATCTGGTCAGAGATCGACGATGTTGTCAGGTGGAAAGAAACAGCAACAAACTTGATTCATGACCCTGAAGCCACTGAAAGAGTTGATGACTATATTGTTTCAACTGCCAAAAGGCTTCGAAAACAATTTGACAAACAAGAAGCACGACTCCTTTCCACTGTTCCAGAGGGGAAGAGACCTCGTAAAAAATAAACAGAAAAAACATGTCTTCCTTTTCTGAAATTGATGAAAAAGAGTATCAAATTCATCGACAACAAATCCAAGAAGCAATTGAAGTTGGGTTATCTGAAGAGTTTCAATACCTGGAACTAATCAAAGAGATCATTGAAACAGGGATCAAACGAGATGATCGAACTGGTGTTGGGACACTTGCTGTGTTTGGAAGACAGATGCGTTTCTCTTTGAGAGATGGAACCCTCCCTCTCCTCACCACCAAATTCACATCCTTTAGATTGATTGCTGAAGAGTTGCTTTGGTTCATTCGAGGATCGACCAATGCCAAAGAACTTGCAGAAAGGAATGTTCATATCTGGGATTTGAACACCAGTCGAGAGTTTCTTGATGCAAGAGGGTTGTATTACTTGGAAGAAGGTGATATCGGGGCGGGATATCCGTTTCAATGGAGACATTTTGGAGCCAAGTATGAGGGAATGCACAAAGATTATACTGGACAAGGGTTTGATCAACTGGCGGATGTCATTCACAAGATCAAAACCAACCCTTATGATCGAAGGATCATCATGTCTGCTTGGAACCCAGCCGATCTACACTTGATGGCTCTACCTCCTTGTCACATGTTCTGTCAATTCTTTGTGGATACTGAAAAGAAGGAACTCTCATGCTTAATGTATCAACGCAGTTGTGACATGGGATTGGGTGTTCCTTTCAACATTGCTTCTTACTCCTTGTTGACTCACATGATCGCTCATGTTTGTGGATTGAAAGCAGGTGAGTTCATTCATTCTATGGGTGATACTCATGTTTATCTATCTCACGTTGAGCCCTTGAAGCAACTTTTTGGAAGGATGCCTTATCCCTTCCCTACGATTCAATTCAATGGAGAAATCAATTCAATTGATGATTTTTCCATGGAGCATATTGAATTGGTAGGATATAAATTCCATTCTAAAATTGCAATGGAGATGGCTGTTTAGGAAAATAAAATACCATGGCAGTGACCACACCAAAAGATGCTTTTTATTGGTTTATCCTCACAGGAATCTGGTTGACGCTATCCATTCTTCCAATTCAACTCGATCCAGGCCACTTGTATGCAAAGATCTTGTTTAGTATCTCAGGTTTACTCCCTTTGCCTTTCTTTTTGTACTGGAATACTCGAGATTATGTTTGGAAGGCGTTCAATTCAAACTTGGTTGATGATCAAGAATTGAATATCTTTGCATTTCTATGGTCTCATTTCTCTTTAGGCATGTGTTGGTCGGTTTTCAATCTTTTCTTTTGGTTTTGGCATAAGGATTGGTTCAGTAATGTTCAATCGACAACCAGTCAAACAGATGCTTATGGAGTATGGGCTGCTTTCATCTATGGTTCCTTTCTCGCTTTACTAGGGAGTGGTCCTGCTTTTGTGGTTACTGCAACAGCACCAGTGACTTGGTTGTTAGGGGGACTCCAATCTGCGATCAACCTGGGGTTTGCTCTATGTGGTTGCGGAGTGATCACCGCTATTCACCGCCAACACCTATTTAACAAAATGATGCCAAGTGCCAATAATTATATTCCACAACAAGCACCAATCCCAGCTGTCACTGGTAGTGGAATGATGAGATTGCCTCCTCCTCCACTTTTAAATAAGAAATGAGTGGTTCCGTTTCAAGATTGAAATTGAAACAAGAAGCTTTAATATTCAAACCAGCAATTATCAGAACATTGGAACTGACATTGAAAGAAAACCCCATCTTGAATCTTTCTTCAATTGTAATGCGTGATCAGTTTTTTGATCATATATCATACGCATTACCAATTAGAACGTTCACTACCAGTTCGTTGCCTTATTTGTTAACACTTCATCCTTATACAAAAGAGAGTGAATCTGCATTGACTTTACTATGGGCCTACGCTTTGGAAAAATTATATCACCAAATCAAACTGACGATGGAATTCTTTCATTCAGCTCAGTATTGCGTATTAGCCAATCCCAATTTCACTTTTACAACACATATCCAAAACAATAGGAAATATGTTCGATTTGTATTCATCATCTCGCTATATTGCTTAAGAACAATACATCCTAAACATCAACTTCAGAAACTAAATTAAATGACAAGCGTTGCTTGTTGGACATTGTATTTCATTCAATCTTGTTTCAGTTGTGTTCTTAATTCAGGATCTTCTTCTTCTTCTTACGATTTCTCTACCAAAACAACCATGGAGAAGGCAGAAGACTTCATGGAGAGGGTTCAATGTGGAGTGATAGATGGACCTCTAAAAGAAGAACGTTGTTGTTCACTTGAAAGAGCGCATCCTGGAATGTTTGATTGGTTTGGTTGGGGGTTTGTTGGAGAAAAGAATACTATGACAGAATATCAATACAAAGAAGTCATGACCAAACGCTTCTTAACAAGAGTTCTGTACATTTCCATCTTTATCTTTGCGATCATTGGATTGAGTGCTGTCTTGTTTCCTGAATATGTTGTCTTCAATTATGCCATCACAGATTCTTATCGAGAGCAACTCGGGATCAATGATGAATGGGAACAACAAGAACGAGAGCTTGCCAACAAGAAGAAGAAAGACGAATCAGTGACCAAGATGCTCGATGATGCTATGGATAGCATAGGACATCTTTTCTTATCAAACAATGAAGCAGATGCTGCCAAGAAAAAAGCAGAGATCGACTTGACCATCCAAAAGTTGAAACAAGCGAGAGAAAACCTCATTTATACCAAACCAGAGTCTGTCTCTATGACGGCACCCACTCGCATGTTGGGAGGTGCTCTGTGTTTTTATGTTTTCTTTTGCATTTCTCATCTTCGTTTACAAGGATCATCATCTAATCGTTTCCTCAATCAAGATTTAGTCAATGTGCATTCCTATTGGTTTATGTGTGGGATCATTGCAGCAACCGCTGCATCAGTGGGACATGGTAATGGATTAGCTACTTCTTGGTTGATGATCTTGTTGATTGTCGTGAACATCACTGGGTTTATTGTGTATCAATACATCTATCAAAAGGTTGTCACTTTACAGTCAATGGCAACACCTACCACCATAGTGGGTAGTTCTGAGATGAAGAAGATTGAGACTGATCCATGAATAAACCATTCATCTCTTGTGAAGAGAATTCAGGTAATCCAGAAAAACTTGAAAGATCAAATAATGATGGTGGTGTAGAAGGAACAGTTGAAGAAGAAGATGATGAAGTAGGAGAAGAAGGAATTGTACGAGGATCAAAATAAGGAAGTGGATGAACAATAACGTTCTTTTGAGGGATGGATTGAACGACAATGGTAGAGTGTTGTCGATCAAATCCACCATCTAAGAAAGCCTTATTATAGGGATGTGACGTTGGGAAAGAGAGTAACAACTCTGATCCTGCAGTGATAGGTTTGATGGTTCTTAGTTGCCAATATACCAACCCATTGTAAGCAACACTTTGAGGACCATTCTGGAAGGGGAGAGGAGAAAACGTGACGTTCGCTTGAGTGTTATCATTTGTATACCTCACATAACGAAGCATGTTCCCAAACGATTGAGCATTGATCTCGAAACCACTGAACGTCTTTGAAGGAACGTGTGTTGAGACGTGTTGATACCATGTGAAGACGTCCACTGGATAGAGAGTGATGGCGTTCTCAGTAAAAGTAGAAGTGAGGAACTCGGTTGTGGTCGCGTGGAACTGAATCGGTTGAACTTGACCAGCAAGACATCCAAGGGGTGTATCACTATCGATGTTATCGGTTGTGATGAGATACCATTGCATGGTAGTCACTGTTTGTTCAAGTTTCAATTGAAGACGAGGATCGATAGAGATGACCAAAGTAGAGAAGGCTTGTCGATGACCGTCATAGATGGGTGTGTTTCCTGTTGAAACAGGATAAAAAACGTTCCCTGTTGTGGTATTGGGAGAAGGATAGAGCTTCTTTGCCATCAATCTCTTGGAGACAAGATGCATGTTTTCGATGTTCAATTTGGGTGCCAACTGACCACTGTAACAGGATTCGTCGTTTTGGATGTACCCTACAATGGGTGCATAGAATTCTGCTTTCGAGGGAATGCGTTCCAAGGTTTGAAACGCTTGTAAGATGAACAACCTGAAGGCAGCATGAGGTGCCACTTTAGCGAGTGTTCCCAACAACTCTGCCAAACGATAAGTGAAGACAGGACTCCACTCAAGTGCATGCAAGAAAGG